>Ga0163217_1027479_pt1 | contig 10928 bp, 5 predicted proteins | sample SynspAceP_FD_185933 | JGI IMG/M metagenome (GOLD analysis project Ga0163217, IMG submission 185933) | Saline lake microbial communities from Ace Lake in Antarctica - Synechococcus sp. Ace-P (PacBio error correction) | ecosystem: Environmental > Aquatic > Non-marine Saline and Alkaline > Saline ...
AAAAAAAGGGAAAGGGAAAGGGGGAAAAAAAAGGAATAAAAAAAAAAAAAAAAAAAGGCTTTTAAAATGCTTTAAAAAATTCCCCAATTTTTTCCTTAAAAAAACCCAACATGGGGGGGGGAAAACTAAAAATTTCCTTTTTTTCCCCTTTTAAAAAAAGCCCCCCTTTTCTCAAAAAAGGCAAAAAAAAAATAGCCGGGGATAAGTGGGACCGCGGTAGCCCAATATTGGAACTGGTGTAATGAAAACGGCTTTTAAAGGCTTTTGCAAAGCCTTGGTCAAAAAGTAAAATTCTGGCCTGCAGAAATCAACGAAAAAGCAGAAAGAGGCCAAACGAGCGATCCCTCATGAAAAAAGTTTTTTGCCTAAGTCTGATTTTGGACATCTTATGATAGATTTTGAAAAAAGCTTTGGGTTTTTCAGTTTCGCCGCCTTTGCTGAAAAGTTCAAAAGAAAAAAATAAATGCGAAACTTGATCTTTTTTGGTTTTAAATGCTGGGATTATGGCGCCGCCCTTTCTCAAAATCCAGAGGACGGTTTTGAAAGCCAAATGGCAGTTAATTATTTTTTCACATTTTTCTGCTGACCAACTCTACTTTTTTTCCCATCCCCTTAAAAAAGACTTAAGGATTCAAGATAAATAAGCTTAAAGTAAGTATCGCACAACAGAAAATGGAAAGATCGACTTGAAAAATATAAATGCTGAAAGTCCAATATTCCTAATGGAAGCTTATTCCCTCCCAAAGCAAAACTTGCCCTGTCTGATTGTTTTGCCTTATGAATTGCAGCGCCGAATTAACATGGCCGGGGAAATAAATTGCAAAGTCAGTAAGCTTGCTCATCCAGGTTTTATCTAATACTAATTCTTGCAACAAGAATTCACCTTGGGATTTCAAAATTTTATTCGGGCCTATTTTCCCAAAGTTTTTTTTTTTAAAAATAATAGGTCAAGATGCCATAAGTCTGGTGCATTACCCACATTGGATGGCGGCATTGGAAGCCAAGCGTTAAAGGTGGAGAATATATGGCCCAGAATGGAATTTACTGGAAGCAAAGGAAATCCTTTTCAAAAGTAAAATCTACAGGACTATCAACAATGTGTCTATAGCTCAAAATTATGGCAAGGGTCGAGCGCTGACTGGTCCAGGAAATTTATCGTTTAGTCAAGATTTCAATCATGTTTTCTAAATTTTCCAGAACTTGATGCTTTTGGGTACTGCAGGTAATAAATGGGAACTTTCATCTTCCAGATAAAAAATACAATAACCCCAAGATTTTTTGCTGCTCGGAGTATTTCTGGAAGATTGAGTTTCCAGGTACCCTAAGGTGACAATCATTTTCAGTTTGGTGTAGTCCCAGATAGATTGCCTTTTAAATTCCTTTTCCTGGAGGTCTTTCACATGTATGCAGTTTTAAATTATCTCCAATAATTTCACTAGTAAGCTTTCAGGAATCAAGCGCCCAGGGAAATCAGGTTCGAGTACGTCCATCTCAAAGCTGACAAATTCAAGGATTTGTTTTTCTTGTACGATCAAGTCAAAAAGTGTCCCTTCACCGAAAGGTTGAAATTTCATAACCATGGTTTGAATAGCAGAAATGTCAGTCCCATGATCTTCTTAAGGATTTCCCTACAGAATTAAAGTCCAATATGGTATTTCTTGCACTCGGCTTTCCTTGAATGGAGCGACATGAAGGAACCCATGCTAGCGAACAAAGGATGCTCCAAGATCCTTTGCATTTTCCCTGCTACCTCAGTTTGTTTTTTTTTTCCATCAGATCCTTATAACCCACTCCCGAATGAATGAACAATGCCATCCCGCGCTCATCAAAATGATCGAAGTTTCGGTAAGCTGTTTTTCCCAAAATAAATTTGAAGAATTCCAATAATCTGTGATTCATAGCTTTTAAGGTGTCAAGTGTCGCTGCGACATCTATTGAAAAACTCTTTCGTAAGGTGTAATGAAACCATTCCTGGCTTTTTCAGAAAAGAGCAGGCTCTGTGAAAAAAATTCTGTAAAAGTGAGCAGGAAAATTAAAGGAGAAAACGAGTTTATGAACACTGAATAACCATGATGTATATATTTTTTGAATCAATAATATTAATAATGAATTTAGAATAGGTCTTTCATTTATGCTAAATGGAAAAGCAATTCATCCACCCTTCCTTCATAGTCCAAACTTAATCCTCGTGAAAGTCGCGTCAATTAGCTTTTTCAACGCTTTTTTTAAGCTGCATTTGATAAAGATTACGAGTACCGGCATGTTGAATGATCCAAAAAGCCATTTTCTTCATTGCTCACAGAAAAAATAGAATCTAAAAACCTCGATCTGATCAGTCTTAACCTTGCTCAATTTTAGCAAACTTATTCATCTCCTCCGAATCTCTGAGCTGATTTTTTAGCGTAGTAGTAATGATCAGAACGGGAATTTGAAATTATACCAACAAGTCTTCCTGAGCCATCCTCTACATATAAACCCTGGATTGTCTTTTTCGTTTAGCTTTAAAAAAAAGGAAAGACCTTATATCTCTGCCTAAAACTTGGATAGTTTCTAATATTACCTCAATTAGTTCTTTTTCAGTAAATATGAAAGGTTCTTTTTAAGCTGTGCTAAACTTGGAATTTGCATTTCTGCTCTTTAAATTAAATGGTTGAAAAAGATAAATCGTCAACATGCCCCAACCGTACCCTGTACCATGCTCATAAATTTTGCCCAATAAAACGGCATGTGGGCAATAAGGTCTTTGCGGTAGGCGCAGTCACCGCAGGCGCTGTGGATAATCCCTCCTAGGTTAGCCATTGAAAGCTATAGGTACCCCCAATAGGTTAAGCTTGAGAACTTGCAACGATCAGCATTCCTAGAAAATGTAGAATTAACCCAGATCACGCACCAATGGTCACAAACCTCCCACGCAAACTCAGATTGGCTGAAGTCCAATCGCACAACTCAAAATCGCCATCAACCAAGACGAATACAAATGCTCCCCAATTGAAGCGAAAATCGAGTAATTCCAAAGTTTTGAAGATATTTCCTAAAACCTAAACCATTAGAAAGACTGACTACCATTCCAAGAAAGGAAAATGTTTTAGAAAGAAATTAATGAAGCTATTCAAAAGAATATCAAAACGGTGATCCAAGGAATATATTTTTCCGTCCACTACTTCTCAAATCTAAGGTTGAACTGATCTGGGATAGGAATCATTGATTCCAAATAGTGTGCTTAAATGTTTCTCCTTTTTGATAAACTGAACATCAAGATGGTCCAGAATTAACTAATAATTGTCCAAGAAACGAGCACAGATAGAAAAAAGCCGATTCTGGCGTTTCTGGCTAATTCTTTTCTCAATTGGCTGGTACTTCCTCCGACCAAGCCCTCCAACGAGGCAGCTAAAGCTTTCCAATCAACTTGAACCAATAAATAGATCTGAAGATGCGGATCTAACTCCTGAAAATGTCAAAAACTCAAATCACTGGAAGTGGTGGCGATGATGGCCTGAACCCACAAAAAAACAGAACTAAAAGCAACGCCTACTATCAGCTAATTGTCTTAATGTAAGGCGCTCATCACGGCCAGAGTGTGATTGGGATGATCCAATTGCGAACTTAAGGAGTGTAAATACACTGCTGAAAGATCCCAAATTGAAGAGGATTGCGTGGAAAAGCCGCTCGGAAATGACATAAGCGAATAAAAATCGCTGGAAACCAGTCTATAATATTTTTTCCTACTAATTTGGTTTTTTAATTGCTGATCCTCAGTAACAAAATTTACTGGTCACTAAAAACAAACGCCAGTACTATCCAGTCGAAATTCTCCAGCAATTAAATGATTGACTTAAAATCCCTAAACAGGTCTGGATTCCTTCGCAAATAGTTTTCCTATACCCGAATATTTTTCATTGGGGCGTGAATGCTGTTGTCAGATTTGGAATCCGAACTGATACCGCGGAAATTCCAAAGATATTGATAAAAGCGCCTAGGTTGTTGAAGCCCCCCGTTATCCGAGTTTTGATGTAATTTTTCACCAAAGAACAAAACACTCCATCTTTTTTCAACCAATGTCCAAAATCCAGATCCACTCTGCTCGAAAAGGTCTGAAACGATTCGGTAGTCCAAAAGGAAATTAAATTTTGATACCTATTTCGGTCTTCATCAAGTAGGCTCCTCATTTACAAATGATAACCCTGATCGCTTTATTGAACTTGGCTTTACTAACTCTAACCTGACTTTCTGCAGGAGTTTCTTTTTACGGTTCTCTATATCTATTTCGATAATAGATTCGGGGGAATTATAGTCCTTACTCCTTTCCCACCCAAAGCGCACGCATGCCACGGACATTAATGAGGGAATTGCATTGCTTCTGATAACTGTTACCCACTTTTCAAGCGGCAGCCGATCCCAAATTCGGCTTTGGATTTCCTGCATAACTTTCCGCGTACTGGCAGCCATCGCTTTTCAGATCGGGATTCGGTGAATTCAACCCCAGTCATAAAAAACCAGGAATCAGAACTTTTCCACTTCATCTTTCATCGCAGCAAAGTAGCCCTGGATGCCAAGCGAAAAACGGGTTTTGGAGCAAAATTTTCCATATTGACCACTATGCAAATCGTCTTTTGCCCCAAATATTTGTTAGAGAATGGTAAGCAATTCCCTTGCTCCAAAAGCAAGATTCGAAGTTGGAAAAAGTGACGTGTGGCCGTCCATAATAAAGATTCCATCTGACTCAAAAAGCTTCTATTAAATCAGCTACAACTTTTGCGAGTTCGGGAGAACTGAATTCCTCTGGAAGTCTAAAGAAAAAATAAACTTCGATTTACAGAACGGAGTGATTCCTTCTTCTGGGAGAATATCCAATGCTGAAAGACATGTCATCGCGTTGGAACCTTTAGAATCTGAAGCAAGATTCTAGCAAAATTTTTCCAATTCTGGATCGATTTTTCCAATCGATAAAAATTTCCAATTGATTACCTCCCAACTCCATTGAATTTCCTCCATCATTCAGGAATTGTATGGAGCTTTCCCTGATTTCCAAAAGCTGAAGAGTCCACTGGTTGTCCATCCAACCCTGCATATAAGACCAGAATCGTTTTCTTTTTGGGATCGATTTCCTCTTGAGCGAAGAGGTGAGGAACGTCGTTTGAAAGTCAAAATTTGGGTTTTTAAAAATCCTCCGCTTTCAAAGCGGCCTTGGTCCATTCAGGTTTAATTGGGTTAATCAGAAGGCACTTTTCCCATTGTTGGGAAACCTAGATATTCGCGAAAATTTCAAGAAGTGAATTTGCGTAGCTCAGCTTCTGATGCTTCGATCTATCTCGGAATTTAACTTACATTGCGCATTTGACTGTAGGTTTTCACCAAAAAAACCAGGAGTAAAAACGCAGATAAAGCTTGTTTCAATTCTATAAAGATTTAATCCCCGATTATACAGATTTTTCTTCTGGCAATCGGTGTATCCTTCTATTTTTTACTGGCAGAAATGGTTTCCCATCATAATCAAAGATTCTAAATGAACGAACAAGAAAATCCAATGCATTAAAGCCTACGAATCCGGCAAAGGTAAAAGCAACTTAAGGTTGATAGCAACTGTTGTTCAAGTGGATGCTCCCGCTACCGCCGACCTGGACGCGAATGCCTGATCACCGGGCTGGGGAATTAACCGGTGGCTATTAGTGGCGGGTGCTTTTAGAAAGGAGATGCCCTCGGAAAGCAACAAACGTTATTTTTTTCAGCAGGAAATCCAATGCTGGTGACCTTACGATAAGCGACGGATGAGGATGATCAGAAATTTCGGGATCGGGTTGGGGTTGTATGGAATTATTCATGTATTGATCGAGTCCGATTGATTTTTCAGGATGATAAATCCAATTGGCACTCCCTTGAACAGGCTGTTTCAGACCGTGAGATAGGGATTTTAGCTACTGTTTTTTTCAGTAAAAATGCCAGATCATCTCAAAATTGGAACTACGATTTTTGAGGAAAGAGTCAATTTCCAAAAAGAAAATTAGTGGGGATTAGAAACCCCATTTGGTGGAAAAAATTGAAAGCGGAATTAGCCATTTTTCGTCTAGCAAAATCAAATTTTTAATGGCTTGATGAGGCTCATTCCATATTCCTTGAAGGATTCATCCGCCGAATTAACGTTACTTTTTCGGTTGCGGGAATGATAACCATCCAGTTACAAAAAATGGCTAATTAACTTGGTAAGAAGTGATTTTGATTGATGGAAGAGCTACATTCAGGCAACTGGAATCCCGTTTTCCGACAGTTCAAAATAACAGTTTCTCCAGCCGAGACGCTTTAGAAGGAATTGAATTAGATGCTCGGACAGTTGCATTGCTGATGACGCATAATTTTGAATAGAAAGCATGTTTCTCGAGAGCCTTACTGTCTAAAAAACTTTCCTATTTGGGTATTTTGGTCCAAGAAAAATCGAGAAGATTACATGAGCCCGCTTGACGTCCAAAGGACTTCGATTTGACTTGGAGTAATGTATACAGTCCGATCGGACTTGGATCTAGGTGCTGAGAATTCGAAGAAATCGCATTAATCCGCTTTGTTTCCGAATAAAAGCATTTCTCGCTGAAAAATGGGTACCCTTTCTGCGCGATACAACAAGGACCAATTCATTAAATATTACATGGAAAAAGCTAAAAACCGGAATCCATCATCCTCGCTGCTGCGAATTTCACAGATTGGGAATATCCAAAACAAATAGCCCAATACAAGGCATAACATTCTTTCAGTATCGATTGATTCCAGCTTTGAGCCAAAGTAGAAAAGCAGGTTTTGGTTTTAGGAGCGAAAAATTTTAAAAAAGACGAAGATAAAAAAGACTTTTAGAGGAGATCCATTCCTAATTATCCGAATCCAAGATTGGGAGAAAGGAATGGTTCCCTCTATGCAGAAAGGCTTAGATTATTTATTGAAGTTGAATGCCCGCGATCAGGTGATTATCATGCTTTTCGATATGCCCTTTCGTTGATTCCAAGTTATTGAAGAAACTGAATCGCTGCACAAAAAAGACAGGAAAAGAATCGTTGCCTGTGAATATTCAGATACCATTTGGGGTACCATTCTTTTAGCAAAAGCTTAATTTCAAGGAGTTGAAAACTCTTAAGGTGACGAAGGAGCTAAAAAAGTAGCACAAGCACATGAAAGATGATTGCGCCTTAGTCAAATTCCCAATGGGCAAAGTGATGTGGATACAGAGAGGATTACAGAACTGAATCTTTAGGGATCCAATCTCCTGCGGGGGCCGGCGTCGCAGCGAGCAATTTATTTTACCAAATTTATCAGCTTCAGTTATTTTCAGATTGTCAAAATTTTTTTAGATTTCTCAACCTAGCTTTTTGACTTAACAATCATTCTTCCTCTCAACTCGCCTACCACTTTCTTCACACCAATCTGCCGTAGCTAGAATATCTGCGCGGTGGTGTGAACTTCCTAGGCTGAAACGTAGCGGATGCCCTCTTCCCCAAATCTGAATCCAAACCCATCGCTTTTTCCAGCACATGACTTGGTTTGTGAGATACTTGTACAAGCGGAGCCAGAGCTTACTGCTACTTTCAGCAGACCTTTCGAAGTAACTCCTCCCCTTCCTACTCCTACAAAAGCATATTGGAACATGCGATAATCTACCTGCTTGACTCCATTCAAAAAAGTGTTGGGAATCTGCAAAAGCTATTTTCCAGCAAATCAGACGTAATTCTCTTAAATCTTTTGGCTCACTTCCATCTCGATAAAGCGCATTTCTGGGCACGGCCTACCTCATGCCCAACAATCCGGGGAACATTAAGTGTGCCTGATCGAAACCTTTCTCATGCCCCTCCTCCGATTTGCGTGCAAGTGTTTTCGGGTAGAATTATGATTAGCCGGAATGTAAAGTGCCCCTACCCTTCGGGCCATAAAGTTTATGCTGAAATCGCCATTAGCATGAACTCTGTAAGTAAATAGGAATTTACCTAACAGCTTGCACACCCATCCACTAAAAAGCATCACCTGATGTTTCTCAGCTATTTTGGCGATTTTTCATCGATTGGTGAATTACCCCAGTTTTCCCATATTGGGCCGCACATTAAATGCAATCAATTTTTGTTCCTGGCCGAATTGAATTCTTTAATTCTTTCCAGATTCAACTTCCTTCAGAATCCAACATTTCAAATAAGTTGATCTCGCTCCTTTCTTTCCTCGAATCCAAGGTATCCACCAAACTGCCTTGTGCTCTGTCTTACAGCTGTAATAAGAACATGCTCTTTTGGGAAAAAAGATCAATGAATAACCTTTCAAGGAAAGGTTGATGGATTCAGTGGCACCGAAGGTAAAATGATTTCCTTGGGATTTGCTCCAATCAAATTGGCAATCTGTTCCCTGCTTTTTTCCACGGCTTCTGTCATCCACCGTATGGATGTGATTTACTGGCGGCATTGCCAAGTGAGTTCCAAAGAATGAAGCAATTGCTTTGATCACCTCTGGATGGCAAGGTGTTGTAGAATTGTAAGTCTAGGTAAATCGGGTAATTTCATAGGGTTAAATAGTGGATATTGCTCGTCTTTCTAGGTTTCGGAGATTTGTATCTTTGGGAAATCATTCACATGCAGGAAACTTGGACATTTGATTATTCTTCTCGATTGAATTCGGAAGCTCTTTCAGACTTTCTTAAAAACAAAGTCAAAGGAATGGAATCTTTTCTTTCGTACTACTATAAGAAAGAAGGGGCAGTTGCAGACAAAAGTAGAATTAAAGGAGATCCAACGTTTACAGAAACCAAATCAGGTAAACTTTAAGTTGGCATTGAATTTAGTTTCTTTCAATGCTTGCTTGCTTTAATGAAGCAAGAAAAAGAAGAAAGGAAATTACCTTTGAAATTGATCTCATATCAAAAGCCTGGAAGTTTAAAAGGTGAATATGGCAGTAAGAGGAATGGATGAATTTAAACTAAAAAAGCCTTTCGAAAATACGCTCAAAACAGAAGGCTTTTGATTTTAAGCCTTAGGCTCTTTTATCACCAAGATTCAAATCAGAGAATTCCCTCCTGCTCATTAAAAGGTGGCTCTCATCTCCTGCTGTCGCAGCAAAAATTGCGTTGGCATAGCCCGCACCGTGTAGGCGGAAGCGCTGGGCCCTCCACCCAATCCCTGTAGGAAACAAATCCTGAATCCACATAATGCACATCAAATTTCAGGCACTTCCTTCATTCGGATGAGTTTATAGTAATCAAAATTCTTCTGTGTAGGCAATCCCCGTCTTTGAAAGTCAAGTTTCCATACATCGCATGACCCATTCCATCAACGATTCCACCTTCACTTGATGTTTGCTCCAGGTTGATGACACGATTCCACAATCATGGCTGCGGTAATTTTCTTTAATACTGGTGTTCACCTTCTTGGACAATATCCGCTACTTGGGCCCACGTAAAGTTCGATGTGAGAAATACACACTAAATCCTTGCTTGACACAAGGGTCTTTACCAATTTGATTTAGCAGCAGCGGTTTTGATCACGCCAACAATCCGATCCACAATCGTATTTGATCTCACCAAGTTGGTTGAGTTTTCGCTTTATCTAACAGTGCTAAGACGGAATTGAACCGATCTTTCCGCTTCTAGCGCTACTTCATCAAAAAAGGATGCTTCTGCCATAGCCAAGAATGGTAATTGGCGCTCGCCAACATTGGTAGTAATTGGAGATTTATGTTCTACACTTTCGATCTTGATTTGCTACTGCTCCGGATGGAAATTATCCTGATCGAGTGCTATTTCCGAATTGATCCCAGCTCCTTCAAATTTAATAACCAATCATATTTCCTGACCTCATCCAATGCCGCTTCAAAGCGGTATCGACTGCCGACGATATAAACCTCCGCTAAGATCATCTTCTCGATTCCGGCACTCACTTAACGGGAGCATTGGCAATTTTTGGAGATTTGAACTGGCCTCAGCGACTAATCTGCAGCGAGTCTTCTACCAAAACCACCGCCCTAGTGAGTAATTTCTACGGTTATATTTTCCGGAGAATCCCCAAGTCTCAGCGGCTGTCTGTCGCGCTCGGGTCTGGAGTCTGCGTAGGTCCGATGAGCTCTGGCTTTGTCACCTTTGACATGTGGCAGAAGAAATTCATCGGCTCCATTGGAGAGTGAGACAAGAATGGACACTGGTATTCAGCGGACTACTACCTTCGCCGCATTTTTGAAAGCTTGAGTTTACATTTCGCGTCCTTCTCGTCTGACCTCTCCTTTTTGATTGGCAATCATATGCTATTGAAGATACGATTATGATCTCTGTACTTTTACGGTTGCCCATCTGGTTCATAGTCACTTTCAAAACCTTTTTGGCTTTCATCAAGCGGCCAAGTACTTGTCCGACCATACAGCTACAGTTATTTTCATAGTCCATTCATTCTGCACACCAGCAAATTGCTTTTGCAGCTGTATCATCCACAGATTTGATTTTCATTCCAAAAGGCGGGCGTTGCACCAGTCTGGCAAAATGAAGCTTCCCTCCGATAGAAGTCTAACCCGAAAAGTGGTTTTCCCAGTGAAAATTTACGCATTATCTTACGTTTTAACGGCTGTACCAGATTTTAAAAATCCTTTGGATCTTTCAAGTTTACTCTTCTGGGCGGTCATGGTAGAAGCTTCGGTGGACAAATTCTCCAAAGTGACTGAAATTTTTTTAGAGCTTTGTGTGGAAAATGATTCCGTTTTCTACAGTGATTTCTTCCTGCAGTACATTCCAAAGTTTTACTGCTGAGGCGGACCAACAACAAATCTTGCTGTAGCTCCTGCTTTCCGCAAGCGCTCCCAGCTATGAGTGCATTGCACCTGATCCCACCGGTTCAATTTGTCGATCAATACTTCAGTATCCCAGATTTGCTTGGAAGGAAACTGCGCACTTTTTCCAAATCCGCATCAAGCTCTCAAAGCTACGATCATAA
>Ga0163217_1051188_pt1 | contig 10928 bp, 10 predicted proteins | sample SynspAceP_FD_185933 | JGI IMG/M metagenome (GOLD analysis project Ga0163217, IMG submission 185933) | Saline lake microbial communities from Ace Lake in Antarctica - Synechococcus sp. Ace-P (PacBio error correction) | ecosystem: Environmental > Aquatic > Non-marine Saline and Alkaline > Saline ...
CCCTGACCGGCAATTTGCTCGGCCCAGCCTTCCTCTTTTGGCCTGCAGCAACTGTTGCGCCAGGCCAAGGCCCAGGCCGCCTTGGTGCTGGTGATCGGCTTCTCGCCCGGTGGATGGGGCCGGTGATGCCCTATCCGGCCTGCCTCTGGTAACGAGCTCGCCGCCCTGAGCGCCGCTATGAGCGCCTGCCCTTGAGGAGGCTGCCCTCGAAGAGGAAAAGTGCCTTCCTGCCGTGCTGAGGAGCCCTGCTGGGCGATCCCGCAACTGATTGCGGCCTGAATCGACGGCGATGGTGTGCATACTCAAATGGAAGCGGAGCTCAGCGGATCTTTGAGCGGGTGCGGCAGTGGCCCGGCCTGCTTGCGTGGCGGGCCTTGGAGCCGCTAGGTGGACATGTGCACGCCATGGCCTGAAGGGGGGGCGTTCTCCCCGAAAATGGGGGGAGAAGAAAATCCCCCTTTTGGGGATAGCGCTGTTAGCGGGCCACTCGAAAGAGGTGAAACCACGGACTCCACACCCAGGAACCTCCAACCGACCAGCACCACCACCGAACAAGCCCCCGCCCAACCCACGCCATGCCAGAGACCACCTACGCCAGCCCAACCCCACCTTGACTAGCCGCTATCACCCGCAAGTGCCGCCACACGAACGCAACAGGCTTGGTGGACTCACCTTCCCCCTGTGCGGAAGGTGGCTGATCGCCAAGAGCCGCAGCCACCAAACCTGCCCCTTCAACGACGATTCTACTGCAATTGGGCTGCCTCCGCCTGATCAAGGCGATCGAAAGCTTCGAATCTACCGTGCAAGGGCGTTTGCATCTGAACAGCTACGATGGCCGTTCCCACTACATCACGGGGGCCATGCAAGCCACCACCTGCGCGACCAGCCACCCGCCCCTGCGCTGCTCACGCGGAGGCCTGCTGCGCGAGCTCACCGCCGCGGCCAAGCACCCAGCAGGCAGCAATGTCCTGCAACCAGCAGTTGCCGGCCCTCGACGGCAAAGGCAACTTGGCGCAAGCGCTCGGCTGCCAACACGCAGCGTTGGCAGGAAGGCCCATGCGCCCTCCTACTGGCACTGCAGGCTGCGCAGCCTCGATGCCCCCGTGGGGCCACGGGGAGGAATCCTCTCTGGCCCATGGTCGACATGCTACGAGCCCGCAGACCCTCCAACCCTCTGCCGCCCAGACAGCCGGCTGAATCGCCCTGCTAGCGGCAACAGCCGAAACCCAGGAACTGGCTGCGGGCTGCGGCTCGGGCTCGCCCTACGACCCCGACCTCCGCCAACTGCTGGAAGGACGGGTGTTGGCGGCGAGCGTCGATGGCGCGAAGTCGGCCCGAAGCCCTGGGCCTGAAGGCCCGGGTTGGGCCAGAAGCGCTTTGAGACGTTGGTGGCCCAGCTGCGCTCAGAACTCGGCCGCGAACTACGGCGACTGTTCAGTCCCAAGACGAGCTGCAGAGCGCTGCGAGCTCGGATCGTGCCGGGCCTATGGGCAAGCAGCAGGGGCCAGGCCGATCGCCATAGCGCGGATCAGGTCTGCAGACGTTGACCCAGCTCGTTGCTCAGCAGCGATAGCGCCCCTGCAGAGTGGAGCGCCGATCAAGGTCTCGAATCAGGGTCCGCCAGACAAGCCCACCAGGGTCACCAGCCAACGGCCGCCGGAGAAGAGAGCCAGGACCCAGGGCCAGAGCAGACAGGGGGCCATGCACCAAACTGCCCACGTTCAGGCTGGCCAGGGTTCCCCTCCAGGCTGATTGCCCCCTCGGTGCCAGCCGGACCCGCCGCAGCTGGTGATACAACAACGGTGGTGGCGTCCCTCAGCGCTTGCCGATTCTCGCTGCCGCAAGATGTGTCAGCCAGCTTGGCGGCAAACTGGCGCTGGAAGCCCAGCAACAGCAAGGGCACCGGTGCAGCCGGCGCGGTTGGTGAGCAGGGCCAGGCCCAGCGCCGGTCGCCGCCGAGCCCAGACGTTCATTTCTAGGTTCCGCGCCGGTCGCCGGCGGGCCTGCTCGACACGAGCCCCGTGTGCTCCTGCGGCCGAGCAGACTCTGGTCAGCAAAAAGCGACCCAGCCAGCAGCATAGAGCACCACGCCAGCCAGACCGCGCCCAGCCCAGGGTCCACCCAGAGCAGGCTGCCGCCGAGGATCCGCGCATGGACGCCAGCCGGCAGGGGTGAGCAGGGGCAGGGCGCTGGAGCAGCGGGATTCCAGGGCGGCGTTGTAGGGCTAGAAGCAGTGGCACAAGGGTCTGGGATTGGCCAGGGCACACGGCACGACAAGGCGAAGGCCGGCTTTGCTGATATACATGGTCGATGGCAGGGTGGCAGCTAGGCGATGGCGTGGCTGGGCGAATGATGAGTTCGTTGCAGCTAGCCCAAGGCCTTGGCACCAGTCTTGCTCTCGCGCAGGCGGAGAATTGGAGAACCTGCTTGCTCCTACCATCGCGCATGGTGTTAACGCGCAAGCTGCGTTTCCTAACCTTGACAGAACGACCGAAAAGACGCCTGCTGGCTTGTGGCCCCGTGTGCCACAAAAAGCGGACGCAGCCAAAGAAGGCCAGTGCCGGCCATGGAGCGACTGCCGGCGTACACTGGCATATAGATCCGTCGGCCTGCGCTGAATGCGCGGGCTGCGGGCCCGCAGCGCAGCGGGGTTCTGACGCAACCGACAAAGTTATGTATATATACGGCCGAAAGGTGATCGCCGCCGAGCTTTCGCCGGTCAGCCAGGAGAAACACGCCCCAAATTTACCAGCGCAGTCGCTGGTCCACACTTTGCGCCCGGGACACAGCTGATCCCCTCGACGCTGGCGCTGCCCCGCTCGCGCGTCGCTGGCCGGCGCCCGACGCTGGCTGCTTAAGAAGATCGCCAATTCCTGACCAGCGGAGCTAAACAGCCGTTGATCAGCGGCTGAACTCAGCAGTCCCCACGGGCCGCTCTCCACGCGCTGCCTCTGGCCCAGTCCCGCGCACGGCTTGGATAGCGTGGCGCAGTGAAATGCGCGGACCCAGGTCCGACCGCCTGCCAGGCCCGCCGCGATGGCCCGCTGCCTCTTAACACTCGTGCAGGCTACACAAAACCACCCTCTGGCCCGAATGGCGTAGCTTTTACGGCCCTGGGACGACCGCGGCGCGAGCTGAAAGGGGAGTCGGCCCCATGGGCGCCAGAGAGCTTCGCAGAGGCGGGGCAGCTCCTGCTCAGACGCGAAAGGTGCGAGCAGGGCCAAGGTCCCGGGCCTAGGGGCTGCGCCAGACCATCCTGGCCGCACGGCCTCGCCCAGACTCGGGCACCACAGCCGCTTCGTCATTGCTCGCGTGGCCTCAGGCGCTAGGATCGCATCGTCCAGCGTGATTCCGTCCGCCGCTCGCCTGAATCCGACCCTGTGCCGCGCTCTGCCAAGCAAACGGCTGAAGCGGTCGACCGCCCAAGACTGTCGCAAGGCCATCCGCTACCAACGGCACGTCGCCATCGAGCCGAGGCAATCGCCACCGCCAAGGGTCGAGGCAGGGGCGGCGCGGCGAACGTGCTTCAAAGGGGGTTGGCCGGTGCGGTTGCTCCAGCCGGGCGGTGCGCCGATCGGCGCAACGGCACTCGCAGAGGCGGCCAGCCGCAATCAACAACGGCAAAGCGATCACCGTTGCCCGTACCGCAGCACGCGCGTGAGGTAGCGGCTCTCCTCGCATTGAGGGCCGGTCGCCGCCAAGGCCGGGCGGGATTCGATCAGCAAGGCGGGCGCAAGTTTCGCGGGCCATGGCAGGGGGCAGCGAGGGGTGTGCTTGTTGCGGGCAACGTGCGCTCAGTTTTACCAACAGCGGGAAAGAGGGCGTCGGCTGTTCCTCCACGGGCCAGTCCTCTTATGACCCCAACACCGATCACCAGTTCGGCGATCTCGACGACTTCCTTGTCGAGCTGGTTGCAGGCGCATTGATCAGCACGTCGAGGGCCACACATCGCTGGTTGCCGAGAATCCAGCAAGCAGCGGGCCCATGTCTCCTGATTTACTACCAGCTCACCCATGTTGTGCCATCAGGGCCGGCAACCGACCTTTTCAAGCGCCCTCGGCTGTCGTACCGTAATCCAGCTCAGATCAGCGCCCTTCCTCGTGCACCTGCAGGTTTTCAGCGTGAAGGCCCCCAACTTTGGCCGAGAAAAGCAGATTTCAAACACACCGTGTTCACAATAGACCTGACCATGCTCTCCCTAGGCGGGGTTATCAGCGAAAACGGAGCACAGATCCAGCAGATGAACGGATCCACGTCCGAAATCTGAACGTCCATACGGCAGCGCTTTCGCATTGGCCCCCCATCCAACACGAGCAACTGCAAAGCTGTACGACCTGAGGCCCCCCATGCTGGGCTCCAAGCCTGCGTTACCAGCCAGCCACCGCCGCTGAAGCCGTGCTCAAACGGCCTGGATCTGAGAACGCTCAAACCAGGGGAAGCCGGCCCTGTGGCGGCCGCACGCGGCTCGGTAAGACCACCTTGATGGAGCTGATACTGCGGCCCTGGCACGCCCAGTGGCAGGCCACGATCCGCTGGCAGGGTCAAGCCGCTGAAACGCCCGCCAGCGCCGGCTAGGATCTGCTGGTCTGGTTTTTTCAGTTTTTCCTGAAGCAGTCAACTTCCTGGGGTTGAGCGTGGGCACAGGAAATTGAAACCTGGGTCAGCGTCGGCGCCTGGCCGAGAAGCTCGAGGCCGTGCTTTCAACCAGGTGGTCTGGGCTCTACTATCGCTGAGCAACAGGCACCGGAGCGGCTCAGCGGCGGCCAGCACGCGCCTTGGCGGCTGAGGAGCGGTGCAACTGGTGCGCGTCCAGGCCGTTCTAGATTTAGCTCGTGAACCTTTCAACCGCCGGGCCTTGGATTTGGGTCGGTGCGTCCAGGAGGTGCTGCAATGTTTGGCCAGCTTCAGCAGCGACCAAGGTTCTGCTGTGGTCAACCCACGAAGCCCGGAAGCCTTGTATCCGTGGCGTGATTGATCAGGGTTTGGCTTCGTTAGAGGGGGCAGGGCATCGCCCCTGCCCGCACTCATTACATGCTCTCATGAAATGGGGGTGGGCGATGCCGGCGATCAAGATTTTGGTGCGGCATAACATCGGGCGGCCGAGCGGGATCACGCTGGAGGTGGCAAGACTACCACCACCGTCACCAGTTCGCTATGCGCGACCGGCGGCACAAAACTCTCGTAATCTGCACCACGGCCCTGCTCGCCCGGGCGATGACCGCCGGCCTGCTGCTGGCAGTTCTCGATGAAGGTGGCCACGCCGGTTGAACTGAGGATCCAGTCCCGATTGGTTTCCCGTTGCGCGCCTGGAATGGTGGATTGCGCCGCGATGGCAGCGTCCCGGCCATGTTAGGGTGCGCCGGCCTGGAGCACTCGACCCTGGTTGAAAACGGGCGGAGGAAACGGCACGGTTTTCGATTTTCGCAAGGCCAACGGCACCGGCTACCTCCCAAACGTCGTGCGCGAACCTGGGCAGGGCGAAGCCCCTACAGCAGCAAACCGTGGAGTCTGGTCCAGATCGGGCGGCTATCGGGGAGGATGTTGGGCTCCCCCTACCTGTTCTCCCCTCCGAGCGACGCCCTCGGCCCTGTTCGTACGGCGAGCAGATCGACAGACAAGCGGCGTGCGCTTGTTTGCGGCGACGTGTGCTTGGTGGCAGGTGCTGCCCAAGGGCGGACCCAGCGAGCCGGCGCTGGTGGCCCTGCTGAGGAACGCGCTGGGCCGGGAGATCCCGCTTTACAGCACAGCCGCCTGGCCGCTTTGTTGACGGCAAACCTGCAATCCCTGCTCGAAGCATACATCTTTTCCGGATCTCGATCCCGCACACTGCTCGAAGAACGCCACGAGAAGCCCGCCAGAAAGTGACCTTCCACTGCCCCTGTATCCCGTCGCTCTTTGCCAGCGTCGATGCCCTCGCATCTCGGCAGAGGCGGAACTGAATGCCATCCTCGATAGAGACGGCCGACTGAACTGACCTGGCCACTTCTGCAACGAGGTCTCCGGGGTGGAGGAGGGGAGCTGCGGGAGCTGATCCGGGAAGCTGCCCTGGCCTGAACTCAGGCAATCAAACAGCCCTGAGCTCAGGTGATCATCAGGGTCCCGCAGAGCAGAAGCAGCAATGGCCGGCAAGCTCTGCACCTGCTCGGGATCGGGGGCAGCCCGAGCGGAAAGGGAGGGGTATTCTTGAAGGCTGAGCAGACCGCCACCGAGACCTATCAGTGCGACGTTCTTTCAGCAACCGACGCAGCCTCCTAAGCCCTCTTGCCCGAGTATATGCGGCCGATGCGGCGCTTGCAGGATTCACAGCACGTCACGAACTTGATTTACCCGTGGCCAGGGCCAACAGCACTTGCGGCCGAGCGGCGGGGGGACCAGCAAGGCAGCAGAATCACCAAGGCCGCCGCGATCAGCGGGAATCTATATTTCGCTCACAGATTTTCGGCCAACACCTAGGGTCGCAGGCTCAGTGACGGGCGACTGAAGCTGACGACCCTGAGGCTGGGGCAGGCGGGCATTGGCAATGGTCAGCGAGGGCGAGAGGGCGTGCGGCTCGACCACACGGCGGCTTGAGTTCCCCTCGCGCTTGAAGGGCCGTCACCAAGACCGCACTGCTGTACCTTGCCTTGCCAGAGCGCTCCCGCAAGACCGTTCCATCAGAACGGCGTCGTAGGCGGTTTTCCACTGAAGCACTGGGCCTTGGGGGTCGTCGCCGACGGCGCTGAGGCGATCCCTTGCGGGCTGCCTGAACGTCAATCAAACTGGCATCAAGGGGTCTTAATGCGACCGCTCGTAGGCGGCTATTAGGCGCCATCGGCAGCACTGGGGAAATGGGGCGGAACCCGATTGGTCCATGGCCTCACCAATGCTAGCGAGAATTACAGAGTGAATAGCCGAGCGTATCGAGGCGCGGGCCGCCGGCCGGACGTTCAGGAAGGTACCGAAAACACGATTCAGAAAGAGCGGTTTTCGCTGGAATTTGATAGCACCATCCTCCTGTTGCCAAAGCATCACGACGAAATCTGCGCACTGGGCTCGGTTCTTCAGCCGCCAGCAGTGGCGGTGCTTTGAAGCAGGTGCAACTGGGGCGGCAGATGCATGCCTTCGTGCACTTCGACGGTTTCCTGACGGGTAAAAACGCACGTAATTCAAGCCCCCCGTCACGGCAGGGACGCACCACCAAAGATGGTCGGCAACGGTTGTTACCTTTTCCTTTGTATCGATTCTGGCGAAGCCGGCGGGTGCGGTGGCTACAAGCGCAGACAGAAATCTTCAGAGGGCGATCGGCTCGACACCGCTGACCATACCGGATGCCACGGCACTGAGGCGAGTTCTGGGTGGTCCTCAGTTGAGCTGGTTGAGGTTCCAGCTGTTCTTTTGACAGCAGCACCGGCCGGCCCCAAGGCCATCGCCAACCGGTCTTGCAGTTGAAACAGACACGACACGAACCACTCAGGGCTTCCGCCAACCCGGTTACCCAGCGAGCCAGGGAGAAGCCCAGCGTTCGACGCCGGGTTTCACACGCGTATTACGTTTCTGCAGCCGGATATTGCACCAACCTCCACTCGCAACGGCCGACTGCCGCCAGGATCGGTCCCCGCTTGCTGAGAATCGCGTGTCGTAGAGACAACTGCACGGCGCCTTCCTCACGGCAGCTCCATTCACCCCCTTGCGGAAGGCCTTGAAGGCGAGGGGTTGGGGTTGCGAGCCAGGAGAAGACTCAGGGCTGAGCAGGAATGCCTTTCGTACTCCAAAACCTTCTGCACCACATAGAGGAGGAGTGGTCGCCGATGGCGAAACATGCCGGGGTTGTTCAGGCCGATCACGTCGCCGGGGTAGGCGTTCTTTTCGACCACCTCGCGTTCCTTGGGCCGAAACAGCTTCTGGGGGGGCGCGACGCCAGGGCATACGCGCGGCCCGGTGCGGGCATGGGCGCACGGTCATGTCCATTAGGCGAGTGGCCGACAGACCCGCACGTAAGGCGATGCCGGTCGCGGTGGCGCGGATCCATGTTTGGCCTGAGCTTGAACAACAAAGGGCGCTGAACTCGGGCCGCAGCGGATGCCCCGGGCCGTCCTGGCTGTGGCGGGCCACCGGCCCCGCTGGCCTAGCTCCAGGAAGGCATCGAGGAAGGGGCCGCAGCCGAAAGTTGGTCATCGCCGAGCCGAAGAACACCGGGCACCTTCAGCTTCGCCGGACAATGACCAGCTCCAGATCGAGCTCGGCCCCAAACAGGCGCCATCGAGCCAACTCCAGTTCGTCGAGGCGCCTGAGCCAGGAGTTCCGGCTCCACCAGTTCGGCCAGTTTCGGGGCTGCCGGCGGCCAGGATGCCCGCTTCGCCTGCCTGCCGCCGGCGCTCCGGCTCGCGTTAAACAGAAATCACGTCGCGGCAGCACGCGAATCGATCACAATTAAAACAGTTCACCGCGAAAAACGATCGCACGCTACCGATCGGCCAGTTCAACCGGCCCAGCAAGGTGAGCCCAGCTCGCTTTCGATCTCGTCGATCAGCTCCAGGGGCCTCACGCCCCGGCCGTTCCCCATCTTGTTGATGAAGGTTGAAAGATCGGCAACGCGCCGCATCCGGCACACCTCAAACAGACTTGCGGGTCTGGGGCTCGCGGCTTTGGCGGCGTCTTCGAGCATCACCACGAAGCGTTATCGGCGGCGGCAGGTGCGGTAGGTGTCTTCTGAAAAAATCTGTGGTGCCATCCGGCGTGTTTCGCGCAGGTTGATCGTGCTGCGGCATAGTCGAACTGGAGCACGGTGAAGGTGATCTGAGATTGCCGCGCTGCTTCTCGAGCTTCCATACCAGTCGAGGTGACCTTGCGTTAGCTCGCCTTGGCCTTCAAACCGCCCCGTCTCCTGCTGAATAGCCCCGACTTTCGTAGAGAGCAACAGTTTTTTCCGGTGAGGTGGTCTTGCCCGACGTTTCGGGGTGGGTTAAAATGATCGCGAAAATATGCGGCGCCTGGCCACCGCTTCGGCCAGGGGAGCTCAAGGCCCGTGGCTCACTGGTATGGTCTGGAGCTGCTGGTCCATGGAGCCAGCCTGCCAGCAGGCTCACCCGGGCTTTCGCGCTGCTGCCTCCACCATCGCCCGCCTTCACCACTGTCTTCAGTGCTTCGGAACCTTGCCGCCACCACAGGTGGCGTTTAGCTGAGCCAACCAGACCCAAGCAGCCTGCCTGTGACCCCTCCCCCCAACTACCGTCTCGAACCTGGCTGATCCCAGCCGGCGCAGCACCTTAGCGACAACCCCGATTTTCCGGCACCAGCTCACGGCGGCCAAATCCGGTCTTATTACCGCACTAATTCCCCGCCGCACCGAAGGCCGAAGGCCGCGAGAGCTGGCACCAGGTGTCGAGCGCAAACTCGAGGGTCTGCCCCAGCCATGTGAGCGACCTCAGCGCATTGAGGAAGGTGGCGCCTGATCCGGCCCGCATGCAGACCTACCAGCAAGGCCCTGCCCCACTCAGGGCGCTTGGCTCTGGATCGGTGCACGCCCCACTTTGGATTCAGGCAGTCTTGGCACAAACTTTCTCCGCGCCCATAAACTCACCTCACCAACCTGAATCGACTGGGAAGCTTCGTCTGATGATGGACACCTGGCGATGATGGAGCTTGCGGCACCGGCGCCATCATCGAACGCGCTTAATTGAGCGGCTGCGCTGCATGCGCAAAACCGGCTGGGATACGTTTGAGCGTCAGCACCGTCGGTGTCACCCCGCGCCGAGCGCCAGGAGCCCACCGTCCAATTAGCCAGCGCGGGCAACCGGTGACGATCAAGGTGGGGGACACCCGCGCGGCTGGGTTGGAACCAGCTTAACCAGCGTTTTGCTGGGAAGCTGAGCAAGCCGGAAACCAGCTTCAGCGCCGAATGCTGCAGATCACGGTGAACGTGGATCTCTCCGATGTGCGGCCAACGTGGGGCGAAAAACGCTCAAGGGCTTCGGCGCATGGCCAACCCGGTGAAACTGGGACGATCTCTACGGCCGGGTGGCCCCAGATCCCTCCACAAGGCGAAATTGGCCGCCAGCTCAACGTCCGGGTGGTAGGTTGCTGCTGCTGATCGGATGAGCGCCGTCACGATCGTGGCGGGCAACATCCGCCAAGCGCCGGCATGCGCCAGTTCGTTCAGCCGCCGAGGAATGGCTCGCGCTGCGCCAAGGAAAACCTCTGGCAGCAAAGACGCTGAAGCACTGAGCATTGATCCCGACCGCGACCGCGCTGCGGAATGCCTCAACCACACCCGGGTGTCCAACAACCGCCCTCCACAGAGGTGGTGCTCGAAGCGCTGGCTCAGCAGTTCCACGAGCGGCGAAGGCGCGATCCCAGTTGCCCCTGACGGCGCTCCGCGACCGCTCACACCATTGCCGACTGCTGCCCACACCAGCCGAAGCTGCGCCAGCGAGTTCAATCGACATCTACGTCGACCATGGGCCGCGAGAAGCCGGCCGCTGGGCTCAACCTCCCATCAACCCCGAGAATCAGCGCCGCCGAGCTGGAGCACCGGCTGGGACGTTTAATGGGCTCAATCCCTGCGGCGAAATCCTGGAGCTGATTTCCACTGCAACCTGGCCAGAAATCAGCCTCAACCGCATCGACCAGACCGACCAATCAAGGGCCCAGGCCGATGCCCCTTCAAAGGCACGCTGCTGGCGGTGGCCTGCCTGCTCAACCACGATTGCGCAGGTGAAGCGTTAACGACAGAGCCGCGCCTTTGGAAATCCGATTGTGGTGCGTGAGCTTTCACCAGCCTGTTCGATTTCTTCGTGCATACCTTTCGGCACCTCCTGGCTGAAACTTGGTGGGAAAGGCGGGCGACCCGAAAACAGAAGCCTGTCTGGCCTTCAAGGAGCGCAGGAAGCGGGAAGTATCTTCTGAGGCCGCTGGAAGCAGGTGGTGAACCACGGGCGTGTGGGAACTAC
>Ga0163217_1064230_pt1 | contig 10928 bp, 16 predicted proteins | sample SynspAceP_FD_185933 | JGI IMG/M metagenome (GOLD analysis project Ga0163217, IMG submission 185933) | Saline lake microbial communities from Ace Lake in Antarctica - Synechococcus sp. Ace-P (PacBio error correction) | ecosystem: Environmental > Aquatic > Non-marine Saline and Alkaline > Saline ...
AAAGAAAAAGAAGGGAGATTCCCCCAAAAACGGGGTGGGTTTTTCCACGGGCGGGCCTTCCCAGCCCCCTTTCGAGGGTTAGACGCCAACGCAAAAACGGAGGCCACCGGAAAGCCCCAGCGGCCCATGGCTTTTTTGGCTGAAAAACGGAGGGCTGGGGCCAAACCCGCGTTTTGTAACGCAAGGATGTACGCAAAAGTAAGCCCCGAGCCTGAACCCGAAATTCAAGGGCAAGGCCAAAAGGCCAGTCCACCAAGCCCAGTTTTTTTCCTGGCCCTGAAAATCTAAGCTAGAGAACAGAGCTGCGCCGATCCACTTTGGAGCAATCTAGGTCCGCAGGTTTCGAATCCCCTTGGTCGCCCCCGAAATTGACTTTTCAGCCGATTCGACCTTCGGGGCGTGAGCAGAAAACGATGCCAGAAAAAACCGACCGAAGAGCTTTTAAGCTCAGCTGCCGCCTGGACAACCCCAGCTCTGGCCCTGAAACCCAGGCCTCGATCTGAAATCCACCAGCCTCCGGCGGCAACTCACCTGGCGCCGGAGTCCACCGGAGCGGCTCGGGCGGCCACAAGCAGGCCGTCCAATCCCTTCTCCTCCGCTCAAAGTGGTCACCTGCTGGAATCGGTCAGAAAGATTAGTTTGCGTCGTCGCTGGCAGGGGCTCCCACCCCTCCGGGGGCCACAGAAACCCCACTGCTTCGGCCGCGGCGAAACCCGTGCCAGCGCCTGAGCCATCACCACCAACCGGGCTGACCCTCCTCGCCCTGAAGCTCCAACAGCTAATCGCCCGTCCCCCCCTCTCGCATCAAGAGCGTTCTGGCACAGCGGCCGCCAGCGGCGTGTTTAGGCCGAAGCCTGCGGCGGATCGCTCTGATCAAGCCAAACGCCCACGCTGCTGACGGGCAGCGCGTAGAGCCATCAGCCCCAGAGCTGCGCTCACGCCAGCTGAAAATCAAGCAAACGAAAGTCCAAGCCAGGGCGCCGTGGTCGCAAGCTTCCCGCCGGCAACAACTCAGCCACAAATCCAACAGCTGGAAAGCCACGCCGAAGCCCTGCAAAGCAAGCCTCTGGCCACCTCCACCCTCGATGCGGCCGTTGACATGCATCGCCCGCTCTGGATACAACGCCCGGAATCAACTGCTCACCGGACCGATCCAGAGCGGCGCCGGCAACTCAGCAAAAAGCATCCCGCACCGTCCTGAAACCCCAGCTGCCCCAAAGGAGAGCAGCTTCAAGCCGTAACTTCCGGCTGTAGCGCCACCCGGCTCACCAGCCGTTCTGCTGCAGGCAACTGGGGGCAGAGAGCTGCACACCAGGGCGCGCCAGCAAATCTTGCCCATCCCGCCCCAGTCTGTTGGGCGCCATGCCCTGCAAACTGCCGCAGGCCAAACAGTCCAGAGCCGCTTTCAATCACGGGCCAGCAGGAACGTCCAGGGGTCGGGGTTCCAAGTGGGGTCTGCAATCGGCCGCCGCCCGCATCACGCTGAACAGACCATTCCGCCCCAGGCCATCGTGTCCTTGCGCGAACACGCAAAGCAGCGACGCTCCAGGCTGCGCCTGCATCGCATCGCACTGCAACGCCGGATCAGAGCTCGGGCCACGCAGATCCCAGCGTGACCATTCGCCACTGAAACGGATCACTCAGTGAGCCGTAGCGTCTTGTGCTGCCGTCTTGTAGAGCGAGCTGTGGGCCGCCCGTGATTGACGACCGACCAGTAGTCCTCAGCCGTGGTCCGATTGCGTCCAGTACCAGATCCAGTTCTGCTCAGGCCCCCCGTTGCAAGCACACAAGGCCCGCGGCGCACTTCCAGCGAGCGAACTGCTAGGTTGCCGCCAGGATCGCCAGCGGCGAAGCCGCATTGGCTGGGGCCCGCATTCACCACAGGCGATGAAGGCGGCAAGCCGCTCGAATCAGCAGCGGAAAGGGTCAGTCGCTTTGCCAAGGCCGCGCCGTTCAGCGATGGGAGCAGTTGATCCGCCAGCCCTGCCTCATGTCCCCACCGTCCGGGGCCCAGAGCACCCCTGCCTCTGGCGCTGCTGCTCCAGGGCCACCGCCGTCACGCACCATCAGGGGGGTCCTGCAGTAGCTCCAGCATCCAGACGGCCGCTGCAGCGGATGGGCCAATCGCAAAGCCGCTGGCACGTAGGCGGCTTTGGTTCCGTGCCTTGAGCGGAAGAGGCGGGGCGTCATCGAACGCGCGGCAGATTTTGGCAACCAGCAGCAGGTCCGTCTTTCCAGCCACCCAGCGCCGCTGTAAGCCGCGAACGCCGTCAGCCCGCAAACGCGCCGGCAATGGCCGCCAGCCTCAGCAAGGCCGATCTGCAGCCAGGTCATCTGGAACGCAGGCCCCGGCCGAATTGGAACAAACGCAACGCCCAATCAAAGATCAAGGGTGCCGGAACTGCTGCTCAAGCCGCTGGGGTAGGCCCCATTCACCACGCAGAAAACGCCGGCCCCCAATCCCGAGAAAGCGCAGCGGCAATGGCTGGCAGCTGGTGGGCTCTCGCTCGCCGCACCGGTGCTGCTGCGCGGTTGCTGGTACAGCCACGCCGCGGGCCCGCGTAACGGCCAAGGCCGAGAGCCCGCAGCGACCTGCGTGCTCGAGCGCAGCGTCTCGTACTGCTGCTGCAAGGTTGAAAGCAGGCAGCCCGATGGATTCTGGGCCGGAAACCATCACGCACCAGCCGGCAGTGCCGCCTGGCGGAAGAGCAGAAAAGGTCCAGGGCCGGCCATTCGGCGCGCACCGTTCGGTCGGAACGCACACGGTCGGTCCGGCATTGGGAACAAGCCACCACTCGCCCCCCGGCGTTGTGTCCTGCGCCAGAGCAACACGCCAGGGGAGCAAGTGCTGGGGATCATCACGTTGCTGCGCGCCGTTGCGGATCCACCGCCGGATCGAGGGCGCTCACGTTCAGCAGGCGGCCGTAGCCACCGTTGCTGCCGTCATCAAGCCAGTTGCGGCCGAACCCACCGCAAGCAGCGTGTTTCAGATCACTGACCGATGCACCCACTGCAGCACCCAGTCCTCGGTGGGGTCTGCAGCCGCAGCACCATGCCTCGTTGGCTTCCCGTCGCAATAAGGTGTTGCGCTTGAAAGCACCGTCAGCCTGGGGCGTTCTCATTGCCTGGTGTGGCGTTCCACCGTGGCGGAAGGCCCAGAGCCGCGTAAAGAACTGGGAGTAGGGCTCCTGTACCGCCCTGCCGCTCTGCAATCCAGCAGGGCCGGACGTGCCGCAAGAGCCCACCACTGGAGCGGTCATGGCGGCCGGATGCGCACGGCCAGGTTGCCGCCGACTGTGACAAACGAACTGGGCCCGTGCGGAGCCCGTGTCCAACCTGGGATTGTCCACAAGGGGGGTCAGCAGGGCGCGCAGAAGAAAGTCCAGCGCAGCACCAAGGTGTCCGGCCCCGATGATCCCGGCCCCCTGGTAGAACGCCCATAAGCTCGTCGAGTTCACCAACCACCGGGCCAGGCGAACGAGGTTGCCGAGCAATCGCTGCCACAGCCACTGGGAGCCCAGGCGGATCAGTTGACGGAAAACCCGGAAGCTGCCGAGGCGATCGGCGTCATCGTGCAGGCCGTTTCTGCAGATAGCTCATCACAGCCATTGCTCCTCGCATCATCTCGCGGGTGATCAAACAAAAACAGCAGGTTCGATTGCGAGCTGCTGGCGCTGGCCATCGACAGGACGAAATACTCCTGGCCTTCTGCCTCACCAGAGAAGAACAACGTAGTCCTGCAAATTGGAGGATTTGGCCCAGCTGTTTGGGCTAGCCTGTTACTGGCCAAGCTCGTATTACTGTGATCAAGGCTGTAGCGCCAAAACGCATCGGTCGCTACGCGGTGTCCACCACAACCATGCAACACCTCGCGAGCTATCGAGCGGGTCGTAATCGGCCCAGCAGGCCGAACCAAGACCATCAAAACGGTTCTCTGCCCGGTCCGGGCACCGGAACACAACGGCCCGCCGGACAACCATCTGGGCCACCAAGGCGCCGTGCTTGCTCTCGATCTGCCAGCGTCCAGCGCACAAGCCGCGTCATCCCGCCGGGCATGCAGCACCGTGATTCTGATGCTGTGGGTAACGGCCGTTCACCAGCGCCAAGCCAGGCCTCCAGCAGCGGATGAGCGGCGCGGGCCCAGATCGGGCCAGTCGAGCGGTGGGCTCCGCCGTGGCAAGGTAAGGAGAGGGTTGCGGCCAATCAATCGGTGAGCACCACGGCCCTCGATCGAACAGCAAGCGGGTTTTAAGCGACCGCCTCTCGCTCGATCCCGCAGCCGCGGCCAGTAAGTCGCCTCGTGCAAGCGGCCTGCTCGAGTTGGAGTTAACTGGTGCCTGGCGCCAGCAGCAAAAATGCACCCAACCGCCAGCGAACGGGGAAGCGCAGGTCGGCCCACCACAACCCGCCCTTGCCGGGCCTCTGGATCCTGGTTAAGAGGCCGCAGCAGGTCTGCCTGGAAGGCCGCCTCAAGTTGTAGAGGCGTGATCCAGCTCGCCAAGATTCACGTTCACGCCGCCGATCAGAGCATCAGAAGCCCAGACCGTCGAAGGCACCGTCGTGGTCGTGGCCGACCAGCAAGCGGCACGATCACCTCCTGGCAGCTCAAACGGCGGGCGTGTCGATCCGGGCGATCCAGGTGGGCATCACGGGGATCACCGCAATCTTGCGATCGCGCGTCTGCCTGGGCGAAGGTCTTGCTTGTTGGCAAAACCAGTTGCCGTAAAATAACAGTCCTGCAGAATCACTTCTGTTGCTGAACTCTGCGTCGAGGTATTCATCTGCCCATCGAAGAAAAGCTTCAGCACCGCCTAAGCTCGAAAGGTATGAAAGCCTGTACGATTCAGGCTTTGAAATGGTGTAATTCGTCGATGGCGGCACGGCAATAAGCAATTGGTGCCCAACTGATCATTTTATTGCCTTCATCACTGGTCGGCTGGAAACGCCGATACAGAATCTCCAGCTCATACGAGAGCCGGCACGTACCAATCGGCTGAAACTGCAGAATCGTCAGTCCCCGCGCCCATTGATTGGCGCGGATGACTCGATTGTTTTGGCCGCCTCGCTATTGGCAAAGCCATAAGAAGCTGCTGTCGGCTCCCGCTTGCTTCGCCGTGTTCGAGTCTTGGTCTGCTGGCTGCTCATCCCGCCCGCCTTTGGCGCAATGATCAGCGCATGGGTGCCGACGCCGTTGGCGCTCTGGGAGATCAGGCCGCCGTAATAGCCAACCCTGAATAGGAAGAGCCATCGAGGGTAAGATCGCGCACCCGGCACACGCTGGGGGCTAGCACCAAGCTGGTACACCTCTCCATGAAAGGTGTCGAGATACAGATCACCAAGGGAATCGGAGCCCCGCCAATTTGAGCCAGCGCGGGCCTGTGCCCACAAAAACTCAGCCCGTGCCGCGGCTGCCAGCGCTGCCAGCGGCGCCCAGGCACTCCCGGCACGCCCTGGATGCCCTGCTGGCCCAGCAGCGCCAGCTGGGCCAACGACGCCCAACACCCGCCGTCCAGTCGGTCCCGGCAGGGCCGCCTGCTCCGCAGGGCCTGCAGGGCCCTGGATCGCGCCCTGGGCATGATCCAGTGACCAGCGCTTGCATCCAGACGTAGAGCGTGGTCCGCCCTCCGTCCCTGAACGATGTAGGCATCGCCCTGCTGCCGGTTTTTGCGGTTTTGGCAAAAGAGCCGAGTAAGGTAAGGGGGAACTGAACCCTTGAGGGTTGATCCCGTTCCCACGCCGGGCCCTGGGCCCGCAGGTCCGCCGCGGTCCCGCAGGGCCCGCAGGCCCGCTGGGCCAGTCCCCGCCGGGCTGCCCGGCCCGCCAGCGCAACGGCCCGGCACGCCTGCGGTGCCCGCAAGGTCCAACCCCGCCCGGGCTTGCCAGCCGCACCAGCCACTTCCCCGGGTAAACACCGGCACGCCCTTGCGGGCGCGCGGATCGAGCCGGTTTGTTTCGTCCAGGCCATCAAAGCGAAGAAAGCGGTCTGCCTCCTATTGGGCAAAGACGCTCACGCACTCAGCGGTCGCTCTCGCAATACAAACCGCGGATCCGAAATGTTCCGGGCTACTTGGCATTGATCGTCTTGCAGCTGAAGCCAGCACGGCATTGTAAAATTGGTGCCAGCAGGCAGTTTTTCAAGGTCTGGGAGCCTTCGGCTATCTGACCTGTGGTGAGATCGGCGATCGACCAGAACACCTCCGTGGTGTGGGGTTGGTGCAAACACGCCTGAATCAATGGCACGTTGCGCGGGCAGAAACTCAAGTCCCGTGTCCTGCAGTTGCAACAAGGTGTTGTTCTTGCTGGCGAACCCTGCCAGTTTGCCATCTTGAGCCACCAAAGTTCTGAAATGGCGGCCGAAAGAAAGCGCAGTAGTTTGCCCAGGACGGATTGTCAGAAAGCAACAGAAGCCGACATCAACCTGATTGGTCAGGCCACAGAACAGGCCGGGTGCCGAACGCCGGGACCGGCCGCTGTCGTAACTGGCATCCAGGAAAGCCAAGCCGCGCCGCATAGAAAAAGCCAGCCGCGCCAGAACCGTTGCGCGCGTCCAGATCGTGTCACGGCGCACCCGTTCCAGCCCGTCACATTCGCCGTCGGCCGCTGTGGGCGAAGCTCGACATCCAACCCGTAGGGCCGCGGTCGACGCCGGGTGGCCGAGGTGCCCACGGAAAGGTCCAACAGCACCCTCCGATCGCTGAGAGCGAAGGTCGTCTTGGTTAGGTGACACCAAAAGCGCAGAAAGTTGATTCTCGAAGACAGCGCCGGCTTGCAGCACCGTGCGCAAGCCCGAAGGCCCCCAACTGGTTTAGCAGCATCCGGCCGGAAGAGCTTGGCGCTGTAGTGCGCAGGAGACCATCGGCTGGAGCCGATGGCTCGCTGGCTTTGATCGTTGAAATCGAAGCCACTGCAACGGCTTTCGCTGCCCCGAAGCCACCACCTGGCCGGGTGGCCAGCAGGCCCGCAGCCCCGCAGGCCCTGCTGGCCCTGGATCGATTCACCCGTGGGATTCCAGCTTCATCGCTTCAAAGCCACCAGCTCGAAAACCAGGCCCGTACAAACGGTCCAGGTAGAAATCACCCAGCGCCGGTGGCGGCTGGATCACCTCCATCCACTGCTGCCCGTCGGTGGCCCATAGCCGAGTACGGCAGCGGGTTTGCCCCGGCTATGCTGGCTCCCGCTGCCGTACATCACGTCAGGGCGGCTTGCATCCACAGGGCTCGGCAGCAGCCCCAGCCGCGCCTGCGGGATGGCAGCGTAGCCGCCAACAGCTTCCGTGGCACTGCCGTTGTACGGCCGGCCGTCCGAGGCATCACCCGCAACCAGGGCTGGCGCCCCGCCAAGGCCGCCTCACCACCGCCCTGGCCCGTGCCTGGCCCATCGGCCGATCACCCAACAGCCCGCGGCAGCGGGCAGCCCCAAGCAGCGCCACCTGCCAGTGACGCACATAATACAGCCCCATCGTCCACCGTGACGGAGGCAGATCACTGCGGCTTCGCGTAGACGTGGCGCATGCTTTCGGGACATCAGGCCGCCCGAATCGTCCATGGCACCAAGCTCGGCCGTGCCAATCACCCAATCCACTGCAGTCCCTGCATTCGGCAACGCCAACGGGATCCACGCTCAGCTCGATCGCCGCGGTGCTCAGTCTTCCTCGTTTCCAGCGCCCGCGCCCGAGGGCAATCCACCAACAAACTCCAGCATCGGCTGCCGGCACAGGGCCCCCCAGGCGAAAAGCCGATCCTCCAAGCCCAGCGCCCCCACCGCCTGGGGCAGCAACCGCACTTCCTCACCGCCAGGGCATGCCCAGGGGCGGCAAAGCAACCGCAGACGGCCGTCGTCCTCGCTCCGTCGCGTTGGGCAGCGGGTAAGGGCATGGCAAGAGAGCAGGCGGCCAAGGGGAAGCTAACCCCACCCTTTGCCAGACCAACAAAAAAGCCCCGCCGCGATAACGGCGGCCCGGTAGGTCGCGGGCGCAATTCACCCAGTAAATCGTTCCAGGCCACAAATATCAGACCGCGCCGAGGCGCTCAGCGAAGCCCCGGATCAGGGGCCGTGGCCGGCCCTCCAGCTCCAGGCGCCTGGGCCTCCGACACCATCTCCGCCTTGGTCATCGACTGATCCAGGGACACATCAAAGAGGCAGAGAAGCAAGTGGCTCGCTGAAATTCTCCGCCTTGGTCATCGCCGCGAAAGTCGATGATCAAACAGCTCGGGCCCTCAGGCTGGGGCTGGGGGATCAGGCACCAACTGTGAACTCTTCAGCAGTCCTTCGGGCCGACAGAAAGCATCACCGGCTCACTCTGGCCCCGCTTGTTGACAAGAATCACCGGCAGCTGCATGGGCTCCTTGATCGTCTTGGCATAATCGAGGATGAGGCTGGCCATTCAATCTCGCTGCCGTAGGTTGTATTTCGAGGCTGCAGATTGTGATGCGCCATTGATTCAAGCAACATCGCCAGAAGCCCTCAACGCCACTGCCCTCACCGAAACCTTCACAGGCTTTCTTTTTCGCCCGCAGGGGGCTTCAAAGCTTGAGCTGGGCAAATCAACCGCAGGACAGGATCCGGTGGATGGGGGGAATCGGTCGGAATTCGGGGGGGATCAGTCGGGTCAAGTGCCGCCATCCTCCGCCATCCGTCGAGATCGGGCAGCACGGCCTGCCATCCAGAGCCCAGCCAGCCCTCAGAAATGGCAGGAATGCACGAAACGTCCCGCCTCGCTTCCTTGCCGGATGCGCAGCAATCCCTCCGCGTCTCCAGACTACGGCGCACTTGCCGAGATCGGATTGCGCACGCGTCGGATCACCGGCTCAATCCCGGTCCGCTTGATCAAGGTGGTCCAGGTCATCAGAGGGGGGCGCCAGCCAGTTCAGGCCGGGCCCGATACATCGCTTCGTCCTTGCGGTGGCGCCATGGCGAACCCGACATCCGACCGGCATTCACCCGACGAAGCCCTTCCTCAGCCTGCATGAAACGGTTCCCTTTTGGCCATAGCAAGCACTCAGGCTGGGTGAGACCGGCGTAAAGGCGCCAGCAGGGGTGCTTCGGAAGTCAGCGTGCCAGCGGGCATAAACGAAGGCGGTGCTTCCTTCACGTTCGCCGCATCAGCAGGGGCCACCACCAGGGCACCGCCGCTGATCGTTGCTTCCACCCTGGGCCGCCCCGGCAGCCGGCCCGCCCACCCGACGCTGCCCGTGACCCAGGTGCCGATCGTGCCGTCCTTCAGTTCAAGGCGCCAAGCTCCACAAAAATGGTCCACCGCAGCAGCAGCGCCCCGGGTGCTGAGCAAGAAAGGTGAAGTGGACCGCGCCTGCATCGGCGGCGTGCTGATCTTCACCACCTGCAGCACTCACGCGCACGCCCTCAAAAACGATCGGTGGCGCTGTAAGTTAATACCAGCCCACCAAGGTGGTAACCGCATCCAATCAGTTTGTTTGCCCATTGCAGCCATGGTCCCGTGTCCTCTTTTGTCCGAAAGGTTGAAGAAAAAAAGCGGGGGTTCAATGAAGCAAAGGTTCAGGCAGTCAGGTCACGAACAGGGCTGATGTCGTACAGGCGAGCAATGGCCCGGCCCGTTGCACCACCGCAAAACCGACGTAACCAATCCACCCGGGTTGCGGAACACCGGCGTCCTGCACTTCGCCGAAGTCCGCACCGAGAGGGCCCGTAGCCGGCCCTCGAACGGTCCCTGCAGGCCGGTCATCAAGCTGCATCGCCCAGGGCGCAGCAGTAGAAGCTGGTGGTGCCGCCGGCTTCATTCGAAGCCCAGCACCTGGTTGCCGCTGGCGTCCTCAATCCCACCACGATGATTTCGACGTCCTCAACCCAGTTGCCGGCCATCCACCAACCTGGTAGAGATCAGCGCTGAAGACCTGGCGGCTGGCGGGTGGCCTGATCGGCGGCGAAACCCAAGCCTTGCTGGTGATTCAGCACCTTCCTCGCCACCGTTGGCGTTTTCACGGCGAATCCACCAGCGGATTCGAGCTTGGTGGGAGCCTTCACCGAGCCGCCTTCGTTATCGATGGGTCTGGGAGGCAGCAGGGGGGAAGACGCTTGCTCACCCGTTGAAAGGCACGTGATACAAAGGTGGCATCGCCGTTGATGATCGCCGCCTCCAGGGTGAGGCGCATCGAGCGCAACCTTCTGCCTCGGTCCCTGGCTGGCGCGGGAACCTCGGGGCCATTGAAGGTCAACGAAATCGAGCGATCCACGGTTCGAGATCGCCAACCGAAGAGGTGCCACGAACTCCCGAATCGTTCGACGGGCCGTAATCCTGCGGTTAGCCCTCATTGACAGCGCGGAAGCCAACGCGAAGGCAGTTTCCACCTTCTTTGGCGAATTGCAAAGGCAACCACCAAGCAAAGGTTGCGCCAAAGTCATGCGGCGAAGCAGTTCACCTTCCGAAGGTCTTGGTGACCGCCAGGCGGTCAACGCCTCGTCTCATGCTTCAATCGCCTCGATAAAGGTGAGGCCCATGGTCACTCCGGGGGGTCTGGCCCCCAGCAACGTCCACCACCTATTGCCAGCAACCTAACCGCAGCTGATGGGAATATGGGGGGCTGAACGGGCTCTTGTGGGCCTGAGGCGGCGGCGGCGGGGGTTCGTCACGATCCACGCGGCGCAAGGGCGGCGCAAAGTCCGCGAGGCCGCTGCGCGCGGTCAGCGGCCCCTTGCCCTCGCCCGTGGTTTTGCTCGAAGTCCCCTCCCGGCTTCCTGCCAATGGCACCGCAAATCCTGCTCATCCAGCGCCCTTCTCCAGCTCAGTGGGCTACAGCGCCTATTGCTCAATCAAGCGCCAGAATCGCCCACGAAATGATCGCTCACAGCCCCGCGGTCCTCGCCATGGCTGGTGCGCAATGCCCGCTGCAGGCACTTCTCGGCCTGGCGCGTCGGCTGATCTGGTTGGCCCATGGCGGCGAAAAGACGTCATT
>Ga0163217_1032827_pt1 | contig 10927 bp, 9 predicted proteins | sample SynspAceP_FD_185933 | JGI IMG/M metagenome (GOLD analysis project Ga0163217, IMG submission 185933) | Saline lake microbial communities from Ace Lake in Antarctica - Synechococcus sp. Ace-P (PacBio error correction) | ecosystem: Environmental > Aquatic > Non-marine Saline and Alkaline > Saline ...
AAAGAGAACGAAGGACCTGAGGGAAAAAAGATACCCCGTCCCCCAACCCAAAGAAGGGGAAGGCCGGTTTTGGGGCCCCCGCAAAACCCACCGGGAGGTGCCACCCTACCTTCGCCAAAGAGGCCCCGGGGAATTCGATAACCATGTCCTTGCGGCAGAGAATCGGCGCCATACTCCGTGAAAGTAATTCTGCCGAATAGATGCCCGTAAGACCAATCTTCCATCGTTAGTTTCTTTGGGCTGAGACTGTTAAGAGAAGTGCTTAGGCAGCAATGCGATAAGAGGCGGTGTAAACAAAATGGCTTTAAGAGCCGTAGAAAAGGAGCGAAAACACAATTAGCAAAAGCCCTCTATGTAGTTGTGACCGGCTGTAATGCCACAGTCCCTTTGTTGAATTAGGCCCCGGGCAAATTATAATCTGACTAATGTGAGCCAAATTCCTTGCGTTTGTTACAAACCTGTCAGGTTGCTTAGGTGAAGTAATCTTTTTGTTACCGCAGGGGCTTAAGCAGTTCATTCACCGGGGGCTCGACTGTCGCTTGATCGAGCGAGCGGTCGATACTTTAGCGAGTAAAGGGCAAGAGCTAGCAATCTCCTTTCAGTGATGCCTGGTGCTTAAAGTATCGGAAGAATAGGAAAAAATTCCCCGGGGGGATCTATGAACAATGCCTTGCCTGTCTGAAACCTTATTTTTTCTATTAACGTAAATTTTTTCCTAATTTCGCTTTCTCCAATTATCCGTTCAGCCGGGGCGGTCGAAGCTTCGATTACGCCTGTTGCGGGCAACTCGTGTATATGGTGCCAGCCGTCCAGGGGGTTAGGGGGCCAATATTGGAGGTTCACCGGGCCAGAGGGCGTGCTGTGGTCGACTCCTTGTTTGGCGCCGTTGTCCGATAAGCCGTAGTCCGCGGCGGTGGAGATGGGGAGCGATGAGAGTTTCGATCTTTGGTGAATACCGCAATATTCATATTGGACCAATGTGGGGGGTAAATGCCCAATCTTGCGGCATTGGGCGGTTAAATTTTTGCCCACGACAATACTCCCGCTTTACGGTTTCTCGAAGAGCGGAGTCGATCCCACGTGAACTGGTGGCACAATTTTTGTTCGCGCAATCCCGAAATGGGCGAAGACAGTTCACGCAGTTTTTTTTTCTTCAATGATGCAATGAGCTTTTCATTTGAAATGGCGAGCAAGGATCCAAGCCGTTTCTCGTGGCCCCCCTGCCCATCAACCGATGGTGAATGTCCTTCGTCTAATTCCCCGAGTCAGACGTTTCTGCACTTAGGGAGTGTACCGCACCATAGTTATCCGATAATTTGATGTTTATAAACGGGGTAACTTTAAAAGGCACTCTTGCCGGCGCTCGATTATTGCCCATCCGAACTGGGCCGGGCCCAGACACCAAAGATAGATACCGGGCCATGGGCTTGAAGTCGTTGTCGTGATTAGTTGATTTTACGTTTCAAGAGAGATGCCTGTTGATAGGTTAGTTTGAGCAAGTAAATCACTGATACGCCAAGCAAGAAACTTCGAAGTGATGCTGGGCCCAGCCGACCGCAAAAGTCAGATGCACAACTGGACAGATGATCCTGGGTTGGGGGCCCGATGATTTTTCCCTACTTGTGTACTCGAGTTAGGGGGATCGGGAAGGCTGGATGGAACGTTAAGAATAATCTTTGAGGGTGCCACTATGGCGTATTTCCGAATAGTATAATTTTTTTTTTTCAAAGTATGGCGAGTGTTTCATGCAGTATTGGACAAGAAGATAGTTTCGTTTTCTATTCGCGACCTAGCCGTGACTGGCCAATGAAGGTGGGGACTATTTTTGAATGGACCTCTACGCACGACAGATAATGATTAAAAAACGTAGAGGTTTGTTTTAATAGAACATGGGGTGACGAAGAAATCCGAAATTAATTAGTACAGGCGGCTTTTTTCCCAATTCTAAGTTTTGATTACTATAAATTAATTCCGCTCGCCTAGAGAACGAGTAATGCACATAGCGGTGCTCGATTTTTCCTGCTCGGTTTCTCTGACAAACCGTTAGACCGGTTTTCAATTAAACATGCTCGCGAAACGCAGAGGTTCTAGAATTAAATTTTTGTTGAGCCGAGATTTGTAACAGTTCGATGATTTGCCTGTTCACTCACGATAGAGGCGTAGTATCGGATTAGCATTTTTAGAAAATTATCTTGCGGATCCTAGTCCTGCTTACTCAATCATTATCAATTTTCATGTCTAACAGCGGGATGTTCATCTTCTGACCGCTGGCCATACTTAGTACTTTTTCAGCTTGGCATTGGCTTCGACTGCCAGAGGCCGGGGCCGCGCATGAATTGGCGGCACGGGCAGCGCAACCTCGCAATGACAAGTGGAGAGCCCTGAAAGGCGTTAGCGTTTTCAGTATTTTTGCCTTTAATGATGAGATCGCGTTGCTCTATGTACGGGACCGGTATTTATTAGAGCGTCAGGCGAACGAGACGCAAATGGTTTTGCAACTTACCGCGCAGCGCCCTGCCCAGTACCGCATACTTGTGGGGATTAACCGAAGCATAACCCATTGCGAAATTCCTATCCACGTAATGGGCACTACCTCAATGATGTGATGCGGAAAGTAGCTTTTGGTATTGCCCTCGGCCGGCCATTACCCACAAAGAGATAATCCCTGAAGAGGTCGCTAAAGTCATACGTTTAGCGCTAAAACGGGGCAGCTGCCCCCTGATGCTGGAAGTCAGAGGGGACCTTCATGCGCAATACACGCGCCGAACTGAGCAGTGTCGAAGAATGCAATGTTTATAGGGCGCTCTAGGGAGAAACTTAAACTTTCCAAGCTCTATGAAATATACCCCAGATGTTATCGTTTCTTCGACTGAGTGATGGGTATTTGCTATTTGTCGCCTTCGCGATCTCGTAGGCCAAGCAAAATATAAAATGCCGTCCAAACCAATGTTAGAGATTGCTTGCTTGGCGATCGTTGGGAGCTCAGTGGTTTTTGCGCCGAAACCGCCACGCCAAGCCCTGCAATTGACAACATAGGCCAAGTCCATCTGGGCCTCCCGGTCACCCACCGCGATAAGTTTGTTTCGAGGCCTAATGCCTTTCCGCGCTGGAAGCAAGTTCGCGTAAAAGATCGGCATTTGCGTTGACCGCCACGATAGGCAGTTTCGACTCGCCTGTCACTTTGCCGTCTTCGCGCCGGTCAACTGGTTCGCGTAAACATAATCAATTTCCCAGACGTTTTCTGCAAACGTCTGCGAAATTACCTAGAAAGGCCTCCGGAAAGGATGGCCGTTTTATATCCTAGCGGGCGACAATTGCCACGATTCAATGTTCCGCAGCCTTCGATTAATGTAGATGATGGCGATCTGTTCAGTGTTGATTCAGGCAGGCCTTTAAAAGTAGTAGCCATACCGTACCGCGAAACGCTCGCTTGAAAGTCGAGTTTCTTCCGCGCATAGCGCGTCTCGGTGATCTCCGCCCTTGCTCGCACAACCCGGGCAGGCCCTTGGCCAATTCAATCGAATCACTTCTGCCGTCGATAAGAGTGGAATCCATATCAAGAGACCACTAAGCCGGCGAGATTGCGGCGAAAGATGCTGTCTTGTTGGAATTGCGAGTGCTCTAACCATTAGGAGCTCATGGCGCTAACTCTGCGCGCGAATAAAAGCTTGCCGCGCAGTTGTTCGGTCTGGGCGGGTCTCCCGCGTACCGAAAACTCAATACAGCTTAGTGCTTTTGGTTTGCATGCTAGTTCTCAGGAATTACGGCCGCAGAGTCGATCAATATGTCAAATGTTCAAATTGGTCGTGCACGCGTAATCGTGCTGACGACGGGCAATGTGTTCAGCGGTTTATGCGTCGAGCCAATTAAGCGTCACAATATTGACTCGGTGGCTTTGCCTGTTCCGCCTTACCCAGTGCGCATTAGATCTTAGGCACTAATGGGTGGTGAACTTTACTTGTTGTCTAGCTCGGAGGCCCCGAAACAGCACGGTCTTTGAGGACGTCTGTTTTATCCGCGCTATCCGTGCATCTCTGCAAGAATTCCGAATGAACAGCGTATCGTGAATCACTGCTGACCAAATATCCAAATGCCGACATCGGCCTGAGATAAGATCGACCGTAATGGCGGCGGTAAGGCCTGGTCGGTCGGGGCCTGTAATAATTGATAAAACGATTTCTTTCACGGGATTCGCCGTCGATGTTTCCCTGTTGTGTGCTATTGCGGCTACTTGTAGCTTTCTTGCTTAGCTTGGAAGCAGCGTAAGCTTTTTAATGGGTGGATTATAAAGTGTTTCTTAGCTTATCGCATGGGTAAAAATACGTAAAGCGAATTGCGTTATAGTGTTCCTAATGGAAAATCTTCATTCTTCAGCGTTGCTGCTAGCAAACAGCGCTAACAGGGTCTTAGGAGCTTTTATGAACTATAAGTATTTGTTAAATGATTGTATTTGCCATTCTTCGCAAGCGCATTGGCGCAAGTCAAAAGATATCCCCACATGCTTCACCGAAACCTATGCACCTTAGGAGGTGTATGACGGGCTTTCCTGCCTGACATCGGGCCGAAACACCTTTCCGGAATACCTAGATCGCCTATTCCTACTCGACTAGTCAAAGTGGGGGAAAGCGTACTATCCGTTTACCGGTCAGTATGACGCCAGTGCCCCATTTTCATTCAATCAGAGATCAAACGCTACGATCTTATGATTCATCTTTTCATTGAAATAGAGTAAGCGATTGTTGGCCACAAAAGAGTGAGATCGTCTTAGAGGAATATCGAACTGCGGGAATACGAATCCACCGTTGATTCGTCGAGTCTATGGTGAGAAACAATTACAGCCAACTACCTAATGTGGGCTGCAAAAAGACGATATATCGAGAGCCTCAGAATCTCCAAATAGTTAGCTACATCCCAAGCTGCGTGACAACAGCCTAATGAATGGCGTGACGGTGCAGCAAATTTTAACAAATGACATCGGAGTAAGGGTGGGATGAAACCTACACAAATCCAGAGTCAGAACCGTGGCGAGATTAATTAGAAGCTCAAATAGCGCAAGAGCCAGGGGAATGCTGAAGTGAATGGCGATTCCTGTCCAGAGTGGCAGAACCTGGCACGCTCTGGAAACTCACAGCACGGGAGACTCAGGTGGCGCTTCAATTGCTTCAAAGCTGCCATTTGGAAGGCCAAGTTTTCCGATTATCTGTCCAAGAGAAGATTGCGGCGAATATGCGGCATGGAGTCCGATGCTAAATTGGTGGCTTGAGATGCCCAGGAGTTATCGAGGTCGGGTGGCTAGTGGGTTTCAGCGACTTTGGCGCGATTACGGCAAGCATTCGGTCTCTTCTGCTACAATAATAAAGGCGTTAACCGGACGATCTTCTACCAGAGGATGGTTGGCGCGGGAAGCGACCACTCCCAATGTCATTGACGGCAATGAAGTTGATAATGGCATTCATGTGTGGGCCGCAATGGTGGCCGAAGACAGCTATCAGTGGAGGGTGCTTATGCTGCAGAGGCTATTTGGACAGTGGGATTCACATTAACCCTAAGGAAAATGTAGTATCCGTGTCTGGGGGCGCCAGTGAGAAACAACCCCTACTAACCCAGTAAGCCGATATAGAACTTCTTCGGGGCTCTAACGCGCGCGTTGCGCTAACGCACAAAAAAGTCGGGCTCTTAGATAATGAGCCCGCCTTTTTTCGGAATCGCTAACTGGAGCAGCGATTACTGTGTTGTTACTGGGGAGTCCAGAAGAAAACTTCCACTCAACGTAGAAGCTCTGAACCTTCGTACAAGTGGGTTCTTCCAATGTTCTCCTGCCGGCTTTGCTGCCACAGCTCCAATCATCCGCGATCCGGTCATCACCGAATATCTCTTCGGGATTGGCATAGCAAAACGTCGCATCGCCCCAAGCGCAACAGCCCTGCCACTGCGCGTCGCGGCGCGTTTAGCCCAAAGTCCCGCCATCTGGTCGTGTGGCAGTAATATCGTCTTCGAGGGCTACCCATGAAAGGTATTAAACAATGGAGGGAAGGCCTTTCTGGTTTCATCATCACAGGAAGTCGAACTACAACACGTTCAGGGTGTGAATCCGTCTAGCGAGGATAGAGTGCCCCCAATAATGACCAGGCAGTCTACCGAAGCCTTGATTGCTGAGGTAAATGGCGCCGTGAACATCCAGCCCAAGATTACAGCTAGTAATAATGCGCCGATCCACTGAACCGGGCCATTTTGGTTTTACTGCATTGTGCAGTCTCCAATTTAAATTATAGTTAGGATTTGAAAGTAATTCTGTTTATAAGCCGAAAAAGGAGGTGAGTAATAGAGGAGGACACTAAATGTCACGGAAGATACAAGGGGCATATTGTTGAAGAGGCGCATACTGCGGGTGGTCCGAGAGATTCTAATTGGGCATGTTGTTCGTATGGATCACTCTTTAATAAACCATATAGATAGGAGTGTGAATGCGCTATGTTTTTTAGTGGAGCTGCTAGTGATGGCGATGGCGCTTGAACGCATTTTTTGCGGTGCCTCAGGCGGCGCGAATGCGTTTCCATTGCCCGCGGAGCCTCTGTATCTAGAAACTTTTGATGCAAGATAAAAGTACGTAGTGCAGAGGCATTTCTCAGCCTCTTTGGTTTGTTGATCCCTGCCCTGATGGCGACATGCTAGTAACGGACCGCTCCCAGCCGGCCTTGAGAGTTATACGCGGCGGTCAGCTAGACCCAAACCCTCTTCAGGCGCTGCAAATATTCAGACACAGGCTCACTCAGGGTTTGCTAAACCGTTAGAGGCCCATGCCTGATTCACAGTAAATCGTATGTTCTTCTTTACCATCATAAAGGCCTGCCTACCGATGGCGAAATATGCATCGCATTGGGACGTGCTCGTTATGACGGAGGCGACCAATTAACAGAAGTTGAAGAGCTGTATGTAGGAACTCCGATTACTCTAAATCTGGAGGCGTCCGCTTTAAGTATTTGCACCAGACGGTAAGACTTTTCGATTACAACTGGCGTGGCGCGATGGGCGACAGCCTTTCGCACAAGAATCCTGGCTGGGCAGTACGGCAAGGTGTTGCGTTTGAATGAAGATGGCAAACTCGTGCCAAACGACAACCCTTTTGTAGGTAGAGATGCACGTGCGTTCCCTGAGATCTATCTTGGCCACCGGGAATCAAGTACGGCCTTAAAACCATTCATCCTGAGACCGGGGAGTTTTATCAGGCCGAAGCGTTTGGGCGATCGGTGGGGACAAAGAATTAACCGTATTAAGGCCGGGCCGGGCACTAATGGCTGGCCTCTTTACGGTTAGGTAGTTACAGACGATAGATAAAAATGGATCACCCTAATCGCGGAAAGGCATAGAGCCCAGCGTTGATCATTTTGGCAGCCTGCGCATTGTTCCTTACAACGGGAATTGAGTTCTATACGGGCGAGGCCTTCCCGCAATGGAAGGGGCACCTAATGACTGGCAGTTAATTCAGCGCGGTCGTATCCCTGGGAACAGGAGGCGTCGAACCGGGTTCATTTAAACGATGAAAATTTGGAATTACGCAGAGAAACACAGTCCAGAGCTTAGGGCAGCCGAGTCCGAATGATATAGGGCACGGGGCCAGTATGGCTTTTATTTATTACTTGACCGAAGAGGCTAACGGCGGCAGTGCTGAAACATGAGCCGTGGGAGTAAGACTTAGAATGTGAATTAACGGTTTGGTCAGTTTTGATGGAATGTTAATTTAACACACTCTAATCGAAACCCTGATACATTTTACGTGCCCTGTTGAAGGATGTAAGGTGATCTATCAATAACAATAAACCCGATCCATCCTGTTTGAGTCCTGCATGGGGAGATAATTATGATTAGAAAAATCCCTGTTGCAATTGGCGCTGACGAACCGTATTTTTTTGGTCTTCACGGCCCTAATGTGTACGCACAAAGCATGGAGTCTGCCGAACCGTTTAAAGTCGGCACATTTTGCCCGTGATGCGACTTCATATCCAACGATGTAGCCGCACGGTTTGGCTTAGTTATCGCGCGATGATCAACTGATTGTCGTACTTAACTGCGCCAATCGAGTGATGGAGCTGGCTTCTCGATACAGCCGCGTAACGATGCCGGAGGATTGCTTTGCCTTATCGCGAGCAATACGATTACGCTTTTGAAGTTTCGTATCTAATGAAAGTGTCAACTGGCTAGTCGAAGAAAACCTACTCAATGACAGCAGCCGTAGCTTCGTCTATCCCGTTAATGCCGTCATACCAGTGGCGAACCGATCCAATACCCCAGTAAAATCATGAATGCAGCGGTGAACCTTCCTACACCCATGCTGCGAAGGATGCAATTGAAATGATGAGCTGGCTCGCAGAGTGGCTGGAGCGCCAAGAAGAATCGGTGTCCCTTATCTATTCTATACTACCTCGCAGGGGCCATTGATCGCGACGGTGACGATGTCATCATGCCTTATGGTCGTGATCGAATGAAGTGGGAAGTCGAGATTGGCGATCGTATTTGGCTCGCCATCGGGTAAAGTACATCTCACACTGATCCGCCTATGATTCATGTGTCTTGGCTATATGGTTTTGCGATTGGAAGTATTTCAGACCGCGGCGGTCGTCACCTGGCGGCACGGCGCCGGCCTCGGATTGGTTTGTGGCAAAAGGGCACGAGATAACCTTTGCACCTCAGGGGCCCTCTGGAATAGTGCCAAAAGAGTTTTTCTATGGTGATCCGATGGACCGCTTACATCAAACTCGTTCGTTAATTGACGGTTGTTACAGTCCAAGAAGCAAGGGCTGGTGACAGAATTCATAATATCCTCCCGAGTTGATTGAGTATGCCCTCCTCTCTCAGTACGTCTTTCCCTGGCGATGTTAATGCAGAGTGGCACATGGGCGGGACTGGTGCTGGCCGCGTTGAAAAGCGTGGCCTCGGATCGGGAAGTAGCCTAGTAGATGGCGAAGTCATGCAGTGGCGCACATCGAAGGTATTGGTACCAGCTTACTCATACTGTTGGGCGATTTGAGACGAGGTCTGCCCCGGATTTGTCTCACGTTCCCACCAGTGAGTAGTTAACCGGAACTAAATGCAAGTAGCTTAAAAAATGAAGGCGATTGGATCTTTGCTTAGGTCAGTCCCCGCCCTTTTCTGTCCTAAGGCTTAGAGTAGTATTATTTAGACTGAGGCTGGTATAACTTATTAAATCTGCCGTGTAAAACAATGCCTTCATCTGAGTGCCTCTTAAAAAATTTCAACAAAAGAATATTGTACCCTGCCGTGCTTTTGGCTTACTGGTCTTTTCCGGTGCGGTAAATTACTTCAGCCATTGCAGTGGGCAAAGAGCGCAACTCCTTTGCCGCAGGCAGTAAAGTCTGCATTCTGGATGGTGACGAGTTGCGTCGAGGCTTGGTGCAAGCGATCTAGGTTTCACTGATGCCGATAGAGTATGAGAACATCAGGCGCGCGGCAGAGGTTGCCCGTATGATGGTGTAATTCGGGGCCACATGGGTCATCGTGTGCTTTGTGATATCCCCGTTTCGAAAGCGATCGAGGTCCTAGGCCGCAAACGAATTAGGTGAGAATCCGATTCCTTGAGATCCATCCTTAGCACTCCGCTGGAGGTCGCCGAGAAGCGCGATGTAAAGGCCTCTACCAAAAAGGGCCGAGCAGGATTGAAAAACTCACGGGGTAATTGACTCCCCCTATGACGAATCCCCTGAAATCTCCTGCACTTACATCCGGACACAAGATGAAGCGCTGAGCAATCAGTCGAGCGTGTGCTTGCGTTTATTGAAAAAACCTAATCGTTCGTCCCTAATTAGTCATAGGCAAAGTTTGTTCCTCTAAAGCACTCGCAATATTCACTATATTTATTTCGGATATAACGATCTTCTCCGTTCATTAATCGGAAGTGAGTTGGGGTGTAATATTTAACAGCCTCGAAATAATAATGTGTGACTTGGCTAAATCTCGATTGAGTCGTGTTTTTTTAATATGGCTCCCCTCCATGCAGATAGATTGGCGGACCAAATCAGCATGGTCGCCTCTTTCTCTAGTGCGAGGCTTTGTTTTTTTGCGATTCAGAGAGTTTCCATGGGTTGCCATGTCGAATGGTTTCTTGAATGATGAGGTAACCTTGGCGCTAGCTATTAAAATCGTCATCACCTTATGCCGTTTGTGAATTTTCAAATTTCGGAATTGATAGCGGCATTATTTGTTTCTCGCCTAAAAGTGGATGCACGTCCATGAGTTGCTGCTATTTCCATGTTGCTCTCTGTGAATTTTTCACATCCTTTCGTCCTACCATCCAGCTTTCATCGTGTTATCTGAAATTTTGCGTAAACCCAGTGCTCCACTCGTCTAAAAAGTCCATACCGAACGATGGTTCATAGGGGGTTTGCCCTCTCTACTTTGAATGGATAAACTCTTGGGGTGCTAAAATGACAGAGCCTCTACGAGGCGAGCCTGTAGAAGTCTCTATGAACCTGAGCTCCTCGTCCTTTGTCAAAGTGCTCCAAAATATCGATAGCTTAGAACCATGTCGTAGCTGATTGACTCTATTAGGCAAGTAAGATCGTATGGCGTCCCCTATGAAAATAGAGTCGTAGGCAATGTCATGGACCGAGTAAAAGTATTTAGGAAAGGGGCCCCTTTCTATCCGCATCGATACGTACTCTCCACTCGGTTTTTTTCTCTTCGTCCGATGCGGGCCATCGACTTCAATAGATTCAGATGCTGCCCAGATTCGTGCGGCCCTAAAAATCCATATTGTCCAAATCCAGTGCCTACATCTAGCAGGGTTGAGGTTGCTCTTTTCAATAAGATTAATGATTGGGCTGATCTTGGACTACTGACTAAAAGGCAATATTCATCTTTCCATAATGCTAGCGTGGGATATGATTCCCACGAAGTTATGTGCTGAAGTCGT
>Ga0163217_1075970_pt1 | contig 10927 bp, 21 predicted proteins | sample SynspAceP_FD_185933 | JGI IMG/M metagenome (GOLD analysis project Ga0163217, IMG submission 185933) | Saline lake microbial communities from Ace Lake in Antarctica - Synechococcus sp. Ace-P (PacBio error correction) | ecosystem: Environmental > Aquatic > Non-marine Saline and Alkaline > Saline ...
TGACGCCTGATCGCCGCGCCCTGAATATGCGGTCCGGCTCCGCCGGCCTTTGCGCTCGTATCGACTGCCTCCGCCCGCCCATCACCGATGCAGTCGGCGGCTCGTCTCCGGTTCCTCTTTTTCGGGCTCCTCTCCACGGTCTGGAGCGCTGTTCGCATGCGGTATCTTGAACCACGTCTGGTCTTCTTGAGGCGCACACGCCCCGCGCCGATGAGCATTCTGGTCACGGGTGGTCCGCGCCTGGCGCCTGCGCGGCTTCATTCCGCGCGCGTCTCATGCGCGCGCGGTGTGCTTCGACGCTGCCTCCCTGGCTCCGCGCGACTCGGGTGACTCGGCCTCCGATCTCAACCCTCGAAACAGCCTACTACTGTCCCTTCCCCCCCCTCCCGCCCTCTGCGAAGCATCAATATTTCCGGCTGTCTCGCGAACTCCGAGCCGGCCCTCCCTCCCACCAGCAATCCTTTCACATTCCAAGCGCCTTGGTTCTCTTGCAATCGACAACTCTCCCGCGTGCCTCGACCATCTTCCGCCACCTCTGTTTCCGCCTCCCGGAGCCGGTGATCTGCGAACGCGTGATTCTCCATCCTCGGCCGCCCCCAGGCGGGTCCGTCCTCGCCCACTTCCCCTCCCCAATTTGATATCAACCCCTGGCCCCTATTGTGATACACACTGTGGGCGGGCCTCTTCTCATCGATCCCCTCGGAGGCTGCCGCGCCCACCACCGGCATCCTGCGAGCCACCTCCTCGGTGTAACGCGTCCCCAGCCCCAGTCTCCGTCTACTGGTACGAACCGTCCTGCCTCGCCCACCTTCCTCAGAGCCCATCCAGGCCTCGTCTACAACCCCACTTCCAGCTCAGCCCCCCTCGTAAATGCCCGCTCTATATATATATATAGGCCCCTCAATGGGCGGCAAGCGTGATACGGCTCACTCACCCTCACACACGCCCCATCCTCCCCCCCTTCCCCTACGGGCTCGCCCCGCCATCGTCGGCCTGCCCCCATTTCCTTTCCCACTCTGCGTTCTACCCTCCCCTGGGGCCCGACCGGACATCGCGCCGCACTGCTCTTCCGCCAACGGCCCCCTCGCTCAGCGACAGACAACGTATCTCCGGTGCTCAACCCAGCTTCGGGTCCGGATGCGAGCGGGGATTTCGCACCCTTACCATCCGACTCCACATCGTTGACACGCGCGTTGTCTGCGCTTTCTCCCTGCCCATCCCGTATCCAGCCTGCACGGCCGAGGAACGGTATCTTCTGATCCCCGCTTCCAGCCCGAATCACCATTTCGGGGCTGCCCCAGGCCTGCCCCGTCCGCCAAACCCGCGCTTACCTGTCTTTCCAACACATCCGGCACCAGCCCACCAGTGCCCGCGCCTGCTCCCTATCCCTCTCACTCGCCTCTGCTGTGTCCAGCCTTCCTGGGGGACACACGCGCATTACCATCTACACTGGGAGCCGATCGCATAATCTCGGCCTGATGTGCGTGCCACACTTTCCGGCGGGCTGCACACCACCCACAACCACCTCGCACTGGGTCCAGCATGTGGTCTGCATTCGCGCCCTCCACACACCTCCTTGGGAGGTGCGGTGTTGCGAGCGCTTCGCAGCTGGTATCTCCCTCTCCCCATGACACTCGGGTCCAGGCGGCACCCACCACCGGCGCCCCACCATCACGGAAGCCTCCGCAGAATGAACACGACCCAATTTTCACCCATCCGAAGATCCACCCCGGCCGCTATACCATCCTTTTTTCGCCCAGCCGCTGGCCACCCAACCAGCAGGGGCAGCACCCCTGTCCAGCCGTCGCTATGCTGCCCATAGCCTAACAGCCGTGCGGCGACCGTCGGAAGACGTTCCGGGTATGCCGGCCCAACAGTGTACCAGTGCTGATTTCTCTACCACTTTCCCCATGGTGCCATAATTTTTGTCCGAACCAGTCCCGTCTTCGATGGTTTCTCCAGTGAAGAAGTATGCCGCCTGCGTCGAAACCAACTCCACACTCCTTCCTCCCCCGATCCACGAAAGACACTCGAACCCAGCAGTTATGGTCCCGTAGTATACAATCGCCCTTTCGGTCCGCGGAGCGTTTCAATCCCTCCTCTCAACCCTCGGCAATCTTGTCTTGCGATTCGTGTATCGCGCTCCCATGGTTTTCCTGCATTTTCTTCCACCACGGCACGAAACTCGTCCATGGCCCCCAAGCGGCATCCCAGGAATTAATTACACCCGTGCGGGGACCCCTAGTCGGCGTTACACCGGAAAGCCAGCGTCCATCCGGCGTGAAGATCGCATAGCGTGCGCCGCGTCCGTGCGGTCGCGGGATCTGACACTCAATTCGCGGATCCTCTCATCAGCGCCAGCATCAAGCCTGGCTCTTTGCCTTCCCGTAGCTGTTCCTGCTCCACTGTATCCTGGTCAGTCTCCCACCTCTCGCTTCCTGAGTTCCTCGGGCAAAATCCGGCAATCCGGGCGGCGGGGCGGGTTTATCCCGAAATGCCGTCACTACGGCCAGCCGTGGACACGAACACCATCGGAACCTGCCAGAAATGCCGCGCACCCGGCGTGCGACCCTCCACACACCCCAGTATCTGGACTGCTCGTCGCACTGCATCTCGACAAAAGGGTGCCGGTTTCCTCTTCCGGCTGCAGCCCGGCGAGCCATGTCGCAGCAAAAGCGGGCGGAATCCAGCTGTCCCAAAATTCCTCACAGTCGCGCGACTCGCTCGCCCCCGAGGCGCCCGAAGCCTCCCGTCTGTGGTTCTCTTACACCAAGGGTCGCCGCGCACGCAGCCGCACCCAGTCGCAGTCCATGTTAGCCCCCTCCCTCCCCTCCCCCCGCTCTCCGAAGATCACACTCCACAAGCCTTTTTGCCTGCTCGTTCCTTGTGACAGGCGTCATTCCGGATTGAAGTTGGTGGGCGCCTTCTCCCTGCTTCTGGCCTCCTCTATCCTGATTCTCCCGCTCCGCCTCAGCTGGCCTCCCCGGTCCGCGCACTTCAGACTCTCACCTAGGGTGCCCGCGCTCGCCCTCCCCGCCCACGGCCCCACTGAACCGCGCCTCTTCCCCTCCGAGGGGATCCCGCATCCCATCTCGAGATTATCGCCGTAACCCATTGGTGATCGCGGATCAGCCGTTCTTCTCGCCTCTATGTCTCTTTCCGCGACTCGGCCCGCCTCGCCGTGCGCAGCTGGGTCGTCTCCACGGGTGACTCTTAACCAGTTGGCGTTCGTCCGTTTCTCAAAAACCTCCATGAACACTCTCCACCCGCTGGCTGCTGATCCCTGCTGATTGGGGTTTGCCAGGTTTCGCTTGGCCCGGATTCCCAGGTGCGTAAGAAGTGCCAAGGCTCGACACACTTGACGTAAACGCCCGTCCGGGGAACGCGCAGGTCACTGGACCGCTCCGTGCGCAATCACTGAACATCGGTCTCTGCTCTTAGCTGGCTCCGTCCGTCGTCCGTTCCGTAGATCGCGCCGAGCGCTGTCGCTCAAGTTCGGCCCTGCTTGGCCCCCCCAGGGCCGGTCACGAGATCACGGTGTTCTTCGACCCGCGGTAGTTCTTCGCGCTATCAAACAGTCCAAGCAGGTCCCTCTTCCTCACGTTCCCTGGCCTGCCCGTCCGCCGGCTGCGCCGCCAGCCCAAGGTCTCCGGCGCTGTCCGCGCCGATCCCACCCCTCCTAGCCCTTTTACGTTCAAGTCCACAACCGGCTCGCGAGCAGGCTCGGTCTCCAGTTTGTGCCCCCTCGGGCCACACGGTCTGCAGCCGCGAATCGTCTCCGCCCAAGCTTGGCGTCCCGCCTCCTCCTGTTTTCCCCAAGGATCACGCCTCGCGTCTTGCTCGCGCCCCCACCATTTGATAATGTCCATTTAGTCGGTTCGTTCGGTTGATTATGGCCTAGAATTGAGTCGCGGCCTGGCCCTTGCTATCTCGTCGTGCCCACTCTGCCCTGCCAGCCGTGTGCATGGGCGTGACTGCCTCAGTCCGCCCCGGTGGTTACACATCTCCACCTCTCAGGCCGAAGCTCGACGGGCCTTCCAGGCGCCCAGCACCACACCCCCCCTTCCAGTCAGCCCGGAAGAAAGCCAGTCCGGTTCCGGAGGTCTCCACGCCGCGGACGAAACTAGACGCGGCGACAGGAAAAATGCGCCGCCGACAACCCCAGGTGCAAGCCCCTTCCGACACATCACAGTCACCCGTTCTTCTCGGCCTCGGGGTGAGCCTTTGTCTGGAACATCCCACCCCAGACCGCGAAATTGTAAGCTTTCTCCGTCTATACACACCGCTGGTCCTGAATGCTGGCGGCCGATCTTGTCCGAAGTGCCCCAGCGTCCGGCTTGCGGCCCAGCGACCCGGGCAACCGGAACTGCCAATCTGGGCACCTTCTGAGTGGCACTCGACAAGCCGCCACGCCGCGCCGCGGACTGTCACGCCTTGCGGGATGCCTCGCCTATCGTGCGCGTATAGCACGTAAACCACAGCCTGAGGCTCTCGACCAACGGTCGGCGTCCGCATCGCGGTCCTCTCACTGCGGTTCGGCCCTCCAGTACCCAGCCAACTCTGCGCGTGGTCCCCTGGCTGCTTCGCCTCAGTCGCTCCGACAGCATCTACGGACGTTGGCATCTCGGCCCCGGACACGAGCGCTTCCCCTTCGGCGTCGTCGTCCTGCGAACCTCACTTCGACCCATCCGCGTATGGACCCCTCGCCCCTGAAAGCTCCAACCTCTCCTATCCCGGAGGCGCCCCTCCAGTTCCTTATTGCAAGCCGAGTCTTGTCGGGTTCTCCCCTCTCCCCGCGCCCCGGAAACCCCGCCCTCGCTTTTCAAGGGAATGGCGCGCGTGCCAGATTTCCTGCCCCACGGGTCTTGCTCGGCTGACTTCGCCGTACTCCCCCTCCGGCCTATGCGCCCCTTCTCTCGCGCTCTTCTCTCGGAATTTCTATGCCGGCAGTGCCGATGCGGCTCTCGTCACCTCACTACTTAGTCCTTGTCTGGCCTCGCCGACCCTCTTTTTCGCCGGCATACCCTGGGGAACCGGCGGCTTTATCTCCTACGAATAAGGGCCATCGAGCCCGATCGCGGTGTGCGGCGCTCTCTGTATTCAGTTCACATTCGTTATTCACATGCTTTTCCCCCCTGGTCTTCTGCGTCATCTATGACGCTGTGCAGCACCGGTGCTCCTCCCTAATCCTGGGCCCGTGGCTCTTCAACCCAGCCTCGGCCTGCTGGCCCCAGCATCCGAAGCCCTTGATCTTCATTCTCCATCCTTGGTGGTGTGTTCCCCTGGCTTATTGCCTCGCGCCCAACGGCTTGCCCTCGAATGGAGCAGTCCCAACCGATCACCACCTATCGACCCACCTTTCACACTCCCCCCTCTCAACCACACCATCCACTGGCTCCGCCCCCGAGCTTCGCGGTGCTCCTCCGTCGCACTCGACCGCGCCTCCCGCTGCGCCGATCTTGCGGGCCGGCGAGCTCGCCCAACCCGGCGGGGCGCCCACCCGTGACTTCGGATCTCTCCCGAGTAACGTGGATCCTGTACCTCAGACGCTCGACGATCTGCGCACTATACTTGGGCCTCCGCGGCTTGAGCAGCCTCCTGCTCCCCTTGCTTTCTACCCGGCATGCCCCTGCCGGCTTCATTGAGCGAATTGTCTGCAGCCCCCTGCTTCCGCGTGTCCCGCCTTCGCGTTGTCGATTCCCGCTCGGCCTGGTTGTTCTCCTCCCGCTCCCAGCCCCCCAAGCCAGGCTCCCGGCATCTGCCTGATTTTCCACCGCTAGGCACGGTGCGCAGCCATGAAGATGGCCCCCGCTCTGTTGTCCCCGGTCTACGCAGCATGTATTGTTCCTGAGCCCACATCACCCCAAGTTTCGATCTCGAGCCAATGGGGGCCTGTCCTATCATTCTATCCTCTCATTACCCATCAACAAACGGAGTTCCTTCTTGTGCGCGAGCGTGCACCGTGCGCGTCCTCCTTCCACATCATCTACCTCTTCTATCCATCTTACCCCTTCACCAGGAGGACAAAGAGAGAGGATGTAGCACAGCCCCATGGTCGAAACAATATTGCGTGCGCGCTCAGGCCATTGCTCTCGTAGAAGGCCCGCGGACCCCAGAGCTCGTGCCACCTCTTCATGGTCCACCCGCGCGCTCAGCTCGGTGCTCCGCAGACTCGCGCCTGTTCTCCTTTTTGCGGCTGTTGATGCGTGCGCATCGCCAGGTTCCGACACGCCGCGTCGCGAACACACTCGAAGCCCCGCGGACAGACAGCGATGCAGGGAGCCTCGCAAAATCTCCGTATCGAAGCAGCAACGGACCGTGCCGTACAAGCACAGGGGCGCAGCACCGGTTCTTGCCAGCCCCGTACGCCCAGTATGCCCACCACTCGCCGAGCTTGTCTCATCGGAACACTCTACTGCTTCTCCTCGCACGATGACTCCTGCAAACAACCCCCCCCATCAACTACTTTTCCTATCCCCCGCACCAGTTCATCGGCCTGGGCGCGCCCCCCACCGCGTTGCCCAGCCCTCCGCGGCCCCGCAGATTCGTGTCAGCCGCGCGTCGAATCGACGCGGCCAACCCCACCCCCTGCGCTTACCCAGAGCCCGGGGCTCCACTGAATTGCGTCTGGTGCAGGGATCTTGATGCGTCATCGGCGTGGGTGATCCGGTTATGCTCCCATTTCTGCAGTGCCGCCTCTTTGCGCCAGGCCATAAGCAGCGCCACCTACCAAGCAATGGAGAAATTTGACAAGTACTCAAGTTGGCTTCCGATGAAAGCGCCTAGCATGGCCCAGCTTGCGCCGCTGAAGGCCACTGGCTCCTCACGTGTCATAGAGGCAACACCCGCTCACACTATCCACAAACGACCACGCGGCGAACATGTATATTCAACTGAATGTTCGAACTGACACTGCCAGGCCCCCGATCGTCCTCCTATCGCCCCGATCGTACAGCGAGCTACAGTCACCCTCCCCGCCGTTCTCATCTTGCGCGAGGTTCCGACGCCACACTATGCCTCTGTTGGTGACGAGCAGGCCCCACATTCTGCTTTCCACTGCGCCGCCTAGAAAATTCACCAGAAATACCCGAGAAAGCGTTCACTAGCTCTCGGGAGTTTTTAACGAAACATCCAGCCCGCCAGAACCTGGGGCGTGAAGTCTGGTCCCATCCCCACTCTCTGTTAACAGCCGGCGTGCTTTCCGGCGCACAACTTCTGGCCTTCCTAGCCCTTGAGGGGCCCCTCGATAGAGTTGCAGCTTCCACGTCGCGTTGGGCGCGTCTATCACGATGGACAGCTGGGCAGGACGATGACCCAGATACCGCCCTTTTTCCCCGAGCCGAAGCCAACTTCCCGGCATCCTCTCCATTGCCCCCCCTCGTTTTCCCACATTCCTCTCCCATCCCCCTCCTTTCTCCCTCTCGCGACTCGAGCGCCCAAGCAGCCAACGCCGACCACCATCCCAGACCTCTTGCTGCGTTCTTGCAGGCCGAACCTCCAGTGAAGAGCACACGCGATCCGGCCAACCCACCGTTCGAAGCCTTCAGGCTCTGGTTCTCGTCTCACGACCTCTCGCGAGGCGCACCTGCGCCAAGCTGAACCATCGCGCCGCCGGTCGTGCTTTCCAAGTGTTTTCCCCTCGCGCATATCTATCTCTGTCTATCTCCGCTCGCCCGGCTCTGCCTCGCACCGGGGGGCGGACCTTCCCGGGACATCCGGTCCTCCCGCAATCAGTGCCAGCGGTATTTTGCGCAGTGAGAATCCCAATTTCGCGTCTGCGTGCTTCCATTCAACAAGCTCACCCCCCAGGTCCACGAAGAACGCGCTGTATCTTTCGGGGCGCTTGCTCCACGTTGTACTTCCGCCTTTCTTCCTTCCCCTCTTTATTCTCCTCCGCTGAGTACCCGTGAAAACCGACTGTACCTTTTCTCCTCCCTTCCCTGCTTGCGTGGTCGTGGTCGCTTGCCCCTGGGCCCACTCAGCCTTCGGCCCCTGAGTGGATGTTCTCACCCCAATCCTCCGCGCGCCGCTGGCCCGCCACGTCCCCACTCCAGCCCCCCTGGCAGCCGCTGGCATCTCCCCGATATTCCAAGGCCCAGCCGCTCGCACTCTGGCCCTTCACCGACGACCCCGCATGGCTCTTCCCCTGGTGGGCAGCAACCGGCCTCGATCTGGAAATCACCCGACGATGGCGGCGCCAGCTGTCAGCCAGCGTCCGTCTCTCGTACCCTCGCCCCCGACGGCCCGACAACTACGCTGCCTTGTCCTCAGCGTCTGACTCCTTCTTATACGCCAGGAAGGGCTGGTACTCGCCACTGGGACCGCCCCCCGCGCGCCCTGCCGCTTGCGTTCAACCGGCGTACGTGCTGGTCCAGAACTTGTGGATTGCGGCCTTTTGCTTGTCTTTGTATTACCTTATATATCTCTGTTGCCGCCCTACTCTCAGTGCGACGCCTTCTGCGGCCAATGTTCCCAGGCCCGATACTTGGTCCCGAGCCAGCCGTCGCGCGATCTACGAACCGATCGCACGCCGCGACGCCACGCTCGGCAGGCCACGCGACTCGTGATGCCGTGCCCGGACGCGGTCCGCTGACCCCTGCGCCGTTCCCTCTGCGTATCGCGCGTTACGTCAGTCGTCTCGAGCCTTGGCAACTTCTCCTTCGTCTCATCTCTTCGTTCCGTCGGCCCCAACGCCGACCTGGCCACAACCTCCCATAAAGCGGGTCCAGCGAGCCCCAGCACGAGGCTGCAGAGTCTATTGGTGTTTTCTGGAACCCGGACGGGTTCGCCTCTCTGCATGTCACCCGTCGCGCCCATCTTGCCGCTTCTCAACGGCGATGCGGCCCGCACTCCCGCAGGCACTGAGAGTTTCTCATTTCTTAACCCTCCCCCCTTTCCCTCTTCCTCCTCTTCCATTTCTCTCTCCCCCCCCGCTTCCTCTCCCCTTTCTCCCCTCTTTCCCTTTCCCCTTCCTCTCTTCCCCCCCTCCCCTCTCCTCCCTCCCGCCTTTTCCCCCGTTCTCCCTTCTCCCCCCCATCCTCTTCTTCTCCCCCCTTTCTCCTCCTCCCCACCTCTCGTCTCCTTACCTTCTTCCTCCTCTTCCATTCCGCCTTCCTCCTTCCTCCCTCCCCCCATCACCTCTTTCCCCCCCTTCTCCATCTTCCTCTCACTTTCCTTTCGCCCCGTCCTTCTCCGCCCTTCCTTCCCCTCCTGCCTTCACCCTCCCTTCTTCCTTCCTCCCACTCTTCGCTCTCTTCCCTCTCCCTCCCCTCCCCCCCCTCCCTTCTCCTCCACGCTCTTTCTCCCTCCCCCACCCCTTTCTCCCCCCTCCCCCTCCTTCTCGTCCCTCTCCTCCCTCCCCTTTCCTTCCCTCCCTCACCCTCCTCCATCCTTTCCTCGCTCCTTCCCTTCCTCCATCCCCTTCTCCCCCCTTTCCCGCCATCTTCTCTCTTCCTTCCCTCCGCTTCTTCTTCACCCTCCTCTCTCTCATTTCCCCTCCCCTTCCCCACTTCATCTCCCTCTCCTTCCCCCCCTTCTCTCTCCCCCCCTTCCCCCCCTCCGCCTCCTTCCCTCCTCCCTTCTTCCCCCTTTTCCCTCCCCTCCTTTCCCCTCCTCCTTCCCTTCCCCTTTCCTTCCTTCCCTTCCCCCCATCTTTTTCACTTTCTCCCCCTTTCCTTGTTTCCCCTCCCCTTTTTCCCGACCTCCCCTCTCTTCCCCCCCCCGCCTCCTCCTCCCCTCCCTCTCCTCCCCCCCTCCTCCCCCCCCCCCCTCCCTCCCCTCCTCCCCCGCCTCATCCCTCCATTCCTGTCCTTCCTCTTTATCACCCCCTTGTTTCCCTTTCCCCCTCTTCCCTCCCTCCCTCTCCACTCTTCCTTCCCCTTTCCCCTCCTCTCCTTTCCCCCTCCCCACCCTCTCGCACCCTCGTTCCCTCCCTCATCACCCATCTTTCTCCCCCACTCCCCCTTCCCTTCGCCCTCCCCTCCCTCCCCCTTCCTCCCCCCCCCCCTCTCCCTCCCCCCTCTTTTCCCCTCTCTTCCTCCTCTCCTCTTTCCACACTTTTCCGCACTTTCTTCCCTTTACCCCGTCCTCGCCCCTTTTCCCTCTGCTCTCCATTCTCGCTTCCTTCCCCATCTCTCCTCCTCCCCACCTCATCCCCCTTACCTCTTTCCTCCCCTCCTCCTCCATCTTCCCTCCGTTTCTTCCACTTCCCCTTTCCCCTTTCCCTTCTTCCCCCTCTCTTCTCCAGCCCCTCCCCATCTTTCATTCCCTCCTCTTCCCCTCCTTCCCTCTCCCTCCGCCCCTTTTTCTCCCTTCCCCTCCCTCTCCCCCTTCCTTCCCTCACCGTCCTTTTCCTTCATCTTTCATCTTCCTTCCCCTTTCCCCCTCACCGCCCTCCTTTCCCTCCCTCCTTCATCTTCCCTCCCCTTCCTTTTCTCCCCTCTTTCCCCCTCCTTTCTCTTCCCGCCCCCCTATCTCTCCCTCCCCCCCCCTCCCCTTCTCCCCCTTTTCCCCCCCTCGCATCCTTCTTTCTGTTCCTCCTCCTCCTTCCCCCCCTTTTCCTCATCCCTTGTCCCCCTCTCCCTCCTTTCTTACCCTTCCCCCTCCCTCCCCTCTCCCTCCCCCGCCATTCCTCTCTCTCCCCTTCTCCCTTTCTTCCCCTTCCCCCCTTCCCTCTCCCCCCTCTTCCTCCACAACTCTTCCTCTTCCTCACTTCCTCCTGCCTTCCCATCCCCTCTCCTTTCCCCCTTCCGCCCTTCCCTCCACCCTCTCTTGCCTTCCCTCCTCCCTTCCCCTTCCCTCCCACCCTTTCCTCTCCTTCGCTCTTCCCCCCTCTTTTCTTTCCCCCCGTCCCCTCACCCCCTCTCCTCTTCATCCCCTTCTACCCCCCCTTTCTCACTTCTCTCCCCCTTCCACCCTCATCTCCCCT
>Ga0163217_1043566_pt1 | contig 10926 bp, 13 predicted proteins | sample SynspAceP_FD_185933 | JGI IMG/M metagenome (GOLD analysis project Ga0163217, IMG submission 185933) | Saline lake microbial communities from Ace Lake in Antarctica - Synechococcus sp. Ace-P (PacBio error correction) | ecosystem: Environmental > Aquatic > Non-marine Saline and Alkaline > Saline ...
AAAAAAAGAGAAAAGAGATGGAAATCTTTTGTTTGGATTGATGGGAAAGCCTTTTTTTGAACCCGAAAAAAAAACGGAACCAGCCCCCCCCCCCCTCCCCCTTTTTTTGGGAAAGGCCCCCCCAATTTCCTTTTTGCCCTTTTTGAAAAGCGGGGCTTTCCAGCGAACCCCTTTCCCCCAAGGTCCCCCAAAAAAACGGGATCCCGAACCTTGGGGGCAACGATTCAAAGGGCCGCCCGAACCACCATATCGTGAATCCACTGAACGTTCCCCCCCTTAATCGCACGCGAGAGTTGGGCATGGGATGCGCTTAAAAACGCAGGGCCCTTTACCACTGGGTCGATTTATCCCAGACTTTCAACCCGCGAAAATGGAAGATTTTTGGCCGACCCGCCGCCCCCGAAGCCCTCCAAGCGCGCTCAGCCGCGAGTGGGCCTTTTGTTTTTTCAGCAGTTTGCGCACTGAAGATCTTGTTCAAAGAAACCCGGGCGTGCCCGAAACAATCGACTGGGCAAAAAATCTTGCTTTGCACTTGAATGTGACTCAACCTGAGCCCCGAAACATCGCCTGACACGCTCGGCCTATTCCTGAAATTACCAACAGATGAAACATCGCCAAGTTGCAAGTTTCTGAAGCGAACGATCTGGATCAAGCCAAAGCCAGTCTGGACCCATCCAGTTGAAGCCGCGCCACCTTCCAACTGGAACAAGAATCCTCGGGGGTCGTGGCTGACAGCCCCCGTGGCCAAACTGCCCTGATGGAACATCCTGCCCATTAGAGCTGCCGGATAAAATCCGAAACTGCGGGCAACATCACGCATTTCGCCGTCCCAACTGCGCGCGGGCCGACTGCATCGGCCCGGGCGGCGTAATCCGACGCGATCCGCGCGGTCGAAAAAGTGGGCGGGTTCACGGACAAGATCGATTTCCCTTACTGGACGCTGCACGCCTGTTTTCGGAAACGTCCCGAACACCGCGGATCATCTTGCGCCAGCTCTTTCGTTTTACGTGGCGCGATCCGCGTATCTTGGAACATATGATGGCGGCGGATGTTGCCGGCGGATCCGTGCGTACAGGAACCGCCCCCGCTCAAGCCGCCAGAAGAAACGTGCCGCCGAAAGCCAGCTGGCTGGATGACGGCCGAAAGCGCCGAACGCGAAGAAGACGCCCCCGACGAATGAATCGCGGAGACAGAAGATCCAAAGTCGACGCGAGCCTCACGATGTCCTTCGCGCCGAACGTCCTCCTGCGCAAGTCTTGTTTCGAACTTGATGAACCTCGCGGAGGTGCCGAGGCCAAGAAGATGCTGGCGCGTGAGCCCTGCCGTTAAACCCATGCCCTCGCGCCGCGCCAATACTCCCCGAGGGGCGGATTGACGCGGCGCGCACCCTGCGGCGGCTCTGGCGGCGCGGCGGCGAGATGCACAAGCTGGCAATTTTAAGACCCCACCCCCCCGCATCCTAATCTGTGGAGCTTATGCCGATAAATATCCGCTCGAATGAGCCAGGTAATTTCCGCATGTGCTGCCATTTCCTCATGCGTAGCAATGCCAAGGCCGCGGTAAAATGGGCGCAAGGTACAGTCCTTTAACCTCGGACGCGTTGAACCAATAATCACGCGCCATCTGGCCATCCCGCGATGTGGATGCCGCGCTGAAGCGGCAGGGCACAGGCGCAGGATTGGGAAGGCGGTACCCCTTTTAAAATTGCGTAAGGCGCAAGCGATAGAGCGTTTAACCGCGATTGTCGCGGCGGGTCATGGGCAGGGGTGGCCGTTGTGCGCTGATCACTGACAGGAACTGGATCGCGAACGCGCCCGACGATCTGGCGCGCAGATGCAGCGGTTTGCCCATGTGCAGCGCGGCGGCTGATCTGGTTGAAACCGTTGTTGCGGTGAACGGTTGCGCCCAAAGGCGGCGGGCAATTCGCGCAATGCTGCCCTATGTTGACAGTTTTCCGCCGGCCATTTCGATTGCCTCGCTCAGGAGCTGGCAGAGGTGATTTCCCGCCCCGATACAGGGGCGAGAAAACCGCGTTTGATGGGTCTAATCGACCGTTAAGGTCTAGGCAAAGGTGGCCTGCAAAGGGCCCCGTAAAGGTCGCCGACTAAATCTGCCATCCGGCGCTTTGACACCAACCAAAGTTCCACGTTGCGCCGCCGGAATTTCCCGACGCTTTCGAGATGCAGAGCCGGCTGCTTTGCGCCCGAACCATCAAGGCTTCGGCTGTCGAATTGCACGCAATGCAGGTAGCGCGCCTGATCCTCGCTCAAAACAACCTGCTGTATCGCGAATCCAGGTGACCCCGAGCCAGCTTCCTCGGCCAGGCCTCGAACCGGCCAAAGCGCGAAGGCCCACCGTCTGACAGGTCGGTACAGGCTATTGGATCAGCGCGCGGTTGGCACGGATAAATTCACCGTGGCTTTTCTAAGCCAGATCGACCATGGGCCACGCCGTCGCGAACGGTTTGAAGACTTCGAGCAGCATGGCAGATTGCCCGATGTCCCTTCCGTGGCACCCACATAACCAAAAGCGACATGGCCCGTCCCACGGACCCTTTGCCGATGATTCTCGTCTGTTGTGTTTCAGCAGGCCGAACTGCGGCCCGGTGAGCGTTGGCAGATTCCTTTGCCGTCGGTTTCATGTACAGCGAAACGTTTGCCCGACACGATTGGGCATTCCCAGCGCGAAAACTGCCCTCCCGATTGCCTTTCAGCGCGTCCGACGAAAACTGGCCCATATCTCGGGCTTTTTCGGGTTGCCGAAGTTCAGGTTTCCGTGGTGGCAAGGGGCAGAGCCCCGACGTTGCACAAAAGGTACGGTAGGCTTCCGGCCACGGCCTTTTGCCCGCCTCGACAGGTCGCCACTTGACGTAGCGCGGCGTCACATCCGAGTGAAAACGCTATTGCTTTGTAATGTGCCAGTGATCGCCACGATACCCGACCCACCCGGGGTTGCGCGCTGTTCGCCCATAACCATCCGTAATCAATTGTTCATAGACCCACGCTTTGATGCGCTAGTTGGGCTGGAGATCAGCGCGGTGCAGCCCGTCGATGAATCAATGCCCCGGCACATCCCGACAGTGGTTCGGCTGCGGGTGTCTCTTACGTAGGGCGGTTCCAATTCGGGGGCGTTGCCCGACAGCGCCTTGAGCGGCAGGTGCTTTGACTCGCCATTGTGCCACGATCAAGAAACGGTCTTCGGCGATGTTTCGCCACGAATAGCAAAGTCCGAGGTCCATTTGTCAAGACGCTTTTCGCCCCTCGCTTCGAGTTCGTGCGCAGGAACCAATCACATACGTTCCTGGGAATTCACAGACAGCATCAATTCATAGCGTCATGGCATGTTTCGCGGTCGGGACCTTTTTCGAGGTCCAGACGTACACCAAGGTTGCCCTTTGTCGCCCAATTCACGGCAGAGCAGGTCAGACCCGCCCCCATATCCTGAAATGGAGATTAGCAAGCACCGGTCGCCAATCAGCTCAGCGTGGCTTCCATCAGGCGCTTTTCCGGTAAAGGGTCGCCGACTGAACGTTTGGGCGTTTGTCTTCGATGGTGTCGTCAAATTCAGCCGAACCATTGTCGCGCCGCCGACGCCATCGCGGCCCGGTTTTTCGCCCGAGATACACAACAGGCATGCCGAACGCGAAGCGGCGGAGTAGAAAATCTTGTCCTGTGTCGGCCAGACACGCAGCAAAAAGCGTTTCCAAGGCATTGCCGTCATAGGCGGTGTCCAAACCAAACCTCGCCCCCCACAGTTGAAACGCCAAGCAGTTACCATATAGCCGCCAACGCCTGCAACGACGCCATGCACCAGTTGACCGGGTTCTTTGCGATGCTCCAAGGCGAGCGCATAAGGCTAAACGAAATTCATCGCCGCCAAATAGGACGCGCGCCATTGGGAGACGATCCCGCAGATGCCGCCACGCCACGCGGCCCTTGTAGGTTCGATATAGGGAACGGGTGGTTATGGCTTTCCATTTTGGAAAAACCAGCGCCTGGCCGTCGCCGATATCTGACGATACCGCCGTTTTCGCCCGGTCCGCAGATCACCTGAGGGCCCTCGGTCGCAAGCCGTGCGCCAGCCCATTTCCTTTGAACGACTTGTAGAAACGGTGGTTCGTTCCACATGGCCGAAAAGAGTGCCCAGTTTCGGTAAAGGGGTTCGTGCGCCGATGATGTCCAGAAAATACGCTATATTCATTCGGCGTTTGATGCCGTGGCTCGAAAATCCAGTTCTTGCGTGATGCTGTTCGGTCATGGAGCGCGTTTTCCCCTAGCAATATGCCACACCTCTTAGATCAAGCGCAGCGCGGGGAAAAGACCTAGCGGGAGAAAAGAGCGTCAGCCAAAAAAAAGGCCGAGCACGAGGCTCGGCGAGCCAACACGGGAGGTATGAAGAAGCGCACGGGAGCCGCTCGTACTTCAATACCGCCCAATTATGCGGCGCGAGTGGGCGTGATCAAGCTGGAAATCGTTAATCTATGACATGGCCCGATATGCGGTTTTTCGCATAGCTAGCGGGAAATTCCCTTCTCACGCAGCAGTTTGCGTGGTGATGATCTCGTCTTTGGACAAAATCTTTGAACGCCGCGACCCGTTGGACCGAGCGAGTTCCTTCGGGTAGGCAAGGAAAACACAGTTACAATCAGCCGACTCGGTCCGGGAGTACCTGCCACGAGGTCGGGGAAGTCTTGGATCAGGTAGTTCAGAAGAAACCCCGATCCCGAGGTTGTTGAATGACAGCTTGGACGCACACCAAAGTAGTTGTTTACCGTCAGCATCGACCGCACTCATGCATCATAACCCTCTGATCAGGTTCGACCCGCTGGCACCACTGGTTGCTGTCTGTATCTGCAGATCAGGCGGTGATACCGACATATCTTGTTCAAGCCGCCTGCCGTGCCGTTCGCCTCGAGATAGGCGGGTGAGCGTACATGCACATCTTGATCATCAATCAGTTTTTTGCGCACACAGATCCGGCCTGCGACGGCTCTTTCTGCGATGGCACAATCGGCTTTCAACGCAAGGAAGGTCCAGCACGCGCTCTTCAGCATCAGTCGACTTTGAGGTCGGGTATTTTTTCGTAAAGCTTGGGCAGGAAGGTGCGCAGCAATAAGGTGCCAAGCCGGTTTGTCGTGGTGATCCGCGCAGTTTTCGCCAAGACCTCTTCTTCGCTGTCGCGATGCGCGCCGCAGCGGTATCGAGCCGTTTCGACATGCGGACTGTGGCATCAAACAGCAGCTCGCCCTTGTTTTCCGGAGGATCAGCCCGCCGCGCATAGGCGGTGAACAGTGGTATCACTGCTCTCCAACCCGCGGGATCTGGCGCCTGACCGCAGTTGCGACAGGTTCAGCTTTGTCCCCCGCATGGTCAGCTGCCGCATCCGTCAAATCGGCGTGAAATATTCTGGAGCTTGTCCCTAATCCATGAGGGCCACCTTTTGTTGATGTGCGCGCTGTCGCAGAAAGCAGCCACTTTGCGCGGATTACGGTTTAAAAAAAACCCTCCGACAGGGGGCATCGGACATATAACGTTTACTTTACAACGGATAGATCGTGGTCATGTGCAAAAGATCAAAGGGCCGCTGCGTCCCCGGTGCAATTGTTATAATTGGGGCGGACACAACGCTAGACAGGTCAGCTTTTGTGACCTAGTGTGAAGCCAATAGCTATTGAAATGCACGTAGGGGAGACGCGCTATGGTACGCAAAATTTCAACTAACTACCGGTAATGACCTTGAGAAAATCGCCAAGTGTTGCTTACGCACAACCAGGCGTTGGTGCGCATGAGATGATGCAGGCCGCAAAGGGACAAAACCGCAGGTTCTGAAAACACGCGGGCTAGTGACCGGATAACCGCGGTCGCCCTTGGGGGCCGTGACTTGCAGATGGCGCGCCGCCAAGTCGCTGACCGCGCATAACGTCGTGTTCGAGCCGGGCCTGAACGAAGATCTTTGCCGTCTAACCGCCCTTTGGGCAGTAGCAGGCAGAGCTGCGCGCGAAGGCAAGTACGACGGTGTGTTTGGCCTGTTGTACGGAAAAAGCCCGGGGGTGGACCGTTCCGGTGATGTGATGCGGCCCATGCCAATATGGCAAAGGTCGTCCCACAATGGTGTGTGCTGATTGGCTATTGGGGGGAGACACACGGGTGAATCCTCTACCGTCTGACCAGTCCGAGTGGGCGATGCGTGGATGCCTATATGCCCGTTGTCAGCCACTCCGGTGTGCAAAGATCCTTGATTACGGTAATTTATGGATTGGGTCGCAAAAGTCGGTTAAAGCGGGCTATGGGGGTTCGTCCTCAAGGACGAAAAGATACGTAGAGGCAACATCGGTGTGAATGGTCGACTCCGAACAGTGAAGCTGGTCACGCCGCAGTTTGATATGCCGACGGGGGCTCAAAACATTCGCTCAAGATACGCCGCACCTGCAAGAGGCGCCGGATGATGACTATAAACGATATGCCGCCGAAGCGTCAGCCATGGCCAACAAGATGACAAACGCATGTGGGCAAGCGCGGGGCAAAATCGGCAATCGGGCTGCGGGTAAAAGCAAACTGCTGAAATGTGGATCCACGCTATGAGCCTGGCTCAACATCGACGAAACGAAGCCGAGCGTCCCCTGGGGCCTCACACTCTAACAAAAATCGGTCCAGATTTCCCACTGGATATGAAAGGGCTTCCATTTCCCTGGCTAGGCTTTTGATCTGGTCATTGTCCGTCGGAAGAAAAGCGCAAGCTGAAATCGAAGTGCAGAATCAAAGAGAGCCTTGTTCTCAGGATAACGCATCGCGGGTCTATGGCTTTGCACAAAGGCTGTGGCCCGGGAATGGAGCATGGCGAAGAGCTGTTCCCCACCCCGTGGCCGCGCTGGACCCGATCGTGGATCGCCGAAAAGCTGGGGGGGCATCTGTTATTCGAGGAAGGCCGAATACCGATGGCATCAAGGCCGGTAAATGAAGCGCTGGATACCGCACGAACCCGTGCGATAAGACGCCGAAGACATTGCCGGCGCGTGTGCCGTACGTTCTGTTCAGAGCTGTTCCACATAAATCATCAAACCAAGCTCCCAGAAGGGAGCCGCGCCTATGCCGGATCCGGGTTGCACTATATGGTGCAATGGAATGGACCCGCGAGACCGACGGCTTTAACCCATATGGGGGGGCGAAGGGGCGAACTGGATCGGTGAGTCCAATTTTCTCGAACGCGCGAGCGAATGTGTTCCAGAACCTCGGACGGGACCTAACAATCCACTCGCGCAATCGGCGATCCGTGCGGCCATTCCGCGCCAAAAACGAACATTACCTACAAGATCCTGTAACAAACGATGCTGTGCGATGACAGGTGGCCAGCATAACGAAGGCGATCTGGACCGCGACGCGTATCGTGGGCAGAGATCAAGGCCATGGCGTCAAGAATAGTCGCTGTGGTCTATGACGAAAAAAGAGGATGTGGATCAAAGCTTCTGCGACGTGCGATGTACGAGCGTGCCGATCTACAACCTGCAAGAGAACTTCGCAAAAGCCTTAAGGGCGTCAGCGCAATCGTCTATATCCAGGACTGTGCCGCCGAAAAACGTCGTCGACGCAAGCGGGGGCTGTTCCCCGATCCCGACAAAGCGCGTGTTTCAATCAACACGGATGTCTGCAGGCTGTGGGGACTGGTGGTGTGCAGTCCGAACTGCGTCCTCATCGTGCCCGAAAAAACCGAACTGGACCGCAAGCGGCGATTGATTCAAATCGTCATGCAACAAGGATTTTTCTGCTGGAATGGCTTTTTGCCCGTCGTCGTGGACACTTGAAGGGCCCAAGATCCGTAAAGGACCCTAACAAACCGAGTCAAAATCCCGACTGACCATGCCAAAGCTGCCTGCCATCAAACGGGGACGGCATAACGTGGTGAATCAAACCGGCGTCGGTGGTACCGGTCGTAACGATCGGCGCTGTGCTGCGCAAGCGGCACAGATTGACGGCAAGGGCGCTGGAATGATGGAAAGATGGCGGGGCTGGGGCCCAAAAGGGCGGGCCGTGCACATCCATTGCCGTATTGCGAACCGACCCGAAAGACATCACGCCATTCGCGTGCAAGGGCGGAGGCGGATGCGTTGATCGGGGGACCCTTGTTGTCTCTGCCGGCACAAAGACACTTGGCCTGAAACGCGACGCTGGCCGGGACGGGGGCGGTTTTTTTTATTGTGAACTCGCACAAGATCATCACGGGGAATTTTAACCCGCGGATACTGAATTCCCAGATGCCCTATGACCCGGCTGAACGCCTTCGCACTAGAGGCGGCGGTTGAAAGATGATGTGGCGCTGTTTGATGCGTCCCGATTTGGCCAAGGCAAACGCTGGGGGATTCGATCTAATTCAATACATGATGATCTTTGGGCGGGCGTGGCAAGCCAAGGGTTGATCCCGCTCTCGCTTGAATTAGTTCAACAGGCCGATTCAACGTAAACGGCGCGCGTTGAACGAAACCTGCGTTGCGTTTCGAAATGGGCCCGTTGGGCGGTGTTGGCCAACCGCGAAGACGCCAAGCGTGTTAATGAGGCCAATGTCGTCGCGCTGCAAACCTTGGACGAAAAAAATCGCCTTCCGGAAAGCCACCTGACGGCCTACAAGGGCAAGGGTTTTGGCGAAACGCTAATGGCCGCGATGGTGGACGAGTCACGATGACCGCCTAAGGGAGCCATGGCGTTGGGCTAGTAACAAGCTCTTTGTCCTGACAAGGACTAATACGAGGTCCGCGCAGACTGTTTGAAATCCACCACGTGCCAAGTGCAGAAGGCGGTTTGACGGTGACCCCAAGATACCTTAACTCGCACGCCATCATGTCCGAAAACCGGCGCCTGATGGCCGCCCGATGGAAACGGAACCTTTAGCGCAGGATGGAGGGACCGTTTCAAGCTGCCTGTCGCGCAATGAAGTTCTGCGCGCACGCCGCTTGATCCTTTGGCCGCACCGAAGGAACGCGATGGAACGGTCCTTGACACCCAGTATGAAGCCGACATGAAAGGACGTATTGCCCCAGCCTGACCGAAGCGACGCATGGACGGCGATTTGTCGCTTCTGGCCCCGAACTCCCCTGCAAGATCCGCGGCTTTTGCCCGGTAAAGCAGGCGAGTGAGTCCAAGGCCGCCAACGCGCGAAGAACTGCTGGCGGTGAATCCGGTCCAGGGCACGCAAACGGCGCGCGCGGTCCAACGAATAGGGCGGTCAAGAAATAGGCCTGTTGAATAGGGCGGCTGTAACGCGCCTGTCTGAACGCTGCCTAAGGACAAAGGCAGGAACCCTTGAAAAGGACACTGATCTTGACCCTCCAGCAGCGTGACCTTCAAACCGATGACAGCGCATGACATCAGCTATGCCTATTCCCGCGCCAAGTCGCGTCCTGCGCGTGCAATTTATCCGGCAATGATGGAAAACAGCACAGGCCCGCCTGGGGCTGATGAAAAACGTGCCGGCTATGAAGATGACAATGTCGCCACGGCATGGGTTCTTTGACGTGTGTCCAGCGCTATGGGTCTGACGCTTAAAGGTGGTGGCGCAAGCCTGTCGACATCTCCACCACTGGCCTAAATCATCGCCTTGGCGAACCAATCCTATGGGTATTCTTGAACGGGTTGATTGCTTGGTCACATGCTGTCGCGCAGCGAGGCGAATTCAAGATAATGGGCCCAATTCGGTATTCAACAGCGCGCACGAACCTGAACCGCCATCTGCCTGCCGGATCAGCCTTTGATGAGAAAAGGCGGCGCTGGCGCTGAACTTGCGCACCCGCAAAGACCGCGCTGGACTATCTGGGACAGGGCGGTGCTGTCGGATTTTTTCCGCGTAACCGTCCAGCACCTGGGCTGCGAACCCTTCTCACGTCCCGAGGATCCGGTGGCCGCGGTTCACGCGCGTATGATTTGGCAAGTCGAATGCGACCGTGGTGCCGATCTATTTCGATGGTCAGAACCAGTCGATGTTCAGATGTGCGAAGCCACCTTCAATCACACCCTGCGAATGGGGTTGTGATCAAAATGTTCCGGGAAACGGGTCGATACGCCTGTGCCGCGTAGTCATCGGCGAACCCCATCGCAGGAATGTGCTGACCGCCAGAATGGCAAAGGAAGCAAAAGCTATGATGGATTTCCTGCGCAAAGCAGACGTAAATGAAGTTGTCACCGAGCCCGCAAAATCCTTTGATCTGGGGGTTTGAATTTTGAAAAGACCGCATCGCGCCGACAGATGACGGTAAAACGTGTATTGGAGTTGGTATTTTCGATTCGGTCTGCGGGCCTGACCCGTGTGGGATGCCGTTCAGGCGCAGTTGCCGCGACGTGGATTCGATATTTGCTGATAGGGCCCATGCCCCACGGCGTGCGCAATGCCGGACGACATTTACAACCTGACGACAGCGGGCCACCCAGCGGGCTGTTTTGAGCGGGGTTGCGATCTGGTGATCCTCGCATGCAACACCGCCTGCTGCGGCGCGTTGCGCCGTATCAAGAAGGGTGGGTCCCGTCGGGCAAGCGCGTCTTGGTGGATTTTCGTGCCGCTGATTGAGTCGATGACCGAAGCGCCAGTGGGTGATCAATTCCCCCCCGCGCGAGGTAGATCTGAAACATGTGGCCTGTTTGCCGACGGCCCGGCGACGTTGCCGCCGTGCGTTTCCAACGTGAACTGTCGTTTCGTCGGGCGATTGGTTGTTCGATGTCGAAGCGCAAGGGCCTGTGGCGGTTGTCGTCGATGCGAATCGAAGACCGGTGACTTTCATCCTCGCCGAAGGCCGCCTGTTGGTACGCAGCCCGTGGACCGCGCTAAAGCGCAAAATGCCTGGCGCAGAAGGCCGCGATTCTGGGCTGACAACGCATTATCGCGCTGAATGCAGGAAACCTTGTTCAGATGCGCTTGGGCCCCGATGGGAGCACCGACGGGATTAGA
>Ga0163217_1071770_pt1 | contig 10926 bp, 4 predicted proteins | sample SynspAceP_FD_185933 | JGI IMG/M metagenome (GOLD analysis project Ga0163217, IMG submission 185933) | Saline lake microbial communities from Ace Lake in Antarctica - Synechococcus sp. Ace-P (PacBio error correction) | ecosystem: Environmental > Aquatic > Non-marine Saline and Alkaline > Saline ...
ATTGGTTTTTTTTTTCCCCCCCCCTCCCTAACGTCCCCCCATAGCCCCCATAATGTCCCCCTTTTCCTGCCCGTTTTTTTAAATCATCTTTTTGCAGCCCTTTAACTACCTAAAATTCCTAAATAATTTTTGCGCTTGTTGCTTGTCCATGTTTTGTTCCCCTCCTAATTTTTTGCCTACTCACGCAAAAAAATTTATACGTCCCTCATATAGCCTTTGGTAAAATCTTTCCTTTTTTTTTGAAATTAAAAATGTTTTTGCCAATAATATGTTCCTGTTTCAAAATGCAACAGCCCAGTTGGGTTAAAATTAACTTATCGCTAATTTCCCTAGCTTTAATCTACCTCCAGGAAAAATCACGTTTCCTGGCTCAATATAATCCTGCGACAAATAAATAATATGGTTCTAGCATGCTCATCTTAGAAGAAACCAAAACTGTATGAATGAACGAAAATAGCAATTTAATATCTCTTCATCCTTGTATACGGCAAATTCTTTTTTTAACTAAAATCGCTCCTACTGGTTCCATGCCAAATTTCCGCTGCCGTATTGTAGTAAATCTAGATCTAATATTTGCCGACTAATTAAATTAAATCATCGCATCTCTTGGCGGATTCGTTCCCTTAAGCGTAATCATGAGTTTAAAGCAGCAAATGCTTGCTGTTGCCTTCGATCGAAATCAAATTAATAACGTTGAGCTTAATTTCCAACAGCAACTTTTTCAAAACCCCAAGAACATGTTTCAAATCGGCTTTTGGCTCATTTTTGAATTGGAACTTTTTTCAAGTAGCTCAACCTTCTAGTAAAATTGGATGTAGTTATTAACTATAAAGATATGTCAGTTGATTTTTAATTATCATGTTGATATAATCCTTCTCATAAATGTAAGCCTCTAAGGTTCGATTTGGATCAAATTACTGTAAACAGTATAATTCCATTTTTATTTTCTTTCTTTCTCAACATGGTTGAACGTGATAAATCTATTAAAGTGGAACATCCACCTCAAATAATAGGAATACTCAGTTGCTAGGCATAACCAGGACGATTCACGTCTCTACAAAACTGGATTAATTGAAAGTAATTTATCCATTTCATACGCATTTAGGTAAGTATTCAACCATATTCCCCTCCGATAACAAAATAATAATCTGTAATCAGGGATGTTGTTCCAATTAACTGAATCATTGTATGCATAGGTGAAACTCTTTCCACCTCGTTCCGATTCATTTTCGTTCAAAATATTAAAATAAGGATTATCTTGTAATTGCCTGCCTCAACCATTTAAACGATGATTTGCATCTATTGGCCTCTTTCCCCATCACGATGTGGTGGATTAGCACTTGGGCAATAAAATACATCTTCTCTAAAATCAAGTTTGTTGACCAAAACTTGAAATCAAGCGACTTATTAGTGGCCAACATGAGGGGGGATTAAACGTTCCGCCTAAAATTCCCTACTTTTTTCGTTCAATTCCTAAGGAGCCGTTTCATCAATGCCTCTGCTTGATTAAAAAAAATAGTTGGCCTTTTCAAAACAATCAACCTTTCCTCACAAAATTATTTTTTCTTCTTGCGCTGGTACTTTCATTGAAATCCGTGGTATTTTTCTTGTGTAGAAGGCTGAAATAATAACAATCACACGACCAATTATTTGAACAGCCTTTACACCCTAACTTCTGTTCAATTTTGTTTTGGCTACCTTCCTCAAACTGCTTCATCTGTATTTTTGTAGTTAAATTGAATTTTGAATTAATTCTCTTTTTTTCAAGGCTTCCCTATTTTGAACAATAACTTCTTTATTTAGACCATTTTCCCAACTGAAAAATTGGATCCAAGTTGAATGTTGGCCTTGCTTTAAAAAACGCTTTTGTTTTCCCTGGTTTAATCCTTTTCTCACTCCAGTTTAAAAATCGATTCTCTCGATTCTATTTTATTAAATCAATATTTCCTTATAATAACGTCCTAACACCTTTTGGAGCCCACCCAGCTATTATTGCTCAGGTTTCATTAATTGTAACCCATTGCTAAGCCCGCAAAAACAATATCGGCTTTTTCTTTAACAGTAAACTCAAACGAACCAATTCTGGAAAGCCCATGACTTCATCTTCACGAGCGAGGGAGGTTGCAAATAATTTCCCTACTTGTTTTTTTGATACAATTTTCATTCTGCTTTTCTAAGTTTTAGTTTATGAATTTTTAAGTCTTTTGATGTAAAACAAGTAAAAGACCTTTTAGTCGCCTTTCAAAGTAATCAAAACGGTGCGCACCACCAAAAAATAAATGTTTGTCCCTCATTTAGCTGATAAACCATTGGCTTGATTTCTTTTTTTGGTGCAATTAATTTCCAAATCCTTAATCTCCTAAAACATGGGCCATCTGGTTGGGCGATGTATAATGCCGGGAGTGTCAATTAAGAATTTCCCATTCTTCTAACGGTATTCAATTCTGTCCTAATGTTGTTCCTTGAAATTGGGAGTTTGTAAATTAAATCTTGTACCCCCGCAAGTCATATTGATAATTTATTGATTAAAGAGTTGATTTCCCTACATTTGTTACCTACTACAAAACATCCCGTCCTTGCGATTTGTTTTTTTCAATAATAGCTAGTAAATTTCCATTTCTTTTAGTTAAGCAGCACTTGTCAAGAACCAACGTCTTATCTGACGCAATCCCTCTTTCAAAAGCTCTCTCACGTAACCACATTGTGTCATTTTTCCTCGTTTTAAAAGATTAGGTAATAAATTCACTTTATTCCTACTAAAAGAACAGGGTTATCTCCAACAAAGGTGCAATCCTGGAATTCATGCTTGCCGTTTGAAAATCAAAAAAATATCAATGACGTTTTATAATCAGTGCATCCTTTGTCCTAGTTTCATTTAACAATTTTCAAGAAGTCGTCATCGGTTAAATGGACATCTTGAATTTCATTGTAGTGGAGTAAATCTGGAACAACGTTTGAACAATAGACTTCGTTTTTCTAAACCTTTTTCAGTGCAAGATTCTGGTGTATAACCAGATTGAATGCTTTATCGACTGTCTGTATAATAACTGCTCCACAGCCAATGCACCGTAATTCTTCTTCATTCATTAATTTCTTTCGTCTGTAATGACTTCCCCATCTCATGTCTGATCTTTTTTAAGTCAAGATAATTCAATAATATGCAATTCATAATAACGATTAGTTTTTGTAATTCCACAGCACCACTGTCGATGATAGGCCTTTTAATAGACTGCGTACGAATCCCGCTAAATTAGCGCCCCATATAATCAGTCCATAATCTGATCTCCAAACCATCAAAAATATCTTCTTTAGGAAGATTTAATTTTGATTCTGCTTTTTTAAATCCAATTTATTGTCGGTTTTATAGCTCTAGAAACATAGTCTTAAATCTAGGTTTTTTGGCTCTCTCTCAACACGATGTGCACTAATTATTTGACAGTATAAAACTGGGATACCTGCATCTTTCAATTACTTTGGATCCACTGTATAAGTTCTTGGGTACCGTTCAGGGTTATCCCAAGGCAATCAGAGTATTATCTAAATCTGTTAGAAGCGCCTTTTACATTTTGTTTTTTTAATTGTTCAGGTGTTAGTGATATATAGCTTTCTATCATCCATGTTGGTTTACAATATATTCAGCATAGTTTCTCCCTACTGCATTAAAATAGGAGACTTTTTCCGTATCCTTCTAAGTTTACTATCTAATCAATTATACGTTAAAACCATGAAATGCAATCAAACTCAATTGTTTTTAAGTTTGAATTTCATTTTGTTAAAAAGACAGCATGCAGTGAATTAACAGCAAATCCTTAAGTTGGCTTCCCGCTTACTAGAATGCCATACAGTCGTATCACTATCTGCCGATTGAATAGATAGGTAGCGATTAATTGGCTAAAGTTGTCACGATTTTTGAAAACATTTCCTGTACAACCTGTGATACTGCCAACAATTGCAACTTTTGCCACAAGTTTTCTTAATACAAGTAATATGAAACGGCTTGGGTTTTTCAAATAGCGCTTGAGCATCTTCTAAAAGCTGTTTGGAGGGCAGACGTAAAAATAATATGAATTGGAAAAATATTATGAAATCAACGTCTAATCTGTAATAAAAAGCTAGTGACGTAAAGAATTTTTCCTGGCATCTCATAATCAGCTTCAACCTTAAACTGTACTAAGTTTGGAACATGAGCAATTCCAGTAACCTTGACGATAATGTTTCTATTGACTTCGATATGTGTCACTAACGTCCCGTGTGTTCGTACTTGGTTGGTTCGTTGATCGATACGCAAGGGGTATTCCAGCTTGCAATTGCAATTTCAACAGCTCGAGGATCAATTACTTTTGGCTCCTTCATGTGCGATATTACTAAACTTCTCTCGATAGCTTTACATATTCTAGAAATTGTGCATTATCAACTAGAGCGAAGGATCGGCAAGTCATCATCCCTGAAACATCTGTAAAATGTCAAAATACTTTCAGCCCCAAAAAAAAAGGAAAAAGGCCACCCTAAAAAGCTGCAGTTTGTATCGCTTCACTACGCCCAATTTGTGGGTGATATGTCACTTTCACTGCACTCCTTGGAAACCCGTTAACTACAACAACACCTTCAATTTAAAAAAAATTAGTAATGGCAGTTTTTATCTATCTTTTTACTTTAGCGTTGGCCAAAATCTTCGTCTAGGTAATAATTCCAGCATCCTGAACCCGTTAAACGCAACTGCTTGCTAATTCCCTTTTTTTTTAAACCATTAGTAAAAAACACTGTGGAATTAGTTTCTCGCCAACTGAAAGGCAGCAATATTTTATTTCGCGTAAATTTCCTAAATAACTACGATTTCCACCAAATTAGTGAAAGTAAAGAATCAGTGGCTACGATCTCCTAAAACGTCCAAATAGCTGAAACAATACAATAACTTTATATCCTAAAGAAAATAGCATGAACATATGTTTTTTGCTGCAGCACGACTTTTTCGTCTTTAGGATGTTCCGCGCCAAAATTTTTGAACCAAAATTTTCAAATTATATACCATCCTTTAAAGTTACATCTTTTAAAAAAATAAGACTCATTCTTTTGAATCATAACCTTAAATTATTTATTTTGTTAATCTCTATCCGTTCATTTTTAAAATTATAACGAAGTCTTATACATTATTCAATAAAGTGAATAGGTGGTAAACTAATTTTTATTTTTCTGTATACTTTAACAAATATTTGTAAAAAAAATGGAGGTGAAAGTAATGTTTCTTAAAGAGTTTGTCTTGAAATTATACATTCTGTTTCATCAGCTATTGCCAAAGGGTGCATCATCGAGTAGAACTGTGTGATTATTTTAATCTTTTTCGGTGGTGACAACACCTAGTAAGGAGTGATGCAAGAAACCTTAGCTTAATTGTATGCGAACGATTCTGTTACCTGTTGATGACATCTTAATCCGTCCATCGTTGTGGATAATTTTGTTTACATATCGATGTTGAATTAAAAATAAGGGCTAGTGATATCATTGAAAGGCTAGAAACCTTTGGATTAGATGGAATTGGTAGTGGGCTGTTTAAGATGAAAACAATCTGGTTAGATGAAGAATGGCAATGGAACAAATTTTATGGAAGAATCTTATGGATTACAGTTTACCTTTTCACATGGTTTTGATACGATTTTCCGACGAGCGTCAAATTTTTGAAGCTATCGTTGGTTAGTTGAGCATGGCGTAACAAACGTACTTTAAACACATGGAAGGAAACAGCTGATCAAGCCTATCGAAACATACTTTTGTTCCATTTAAAAAAATTAGTTGATTATGCAAAAGATAGAATAGTCATTATGGCCAGGAGGCGGAAATAACAGATGAGAATGCTCAAAGCTTGTTTATCGATTTCCTTAGGTCGTCAATGGAAATTCACGGGAGGCAAGATTTTTAGGAAAACTTATATATATGAATCAAGAAAAACGAATCCTTGTAGTTTACATGTCTAGCAAGAGATTCGTTTTTTGATTCGTTTTTTTAAAAACAGAATGTAAAATTAATAGAAAGAAGTCTCCATCCATTCTAAACACGAACTCTGAATCTCGTGCTAACAACTTCTTAACGTCCTATCAGGATATAAGTTTTTAAAATGACCTTTTTATATCTTTTCCAAAATTTCCAATTCTGGATAAGAACCAAATAGTAGGACAGCAAACTACTTTTAAAGAAAGTTTCGTAGCGTAATCATGTTTATTGCCAACTCTTAGCGAACAAGAAATGATGGAATTAAATTTTTTGAGGGCGATAGAGTTCATGTAAAAAGACTTCCCCATTCATTTTACCTGCTAACAGTAATCCATTTTCCTCACGGGAATGAATAAGTCTAAAATATTTTCCTTGAATAAAGAACAATAACCCTAAACGGTATGCTTAAAATCGTTGACATTGCAAAGAAGAACAAGAAAGTTCGCAAAAACAATATTTTCTGAACTTGCACTCTGAAACTCTATTTCTTCGATAACTAGTAAAAAAATATTTTCTGGTAAAGATACTACGAATGATTCCAGGTAGAATTATAAAGTTTAAAAACTAATATTATACTCATTTTATTTCTAAGCTGGATATTCTATTTAATTTCAATTATTATTTAGGTCCATGGTTTGTTTTTAGAAAATCTCAAAACAAAAAATAAAGAATAAGCTAGTTTAAACTAAAGCTCATTTCTATCTTTTATCAGTCTTGCAAATAATTCAAAAAATCTCAAATTGCAAACTAAATCTAAATCATCAAAATTGATAAACTTGAATGTGTTTTGAACTGTTCTAATTCAAAAGTAGTAGTCTAGCATCAACATAGGAAATCAGGCCCAGCGTTCATTGCCTCTTTTTTCAAATCTACGACTTGAACTTCACTAATCTTACTCTTCTTAGCATAGCTTCCAATTCGCGAATATTGGCCTGTAATTGTAAAGGTTTCATGATCTCCGTACCCCTTTCAAAACTTGGCTCAGTCACTTATTTTAACAGATTTTTCTTTAAAAAGACAGCAAAAGTTATCCTTTTTCTTAAAAATAATTTCCATTTTTCAATTAAACAACCTTTATCTTTTAAGAAATCTAGATGCTCTTAGACTGCTTAAAAATCCATCATTAAGATTTATCCTTTTTCACTTCTGGCCACCACAGTTTTAATAATGCTTGAGTTCCATCATTTTGCATAACTTCGTTCCTAGTCTTTCATAACAACTGCTGGGCCTATAAGCTGTAAAAGGTAGATCTATATTCATTTTTATTGGCTTCATTTAAGGCAATTTCAAATTCCTTCACAAAATGTTTTACAAAAAAACCTGGTGAAAAATCTTTCGTTTAAAAATTCTAGGACCATATTTTACTAATGACCAGTTACAGCAGCTACGCACCATTACGTATGAATAACTCTTTCTAAATTTTAAGTTCGCTGCTTCAGCATAAACCAACATTTCTGTCATACCTGTTCATAGTTCCGGCTACCATAATTTGGATTGGCCATTTTTTGTCATTTGTCCCTTACCCCCCGCTGAACCCTTGTAAAATTCAACTTTACTTGAAAAATACAGTTAGAATAGGTTCAATTAATTTCCAAAATGCTTTCTTTATCTCCACCAAACCAAACAGTTAATGTTCCTTTTGCGCACCAAATCTCCACCAGAAACCTGGAGCATCTAATACAGGTATATTTCTTTTTTCCCTTCTTTATATAAACTTAACAGCTAAAGTAGGAGTGCCTAGTAGTCATATCTATTAGAATATGAATTGGAATTGTTTGCGTTTGGAAAACTCCATTTTCCCTAAGTACGTTTTCTTCTACGTCAGTGGGATACCCACAATCGAGTAATAAACAACTTCACTTTTTTTAGTCACGCACTGCAGGATTTTCACACCAAACAGCACCAAGAAAACTAATTCAATCCTGTTTTTACGTCCTTTGTTTCTATTGTAAACATTTACTTCATATCCAGCTTTAAGTAAGTGTTTCACGATGGAGCTACCCATTACGCCTGTTCCTATAAAGCCAATTTTTTTCATTTTTTATAACCCCATCCTTCAGATAAAATAACATTAATAGTATAACAATTTTTAGATAAAAAAACTAATTATATTAAACTTTTTATTAATCAGCTTATTATTAAGAGTTAATGGTTTGTGGAATTGTAACAATCACCTTATTTTAAGCTTGTTTGTCTATAGAAATCTTAGCCATATTTTTTCCGCTAGTCTTTCTTCTGAATAAATCTTACTTATCCGGCAATTGATTTTTTGACTAAATCTTGATAAATCAGTCTGGAGCTTTAGACATCATTTTTTCTAATTATTTTCCTTCATCTCCTTTTCGAATCAGATCTGGTTCATAGTAACTTCTAATATGCGGCAAGTACAAAGCCCAAAATTCCCTTCAAAATAACCGGTTTATCCACCCAAGAGAAAGCTTCTAAAATACAACATTGGGAAAAAGTTCATCCGAAAAGATGGCAATAAAAAGACATCTGCTAGGTTAATAATAGCTACACATATCTTCTCTTATTTATTATTCCAGGGAACCAATAGATTTTCAGTGATTGTTCCTATTAATCCTTATTGAATTTATATAACATTGTTATTTTTGCAAATGAAAACCACCTAACGCATATGAATTGACTTCTGGGCATCTCTTTTGCAAAGTTTTGATTAAAATCAAGTACTCCTTTACGGCATACTGAATTTGTCGACAGCCATCCCTTCACAAATTTATTTTCTGGAATAATCTAGACTATCTCTTTTTTTTTTCTTCATTTTTTTCCTGCTTCTATAGATAAAAACTTTTTCCTTTTCGAACACACAATTCGATATAGGGATATTCTCTGTCACTATTGCCATAATTTGTCATTCTTCAAATAAACGAAGGATTGACTACAACTAAATGATCCCCTTCGTTTATAATCTAGTTAGCTATAAATAACGATTCTATCCAAACTTAGGCAATGAATACTCCCCTTTTAAAGTGGACGGGCAAAAAATTGCACGTAACCCAAATTCGTCTACAACCTTTTTTTAAAAAAGTAACTCAAAAAAAATGTAGGATTAATCGTGTGATAATGACTAATGTCTGTTTTAAAAGTAATGATTAATTTTAACTCCACTCTTTTGCATGATACTTTCTCAACAAATTGATTAGTTTCTGAAATAAGCACTACCACCCCTTTGTCAGCTACTTATCTGCAGAAGAAAACATTGTTATTCGTTCAATGATTGATTTCTCCTCTTTTATCTTTTTTATCGTTTGTTTTAAAAGAATCCTAACTTTTTTTCATCAATCATATTGTCGAATCATTTTCCTTTGTAATTGGTAATCACTTTTTCCTCCAAATAATTCTGATGATACATTTCAAAAATAAACTTTCTGCGGTTTTTTTTCTATATTTTCAGTATGTTATATTTAACGTTTTTTTCCGTCAAGCACATGATAAATAGTATTCGCTAATTCTTCATCATTTTTAAAAGTGCTCCAAAATCCCTTAAATGAGTCAAACATTTCTGTGTACTCATTGGTGTCTTGCCAAATATTTGTTCCAGATGCTAATCGACTCAATATTGTTAATCCTTGTGAATTCCGAATCAGAGCGCTTACGAATAATCAGCAGCTTGTAGTAGGCTTGTAACTCTGAGAATTTTCTACTTCTCACTACGAAAAAATTGACTTGGTCAGATTTAACTCTTTGCTCACTAAAAACGTTCCAGTTTCTTTGCTTTTCTGACCATCTCCAAACAATAAGTAACTTTGTTGCGCTTTTTAATTAAGACTTCTGCATAGCTTGTAATAAGACTATCAATACTCTTTTCTTTAGCAACTCTCCCCAAAGATAAAAGCAAAGGTACCTTCGCTCTAAAAAGAGCAACTCTGTCCGTAATATCTCTTGTTGTTTTTAAAAAAAATTTTCTAAAATAATTCCAGGTACGGTAATAATTACTATCTTTGAAGTAACGTCATAATTTTAATAATTTGGACGTGCTGCTCTTTTTTTTACTCGGTGCTGATAATACCAGTAATTTATTACAAAATAATTTTGAAGCAATTTTAACATGAATTCGGGACGAAAAGAATTTTTTTCCCTTTTTTTCCATGTAAATGAAGATAATCTTCATACATTGTGTGGTAAGTATGGACACAATGGAAATTTTAGTGGTGTGGCATATATTGTTACCAGATAGGTCCCCAGACTAAATTCTGTTGTGAGTGTGAATGATATCTAAAGCCCTTGTTCCTCTAGCTATTTTGACTGGCTCGATGCAAACTTTATTGCAATATCGACGATCTTTGAAAATGAAAAAAAGGTAAACCTTGGCAATCGGATAAATCCCTTCCTCGTTATCTTTTCCTTAGGATCAGTATAGTAAAAATGATGACAACATGTCCTTGTCGCTCCAACGTTCTCTTTTTTAATGCCTCTATTCGAACTTTGCTACTCCGCCTTATTTGTGGAAAATAAGTATCAGTACAATTCCCAACTTCATTTAATTTTCACCCCTTTGTTTGATTATACTTCGGTTTTATGTAAAAACATAAAATATTAGCCTTTATATAATCACAAAAACCTTGAAATAAGATTAACAATTTTCCAAAATAGTTCTACGTTTTTTTTACTAACCATTGCTGGAAAAGATTAGTCTTCAATTATTCGATTTTGAACTTAATTGTTCTGGAGCTATTTCTATTAATCTTTTTCAGTTTTCCATATTAAAATATGAAAAATCCAGTTCTCATAATTCAATAAATTTCTACAAACATAAAACAACTCAATTAAAGAAAGTTAATTTGAATAACCTCTTAATTTCCCATTTAGAATAACGGCATTAACAACAAAGATAATAAGAAAGGGTATTTTTTAAGATAAGGAAAATATTTTTCTTGAAGGTGTTTGAATACGTATTTCTATAATAAAGAGACTTCCCTA
>Ga0163217_1075169_pt1 | contig 10926 bp, 11 predicted proteins | sample SynspAceP_FD_185933 | JGI IMG/M metagenome (GOLD analysis project Ga0163217, IMG submission 185933) | Saline lake microbial communities from Ace Lake in Antarctica - Synechococcus sp. Ace-P (PacBio error correction) | ecosystem: Environmental > Aquatic > Non-marine Saline and Alkaline > Saline ...
CCCGCCGCCAGCCCTGATGCCTGGTTCGGCAGCCCTCAGACGCCGCTAGGTGAAGAGGTGATAAGCCTCTGGGCCAGGAGGACTCTAGCTGCGTGCGCCTCATCCGATCCGTTGCGGCCAACCCGGCAGCAGCCTGATGCGCGAGAAGAAGAACCCGGATGTGTGGAGCTGGTGCGCGCCAAGACCGGGCGGGTTTTCGGCATCTCCAGGCGCCTGACGATGATCAGGGCCTGCCCCTTGGCCTACACAAAAGATTTCCAGGAAGAGCAAGGAGCCCCTCTTCCGGATTGGTCCGCACCACGCGAAAGATTGCTCGAAGCGATGCGATTTTGATCCGAGGAGGCATCACCCCTGCTACCCCCGAGCGGCTGGAGCAGGCCGTGGCGGCCGATTTCTCCAATGCCACCGATGGGCCGATTATCCTCGTCGCCGGGGGTGCGTTCCGGGAGGCCTACCAGCGTCGGCGTTGGTGGTGAAACCTGCCTGGGCGGAAAGGGTGCTGGCTGCGCGACCTGGCCCGTGGAGCGCTGGCAGCTGCGGCATCGGCCATTTGCGCGACCTCTAAGACGAGCGAGCGCCCGCACGCCAGGTGAGTGGCGACCCGTCGCAGGCGTAAGCGGCCGGGAGAGACCGCGATTGCCCAGGTGAGGCGAAGCTAGTTCGTCGAGGCCACTGACGTAGCGGCGCCGGCGCCCCGACCCATGGCGAGCACCACCGATCAGGGATGATTCTTAAACCTTGACTCGCACGAACCTGCTCGCTTCTTGGCAGATCGGCCTTAAAAATCCATCAACGATGTACATGCTGATAAATTGAATCTTGATTGAGGAATTCATATTTCGATGTCAGCTTTATTCGCTCGCAGGGCAGCATTTAGCCATCACGCTGATCTACACAATCCAATTGTATACACTTCGTAGGAAGAGTCTTCACTAGGTAAGCTTACCCTTCATGCAGAGCAGAGTGATGTATGCCGGAAACTGGCTTGCTCGCGTTCGTCCGCCATTGCCAACTGCAAGCACTAGCGCCTCGTAAGAAGCACAGCGCGGTTTCGCCTTTGTCGGAGAGGTCGGAACCGAAAAGCGAAAAACCGGGCCATTGAGAGCTGCAGAGCCGCAGAGCCGATGGGTCGTCCCCTGCCATCAACAAAAACGGAGCCCCGGAGCGCGCCGCGCCCTGAGGGCGCGTGGATGGAGGCCCGTCCGCGCTAATCCAGCGCGCTAGCGTGGCGGGAAGACGCAGTCGCGCGCGCGGACGCAAGCCGTGAAGGCCGGTGCGACCAGCCTTAGAGCGCTGCGTTGCGTCAGCGTCACAGCGACCCATGCTCCAGCACTTCCGGCCCGCCTGTTCCAGCACATCTGAGCGCCGTCCCCAGCTGAAACCCGCCAGTGGGCGGGCATCCCCAACCTTCTCAATGACGCAAGTGCAACCTAGGCTGACGGCGAGTCGGCAGGAGGCGGCCGCCGCCTACACAACCGGCTGACGTAGGCAAGTCATCCGCGCAGCAGCCGGCCGAGGCCAACGCGGCCTGGTGGTCCACGCCGCACCTCCCGAACAGTTCCCCGACACCTCGCCGCCGAGGCAGCGGGTGGTCATTTATGGCGGCACGACGCCCACCATCCCCAGCCACCACGGCATGCCTACTCGGCAGCTGGCGAGAGAGGTCGGGCCCACTCCAGAAACCGCCATTTGAGCGTCAAGGAACTCCGTCGTTTCGCGACTTAGACCAGGTGCAGCTGAGTCCCATGGGTCCGTCAACGTCCATACGGCGGGAATCGTGGCGCGTCTCTGCTTGGGATGCGCAGGACAGCGAGAGCTCTAGGCGGTCGCGGGCATGGACGCTATCAGACAGCGGTTGCGACGCCTCGCGCAGCAGGGTGTCTACAAGGCCCCAGAAAGTACAGGATCGTAGGTAACCTGTGCGTCGTAGCCCAAGGAGATCCGCAGTGTTTACACCGTCACCCTCAGGGGCGGCAGGGGAGCCGCGCTGGCCATCCGCCTCCATCGACGCACGCGGCGCGCAGATGTGTGGCAGCTCAGCACATCAGGCAGGCGGCCGAAGCGCCCTTCTGCATCCGCTCGCTTGGTGCAGGGCCCAACGTTCAGGTTGGATCTCGTACATACCCCCAGGCCGCTGCCAGTTGGGCATCCGCTTCGGCGAGCAGGCGGGGATTCGTCACCGCCACGCTTGCGAGGAAGGGCGAGGGGACTTTTCCGCAGGGTCGAAAATGCCAGCTAGGCCTGTCGGCGAACGGGCGCCGTGGTGCAGGGCTGCGCCACCACCATCTGCGCGTGTAAGAGAGAAGGCTGTGGCGAGTGAGTCTCGCACGGCTCAACATCTCCGCTGAAGTGGCGATCGTGCAGTCCATGGGCATCGCGCTCACACTGAGACGCGATCACGGCGGCTGTCGCCACGTCGCTCACGTGCGCCCTCTCCCATCCACCCATGCTCCTTTGATGCAGTCCTGGTCGGTCGGCGCGGCCCGGTGGTGGCCGGCTACATCGGCTGCCATCAACAGGCTAGCGAGAGGGGGGCCGGGGCAAGGGGCTCAAAGGAAGTCTTGCTGCTGATAGCACCACATTGCAGACCACTGAGAGGCAGAGGTCCTGAAATCAGCCTGGTAGTGGCGCGCGCGCGCCAAACAGTCAACGCCATACGCTAGCTGGGTTAACTCCGCGAGCCGCTGGGCGTCGGCCAATTACCACCCGGGCAGCAAGGCCCTGGCGCGGAACTCTCAGTCCGCTTTGCCCCGCCGGCTGAGCACCCTGGCCCTGGTTTGCCAGCCGCCTGGCCTGGAGCTGGTCGAAGAGCAACCGAGATTGGGGTCCGCTGTTCCGCCCGGAGAATGAGCGCAGCGCAGCAAGCGTTCCACTCCGTTGTTCGCGGTTCCCGGATAGCGACGGCCGTCCCAGCTGCCGGGTCAGGTCTGGCAGGCGGCAGACGGCCCTGCCGGCGCCAGCCCGCTTGGACAGGGGGGATGTGCGAGTTGCATATTAGCCGCTTGCCCGGCCCACGAGCCAGGAGCGCGCAACAAAGCCCAGCCCGTCGCAGCCGCGCCGCTGCTGCTGGCCACGCGGCGGTCACTCGTCAGCTCAGTGAGTTATTGTGCGAAAAATCTGCCAACCAGCTGGGCGGTTCGACTGCGAGGGCAACAACCGCAGCTGGGCATGGGGTGGTGCGCCCGTGCGTCACGCTGTTTCACGGCCTGTGCGCTGGAGCCAACCGCCCCTAAGCTAGAGCCTGCAGGGCGGCGAGTATGTAGCATGGCACGACGGTGGTCAGGAACTGCGCCTACTCGATCCGCAGGCCAGCGCAAAAAAGCGCACACAGCAGGACGGCCCTGATCACATCACACTGGGCTTGACGCCGGTCGACCCCGGCCACCCTCGGCTGACCGCCTTCGCCGCCCGTGCCGCTCAACGAGCAGAAACTACCAACGCCCGGCAGCTGGCGGGTCGACTGAGGCGGCGCATGCCTGCGCGCGGAGCTGAGGCGGCTTCCAGTCGCCCGGAATCGAAGCCAAGCAAGCGCTGCTGTGCAACTAGGCGCCGTGGCCGAACTGAGCCGGCGCTTTAAGGTATCCATCTGCTGGAGAGCCAACGACGTGAGCGGGCAGAAGCGCTGGTTTCGGACCTGGGCCGCAAGCGAGCTGACGGCGCCTGATCACGGCCCTGCGCGCGTAGCTGATATGCGGTGAGCGCGCCGTCGCGCCCTTCGCAGGTTACGTCACGCCAGCCGTGAGTGAACCTGGCGTGGAGAAGGTGCGATGGCATCACCGATGGAAGAGCCCGCCTGCACCTTAGGGCTTGTTGCTTGCGCCCGCGGACAAGCGCGATTGCTCGATATCGACGGCGTGAGCGAGTGGGTTTCATAAGTTCGAGCATTGCTGGACCTCAGCTGGCTGGCCGGCCCAGGCGATTGGCGGCAGAGCGCTGCGAACTGAGGCGTGCAGCGTGCCTACAACGAAGGTTGCCAAACTACGCGGGAAAACGCCCTACGCTGAAATGCTTGTCGAAAACCGAGAACATCGCATGTACATGGCAGCAGACTGGCCGCCACGATGACGCCCACAAATCACGATCATGGCGCTTGGCTCGCAGGGCCGTGAGCGCTTTGCGTGATCAAACCTCTTCACAGAGAAATCGCGCAACCTTGAGAGCATCACTTGTCCATTGTCACGATTGTTTCTCCCACCTTCAGCATGCTCAAGTGCCATGTCTGGGAAGACGGCGATTTTCGCGAGACGCCTCACTCAAGGGGAATCCCGTTCCGGAGTTCTGCACTTGAGAAGTGCGATTGCATCAGCTAATAATCGCATGTGCGACCGAGTAGTCGCGCATATCAAAATGTCGAAGTGCTCGTGTAGGAGAATCGAACAACCTCGCGCTACTTATAAGGGAACCGACGTGCGATCAAGAACCTGAGACCGTGGAGGTTTTCAAATCAGATCGTCCGACAGGGGAAGCTTCAGACAATGCAGCGTCAACCGCTGCGGCGCCAGTCGGGTTTTGTAACAAGCCAGCGCAACAAGAGCGCCAGAATCAGGCATTCCGATCCAAATAGATCGAAACAACACGGGTGAGCGCAACAACGCACTGATGACACCATCACTGGGTGAACCAAGGGAGTTCGCAACCGAGCTGATCGAAGACGTCGCGAACGTGGCGGATCAGGAAGAATCGTCATCCCTAGGAACACGGCCACCGCCGCGATAACCAGAACGGCGAGCCGATACCCTCCAAGGTCCCTTCGATCTGATTCTGCAGTGCATTTTGACTCCAACAGAATCCGACATCGTTTGAATTCAATCGAGGACACCCACCGCGTTCGTCGACCGCTCAATCATCGCCGCATCACTGAGGCCGATCAAAAGACCTTGGCCACTGCCGCATCGCACTGCTGAGGCTTTCGCCCCTGGCTGAATGTTCTGCTGATCGCTCCTCCAGCGATCGCCGAACAGGGGCTTCTTTTTCTGCTGATTGCCATCACCGTCAGGCTGCGCACAAGATCGCACCCGAGTCGATCAGCACCGCGAGGCTTGTCGCGACAGCGCCTTGTCCCAACGCTTGGGCTGGCCTCGAAACACTTTGCGCGGAGGTCGAGCTGGAGTCGATCGGCTTCCGGCTTGCCTTTGGCGGCCCAGTCGAGAACTGCCGTGAGCGAACAATGGCGAGCGAGCCAGGATGCGCGACGCGGCGTGGGTAGCGGCCGCAGATCCCGTGCAGGCTGACCAGGTCGTGCGCCTTGCCCGGAGTTGCTTGTGACGTCCTCGGGGTGGTGAAGGTGGCGAGGTAAGGGCGGCCATGACCGCTCGAGCGCTGGCTCTACACACAGGCGGCTGAGCTCTGTCGCTGTGGATCGGAGCGGAAACTCATCGAAGCTGATGGCCACATCGTCGCACCATACGGCGCCGGGGCCATTCTCCAGGGTCTGACATGCCGAACTGGCCGCCGTCTGGAGCTGGGAATAAGATCATGAGCTGTTTTGCCGTTCCGATGCAGGTTGACTACAGCCGGTGTGTTGACGCATGGATTTCCTGGCCATGCAGCCCGGCGCCGAACGCATGCCACTCGGGGTCGCTGCGCAGGCAGAGTGCTGGGCAAAGATTCGCCGCGAGGCTGCACAGCTGAGGCTGACCCGTACCTGGGATCTGCTGGTTGCGAGGAAACAGTCGACGGCATCCGTATCCACGCAGTCTGGGCGGCGGAGCGGTGTGGCCGCGTGCGAAAAACGAGAGACCTGTTGCTGCGCGGCCGTGATCCGCCACTGATCGTTTCGAGGTCCGCGCAGTTCTCCCCACCTAAGGATCACGTCGGGGATCTTCACGCAACGCTGCTCTGATGGGCAGTGCCTCTGAACGCTCTTGTGTCTTCAGTGAGCTGGCGCTGGATGAATCAAAGCTGCGAGATCACTCTGATAGACGAACCAATCGATCATTCAATCGTCAGAATACTCTTAGAATTATCTCGTGTGAATTGCATCTCATCAAGCCAGCGAAGCCAAGGGTGGTGCTCTTGCGGAGCGGTCGTCCTGTGACCCAGCACAAGCCCGGATAGGTCGTTTGTTGTACTCCGATCACAAATCGGGCACGGCAGCTCCGCAACCCAGCAGGCCGCGGGATGCGTTGCAGCTTCAGAGCACGAAGGCAGGCAGAAAGTAGGACGGCCATTTCTGGCTATAGACAAATTAGAGCGAGAGCGATAGTCACGAAGGCCATAGGCCAATCGAGCTCACCAGCTGCTTCTAGTGCTGGCGTTGCCGCATACGTTGAGAATCGAGAAAAGATCATCGCGATTGCAGTCGTCCCCTGAAGAGCCGTGCGGCCTGCATGACCTCGCAGTTCGCCACATTGAAACGTCGGCCGAAGGGGGGCTGGCCAGCACTGAGCTGGAGAATCGCTGCCTTCTCCTGACAAGCTGCGGCCATTCACCAGTCTTGAATCTGCCAGCTCCATTGCTGTTTGAAAACACATCGCCTCAGGATCTAGAGGCTGAATCCAGATTGGATCTCCTGATCTCCCGCCAGTCCAATACTGCAGCCGAGCCACTGGTCAGGCATTGGCACAGGAGATCAGCCCTGCGCGAGCAGTAGGGCATTCCGCCACTCACTCCTGAAGCCACTCCGCAGCCGGCAGATCACAGGTGGTGAAGTAGCGCGGCTAAACGAGATGCGTTTTGGGCTCGATTCCATTCGGTATCCGTGAGCAGCATTCGTTCACTCTCCAGGTGTGTATCCCTCCTGACGCGAGAGTCGCAGGCCATAACCGAGCAAGTTAAAACAATCCTGTAATCCGAAAGGCAAGTGCGCGAGACGAGTCCTACTGGCCGCGCGGGCTGGGCGATTGCGGTAGACAGGGCGCTCATTGATTCGTAACACCTCATACACCTCCGACCCGTCTGTATCCCCTTCCTTGGCAAGTTGGGTCAGACAAGTCTGTGCGCGAGAATGATTGACCGATAAAAAGTAAATCGTTTCCCCTGGCTGGCAAACAAGCGAAATGGCCCAGGTCTTTGGCTGGGTGTAACTGGCATGCAGGGGGGGGAGGCTATAGGTCATGCAGAGCGGCGCAGCAACCGCTGCGAACGAATGCCCAGCAGGGAGGCGCTGACCATGAACGGCTCCGCGCCATGTCAAAGCAGGCGGAGCGATCGCACTCGCGCATCGTCAATGCATAGGGTGGTTCGCAGAGAGCGCCGTCAGGGCGCGTCGATCGCCGTCTTGGCAGTTTTCACGCATCGCGGTCTCGCCACCAACAGCACGTCAGGGTCCTGGACGCATAAAGGCCGCGCAGGGCCGGCCTGAATCAAGCCCTTGTTCCCGATTCACCTGGTCTGGGTGATTCCTTGACCATGTTTGCGATCGGATCTTCGCACCGGTCGAGTGTTATGCCAGTTCGTTGCGCTCGCGAGAGCAGGGCATAAAGGGAGGTGGACTTGCCCGATCGCGGACGTTCCCGTGACCAGAATCATATCCGAACAAGTTTGCAGCCAAGCGGCGCGCACGCTGGCGCAGGCTAGCGGTTCGTAATCAAGGCAATCGGGCTGAGCTGGTGCTGCTGCTGTCGAGGCAGCCGCAGCACGACTTTCTCCCCAGCGCGCGCAAGGTGCTGACCCGCAGCTCGATGGCGGCGGCCTTGGATAGAAAAAAAAAAAAAAAAAAAACATAAAAAAAAAACAAAAAAAAGCATCCGGCGGATGCCGCGCGTACCTGGCAATGCGCGCTCGGCGATATCCCGCTTCGGCATATCTACAGTCGCGGAGTGATCGCTGGGATCAGCCCGATTCGGCAGTGTTTGTTCCAGGGGTGGAGCAACGCTCCGTCTGTCGAAAGCTGATCTGCAACACCATCCTTCCTGTGGGCTCTACATGGATGTCGCTGGAGTAGGTGTCGCGGCCTGGATCAGGATCCGTTCACCAGGCTGATCACGACGGTGAGGACTGTGGGCCAGAGGTGGCTCAGATGCCAGGGCGTGGCGTCCGGTCTTGTCGTTCCGCATCCTCGGAGTCTGCTGATCCTCGAGGCTGAGGTCAGTCGAGCAGCGAAAACACGGCTCACGCAGCGGCGCGTGCGGGGGGGAGGACCCGGTTCCAGCACTGGGCGCTCCGTTCACGCTGGCGTTGGCGCATCACTCTCGGCCAGTCACGTATCGATCTCCCTGCTTCAGAAGGCGAAGGCGGAATCGATCCTGAAGCCCGCCTTAGCGACGGCCGTTGCCAAGGGCGTTGCGCTGCTGGCCTGCCGCAATTGGCCGGGCAGCGCGCGAGAGCGAGCGCGCGCCACGGGACGCAGAAGGGGGAAGCGCTGCAGCGGACAAGGCGACACAGGCTGTGCTGCTGCCAGCCCACAGGGCATCGATCGCCGCGCAGGGCGCGTCGATCAACACGCAGTCGCCGCCTGCAGCTCACCGAAAATGGCGGAAGCCAGACGCTCTGACGCGTTCCGTGGCGCATTGGCGACCTGAAGGTCAAAACTGGAACCCGCGTCATGCCGCTGGGGTGTTCAGAGAAGGTGCGGGCTTCGCCGCTTGTGGGAGGCACGCTCTGGCGGCGCAACCATTGTCAGGCACGCGATTGCGTCTAGTCATGCATGTATGGAGAAGCCTCACCCATTGGTCGGAACCGTTGCCAGAGGCGAGCCGCTGCAGAGAATGCGCATGCCCCCACGAACGAATCGAATTCCCCGTTGTAGCCAGTGAGAGCAACCTCCGCAGCGGCTCTTCAGAGTGATCAACAGAGGGGCAAGCCTGCGGGGGCCCAGATCCTGCGGAGGAGCCAGGCGCGGACCGGGGCAGTGCGCGCCCCAGCGCCGCTGAGATCGCCCAGGGAGCTGGCTCCTGCGCCTGGAAGCACGACACGGTCCAGAAGCAGTACACGCGATCGCCGCCGACTTCGACAATTGCGGCAAGCGCGCAGAGCGCGAGAGGAGGATGCGTCTGCAGATACCTGCTCCCACCCATCAAGCGAATCTAGCCAGGATGGTCGACAATTTCGATCGCGCCGGCCAGCAGCTCATCCCAGAGCGAAAAGCCAGGCCTGGCACCCGCAGGCTATCAGGTGCTTTACCGAGCAGCTGTGAACGAGTGTTCAAGCAGCTGGAGGGTGGCCCCGATGGCGGGTGAGGGGAAGTGTCTGATCCGATGCGTGCCGAGGCGGTGCTGCGCGAAGCCCAGTGAGCGCTACCCCGAAACTTGTCATCGTCGAAAGAGCGCGAGCGGGTAACCAGCTCGACGGACGGGTCCTGCCGCGCATGCCTAGGTGAGATAGTGTCGATGGGTCGCAGGCCGACGAAAAAGGACCCGGCCGAGGCCAACGGCAGGCCAGGAAAAGTTTGCCGCGCGGAGATGGGGCAACACTGCTGATACCGAGCTAGCTACACCTGCGGGGGTGGTGGCGCGATGCGTCCTGCGCGACTCACTGAAGCGTTTCCTAGCCGACGTCTTGGCCCGTCAGTATAAAACCCGGGCGAAGACGCGCTTCAAGAGATCGGTCGGCTTACGAATCCTCAGCGATCCCAGACCCGCGCTGCGCGGCTACGACGCAAGGTCCGTTGAGGGCGGCGCGAGCGGCGCGGGAAGCGCCGGACATGGGCGATGTGGGCGCCTTCGGCCGACCCTGTTCGAACCATTGGCCTTCAGCGGGCCTCGGTGCGGGCCGAGGCAGGGCGGCGCCCCCCAGTCGGCAGCGGCCGGGGACCCGCCAAGGGCGACCGACCTTGCGCTCGACCATCACATCAGCTTCAAACGAGGGGTTTGTTCGGGCCAGGAGCGTGACGTCCAGTTATCGCGGCCACCATGGAAAACGCTGCAGCACCTGCTCTGCGTCGGCGCCAAGACAGGCGGCGCGGCCCCACGCACCTGTGGGAGCGCTGCGCAGGAGCGGCAGGGGTGGCGTCGCGCCACGGCGCACCCAGCTTCGGCAGCTTCACCGCAGTGGGCCCCCTTCCGCAGTTGCGAAGGCACGCCAGGTGAATTGCAAACACCCCCTGCCGCGAAATTGGCGGCGGCAGGGGGTAACGCAGCAGGTGCGACAGAAACTTGCGGATCACGAATTACCAGCCGGCGTCGGATTCCGAGAGGCAGCCGCGCCTGCGGGTCAGCAGTGAAGGCACGCTGGCCAGCGGGGTGGCCCCCTCTGGCGATCTCTAACGTCTACCTGTCAAGTGGCAGCCCACGAACAATAGCTGCACGCGCGAAAGGCCTCCACATCGAAGCGCGACGTGAACTGATCTCCAGGCCAGTGCCGCGCGAGCGAGAGATCGAGGTGAGCGACGCGTGATGCCCTGAAACGGCATGGCGATCCGGCCGGCAGTCAACGGCTGCGCCGTGCTGCTCGCTCAGCGCAAAGGGTGCTGCGGCTGCATCCGTGGCGCGAGGCAATCACACTGATCACGAAGCGAGGTGCAACTTCCCAACCAAGGTCAGCACCATGAACGGAGCTGCTCGAACCACTGAGCCGACACCACTCCGACAAGGGCGGATGCACAGAGCGCCTGTTCGGCCTGTTCGGTTAGGAAACCGTTGCAGCGGCACTGAAGCGGTGAGCGAGAGAGTGAATGAAGGTGGAGCGGTCCAGAGTCCCCAAAGACAGGTTGATCCTGAAGGCAGCGCGACCTGCCGGCACGCCCCTGCCCGGTCAATTTCAATTCGCATGGTCCAGCTCAAGCTGGAAACCATTCGGCTGGCGCCTGCTCAGTGGAACCTCGATGCGCGGCGAAGCCCGAGCGGTGTGAGCGACGGGCCCTCCCCCGATCGGAAGGACAACTGGTCCGAGAGTCCGAGCCGCGTGGACTGCTAGAACCCGATTAGCGCGCGCCGAGGCCCCCAGCAGCGGGCGTTAACTGATCCGGCCGCGACGCGCCTTAGGCGTCGGTCTCTCCGGCGGCTGGTGTGCCCTGCAACGCCATTCTGCAGTGCAGCTGGATCTCCC
>Ga0163217_1043568_pt1 | contig 10925 bp, 10 predicted proteins | sample SynspAceP_FD_185933 | JGI IMG/M metagenome (GOLD analysis project Ga0163217, IMG submission 185933) | Saline lake microbial communities from Ace Lake in Antarctica - Synechococcus sp. Ace-P (PacBio error correction) | ecosystem: Environmental > Aquatic > Non-marine Saline and Alkaline > Saline ...
ACGCACCAGCCATGAGAAGCAATGGCTGAAAAAGGCTTGCCGAAGATGATTAAGCTCAGCGAGATTCCCTCTAACTATGTTGCTCGAAACCAGTCGGAAGGTAATGAAACCGACTGAAAAAGCCCTTCGCCTTCAGTCCGTGGTTTCCGTAAAGTCTAGCTTGATTAGAAGAAGCCCTACAACGCAGAGGCAGGACCTTCAACGAAGGTACCAGTATCAAACGTGGGTGTTTAGAATCATGGCCAGTTGGAGATTATACGCGGCAACCTACAACCCGGTTCTATTCCTCGGATTACTCGAATCGTACTGCGATGAGACCCACGCCCCCTGCAAGTTACGCCAGGACCATGGACATGAACACCAGCCGATGTGAGACTTGTCTTTCATGATGGTTGAAAGCTGGCAAGGTTGATTATGGCCATCAATCGGGCGATTTGCAAAGAAGTTACCCACAAAGTCGTCTTTCATATCAGAAAAGTGTGTGGTTCGATTACGCTTAGTTGCTGCATGATGTAGTCGAAAAATCCGGATAAAAAGACCTATTTTCTGATAAGTTGATGCGGTACATCCAGGCCCCACACATATCTAGGAGGTCAGTAAGATCAGAGCTTCGGCGTCGGTGGCGGCCAATGACCCTACGATGTACAAAAACCTCGGCTTGGGTGGATTAAAGAGCACTAGCGAAGCGCTTTTGACCGCCAAACCAGGAACATTCGGGTGTTCACCGAGCGAAGTTATCACACCCGAGCAAAATGCATCTGAGGCTCTGGAGCAAGACCATCTTATCGCCTAAACCTGATTGCCCTAAAAAGCGTCGCAATGATCCAATAAGAAAGGAATCCAGATTTTGGGTTATACCTCAGATCCCCCCGTTCTAATATTCCAAAAAATTGATTTGAAAATGATTTGGAGCCCTTTACTGCATCACGATCGCGAGCCACATTGTGGTTTTTAGACCGACAAGTCATCGATGTAGCCAATGAGCTAAAAGCAACAAACTAAAACAATAAAAAGTAGGATATGTTACCGTTTCTACATGTCCATCATGTTGCCAATTATTTGCTCTTGACTATGACGTCTCAAAGCGCTTCTACAATGAATTCTTGGGTTCAAAATTTGAAGAAACCTACCCGAAAGCACGCCAAGTCTTATAAATTAAAGATCTTGCCTAAAATCAATGAGCCCACCAACATAGAACTTTTCTCTTTTTTCCATCCACCCGCCAGCAAGCCCTTCCCCATCCCAGAATCACAAGGACTAAGAACACTTGGCGTTTGCAGTACAGGAATCTAGAAATCGATGCACTCAAACACTTTAAAATAAGCATGGCAAATTATCACAGAGGACATTAGGCTGGATTGATTTTAACGGGGAAACGCTTTACCTTTTTTGCCGACCCAAGAATGCTTTACCATCTTTTGAGCTTTAACCGAAAGGGTAAGAGCAAAAAATTCGGAAACACCATAATGAAGAACAGATTAAAAAAGCGTCCATTAAGTTTTCATAATGAACCGCTTTTATCACTATTATGACAAAACTTTTACTTTACTGTAAAAGTGAGCCTTATAGCGATTTAGATATTTTCAAGCCAAGGTAAGATGCAACACTTCAGGTGAGTATTCAAACCTTTGGTCACCTTTGTTTTCAGCCTGCAGGGGCAAACTTGGCCGTTCCTCTTCGAAGAACTGAAGTGCGTCTACAACACGAACCGAACTCATCATGTTACTACCAAATAGGCTCGTGCATTTACAACTTGTGAACGAAACGATAAACCTTTTTGATCGATCAACGAAAGAAGCACGCAATCCGCAACAACCCGCTGGGTAAGTAAGAAGTCACCGCCGCGTCAATGATTCAAGACCTACGCTTAGCAATAGCATGATCCCATGTCGGCCGCTAGCGTGTATTCCAAACAGCGGCGATACCAACCGTTGCTCTAACTGGGTGTTACGCCAAGCGTTGTGAGTAAAGAATGAGAATCGATAGAGAACACCAACAACTTCTACGCCCAATTCACGGAAATTTTCCATGCGTAATGAAAGCATAGCAAGTAACTTCAGACGGCATGACAAAAGTGAAAATCCTAAATGGATAGAAAGACAACGAGTAGCGTATTATACCTTTGATCGTTTCAGGACACTGAAAGCAATCCAACATTTGGCCATCAAGCCCAAATACCGCGGAACTGTAAAATCAGTGCGCTTTTTTTACCAACTAAAAATAGACATCTTTAAAAATCTCCTTTTATTTCGTAAAATTTAACAAGAATATATATTTCATCAAAATAAAGTGTCGCCCTTAAACCCAGAAACAACGTATTTAGCTATAACTCTTCAGTTGTTAAGCCAACAGCAGGCGTTAATCAAGGTTTGCAATTCTACCGTTTACCTGCCATTTCACAATAATGTCAAACATGCCGCGCAAGACTAAAACTCACCACCTTTGAATCCAAAGCTGTGGAAACGTTGGCCAGTTATCGAATTTTTGGAATGCTCTGGCACGAATATCATGGATTGTCCTAAAATTATCACAAAAGCAAATCCTCACCGACAAGCCATAGTATTGCTTTGAGACCGCGTTCTGAGAAGAAAAATCACAACTTTGAGGCGTTGCACTGAGGTTATCCTTTCATGTTATCTTATCTGGGCCAAGGATTATTTGACACGTATTAAATTTTTTGCTCTTTATGATTCGTGTTCGATTGTATTGTACTCATATTAAACCGTCGTTCTTGGACTTGCGTCTATACATTGAGACGTATACATACATCCAACATTGTTAATTATCGCCTCTTTTGTCCTCTTTATCATTATCATGCCTGAAGTAAAATTAAGTCGAGCATGGTTAACAGCTACAAAAATGATCAATCTCTATCTTGGAAAAATAGTTTGCATTTAGTCAAAGTTGCGGCGATTTTATCGAGTTTTATTTGCCGGCTCTTCTCGGTGGTGGGGTTCATCCTTAGGACAACCTTCTCTAAAAGGGAGGCAGAGATTAGTGTCCTTCTGTGCACTTCACAGCTTCTTTGCTAATTATCGTTTATTAGAGCACAGTCATTTACCACAACTCTCCACCTGAGCGTATTCATCTTACCAACTATCTTTTGGGTTCTCCTGTACTACCTTTTCTGCCCATACATTATAACATAATCATAAGCCGATGGACTCTGTAAAAGCTTCAGTGGCTATCGAGCTATAGAGGCCCTATGAGGCCAAATTTTCGAGGCGGAGCAGTGTGGCTTTGCCCCACATTCACATACACTCCGAAAAGATCCCTCAAGCTGTGTCTTGTGCACCGTATTCTCAGAAAACATTGCTCTAACTTGACTAGCGTAGATGCTTCTTTGCGCAAGAAATCAAGAATGTTCTACTCTCTCATTGGACGTGCATCTTTATATTAGCAAACCACGTAATGAAAGAGATCCAGAGCTCTACCCCTCCGGTGCGCGCATGTAATCATGAGAGAACAATCCGCGCGTGCCACTCACGTATACTCTGCGTTCCTTTCGAATAACGCGGGTATGGCTCAATTGGGTGGTCACGCGCTTTTTTCCTTTCGTTTCCCGTATACCCAGCCTTGGACGTGGTGAACCGGTAGAAGACACGTGCTTCGGTCATTCCTTCCAGCAATGGTGGATGCCGTGATGATCAGAAACATTTTGAAACTCATGAAAACCATTGGCGAAGACCTTGCTAAATACTCATCGTTCCGGTTATCAATGCCCTTACGGACGACTATCATATCCGTGCCAACTTCTTGCTTGACATGCTAGACTTATCAAGAGCATAGAGGCTCCATTGAAGGTAAAAAAGTAGTCTGGTCGGTGATGGCATAATAACAATGTGTAAACTCTTACATTAACGCCGCCGCACTCTAAACTTTCAACTTGGTCGTCGCCTGCCCTTGTGGATACGAAAGCCAATATGCAGACCTAAGTTGAAGAAGCATACAAGTCCGCGTCACGTGTCGTTCATAACACTCATGAAGCAGCAAAAGGCGCCGGACCTCATTGTTTACTGACGAGTAAATTTTGCCTCTACGGGGCAGGGAGAAGACCGAGCAAGAACACGCCTGAATAGATTTTGATGGCTTTCCTAAGTAAGATTCAAGAGCTTATGGCAAAACCAAGAGCGCCTGATTGCGCTATCATGCCATTGTTTGGCCAGCACAGTCCGTGGTGAGAAGTGTCTGTCCGATGTCAATAGATCGCACAGACCTGTCGTATGGGATGAACACAGAAAAAACCGCCCTGCACGCACAAAAGCAATTATGCTTGAGTTTTTTAAAATTGTCCGCTAACACAATAAAAAGCTCTTCTGGGCGCAATCATTCCAGCGAGCTTTTTTATATCCAACACATTGAAAAAACGCAATCAAAACCGTGAATTTACTATGGCATTATTGAAGTATAGGCCCATTTAAAAAACACTGTGACCGCGTTTAAAGAGGAAACAGGCAAGCTTAGTCCGAATCCAAGCTGAACCGAGGTTACATTTAACGCAGTCCTGCTTTATCCACCGTAGCTCAAAGATTCTAGAAGAGAAGCCCTAGCGTCCCATTAATTCATTCGAAAAAAAACCCAAAAACCTTGTCGCGCTTCACCAGTGCCTGGACTTGCGTTTATTAAACTTGCACGCGAATGGATGTTTTCTAACTCCTCATTTTCGATCCGCTCAGGCCGTAGATTATTCAGACCGCCTTTGCAGAATGGCGAAATTAGCGGCCGTTACAACCATCGCCCAGAGTCGAGTGCTCACAGTTGCTATGAATGGCCTCATGCCAACGATTGATCACTATTCGTGAAACATGTGGCCAGATGTTCCGAGCTAGACCTTTTCACTACGGCGTTTGGGCTTTAATGCCTTCTGCCCGCCCTCGCTTCGTGGCGATTTTAGATTTAGTGGTAACGATCCGATCCTCAAAGAAATTTCTCCAAATTATTGAATACAATCCCTTTATTTTCAATATGAAATCGCAAGTCGCCCTGTCTCGAACATACATCTCACACATATGGATGCGCACTTTAAGTAGTTTAATGACGTAAAAGAGGACCTTCGCACGATTTTAGGCGAGGCAAAAAACTAGGCGTGCATTTCACCTGAGAGCTCATCTAATGTTATGTAAGGACGAGCGACTGGATATTTTTAAAACATTTTTCTAAAACAGCCTGTCGGCGGGGTTATTTTACTATCACCTCTGACCATAAATGCTCGCCACCTTGCGGACGTTAACGACACACCTCAACCATGAATCAGTATTGCAATCTGAGTTAGGCCTCAATTAGGTGGAAGTCGCTTGGTGGTCCATAATGAACTCGGGTCACTAATTTAGGTTCAAAAACAGTATTATAGCGAACTGAGGTTTCATAACAAATCGGCAATATGTGAATTTTTTACTTATGGGAGAGGGCCAGATAATGCCACTTTGTGGAAGGGAAGGTATTAGGTGTTGTTAAGAGAGTGTAACATCTCTCTTTGATTTGGCCAGGATCTACACGAAATAGTATTCTCTAAGACTGTGTATTAAAACGCTCCTACATTGCATCCGTGAATGACCTTATCTTATAGGGGATCACTTGGCCAAGTGCGTGGTTAAGTGCTTATATCGTATAAGGACCTAAAGGCATTTCTAATGGACATCCAGAAACTGTTTAGGGACTTTCTTAGTCATATCTATATGCAGTCAGGGAACTATAGGTGTTTGTTTGAAATTCATGAGATGTGAGTATTGAAGCCAAATCAAGCTAACTTATTAGATCGCCTACCAGAGCTCACTCGCATTCGATCTACCATATACTGCATAGATCCTAAATTTAATGTTCTCCGCCGTATGCAGCCATATTATATGCAATAACAGCTGAAGCGAGTATGCCGTAAGCTCACTATAACACCATAACCCTCAAACATTGAACCATAAACTAAACAATCTAAAGCGCTTGCCAGGCTAGAGATGTTGTCACTACTACACAACTCGCCCCTTGTATAATAGTATAAAAACTTTGATCACCATGTCCTTCTTAGAGAATATGCTAATCTCTTAAAAAGGTGATAACCATTCATATCATAATATTATCATACTTTGCACAATTAACAACACTGAGTCATGAGAGAAATCATATTGATACACAGTACGGAATATTGCTGTACACTTATGCTAAAAGAATCCAGTTCATGGCATTCAAAAATTAGAGATTCCAGTGTATGTGCCATCTTCTCTCAGATATTAATAATTTCTAGTCAAAAAAATTATAGTGGTAACTATGAGCTAGTCCCATGCTCAATCAAGCTAGATTTGATCTGCCTCAGGATGAGATCATCAACCACGGTAAATTATCTGAGCGTGCATTCATCGAAAAAAATGGCTGAAGGTGTAGAAGTGTAGAAAGTCGTAAGAATGTCACAATGTCCTCCATATATAAATGTCTTCCATTCTATACTTACCTTTTGTATGAACCTAGCGAAATTAGAGCTTCACATTAGGAACTCATAATAATGTCACCATGAAGTCCACCCTCTAAAATATGAAACTTCCGTTAATGTGAAGAGGCACTTTCATCCACCTCAACGTAGATGCACACTCTTTCTCTGTACATCAACCCCAATTCCACTAATCTTATGCGAGTAGATTTAGTAGCAACACTGCAATACATGCCACTTCGCCTTCATAAGCACCTTCTCTCATAACTCCGGAAACGCGTCAAAAGGAGGTACAATATTTGTACTTTACACTATTCAATATGGGGACAATGGCTTTAGAATCTATCAATTCAACCGCTGCAACTTTTCGATAAGACCGTTGAAGTATGATGATGAACATAGAAATCATAATGAATATAGGATGCTATCCACGACTTCTTATTAAAGTGTGGCCATTTACTTGAGATCACGGAAATATGACCTTATTGAGACACAAATTCCGTCTTAAAATTCTACCATAACGAGCAATTCTTTATATCCCGAGTGGAGAATTACATACGCAGAGAGATGTCTATCTGAGTCATAAAATCCAGTAGAGACTAATTCACGCCAGAAGTCGAGAATAAGCATGACTTAGCATTCCTACCAGAAAAGATATCTATATTATTTATATCATACAGTAAAGGTGTAAGGAAATTATTTTCCTACATGACAATGGACAAGTAACTAGGGCAAGCGCCGTCCGCCTCTCATCTTCCATAAGAAAACCATACTCGCCCATAAGCACCATGAACCAAGAGGCAACACCCGTTAACACACTGGGAGAATTTAGAGAATATACTCAAAGAAAGACACGGCTATATTTTAATTAAAAAGACTTCTTAATCCCTGATAACCAATCTGATCCTGATAAAAGAAAACGCTGCAATCAAGGATACAAATTGGAAAAAAAGTATTGTCATTGTATACGCGCTCAGGCCCATTAATACAAGACTTGAGAGACGCGAAGAATGTTCAAGTACTGTTATTGATAGCTAGTTATTCGGGCGGAGAGAATTAGCAGCCATTTATTTTGACTTATTGAGAGAGCAGCAGGAAATCGTTTGAAATTGAAGAGTAGGGCTTCGTTAGCTGTATAAGTCCCCAATTAAACCTGAGACTCTGAAGTAAAGCTGCTGTCTAATACCAGGAGAAGCAGGAGAAACAGAGCTTATGTTCTGCGTACTAGCACAAAAGAGCAATTGCCTCTACTCCTTGAAGCACTGAAGCGAGCTTGAGTAAATGCCATAAACACGGTAACAGACAAAGAACAATAACGACACTCCACAACACCAGGGTGCCGAATATATAACGCCACCACATTTCAGCTCGCATTAAACGTTTCACTAAATACTTCTTTTACAAACAAGTAACCCTTACTACGAAATGGTTTTTAATATCGACGAGGGTGAATTTGGGTCATCGCCTATTTTGAAGCGAATTCGAAGAGTTCTAACATCAACAGAAACGATCTGAACCGTCGTACTCGATAACCACGCAATTCAACCAAAAAATCTCTTTCACGACTTAGAATACGGGACCAGCACTAAACTGGAACAACCACAATAAATCAAATTTCAGCACTGGGTAAGTTCGACTTCTTCTTCGAGCAACCCAAAAGCCCACGGACGAGAAGTTATCATATGTCGAAATGGGCCAAAAAGTCAAGTTCATGCTCTTCTTTAGAGGATTCAGCAGACAGTCAACATCGTTGCGTACTGCGGAGACGTAAATAACCGACTGCATACTTGCTAACAACACAGCGATGGTTTGTGCAGGCTTAAGAGAGCAATAATTCATCCCGCGGCCCAATTTCTAAACCTAAAATTATGGTCGAAACATCATGCGAGCCGATCAACATTAAAATGTTAAGGAGGTCCTTTTCTAGTCCATGTAACGGAAACGAACTCTACGAACATAAGTACAAGCCGTCAGCACCGGGGGCAACATCAAATCTAAGATAACAAAGAAGTTGCTCTTTCATAATACGAGCGAAATAGCCTATGCGGCCATCCGCTTTCAACACCAACGTTGAAACCAATTGTCGTTTGTAAGTTATCTTTGAGTCAAATAATAGCTAAAACGCTCATACTCCCAACAGATTAAAATACGTTTTGGTGTAACCATCTAAAATCTGCAATGGGACAATCCTCGTCCAACTATTATCGTTTTTAGAATTAAATTTTATGACTAGTAAGATCTTGAATTTTTCTAACTCTCTCGCGATTTACACCGAAAGTCGTGAATGACCCACACGCAGAATCGCGAACAGAAAAAATGTACAACGCTATCCGCTTCAGGGAGATAGAACTCACCATCATCAATATAGCCCACCAAGTGATCGTCACCTCGAAATGGACATAGCCTAAGGTACTAGCTCAAACATCCGAGCATTTCCTTAATTCAACATATAGATTCGATTAGATAACTGCGTGCTTACGAACCGCCCGTGTAAATAATAGGGCCTCAGCATAATGAACCGTTAATCTTCTAGGCGCTGCATGCGTCGACACACACGATTAGGAGACGAGGGAAACAAGGCTTTCAACAGATCCATCCTTACACCAAGCCCCTTCCAGCAATTATTACTTACATTTACGTAAATAAAAAACCGACAACCCAAGACCACAATTAATGCAATTATCCAGCCCCGAACGCATGCTTCTTACGACTCCAAACAATTTGATCTTACGAAAAAACGACCCCTTTTGCCTGGTTTTTTAAGGTCTTAGAATTCCTGTTTTATCACTCCGCTACCTGCCAAATCAAAGCCTTTATTTGCGCCGCGATCGGTGCAACCGGCCCGCGCGTTTGCTTTATTCTTGTGACGTTTGTAAGTTTCAAGCTTTTTTGCCTGCTGCGTCTTAGGTTTCAATTCCGAACACTTTAAGGTCAACCATGGCACACAACTAATTTAACTTCAACGTCTTCCATTTCAACCCAACGACCTACCTTTGCTTTTGACGGTAAAAGAAAAGTAGAACCAAAAAACGACACGCTTCAACGTTTAAACCCTTAACGCCTTGAGACCTCCAAAGACGACGGAACTTCGCGGTTAACGACCTTCCATTAAAGCCAATACGTAAAACCAGCGGTTTAATACCTTCACCACCACCATTACCGACAAATATCAAGTATTGGCAATACCATCGTCCATAGGGTGAAAAAAAAAAAAAATTCAGCGGCCTTTTTCAACGCGGAAATGTTTCTTCTGTACTGTTCGCCATGACACGACCAAGAATACTCTCGATCTATCTGCCGTCGATGGGTGCATCAATCTATTCGCTAGTTTCACCATCCGTCCGTAAAGAGCAACAAAACCAGAAGTTATTAAATATCCAAACGGCCCTACCGCAAATCCAGCGCTCTCGCGCGCAGCTTAGGCAGCTTATCAAAAACAGTCGGTCGACCTTCTGGGTCTTTAACGAGTACAAACCTCACCCTTCGGGCTTGTTTATAAATAATAATACGGCGATTTTCACCTGCTTTTCTGTCGCTTCGATGAACAATATCCATCTAATCGAAACTGTTATCTGGTCCATGGCTTTAACACCGGTCGCCCTAATGGTAGCACCTCACTCACTATCACTAAATACACGATCCTTCAAGGAACGGGTTTCCATTTCACGGCGTGAACCCTGAAACCTGCTCTTGCTAATACTTTTTGTAACTTTTCGTCCTTAACGCAACCTCCTTAGAGGGAAATGCTTCTCAGCCAACCCAGTTTTAAAATAATATTAAAATTGAATATTTAGCGCATTATAAGCCACACACCCGTGGGCCTTGAACAGCTGAATATTACAATTTACTGAAAGCGGCGCAGGGATCCCCTGCGCGCAATACGAAACTACTTCAATGCTTATCAAGCATCCATTTTAACGAACCGTTTGTCGGCTGTAAGCCACAAAAGCCAGCCATCTATAACTAAATCTAGCGCATGTCGTAGCGTATCGCGATGTCGTATGGGTCGGTCATCGGATTCGGTTTCTCCAGGTAAAATAAGCAGAAAGCACTCATGATAGGCTCGCCCAACTCTTTCTAACAAACGCAAAGACACTATTTGATATTTGGGATTCGATACCAATCCGCCCTTTCTTTTTGGATGCAATAACCGGCCTAGGCAACTCTGATGTGGCAAATGAAAAAAATGAAGGTGGTAAGGAACCTGGAGTTAATTATTTTTTAAGTAAGCGATTAGGCCGAAATTGTCAACACCGTGCACATAAGGTTGAATATTATTCAGATAACATCACGACACACCAACGTAAAGTTATGCTTAATCATCTAAGCGACGATTGCTCTAATTCGATCCTGTGCTGGATTTATCACCAAAAGATGACAACCCAATGAATATCCACAGTCCCTGTTGGATAAGCAATAACACCACCGATTACGAAATGACTCTGCCGCTTGTTTAAGTCAAACGCGCCTGTGGGTTTCTGGGTGTAATACTGAAAAAAATTGACTCAAC
>Ga0163217_1049372_pt1 | contig 10925 bp, 15 predicted proteins | sample SynspAceP_FD_185933 | JGI IMG/M metagenome (GOLD analysis project Ga0163217, IMG submission 185933) | Saline lake microbial communities from Ace Lake in Antarctica - Synechococcus sp. Ace-P (PacBio error correction) | ecosystem: Environmental > Aquatic > Non-marine Saline and Alkaline > Saline ...
TGGGCCGGAAAAAGGAAACCAACTTGCGTTGACACATCACCCCCCACAAACAGAAACCTGAAGTGTCGAACCGCCCCGAAGCCCAAGTTTCCCCAGCCAGCGCCAGAAAACACGATGAAACCCAGCACAGTGCCCAATCGTTCGAAAGCCAAACCTGATTAGAATGGCGAGTAGTAAAGCGCATGAAATCGCGATTTTCCTCTCGAATAACCTCGGATCTGGATTCGTATTACCTAACCAATACTAACGATAATCCTGTAGATGTCGCCTATGTCCCCCCAACGTTCCACGGCCCACACCCTAAGCGTCCGGCCTCAAATCCTTCCAACCCCGATCCAACGTTGCTGCCCTGCCCATTGCTCACGCGGCTAGCGGCAGATTAGAAAACCGCCGCCCACGGCACAAGAGCCGGGTGCCGGAGTTGCCCGGCAACCATACCGCTGGTCAATCAAAAACGCTTCCCATGGCCGTGACCACAACGCCCTGTGGTGCGCGCATATCCTTGGTTTCGCTTTGAGTTTGACACTAACCACAACAACAATGATCCGTACCCCCGGCGGGTTTTCGTGTAGTACTGTGTCCTGTTTGGCATTGTCCATTCGCTGCTCGGTCTTTATCTTACTTATGATCACGTGCCGGCGCCTTGGGTCACTGTGAGCCTAATATCGACCAACCGGCTCCTATCTCCACCAGCCGCTCCCTACCGGGGCACCCACTGTCTGGACCGCTCTTTCAGGCCCACCTGCGGTCACCCGAATGCCCTGCCAGCACTCCGACCGACACGCCTCACCCCATCACAACAAGTCTTCCGATACGGGATTAGATCACCACACAACAGCCATCCGCTTCTGGGAGCCACAGGCTGATTCCAAACCATCCCGCCACCGCCGGCCTCCGGCCACACGGCGAGCTGCAGCCACCCTAACTAACCGGCTGCTGACAATATTTCCGCTGCTGCAGATCCCCCTGAAAAACCGGCGCCGGGCCGCCGGCCTGGTCCTGCTAATCCCTTCAGCGGTCGTATACTCTAACACCACATCACCTCCTTGAAAACACGCCACCCCACCTGCAGCCCAGGCAGCGCTCCGAGAGCAGAGCGGGCGACCATTTGCGCAACAACCCTGGTGCGCCACTTTCGTAGGCTTTCACAACACCACCCACCCTTCCCCATTTCCGCCCCCCAAGGCGCGCCCCGCCAAATGACTCACCTGCACACATTCCCCTGCCTCCCTCGGTCGGGCCACCATGTCGCCTTCCCCAGCACTGTAAGGGTTCAAGCGGTTGCCTAGCCTCAATACGCCTGCCGCCGCACGTCACGGCCCTTTGTCACCTTCCTGGCCAAACTCCTGCCAACCGCTATCCCGTCCCAGCGGGTAATACGTCGCCAGCCTCGGCAAACGTAACTGGTGATTTGCCCGCTACTCCCGAATTCTGCTTCCCAGCAAGGCCGTGCACGACGGCCGCAGTCTGGGGACCAAGTAACCGGCCGGCCAAGAACCGAACGCCAGCCGCTCCTAAGCGACCGAAAAGCCTTCCGCACGCCCGGATCACTATCGGCGCTCACCGGGTTAAGAACAGACCGGGGCGCATACGTTGTTCGGCACCGTCCACCAACGGCAGTCTGGAAAGCGGATCGGAAGCGGCCCACCAAAAGGAACTGAGCCCGGACATCCGGTGCCCCGAAATCCACCGCACCGGTCCTCCTACCACAGTCAAGCTCCACACGGAGTGGATCGGCCGAGATCAACCTCGAAGTGTCACCACTGGGAACTTAAAAAACCGAGCCGAAGCGGCGGCGACCCCCTCGCAGCGGGGGGGCCTGCCTCGGGCCCATGTCAGCGCTCCCCTCCACTCCATGTTGTCGCCCGACCTGGGGGGCACCGTCTACCCAGCCAACGGTCACCCACTTGCAGCCCCGCCGGAGCAAGACAAGCCGCTTCGGACCCTGCCCGATCAGTGCCCCCATACTGGATCGGAAGGAGTCGGTGCTGGCGCATCCTGCTCGGACCCCTGCCCTCGGCCTCGGGGCCGACGTGCTGCTCCCGAGGCCTTCTACCTAACGGCCCCCGCGAGATTTACCGGCACCGCCCTGATACTCACGGCCAGCAAGCCACCGACTCACGGCCATGCCGCCTGGCTGCGACACCGCCAGCCTCGACGAAGTGGCGCGCAAAAGCAACCGCTGGTGAGCTGTGGAGCAGACACGCCACAACCGGCCTTCGACGGACCAAGGGCACGCCGGTGATGGAAAAATACCTCACGGCAAGCGATCCGCCGGGCAATGAAGGATCCGGCTCGGGCTTTGGATCAACAACCGGGATGACCAGTGCTCTATAGCCAGCAGCCACTCTTCGCGATCACCAGGAAAAACCATCGATAGGCTCACCCCACCGCCGGAGATTCTCAACCACACTCACGAAGATCGGGGAAAGCTTCGCCGGCACAATCTTTGCGGCATTCCGGTCGAACTTCTAACGACTCGACGCGATCACCCATGGACTGCAGCCAGTGTACCTAACATCGGGCCGGGTACGCCCGCGATGTAAAACCTCGACGTGGCTCAACATCGCCAAAATGGCCCCACTCCACGCAGCTCCGGTCCTGCGTGTTCAGCCTGAATACAAGCCCACTCAAACCTACCGCCTGCTTTCGATGAGGTGCATCGAGACGCGGGCTGGGGCGCAACACGGCCCGGGGCTGCAGCAGAGAATCGCCCCCGGCCTCGCCAACATCAACCCCGGCCACTCCGCTGTTCATCGGACGACAAACCCAATCCGGTGTGCCGCAGATGCGCTCCCTCTGCCGGCGCTATGGCCGAGCAGCAGACGGCCTGATCGTGGATGGAATTACCTGCAGCTGATGGAGGCACCAACCCGACAACCGTCAGGAACCTCCCAAAACACCACGGGGTCCTCAAGGGATGCCCGCGACTGAACGTCCGTGATCGCCCTCTCCCAGCTCAGCCGCGGCTCGAATCGGCGCACAACAAGCGGCCGATCTCACACGATCTGCTGATCAGCCGATCCGAACAAGAAACCCGGACCTGGCTGGGGGATGATCTAGCCGCGGACGAACTACAACCAACGGCCGATCGCGGCATCACCGGAGATCGCCCAAGCACCGGCAACGGCCTTTAAAGCACCGTGAAATTGCTGTCTAGCCCCAGTCACCCGCTCCGCAAACATCTGCGGCCTTAAACCAGCGCACGCCTCTTCGAAACGATCAGCTGATCCTTGCATCTCCATGATTCGGCTGTCAGGCGGCGGGGCGTGTCTCTAAGCTTTGTGGCGACGCCGTTTGATAACCATTCCCATGCCGATCGCACAGATCGACACTGGGGGAAAAAGATCGGACACCGAAACAGTGATCCGTTCGCTCGGTCGTCACTCCTTCGTGTTCTACGGATCTTGTTTTCTTCGGTATATTTTAGCCCCTTATTTTTTCTGTTGCCGTGGAATCCTGTTGGTGCTCTATGCCCGCACCCGAAACTCCGCACCCACTCCCCCACAAGACACGGCCGGCCGGTAGCATCCGCGCTGACATCCGCCTCTCGTCTCTCGGCGGTCGGTCGCCTCGGCCACCGCCGCGGTGGCCACTCTCCAGAAGCCATGGCTTACGTCCCTCTTCAACCCGACACTTACGCTGGTGGTACCTTGCCTCGAGCTACGCCAGCTTAATCCCTTCAAGACGCCGTACACGCCCAGCCATCGCGCCTCTTCCACCACCGCTTTTTTACGCGGGTCACCAAGGCACCACCGGGCACGCGCCAACCCACCCCCTGAAACCCTTCCGCCTCGAATCCCCCAACCGTTTCAAGCCCTGGTGCTGGTGCTGCTGGTGATCGCGGTGCCCCGCACCTGATCACTGAGCGGTGCGAGCACCAACGGTCTGGCATCGTCACAAACCGTCGGCCCTCGATCACCTCCCGCCGTTTTCCACCACTGCTGGGCCGCTGGTGAATTGGGACACACACACACACACATTCGCTGCACCATGACACCTCAGGCGTGCACTTTCGGGCTCCGCACTTTCACCTTCTTGGAACCGATCGGCGGGCCCTAAGACGACTACGCCGCCCGCACTCGAGGCACCCAAACGATCGGGCCCATTAGCATAAGGCATGGCCTAACTCTCAGCGTCGGAGCCCGAAACCTTTGATGCCTATCGTGTCGTCGGGCGGCACATCCGCTAAGCCACGATCACCGGGCGCTGGGGGATCTTCCACGGCCCTTTCAGCCCAACATCGATCCGGGAATCGCATCAGCCCTCAAACCCAGCGGTGGCGGACGCCAAGACCCAACTCTGCATGAGGTGGTGCCCCCGGGGGTATTCGGCCGCTCGCCATGCCACGGCCCTACAGAAGCGCGTGCTCACGCCACCGCGGCCGGCGTGTGGGCCCTGCGCGCCCAGAACACAAGCCCATACGCGCCCGTCAGATGCTGCAGCTGCTGCAAGCACCGCCCAACCTGCAGCTGCGCGAGGCGATGGTGAGGGCCTGAGGTGGAGCTTGAGGCAAACGGACCCCAATACCACAGACGGCAGCGAACCTGTGGCCGGACACACGCGCCGCACTTTTTGGCACGTCATGCCGCGCCGGCCCGGGTGGACCTCACCAGGCACTCCTCGGGGGCAATCTGGTGGGGCCAGCATCGATGAGCGCCGCCCGCCGCGAGCAAGCCCGCCGAAGGCCTCCACCGGCGGAAGCGGCTGCAGCCCTGGTTCCGCACCGTCGCTCATCAAAACCGGCACCCCGCCGTGGACCGGCCGCAGTGTTCCCTTCGTATCCACTCGGGAAGCACCCAGCGACGCGAAGGCCGCACTCTCTTTGACCCCATGCCTGGAAATGAGCCGATATTCACCTCACCCGACCACCGCCAGCCACCCAACAGCGACCGCGACAACCTCCATCTCAACGCCCTCTACGGCGGCTCGATCGACACAAAGGCCCCCTATCCACGATCGAAGACAAATCGTGCGCTCGCGATAAGGAAAGCACAGATCTCGGACGGAAGGCCGGGGCACAAACTCCCGTCTCTAATAGGTTCCTCCACCGGCTGCCGGAGCGGCCTCGCACTGGACGCTGCCTGCTACCTGCCGGGGCTGGAGCGCTGCATCATGCTTGGCGGCCGCCTATGCCGTCGACTACACAACCTAACCGCCACCCATGCCTGCCACTCACTGCCAACCAAACGGGTGCCGCTGTTCAGGCCGGCACTCAATGCAACCCACCGGGCTACGAAAGGAGCCCGCCGCCAGGAATGGTGCCGCCCTCAACGCCGGCCGCTGATTCGCCACCAGCCGCCGGTGCATTTGCCCCGTGAGGCAGCTACACCGCACCTTGATCGACGATCTGTCAGAAATCTTACGCGACCCTATCGGTGCTCCACCAGCCGTACGAACGCCTTGCTGCGCGGCGATAACGCAGACCGCGGCCCGACGCCTCCTGGCGGCGAGCTTGCCTGATCGATGAATCCGGCCGCTGGCAACTCTTCGATCGCAAGCACCCAGGGTCGTGCCGGCAGCAGCGCCTGCCACGGTCGGCTGAAGGGATGATCCGTGCTCCTGCAGTGGAAGCCGGAAACGGGCCCGATCAATGGATCGTCACATTTTCTGGCCGACCTGCTTTGCTCCGCTCCGGTGGCTTCCATCATCGGCCGAATCTGTTCTCGCCAAATTCTTCTCGCGCGATCCAGCCTACCGCTCGATTGCGCGGAATCCGTCCCGAGACGCCAACACAGCGGCTACCCTGCCCGCCAGCAACAAACAAGATCGACAGTCAGCAAGCATCAGCAGCGCCATCCCCGCTGCACAGATTTCCACGCCATCCACCCTCTCCCCCGCGAGCCCGCGAAACTCACGGCCGTGGGCCTTCCTCGCAGGCCGCCTCCGCACCCCGGATCACCCGGGACTCAGCCCTGCTGCTCTTCTCGAGCTGCAAGCGACGCATAGGCCTGGTTACCTAGCCAACAAATCCATAGCTGAAGCCCCGCAAGCGCATGACGGTAACCTTTCACACAGCCCGGCTGAGCTCCGGCTGGCCAGTCCAAGCTGCCTCGCGAGCCCCTCTGGGGCATGCCACTCACCCCTAGCGCCCTGCACATCAGACCGCCAGAGGCACGGTCGGCATCATGGGGAGTTCACCACGCGACCACGTCCTGCGCTTGCTGCTGCTCGTGATGGCAGCCCCCGCCCTGAGCTCTCAACCGCGCCCCCCGGAGGTGAGCTGATCGCATGGCGCCGGATCAGCCGGGAGGCCGGTGCCGGCAAATCCGAGAACTGACCTCCCTTGTTGCTCGACAGGTCTGGCTCGCCTGCGGCGTCCATGCCCTGCTCTGGCCGAGAGCTGTGGAACCAAGGACGGAACCCGAATCAAAGTCCTCGCGACGGCACTACCGATCTGGCGCCAGCCCAGCGCCGATCGGCTGAACTGGTCCGAAGTGATGGGCTGGGCAACGTGCAAGCGAGCTGGCTGCAGCAGGGGTTCGCCGAGGAAGCCACGAGCCGCACTACGCTCTCGTGCGGCAGGGAACTCACCCGTGATCCGGAGTGTTCTCCCCTCTCGAGCACTGTGGCTGGCCCAGCAGCAGCTTCCTACCAACCAGGCGCGGCCTCGCCTTTGACGCTCTGCGAGCACTCGCGCAGGCTGTCCCGTCCGGTGTGGCTGAAGGCTGGTTCGCAGCAGCTTGGCGTGGGAGCGAAGCGGCGCAGGCGCTCGATCACCCCCCCAATACGGGTCGGCGTCACGTACCAGCAGGCAAAGGGCGCATGCCCTTCGCAGGGTTCGCCCACCTCACGCAGAAAGCCATCGGTTGATGCCCCAGACGCTGAGCTGCGCCAAGGCCCGGCGCCCACGCCCGGCACGACAGCGGCCCCCCGACAGGGGGTTGAGAGAGAGAGAGCGCGAGACCAGGACCCGCAGAGGAGCCACAACGGGCTCCACGGCGTGTAGTTACGCTGAGCAGCTTGCACCTGCCCTGCTCGTCATGCTCGACGACCACCGCATCTTCCAGGAAATCAGATGTTCCTGCGGAATTGACCAATTCACGCGAACCTTAATCGCCTCATCAACGAGGGAAAACCCCACACCACATCAGGTTGCTCATCAGGCTTGTTCCAGACCATCACGACTTAAATCCAACCTAAGGGCACACCTGGCCCGGCGAGTTCTAGGGGCGGCGGGCGGCTGGAGCGCATGCCGCGAAACCGACGCCGGCGGCAGCAGGGACCGCCCGCGAATGGCATCAAGCAAACGCGCTGCGAGGGCGCTAGGTGGCGTGGTAACTGGGGAGCGGCCGCTTGAATCGTCTCCGTTCATCGTTGAACGGACTGGGGGCGACCAACTGTCCGGCCTGGTGCACCGGCGTTCTTCCGGATCGTCCCGCTGCCATGACTCCGGGACGCGTTCGGACCAGTCGTCTTCACCCTCCATGAACGCGCGAGCTGGTTTTCCATCAGCGCCCCACCTTTAAAACTGGGTAGGTCACTGGGTCGCTCAGCGGATCGACTCACTGCGGCGCTCGCCAATCCTGCGGGCCTGGTCCGGGAAGCCGGCCCGTGCTCCGGCCACCCCCATCCACCGCTCCGCCCGCAGTCCATCCTTGATCAAGGGTGGATCCCCTGATTCCGGCCGCTTACCCCGACGGCAGGAACCCAGAACCGTTCATTCGCGCTGCCCTGACCTGCCGAACGAAGCTGAATGGGTCAAACGTTAGCGCTTGTGCGCAACGCCCTCGCTGTTCAGCCAACGCTCCGGCCGAGCCCGAGCAGGCAATCGAACACCGCCGACTTCAGTCACCCAAGGAAAAGTCCAAACGGCGGAGAGCAGAAGGCGACCTTAAGTCGTGTTCCAGACACCGCTCGAAGATCAGCTGCAGTCTGGCGTCCAGCGACCGCCGTGCATGCGGTCACCTAGCAAAGAGCGGCAGGCCACGCCCCGCACGGTGCGTGGTAGAGCCGTGACCACCGCAGCACTGCAGCGCGCCAGCCAGCCACACTGGAGTGGCATGGGGGGGGGGGGGGGGGGGGGGGGGGGGGAAGGGGGGGTATGGTGACGCAAGCTCACCTCGAAGTCGCTCTGCGCCTGGGTTGATCTCGCCATGCGCCCGGATAGCAAGGACCATGCACCTCTGCGAACCCCAGGACCGGCCGATCAGGCATGGATCAATCCGTGGCAGAGCGTGCCGAGCAATGCCGTCTGCGCAGGGCCTTTCCAGCAGGCCGCGAAAGCACGATTTCTCGAGAGATCGCTGCATCGGCGCGGCGACCGCGCGAGATGCCGCGTGCGGCGCATGCGCGTCCACTCCACGCAGGTCCACCAAACGCCTTCCTTCCGGGGCAAGGCACCGCCAAACAAGGTTCCCCGATCAAGGCGATGAAAAGGGAAGCAGGGTCAAGGGCATGCCGCTTCGGCTTCGGGCCTTGGTGCCCCCAGTCCTGGCGGGGTCTCGTAGACTCTGGGGCCAAAGCACGGCACACACGATGGATGGGGTCCTGCTCAGACGAATCGCACGAAGCTGCTGTTTGGGTGGCGCACCGCCCTGCTTCAATCTACTGGACGTTGTCACGGGGTGAACTGTGCTCAGCGCCGCGCATCAACTCCGCTGCTTCAGCAGTCTTCCACCCAGGTGGCCCTCCGGCAGATCGATGGTTCGCTATCTACTCACCACCAAGAACTAACCCCCCACGGAACCGGCAACAGTTCATCGCTTCCTGCCGGCTTCCCAACTCAACACAGTACGCAACCTCAATATCCGGCGGCCCGGTCTGCAGGACAGTCAGATCATCCTCACGGTCAACTGAATTCGAAGCCAAAGAAGAGCTGCCCTGATTTCACCTTGTGAAGGTGGAAAGCCTGGCGGTGGAGCGAATCAGCCGGCTGTGCAAGCGCTGAGCCGAAGACGTCCACGTCCTGCACGGCCCGATGCCCGATCCATCCCCCCAGCACAGGCCGCGGACTTGCACGTCTGAAACGCGCCGCCCGGTACTGGTGCTCGAGCCCGAACTGAAACGCGTTACGACGGCTTTGTATCGGGAGCTGCAGGAGATGAGCGCTAATGTCCCCGAGCTGTGCGTGCCGACAGTCCCCCAGCGGGTGGCGTCCCGCCGCTCCGACGGCTTCTGGCCCTGCCGTCACCTGCATCAGCCTGCTCACTGAGAACGCCTTCTCAAGCGAAGAGCTGCAGCCTGGTACGGCGCTGCTGAGGTGCTCGATCGGCCGCTCCCTCGGGAAAGCCGCCGCAACGCTGCCGATGTGTGCGAAACTTAAATCGACGCAACGCCTGCCCTGAGCCTACGAGCCGTGGCGTGCTGGTGCGGGCCGCCGCCGCGGCACGCGAATCCGGCGCAGAGATCACCGCCAATGTGCGCAAATCCAGAGCTGCCCCTGCGCCTGCTCTGACGATTCCGCCGGAGTGGCTAGGTGCGGCGCGAAGCCCGATCCCCGATTGCACTTCGCGGCCATCAACGCCGAGCGCGCCACGCGAGAGCCGCTGTTGCCAACTTCCGCGCTAATGCCGCGCCGGCACCTGCGTCAGCCTCATCCGGCGGTGGGCGGCACGGGCGACTGGAGTTCTTTGCCTACACCCTGCATCCTGCCGTGCGACTGCAACCTGCGGCCGGGAGCCCTCCCGCCCCCGCAGCCAGTGGGAGTGCCTGAGCTGGCTGGCGCGCCGGCTTCCGTCAACCCAAGCGCCTCTGCCCGTCTGGCGTCGTGAGGCCTTCTCGCGGCATGGGAACAGCAACGCATCACTCGCCTACGCCACCGATGGCGTGGGGTGAAGCTCGATGACCTGCGCCTGCAGGCCCGATTCCGGCTTCACCCAGAAGCCGCCGCGCTGGCGATCGCCTGAAAGTAACCTCGCCGGGAGCCCCAGCCAGCTGCTTCATCTTGGCCAGGTGGGCCCGCAACCGGCGTGATCACCTGTGGCTTGAATTCGAGCCGGTACTCTGGCCGGTCACAACGTGAGCCGGGCCACCTGCCACAACGCCGTCGCCTGTCGAAACTGTACTCTCCATGAACCGGCGCAGCGGTGGTGTGCGCAAGGCCGGCGAAGATTAATGCCCCGAGTGGTGCGCTGCTGAGCGAGCTGCGCGCGCCAGCGCCAGGCGCCTGCGCTGCCTCCACCTCCCGGAGTGCGCCGACCTGGTTGCGCGAGAGGGCGAGGCCGTCCACCCGCTGCGTGAACAAGCAGATGCCCGCGATCCTGCCGCGCCGCCCTGCCCACGGTAGCAAGGCGGCCCTGGATGGATTGGCCTCGGCGCAAGCTGAATCGCACTGGGAAGGGTCTGTTACCTCGATCGCCGCTCTCTACCGCCTCGATGCCCGCCCTGCTTCGCAGCCTGGAGCGATGGCGAGACTCAGCTGAAGCTGGCGGCGGCCTTGAAGCCTCCAACAACAGCCTTGCACCGCATCTTATGCCTTGTGCATCCACCAGTGGGAGCGGTAAGCCAAAGCTCCTGGCGCGCAGTTTGCCTTCGCCGAGGCTTTGGGCACGCGCGGCGAGCACAAAGAACGATTACCGCCGCTTCGGCATCGCGCTGAAATCGCCGAACTCCTGCGCCAATGGTTCGCACTTTCGCCGCCAACCTCGCCCTGCGGGCGGAGCTGGAGGCTGAGGATCCCCCTGGCGGCAGCCTGGCGATGGGGCTTGCTGGGGAAGCCCGCCAACCGCTTAGCGCCAAGACTTCGTGCCACTGGCACCTGCCCAGCCTCAGCGCAGCCATGCCAGAGTTGATCGAGCGGCGGGGGGAAGTTGATCAGCTCGGTGAAGTACAAAAGAACGACCTACGTGTGGCTGCGCCGGAAGCCGCACTCCCACCCACCACAAATAAGCTCAGCAGGCCGAAGCCTGGGCGTGGCGGCTCGATGAGGCCGGCCTGCGTGACTCGAGATTGAGCCTTAGACAGCCCAAGGCCGATTGCGCCCT
>Ga0163217_1095124_pt1 | contig 10925 bp, 4 predicted proteins | sample SynspAceP_FD_185933 | JGI IMG/M metagenome (GOLD analysis project Ga0163217, IMG submission 185933) | Saline lake microbial communities from Ace Lake in Antarctica - Synechococcus sp. Ace-P (PacBio error correction) | ecosystem: Environmental > Aquatic > Non-marine Saline and Alkaline > Saline ...
GCGCCAAAAGAAAAAAAAAAAAAGAAAGAGAAATTTTTTGCCCCATTTTTTAAAAAAATCGGCAAAAAAAAAACAGTTTTTTTAACCTTTGGGTTAAGTAAATCCGCGATAAAAGAACTTAATCCCTGTTACTAGGCCCCACTGCTTTAAACTGCTGAGTGGGCCAATCGTTCCCTTGCCGCTAAAACGCCTTAAACCCCAATGGAATTTAACGCAGCTACAAACAGTAGTTTCATGGGGCACTAGCGCCCACCCAATACTCATAGCAATCCGCAGCTTATAAGTTTCATTTTACCCACCGCTTTTTGCGGGTAAAAGGGATACTCCCTTTCTATTCAAGGAGTACCACCTTACAAGCCACCATAAGCTTAAACAACTACCCAGAGTCGCCTCCATTACAAGTATTGGAGCAAAGTTTGATTGTTTTGAATTCAATCTGGCTGCCTTCAATCTTGCTAACCATCACAATCGTCGACCTGGATTTTTATTTTCATGAAAGACATGTTTGCCCAACACCTCGTCCATAAAAACTTCTTTTCCAAATAGCTTCTGTTTGTTTTTTTGCAGGGTTCTGCTAGGCAGACAATTGTAAGGCTGCCGTGGACAATTGGCCGGTAAAGCTTACCTTGAGCGCTTTTTCTTACCTACTGCTAGGCTATTTTTTGGCAGTCAAATTTGTGCTAGCAAAATTTGTATCTGCAACTTACGTCGACAATGAGATAAGTATGTTTGACAGTCAGACTTAAAGAACTAATAATCCTTTTTTATCTACAAAATCTTGAGGCGATTCCCTTTTTTGAAGCGAAGTAACCCTTAAGGTGTTCTATGGGAATACTTTTTTGTCTTATTTTTACTTTCTGCTTTTCTTTGTTTCGAGTCCGAAAACAGGGATGTGCTGTTCGATTAACTAAATAATGCGACTAAGCATCCTTGTTAAAAACTAAGAACCGATCCGCGATCAAGGTTAAACTCCCGTCTAGAACGACGCAGTTAGACCTTATTGGCGTCATATTAATAGGAAATAACTTTGTTAATATCCTTGCTTCAGCAATCGCAACCATCATGCCCCGTGTTCGTCCTATGGGCGAGTGCCGGTTGTAGCAATAGCAAACCGCCCGCACTCACTATGGTGGTGCTTAGATTTTTTTTGCAGAGGTACACACCGAAAGACGGCTGGCAGCAATACACCCCAGACAAAATTGCCTTCCGGCCTCTTGGATTCTTGCCATTTTATTAAAAGGTATGTATCTCACTGGTTCTTGGTTGTAAATGGCTGTCTAATTGGACTTATACGCTAATCGGCGTTCATGCTTCTCAAAACATCACAACACACTCGACTTCTGAAGAGCTCGAGGACCGTTGTTAATGACGCACAGTGGCCCTCATACAGCTGCGCACAAGACATGCTGCTTTCCATTCTCGCCTACGAAAAAGTTCTGTCGAAGACATCAATGGTGCCTCGAAATGAAGTGATCGTAATTGATAATCGAAGACCTCCACGAAGAGATCATTGAGCAAATCTGGCAAAGCAGACACACTCGAATGCCCGTTTATAATGCGAAATTAATAAAGTCCTTGGCATACACTCCATGCTAGACAACGCGCCCGTTTTCCTTCGTGATCCACGCCTTCTAAAGGCAGCACTCTAAAGCGACCGTTGAACCGTATTCAATCCCTGAAATATAATCATTAAGAGCCTGGTAGTGACTCAATTTCCCAAAAGATCACCAACAAAGGGTAAATCGTAGTAGATGATATGGTGACGTTCCAAGGCATCCGCAAGCACTAGAAAGATGTACTCGAAGAAATCGTAGGCGAATTCACGTCCGCCAACACTCGGATGAAGAAGAGGAAATTCAAAAACTCTAGAAGGACGGCGCCTTTATAAGGATAATGAAAGTTTCGACACACTATTCGGGATATCAACAAACACTCGATTGGCACTTACGCCGCTGCGGCCAAAACACTTAACGCCCTCATTATTGAAACGCTAGAATCCATTCCTGAACACCCTATTTAGTTCTATGGGTGGGTCACTACATGATTGAATTCAGGAATAAAGATAAAGTCGTCAAATACGCCAAGCTTCGTCTGAAAGCGCTTAAAGGAAATTCATGAGATTATCTGCCCACATGCGGTCATGCGTCAGAGATGAAAATTCCTATTGGGATAATCGTGAGTTAGAGCGGTATGCCCAAAAGTTGTGAGTCACCAGCATTTGTAGATTATGGACAACACCCTACGGAATCAATCACAGGGACAATTCTTTTGATACAAGGGCGAACTTTTTGTTGTGTCGACGCAGTAGAATATCTGAACCACGCTTTATGGTTTCTGGACATTGCTGCAGGTTTTAGGAAAACCCAGAAACCACCAGTGGAAGGCGCATTAAGAGAAACACTGAGGAAAAGCGACAATGCAGAGTCTGTAAGCAATAGCCTAGCATGATCAACATCCCTCATATTAATCAAGTTCAACCTATTTTAAATCCTTGCTGAAACGATCTAGAGCGGAAATGACTATCCACACCAAAGACGAAAGTTTGACGTGGGCGGCTTTTTTTGATCTAGAATAATATTCCTTGGGAAGGCTCGCTTTCAGCAGTGTCAGCAAGAACAATTAAGCTATTCATTGAAGAACCATAAGAAATGGAACGCTACGGGTTTCATTGAGGAACCATTTTCATGATTCAATATAAAAAATAGATCGTCACTCCCTACTCCAGTACGCACCTTCTAGCAACACAAGCCGTAAGCTTTACGGCGGTAGGGATCAAAAATATCATTTGCCCCACCGACCAATCTCACACTCTGCTGAGTTAGCTTGAATGAACAGCGAACAAACCTCTCTCTAACATCAGCTGGCTTCACGAGGTGATCGAAGTTGATATGTATACATCGGCCATAAGTCGTTTCCACATCTCGCCAGAGCGTGGATCTGATCCGTTCTTTTTGTAAATAATAAAAGCCTGGAAGTGGACATTAAAAAGCCCCCACTACCAAAGACTCGACTGTTTTCCTTGACTTTGTGGAAGCTGCAATACTGGCTGATAATTTGGGCTCAAAAGCTGAAATTTTTTTTGATCAGCTGAGCAGCGAGAAGTGGGCGCGGCGATGTTATCGAGTGGAATGTACGAAAACGAACGAGTACAGGCCTTCTAGTAACCACTGAGACAACTTGGCCGCCCATTGCCTCTTAACCAACATCATTGCGCGGTAAATCCGCGAGGCCAATTACACGAATTAACTGGGATGCTGAAGCCGTCCCGGCAATAGGATGACAAGGCACTCTTGGTTTTTTACTTTGCGCATCGACTAAACCTCTCTGGCAGTAACGCTTCTGGTCGAAATACGGCCTCCGAATGCCATCACGAACTCTATTCCACAGTCCAACGCCTCAGACAAACCGGTTTAATAAATATCGTTTCGGTGTGCACTTTATCAAATACGCTAAATGGCGCCTTCAACCGACATACGGTCCGTTTCTAATGTCACATATCACAACAACTCAACCTTATCAAGAGAGCTGGCTCGTCACACGTGGCGGGGAACTGCGAACTATGTCGGCCAAGCTTGCTTGCTCGGCCGCAGGGCTTCGATAAACACCAACCAATTCCGCTGAATTCGTTCGCAAGGTCTATCTGACAAAGCGATGTGTTACAGTTTGAGGGCTTTAAAACAAAATTGAAAATCATCAACCAACGCGCATCCAAACCAACGTAAGTAACTGAGTCTGTTCGACTTTTCGTATAAAACGTACTACCGAATTCACGGTGGAAAAAACGTTGAATAACGCCCGATTCTTTCGGAGGCAAGGGAGTGCGCTGGGAACAAGGCCAATTTCACCCCATGCGGGATGTTGCCATTGGGCCATATCCATAGCGTGATCATTCGTTTTTAGATCGGGTCGTTTACTGCAATAATCGAATGTCTACAATTTCTTCGACTCCAACTTAGCTTCTTATGATGACATACATTCTGTGCTTATGCCAAAAAATATGACAGGTATGTCCAGCACCCCTTCTTTGGGTGGTAAAGCGCCTAACTTGGATTCTAGTAGTCCTGCAATAAAATTGATCAGGTAAGCACCAATACCGTATCCAGTTTATAAATCAACGAACCGCTTCATCTAAATTGATTGGTATAGGCCTAACGCGGACCAGTTAAGCCATTAGCTTCTTAAATAACGTATTGGAGAGAGGACTTCACCAATTTTCTTCGCTAACGCACGCCAATGAAATCTTCTGCAATAGTTCTTAAACCTTCAATTGGATTGCTGAAAACAAAGGTGATGATACCCCCAATATAAGATTAAATCGTTTGTTCAAACAATAGTTTTTTGGTAAGTATTTCAGGGGTGTGTCTAACCTAAAAACAAATACAAATGGCAGGATTTTTTTTGTTTTAATAATCATTTAAAATTTCCTTGCTTGATTCACAAGCAAAATCCAACGTGATTATTGGATACTTCTTTGTTAGAGAGAGTACGAGAAGTCCATTGTATTTTGGGTGTGAATTTTCGACTGGCCACTAAAAAGCTTATCTCACCTTCTTAAAAGGTGTGAGTACTTCCTTCATCGCATAAATGGAGGTAATGTTCTTGTGAAAATTGTTTGAGCACTTGCAAACATATGCCCAATTGGTGTAAGTTTTAAAGCTTGGTATTACGTATACAAGTTGGCTTTCAATCTTTTTCCTTCTAACTTTTTGAGGCTTTGACTGACTGCCGATTGGTAATATTTAAACGGTTAAGTCTGCAGCCTAACACTACCGCCTTCAATATATACACAATGAGCACATGAAGCAACGTCCAATCAAACTATCTTGCTATTTTTGTTCTATATAAAAATCACAGCCACTTAAATATTTTAGATCTGTTTTATATCTGAAAACGAAACACCAAAAATCGTTAGCTTTTTAACTACTAATCACATATTGTTGGTGGAGTTTTCAATCATATTGTCCAATTGATAATACAACATAGCTAGATTAGCGCAGCTTTTTCTCTTATTTAATGCATGTGTTTGAAATGAAAAAATAGTTCATTGTTATAAGGCCCCAAATCGACGATAACAATAGCTTTTTTCAACACCTTCAATATTATAAGATTTTGTGGCTTAACCTTTATCAGCCGGCGATGACAGGTGAATCTCCACCAACAAATCAAGGGTGCGCTAAAAGTGATTCTCCGCACGCTCTAGCTGGAGTATTGTATCGTCCAAACCACTCTCGCATAACTGCATCTTCATCGCTCAAAGTCAGTCATCTTTTTCAGCCCATACCGTGGCTGATGTCATTTTTTTTGATTCATCACGTACCCTACTTCTTCTCAACAATGCTTGTATTTTACTTCAAGCCAGCGTTAACGGTCTGAGCCTGCACATCTTCCCAATGCCGCTACTTGGCCTGAAATAAATATAACCGTTTATTTGAGCTAACAATTTGGCTCATACGTTGGTTATCATCTTAATTTTTGCATCGTATTTATTCCTATTACCCATAATTTTTTTTATACTGCTAAGGCGAGGGCGGAGCGCCAAATTCGCTATACGTCTCCGTCACGGTTTATTGTGAAAGTTAACTCTTCAATGAATAACGTCCTTAATTCGGCCCCCACGTGAAGCCTTGATGCCCAATGCCCAAAGCGAACCACAAATTAGCGTGCCTTTTACCGGAAGCACCTATCACAAGGCTCATATCAGGCATAACAGACAACCATGGTTCCACGTCTCTACTTGATTCGTGTCAACAGCGGTAAGATTTTTTTGGCAAAGCCATATATAGACAATCAGACCGTTGCTAAATCTCTTTTTCCGCTTTTCCATTTAGCGTCATCTCTGCGCCATGTTCGTAATGAGCGAACACCTTGGCCTAGCCTTGGCCCCCATGTACAAACCCCTTTGTCTATGTTCCACCAAGCTCATGGATTAATAGTATTTTTGAATGTGTTGTTTCAAAGTGTTGGTGATAACCTCGCATCGGAAAATAAAAGGCAAATCAATAACCTAGAACCTAGAGGTTTTTAATTCAACTGTTAGACCATGCCCTGGCTGCAAATGCACTAGATGATCACTATAAAACATATCGTCATCGGTGATTATTTGCCACACCATACACGCTGGGCAAAATTTCTTGACCTAACAATCTCACATTTGAAGCCCTGCAATTCTCTTGGGAAGCTTTGGCATAGGCTTTCACCAAGGCTCCGGGTTTGAACACTTGCCACGAATTGTAATCTATGGATGGCACCAATAAACCCTTCAAAGTTACCACACACACACATTCAAAGAGCAGAGAAAAACAGATGCTCAACCGCCCTGTGCACTCTTCTTAGCGGCTTCAACGGCGCTGAAATTTCGCTTCGGTTCATCGCGATTTCAACACATCACGTCAGATCAAAATTTCGGCGCTGGCTGCCGTGATCATGTTCTCTGATGCTCGCTGCGTACAATGTTCAATGAGAGTTTGGCCAATCATTCTCTATTTTTTGGACAGAAGACTGCCCGAAAAAAACGCCCGTGAATGTAGTGACGCTTGGCGAATAACCGAAGGAGCGGCAGGCCACCGATAACGGATATCGGTTATTTTTATTAGGCCAATTACTTTCAATCACACACACACAATCGGCTGTCTTGGAAAAGGGTGGAACATGCAATCGCCTCTCGTTGGGAGCTCAGCCCAGCATTACTCGTAAGATGTTCAGATCCGGGCGATTTTATTAATCGATAGTAGACACCTTAGAATTAATTTTTCTGAGATGCCACGCAATCGATGTCCCACAGAGAGAGCGACCAATAACAATACTTCATAGCGCATAGCGTTATTTCCTTTACGATGGTAAATACTAAAAATCACACATTCTTCGACATAATACCGGTTGACGACAATAGCTTTATTATAAATAAAGACATTAAACAAACCAGACCTAATGAGAGCTAAAATGAGACATTAATAACCTATCGACGTTAAAACAAGGGAAACTCAATTCAGAATCAAAAAATAACACCACATATATGAATGATTCATAATTATTTTGATAGTATTTAATCACTGAATACAAAAATAGTAAAATAAGCATATATAAAATATTAATTATTTTTTCTCATGAATATAATATCCCGAACAAAAAAGCCTTATAAAGTTTTCACACAGTTTTCTATACAGTACCACCTTCTACTAAGAACCATAATGCTTATTTAGTGCTTTCATTTTTTTTTGGCTAATTCCTAAAACCCTGTGTACAACATGACAATTTAGCTTTGCGGATCGTCTATTATAGACATCAAACCACAGACATGAGCGAGTCACATCTGGATTTAAATAATGTACATTATCGATCGCTTCATCCACATAACTAAAGAACCCCTTTCATCTGTGCCATGAGGCACGGATACATTATCTTATAGCTATAGCCTTCGCCCTGACCTTTTTCGTGCTCGTGACCTGGCGAGAGCGAGCGAGTAGAGAGAGATCGGATTCCGTTACGAGAGGTATATCTCAGTACATCTTTTAACTGATCATAAGAAAATTTCTGTATGCCCTGACCGGATGCATATCTGTATCAACTAATGGCAAAATCTTTTGGAATATTCCTGAGCCAAATGCCTGAGCAATTATCGCCGAGCATTGTTTAGATTAGCAAAACCGCCCGCTGAAGCCTTTTTTTCGAGCATGAAATGGCTCGTCTCGTTAACATATTTTGAATCTCTTCTGCGGATTCTTGTCCTTTACTAATGCGTCAGCCGCGATTAATGCGGTTTGAGAGACCAGGATAGAGTCCACTGGAGTACTGTGCCTATTGGCACTACCATCCGCTTGGTATTGAGCTGCTTCTTCGCCAAGTACCAAGTCCACATTATTGAAGTGAGCCGCATAAATTGAGGTGGACCTTCTAACACTCTCCTCCACCCACGCCGTCCCTTCAATCGTAACCGTGTTTTAGAAAATCAACATAGCCCTAAGTCATATGCTAAAATAGGGTCCAATTCCTATTTCTATGCATCTGTGACTTTTTAACCCCATTATTTCAGGTGCCCTTTAATAACTCAAACCAACCTCCAGGCATCTCTTGCGGCAGGTTGCATCTCCCTCGAGAATAGATAACCTGCTAGGCTTGGAAACGCTTTTGATTCGGACTGTATATTTTCATATTGCTCGCTCTAATTAATTGCCTTAAGAGAAGCCATCATAGACGCCCCAATGATTAAGGACGCCAATATTCAGGGTTTAGAAAAGTCAAAACATATGAAATTCTCATCTAAATGACTTTCTTATTAAATATTATGTTTTTCACCTTTCCAGTCAAATAGTATTGTCCATATAGTTTAGTCAATTATAATACATAATATAAGTATTGGCTAAGCTAATATCATTGATATAGAAAACATAATAACAATCACCTTTAATGACTAAATAAACGAAATCTTTCGTTGAAATTATTTTTTAGTTGTGCATCATAATGAATTACATCAAAACACCATCTTGTTTTTGTGATAATTGTAAAACACAATGTCTAACACAGCTCTTTTTACTTTACATCAGTGATACATGCGAAGTTGTGAGTCAATACCAATGTATTTATATCCGGGGAAATACTAAAGGGGCCGGTCGACGGCTTGATACGTAATCTGGAGCTCACCTGCAATAATTGAAGGCGACATACGACACGCGGCATGATCAACACTGACGTCGAAAAAGCCAATTGCGCTGGACCTAGTCGGTCATCTGGCCGATCTGACTCTCGCAGTGAGCTGGATTAACGTTTTCTTTGTGGCAGTGCTTTAAAAAAGCAATAGAGTCTGTTGTTTTTTAATATCAAAAGGTGAATAGACAGAACGTTTTAATATTATCCCTAAGTAAGAAATCATTAAAACGCACTCCGATCCTCTAACCTACTATCAATCACAAGCTACCCTCCACCGTAATAGACCAGTTCATTCAACCAGCTATCAAAGTTGCGAGGCATAATAATTGCATCCGTTTTTATTATAAAATAAACAATGGGAATACCAACATATGAAAGGCATTTACCCTAAAAAATATCTCACTCTAGCTGCGCCGAGTGGTTGCCAGTCATGTCAATGATGGCTATGCAGTGCAGGACCAGTGATCTCAATGACATTCGTAAGACGTGTTCAAGTGGTTTAACTCCGTGCTTACCTCCTCCATTTCTAGTTTTGGTTGACATCAAGCAACCTAGTCGGTTTCGATGTTGATAATTGCGAAGGCTCTGGCTGAAAAGATGGGCGACAGCAAGTTAACGTACAGTCATCCCTTGGAACGGCATTATCGCCGCCAACATGGTCGGTGGCCGTTTTGATGCCCTTACTTTATGTAGCAAGACGCGACACTGTGAAGAACGCCGGAAAAGCGTTACTTTTATAACGCGACTCGCTTACTACAAGCGCAGTCAGCCGGATTGGTAACGGGCGATACTAACGATGTTAGCGGCCCTTGAAATGAATTTAGAGTCGGCTCGACTTTGGTGAAACTGGTAACGCAATGGGCCGTGAAAACTGCTAACGGCAATTGGCCGTAACAGACCTTTCAAGGGATTACCTGACATATGAATGGCCTAAACCACTGGGCGCATCGATATTATGATCGCTGGATTTGCATGTAGCCAGTAATGTTGCCATTAAAGAAAACGACGCCGATATTAAAAATGGTAGATGTCGTAAACTTACCGGTGCGTTTTCCTGCGCTAGCCTCCATTCAAAAAAACAAGCCTGAATGCTGCTGCCTTAATACGGCCCTAGCAGATAATTAAAGCTGAAGCACACTACCAGTCGTGTCGATAAAGTGGCTGGTGTGACCCAAATATGAGATAAAAGCAAATAGAAGTCTGAGAGCGCAGAGCGAGAGTGAGCCTCCCTTTTTGGGTCAAGCACTCTGGAACGTTTGGCGCGCATAGCGCGACGCTACGCGGTAACTAAGACACACTATGCGTCACTGGTGATTAACATTTGTACGTTTAATACAACTGAAAAAATGAAAAGAAGACCATGGATTGAAGAGAGTTCCACGCCCCCTATTTGATCAAGGCGGCCTGGTCCACATCCGATATTCTGCCCGTTCACTCCTTTTGGATACTTTTGTCGCGTGTGGATTGGTATTTTGCAGTCTTCGCTTTGCTCCATCCCGGTTTCACGTGTTATACTCAGCGTAATTGCGCGAACGCCCTACTTTGAGTAATTGAGTTATTAAGTATTGCGTAATGTGGGCCCTAGCATTGGCTACGACTTGACACCTATCACCTTGGCGTCTTCGCGCGCTTTCAACATTGGTGCCTATATGAGCGACACCCATTCCGCGCTCCATCGAATCTGTGAATAAGCGGCCAAACCGAAAGCTGCACGATCACTGGTTTGGCAGAGCACAAACATTGGTGTCTATGTAATTGGCCTCAAGCCGCCGCACTGATGACTTCGTTTCTGTCGGATATTGGCTTGTTCGTCTAAAAAATTCTCACTGGTTCCATCATAATCGTGGTTGAGTTTGACTTATTGAACGCACAACGTTTGTTGTCAACTAAAGCCCCTAGAGATTTTACTCCAGTGGACGTCATCATCGTTTACGCGGTCATGGTATTACGAATTCCCCTATGTCGCGCAATGCGCTACCAACCGATAGGAGCATAACAGATTGGAGTGATTTTTATTTCACCCCGTAATAAACCTACTTCCCAACTTAATTACAAGCCTTGTGTGGGCTTCTCGGGCTACCCTGTCGTGCCCATTGTCCAATTGTAGAGGCTGCTGGTAAGCGGTAATCTCAATTTATGTCAAAAAGTGGTGACAGCCTTGCGCTTTTTATCTGGCTATCCCACCACACACGCCCGCTGTTGCTTCCAACTCAATGTTTTGTATTTCTGGACTCGGCGAGTGATTCTCATTCCTGCTATCCTCGCTTTGGTTATTCTTGACC
>Ga0163217_1036929_pt1 | contig 10924 bp, 10 predicted proteins | sample SynspAceP_FD_185933 | JGI IMG/M metagenome (GOLD analysis project Ga0163217, IMG submission 185933) | Saline lake microbial communities from Ace Lake in Antarctica - Synechococcus sp. Ace-P (PacBio error correction) | ecosystem: Environmental > Aquatic > Non-marine Saline and Alkaline > Saline ...
CCACCCCACACACCAAAAACACCGCGGGAGAGGCGGGGGTCCGAATAGAATATATATAGGTGGACACGCGTGGGATAGGCCCTAACATTTAAAAAAATGCCCGGGCGGGGCCCCCCTGCCGGCAACCTTCTGCGGAAACCGATCGCCTTGTTCCCCATCCGTTCTGGGGAACACCGCGAAATTGTCCCATTGGGCCCCCCGCTGGTAGGGAAGAATCGGCAGGCAAAAGATTGGAAAAAACCAAACGCCCTGCGCCCGCGGCGATGGACCAAACCACTGGTACATCTTGTCGCAAACCCCAGATTAGATCCGCGGAAACTCAAAGGTGTTGTGGCTTCGCCGACGCCCGCGCCAATGGAGATGATGATGGCCAGCGAAACAGGCCTAAGCTGCCAATCCTCCGGTGTGGCCCTTTTGGGGTCCGCCGTCGTCACATGGCCAGGCAAAACGCCGCGCCCGCAATGCTGGCCGTACTGCTCGCGGGCAGCGCGCTTGTAATTCCACGGATGCACGTGGGGGTGCCGGTTCAAATGGCCTGATGCGCCGAAGCATATCGGGTTGTAGCGGTCGGGTTGAATGATCCGATATTTGCCGGCGACCTGAGTCGCTAGGGCGCCTGATCCTTGCCCCGCACGGCATAAGGCATGTCCTGTCCTCGCTGCTACGAAGTGCAGCCCGGACTGGCCCGTCTTCGGGTCGGCAGACGACGTCAGCCATCCGTGCCAAGATAGGCCATAACGGCTTTGGCGCGCTTGGCGTTTCGATGATCCCGGTCCGGTGACAGCGAGGTACGTCTACGTTCAACATCAGGCTTCCTTGCGGCGGGTTTGAACCTAGGCTCCTGCCAAATACGTGAGGTATGTTAGCGCTAACTGAATTATCACACAGAGTGGCCGTTTGCCAATCCCGTTTGCCGTCGGGCAAACCGAAGGGTGAAATTGTTTCCTCGCCAACGGTGGCCTACACATTCGAAGACACAAATTGCCCTCACCTATCTGATCGGCGTTGATGGGGCGGCCGGATGCGCGTCGCTTGTTAGCACCAACCCGATGGCGTATCCCTTGCGAAGCCACAGGGGGGTCGCGCCGAATTGTCAGCACAGACCTGGCGCCGCGCAATCGACAACACCTGACGCCACCGCGGAGGCAGTTGCGCAGGCGGGTCCTGGACGATGTCCCATATGTCTAATGGCGTGGCGCATCTGGGGCTCGGCGGTAACACAGGGGCCGAATTGGGCCGCGCGTGCATGCCGGTCTGCCTTTGCAAATCCGTCGTGACGAAGAACGACAGACCACCCTCGTCGGTGCCCGTGGGATTGCGCAAGACTGCTACTGATCCAGCGCTTGCACAGGATTATTGTGGGCCGTCAGAAGGCAGGTTGTGCAACGATGCATCGGCCGGCTGGGGCTTATAAGGTGTCTGGATCGAGGCTCTGGCGCGTGGCTGGGGCACGGGTGGGCTGGCAAGACGCTACTGGCCGTTGACGGAACTCACCCGCCAGCCGCTTCGACACAGATGCTCGTGATAGGTTCAGCGACGGCACGGGCACGTCAATTCAGCTCGAAGGCGCGACCCGGCGACTTCGCCACCTCGCCCCCGATGTCGGTACAGGCGCCGCAGAGGGCGAAAGCATCGGGCGGGCGCTGATGGGTACGCGGGGACTAGACTACGGTTGACCGCGGCCCTAAATACGCGCTGGATACACCGACTGACCATACTGTGCGCATGACCGGAGGGTCGGCCGGATTATGCCGGCATATTGCCGAACCAGACGCTCATCTCTCGATGCCAAGGGCATGTGACTGGAAGGGCGATCTGGCTTGGCTGCGCGCAGCCGCGAAGGAACCCGCCGATTGCCTTTAACGAGGCCCGTGTGTTCGACAGCCAGACGCTGTTGGGGTGGCGATCATCGCGGTGGTCATGCCGGGCGGCGCGACCACATCATGCCACAGGGCGAGCTGCACAGCGCACAAGACACATCCGCTTGCGGCGGCTCCTGTTCGCCCGGTTTTTTGTTGATCTGACAAGTGATGGGCGCGGGTATGCGGAAGCACGCCCCCTGATCTGGCCACGCTGCGTACATGCCACAGCACACCGGCGGCTTGGCCCCATCAGCGCTCCTGCCAGCCTATACACAGATAGCGGCCCAAGCGCGCGCCATCGCGCCGTGCGAGCGCTGCACCCAGGCATTCCCGGCATCGCGGGCTCCCCTTGAGGGGGCATCTTGCCCGTTGCCGCAAGGGCGCATGTGGTTAGCCGATCCGCTCTTTGCGGCTGATACGATATATCCGAGGCTGAAACCGAACGCTGCAGCGAAATCGAACTGGGTTATGACCATGCCCCCGAGAAGCCACCGCCCGAACAGATCGGGCTGAGGGGGGCGTGGGATCGTTGGGGCAACAGCGATGCGACTTAAAGAACGGGATGCGCGCCTTTGATGCGGGTGCCCCGCATGGCGAGCATTGTTCAACGCCATGAGCCCAAGACGCCGGCCGTCCGGTCGGTCGGGGCGCGCTTGGATTCGCGCGTGGCTTCACAGGGCTGATAGCGATGGAGTGGCACGTGCATTCCTGCGATGACCCGCGCAAGCATCTTGGCGCCCGTGGGCGGGAGAAGGTGTTTATCTGGTGACCGACGCAAATGGCGACGCCGGCCTCTGATCTCACCCTGACTTTACCCTGAGACGGACGCGAGATTTGGCCGGACGGAACGGGTATTAACACTGAACCGACGGGAAGCTGGCAGGGGCCGCTGAGCCTGCTGTCAAGCCGTGCGGGTACATGCATGAAACGGTGGGCGAGCCTCTCGAGCGATCCCTTGCCGGCCAGCGTGATCCATGCAGGATCCTGCGAAACCTCCGGAACATGGACACGCCAAAAGCGATGATCTGGATCGCGGATGAACTGACTCTCTGAGCTGGCTGTCCGAGCTCTAAAGCCGCCAGCGAAAAAGGGCGCAGGTTTCCCCGCGCCGCCTCAGTATTTTTGCCGTCGTCAGCGCGTCGGCGCACGCCGATGATACTGGTCGACGCCTCGCGGGCCCTTGGCGCATTTCGTCGTCCGTGGCATCCCTGAAAGGATGGGCACCAGCACATAGCGACGCCGCCTCCCATGCCTAACGCATTGCGCTGCGTTTTTCAGCGGCTTGGCCGAACACGGCTCGAAGCGGTGAAACAGACGGGATCCCCTGGAATTTCAAACCAGACCGTCTCGTGCATACTGCCGTGGTACATGATTCCTCAGTCGCCAGCCCCTTACGACCAGACAATCGCTTTCATCGGGATTCTGGTGGCGCAGCGTGTCGGGGGCTACGGTTTTGGCGAAAGTCGCTGGATATAAGTGCGGATCTCAACGCGAGGTGCCGTTTTAGGTCAGCAACCTGTCAGTTTCATCCAGAGGATATTGCCAGCGGCTTGCTGATATCAGCAGCCGACACCACCGCCCGAACGAAGCGTTCGCTTGAAATTGACGCGCGAACGGGGACACGTTCGTCCGTCGGTCAAAGAATTTTGTCCTTACGTCCTACTCTGCTGTGAAACCTAGCCAGAATCGAATCTTTCTGGATAACGGAATCGACCCCTTCGCCGTGGGCCACGTGGACGCGAGAAATTGCCCGCAGTCCACCAGCCAGACGATATGCGATGGTATTCCTTGCTTGCGAATTTGGGGCAAGCTTGACGCAGCTTTCGCCATGCGTTCGGCATCCGCAACGGGATACACGCACCGATGATAGTCTGCACCATCTCGGACAAGCGGGCGGCGCGGTGCTGCGATCGGTCGCGCAGCCGGTCCTTGGAATAGGGCCATCGACGGTCGCGGGATTGAATATGTTCAGGCGAACACCAGCAGCGCGTCGATGGGGCAGTTTGCATCTTGGGCAGTAAAAGCGCTTCAAGCCCTGCCCAGCGACTGCAATCTGGTTCCGGCTTGCGGGGTCTGGTCCAACCAAGATCCACCGGCCCCCGTATGGAGACGTCACGATCCGACTCCTCCGCCTGAACCACGTTCCACCATGCCGGTCCAGGGGGAGCGTTCTTAGTTCTCGGCAGCTAATGGTGTATTGTCATCGTTGCCCAAAACCGACCGTTCTGACGCCCGCGAGTCGCGCGCGACATTGCGATGATCAACGCAGGGGGCGCCGATGGTGGCGTTGGGCGGTTGCGGCCCAAGCCCTAGCCCGCATTAAACACGTCTGGTCCACATCGGTCGTTGACACATCCCGTGGCCGCGCCATGGTGTGGCCGTGACCCGTGAAATGTTGAATTCGTCGGTGCGACGAGCCTCTACCCGCGGGATCACACGAGATAATTGCGGGCTTACACCCCTGCATCACAGCATTGATGCGACTTTTCGAACGTGGCCGCCATGTTTGCGCCGTGGCCGACATCCTGGGATCAAGGTGCGTCCCTCTAAGCATGCGGATCACCCGTTCAGGCCCGTCCGGCGGCAGCCAGGGCAACCCGATCCGAAAACCTGATCGAACATTGAATCGCCATGTCTCACGGCTGCGACCTTAGTTTCTACCTTGCGGGAGCGAGACCGGCGCGTCGCCTCGGCGCGCAGGGTGTCATACTCGGGTGTCAAGGGTTTCGACACGCATCCAGGGCGCAGGCAGGCAAAGGCCGTCCCAATCAATCATGCCCGCAAAGCCTTTGCCCGTGGACTGGGCATCGTGATCAGACAGCCTGCCAGTCATACGCGACGGAGCCTCGAATGAGTCAAACCTCGCGCTTTCGTCGATCCAGTAACACCCGCCGGCACGATCTCGAATCCGTTGAACGAGGTCTGCACCCGAATCTCCGCACGGAATGGTCAGCCGTGGCGCTGTGCCGAATAGGCGTTTTCTGCGACTGCCGGCACCAAAAACCGGACAGCAATCAGCCATGCCTCCGACAGTGCTTGCAAAACAGGCCCGCGATATGCAGTCTGCCATCCTCTTCACAGAAACAGATCAAGCAGGGCACGTGCCGTCAAAATTGATTGGGCCTGCACCCTCCGAACAATTCAAGCGTACAATTCGGTTTTCTGATGTCATGTCGCCGCCTCCCAAGTATCCGCTGCATACGTGGGGGATCGAAGGGCATGTCAGACGGGTTGGCGGAGAGATGGGAATGAACACCACACGCCGTATCCGACGCGTCCATGGTTTTGAAGACCAGGGAAGCCACAGACTCCGGTCGCATCCGCTGGGGCAAGACTAGCGGCGGTGGGTGCGGGGGAAAGTCTAATGCGCAGCTTTAACATGTGCCGTGTGTAGTTCTCACGCAAGTGATTACCTTCGGGCGTCCAGATGCCTCAGCAGCGCAACGATAAACTTGCGGCTCGTCGCCAAGGGCCTCGCGTGCCCTCGCGGGGTAAAGACATGGCGGAGGAAGTGCCGCTGCGAGGTCGCTGCGGCTTGTCTGATGGGTCGCTTCATGAACCAACCTCTGGCTTCAGCGGATATTAGGCAGCGATACCGCCCGCCCTGACCCACATCGGGCATCAGATCAGCGTCGTCAGGGCATGAAGCTGCCCGCAGGTCAGGGGGGTGTGCCGCCGGTACTGAATATCTCTTCATTCCGTCAGGCGCGCAGCCTGTTGCGCGGCGCAGTGCGCAGAGGATACTGCCTGGCAGGACCAATCAAACATCGCGCAACATGACCTTCGACCGCTTGACCCAGCGCGGCTTGGGCAAAAGGCAGCCAGGCCCGCAGCGGCTGTCAACTGTTGTGCAAGAGGCGCGGCCCTGCTTTAATGGATGTTCGGGCATGAAAATCCCCGCACGCCCCAGCAGCGCTCTTTGCACCGCGGCAAAATCATCGGTCACAGCGAGACATTGCGGTCAGGGGCATAGTGCCTCTGGCAAGCTCGTCTCTGCACACGCGCCAGTCGCATCATTAGCTCCGAAACGCTAACAGCGCGCCCTTGGCCAATAGCGCTGCCGCATGGCGCCGGTCCTCTGAGTGTGTGCCGCCTGCAGAACGCAAGCCGCCGCTTGTGCCCCGAAAGCATGGCTTGCGGGTCCAGAATCACCCGCACCCGCGCAGAGTACCGCGGGCGAAAAGCTGGCGCAGCACCGGCCGCCTGCCCGCAAAGCCGACCACCGGCTTTGTTTAAACCGAAGCGCCACAGCCCGTCAACCCGATCGCGCGATCTGCCCGCGACCCATAGCCGCAGTGGTCGCGACCTCAAGCGCGGTGCCCAGAGCACGCGCAGCTCTTGCATATGTTGACTGGTGCGGTTGCGCCCGCACTGGCAGAGACCGGTCAGCGCCAGTCCCATACATGCAGACGGTGCGTATGCGTCCCACCACGGCAATCACCCGCGCGCCACCGTCTTCAACCGAGATCGCGCAGGTTCACGGCACCCTCTCGCCCTCTCTCGACGCCGTTTCCGCGCAGTACGCGCGATGCAGCCGGAAACGTTGCTGGCCGCGTGGTGAACAACAGCGCATCGCAACAGAAAGCGCCGCCCCAAGCAACGTCGTACCACTGTGCACCGACCCCGCCAAAGTGAACACGCCGCTCCACCGGCGGAAAGCGCCCGCCGGAACGCCCGTGGGCAGGTCTGAAAACCTGCGCCGCCAGCGGCCTGTTCTCGCCGTCACCTCCGCAGCGGTCGGTGGGACGAACAGGGCACTCATTCGGCGACGTGAACCCTGCGCGCAAGGGCAGCGCAATCGCGGCAGCCGCGCTGGCAAGATCGTCCACAGGGATCAAATGCCTTGTCACGTGCGACACAGGCTACTGGGACATGCAACAGTGCGAATTCACATGCTCGCAGCGTTTTGCGCAGCGGAGGCCACCCCGCAGAACACCAGCGCGCGGCCCTGCGCCCCGTTGCGCAGAACACTCATCGTGCGCAATGAAATCCTCGGTCCGGCTGCGTCAATCAGGTCAAGTGTATGCCTGCCATCTCGCAATGCGCAAGCCAGGCGATCTGACGAACGGGCTTCTCTTTCGGCCGAGCCGGCCCGTTTCCCTCTGTCAACGCCCGCACCACGCGTCTTGCATGGTCCACAATGGACGACTCAGATCACACAACCGATGTCATGGGGGCGGCATGACTGAGTGGGAACGAAAATCAGGCAATTCCGATCGGTTGACTGTGCGCATCTTCCAGCGCACAACTTTCCATGATGGATGCCGCGGCGAACGACCGGCCGGCCCCCGCGCAGCGGTCGACTAAGCGCTCTCCGGTGAAAGGGGTACGGCCACCACGACGCTTACGCCTTTCCAAGTCTGGCTGGGGCAACGATCCGCACCGAACATAAGGCAAGCGGTACGGGGTCACGAATGCTGTGACGCCAATATCTAGCTTCTACAGACGCGCAGTTATTTGCGCCGCACTCGACTTCCGCAGGGGCATTGCGACAACGTGCAACCAGGCACGCCGTGAACAGCGGATTATGGGGCGGCAGGGTACAGTCGAAAAGTTGCTGCAGTGCGGTCGAGAGGACAGCTTTTTTCGCAAAGCCCGCAGCAGCGGATGCTTTGCGCAACCCTGCAAATAATGTCGGCTCGCCCGCATGATGCCGCCTGTGCCCGCCCACTAGCTTGTACACAGAACATGACCAGATCGCGCCTGCTTTACAAATACTCCGCCACCACCTGGTTCATCCGCAGACGAAAGGGACAGTCATCAGCACGCCGCTGCCCAGATCTCCATCAGGATTCAAGGTCGCGCTCTGCTGCCAATTGCGCCAAGCCGGCGTGACGGGGCAGAGGTAAATCGGCCCACATAAGCGAAAATTGGCCTGGTATGGCTTTTCAAAGAACCGCCGTGTCCTCATCCACCGCGTCGGCATAAACGCTAAGCCGGGTTTTGTCGTGGCGCCCGAACTTCTTTCAGGATGCCCCGCTTGGAGCGATGAGTCGGCCAGGCGGAAATGATCCGCCACTTCGATCAGCTTCCACCGCTGCGACGGCCGCTACTTGCACCCGACGCGGTCCATCAACGCCAGAACCCGGCGGGCGGTTTTTGTTCACGATCAGCGCCGGCTCTGCACCGTCAAATGGCAATTCAGCGACTCGGCAATGGTCATAGGAAGGCCGGATCCACGACTTAATACCGGTAGAGTTAGTTCAGGTTGACGGACGCGCACCGATGTCGCGCATACGCTTGCAAGCTTCGGGCGCAAGCGGGCACGGCCAAGATTGGTGTGGATGATGATACCCGTCGCGTTGATCAAGGGACGCAGGTTTCGGCTGGACGGGTCCACCCGATCCGATCTGCAAGGGTGCCGGGCAAACCTCGCTGGTAAAAATCAGGCAGCCCTCGACGCCGGCGACTCAGGATTTCGCGCGAGCGCGTCAGTGATCGCGAGGGCCGCTGCGCACTTCCTCAGTGCTATAGGCGCGACCACCTGGGCAAATCGGTGGCTGCTGGACAACAACGTGTTCGATCTGTGGCAATGTCTTAGCTGGCTGTATCACGCGTCGCCCCCGATGGCTTGGAGGTGGGCAAGTGTATTCAGCCCGCCGGGGCAGCGAGATCGGTCAAGGATGAGAAGAGATAGAGGACGTGCGGGTACAGGGCAGACAGGCGGAGGGAGTAGAGAGCGGAGAGGCGCAGAGGTAGTTGGCCCCACCAACCGCAAACCGCGGCCCATTAACATCGCCAATGCTAAGCGCGTGGCCTCGGCACAGCGATATGCCATTCAAGGATCGCTCTCGCGGTGTCGGCAAACCGCAATAAACGACCGTTTGAACGAACTTGGCCCCCTTTAGGCCCGGACGCCTGCTTCAAGCGCGGCTTTTCAGGCCAGCCGCTGTCCTACCCCGGCGATCTGCATCGGTTTTCGAAGGTAATCAATCCCCGACGCGGAATCGCGTCCGTCATTCAGACCACGTGGGTGGATGACAAACAAGCAGGTTGGTCTGCACCCGCCTTGATACCGGCCCACGAAACGGCATGCATCGGCAAGTCCAGCACATGCCCAGTCAACCGCAGCGTCAATCGCGGCATTCCATCGCTTCGGCAACGGAATTTGCGGCCTTTTCGGCGGATGGGGCTTCGAGAAAGCGCGTGTGCAATGGGCAAGCGCGGCGGCAAAGCACGGTCGTCACACCCTCTTCGCGGTCATCGAACACGGGCTTGAGGCTTTCCAGCAGTGCCGGCAGGTAAGAACCGGCAAATCGAGCGGCCCGCTCTGACGCGTTGGGCACATGTCCAGGGTAAGATCGGCAGTGGACAACCCGCGAGCAAAAGCTGTGTGAAATGGTGATTACATCGCCTCTGGCACATCAAGCGCGCGCAGAATAATCGTCCCTGTAATGCGCGCAGATAGCCCGAATGAAATGAGGGCTGGCCGTTCTTCGCGCAGTGGTTGGGACGTTGGTGGTGTGTCTAATATCGCGCTTCAGCGTTCAATAGTCGCCGCCCACATCATAGATGATGCGCCGCATTCAGCCGCGTGAGTCAGCGCCGTGGTCAGGCTTGGCAGGATCGTTTGCATGGGGAACGCCGTGTCAGGATGACTGACGACAATAGCTTTTCGTCGCATGAAAGCCGCCGGGTGGGTCACGATGGGTGATCGTCATGAGTTTGTACCTTTGCGCGTCTGTCTCATCGGTTCGAATAAAGGAAAACGGGCGACCTTGGAAGGGGCCGCACATGTGTATTGCGTTCTGTCGCTCACACAGGCCCACATCGGGCTAACATTGTGAAAAAGTAAAGAAAGTGTTAATGCGTCCAGGACCCGCGGCTGCGCTGTGGCAGTTTTCGCCATAGCACCAGCCAGCACATTCGAGCGGCGCTTGTTGGGTCTTGAACGCATACTGCGTCGAATTATATTGTGGTCACAGGGCGTATTCGAGCCGATTCTTCATTGGTCGCGAACTTGGCAAACGCACTGTGGTTTGCGTGTCTTTACGACGAGTCCCGCCATCAGCGGGTCAATGTTTATCGCGGCAGCGTCGGGCTCCCGGGTCAAACTCAAGCCAACGCAGAAACAGGGGGTTTTTCTTGGCAGTGCCAGGAGGACATGGCAGTTCGGGAAAGCTTTGATATAATAACGCGCAAGGCATCGATGAACTCTCCGCTGTGAATTAGGCGGTTTCAGCCAAATACAGCCAAGGATGCAAGGCATCACGGTGATTGTGACAATTGCGGTTACATATGCTGCGGCGAGCATAGCTGATCCATGCAATTGGAGCACATCCCCATGACCCTCTTACCGATTGACGCTAAATACAAACTCCCGCAAGCTGATGTATCGACAATACCAAGTGTTATGACAGCTTTAGGCTTTGGGGATGGGGCGGTGCCCTACGCGCGTCCCGCGGCGAAACGCCGACATGGTGCAATGAAAAGGCCCTGCCCTGGAAAAGCCTATGAGCGCGCGCACCAAAGCAGCTTTGGCAGTGCGGCAAACACGGACCAGATTCTCTTCGGCGCGATGACGGCGGTTTTAGCAAAGGTCAGTGCACCCGCAAGCGCTGACAAATCAAGCCTGCGACGAAAGCGACTATGCGCATGCGACAGGGCTAGCCCCTTGAACACGCGCAAAAACATGAAACCTTAAGGCGGCGCTCCATAAGGAAGATGTTTTATGGTGCCTAGCCCTCTGATAGTTTGCCCAGAGCCGCAAAGAACGCCTATCTTTGCAACCCCAGGCGCCCTATGTGCGCGAACGCGCCCAAACTTGAGGGCGGCAAGCAGTTTCATGCTGTTCGACGAATTCGAACCGCAAGGCGACCAGCCACCGCATCAGGGAACTGTACCCGAAGGGGTGGGTCAGTGCGATACGCGATCGAAGGTGTTGTTGGGGCACGTGGACGGGCATAGACGTTTACGATGGGCCAGGTGATCGAGGAAACACATGCGCCCCCGCTCATCCCTTGCTGCGACAAGGACGCTGGCAGCAGCGCTTTATGGCCGAATTCAAGGGTCTCTTTTCCCCGAAAACCACGCGGTGAATTTTTTATTTCGTCAGCTATATG
>Ga0163217_1039025_pt1 | contig 10924 bp, 15 predicted proteins | sample SynspAceP_FD_185933 | JGI IMG/M metagenome (GOLD analysis project Ga0163217, IMG submission 185933) | Saline lake microbial communities from Ace Lake in Antarctica - Synechococcus sp. Ace-P (PacBio error correction) | ecosystem: Environmental > Aquatic > Non-marine Saline and Alkaline > Saline ...
CGGCAGTTGGGCCGGCGCGTTTTCATTCGACCTGCTGGGTTTAACCGATGGAGCGGGATTGCATCGTGATTTCCAGTGAATTTTTTCAATCTCGGGCGTAGACTCACTTGCGAACCTGCCTTCGCCTTTTTTTCCTGGAATGTTTGGTCCCCCGTCGCCCCAGCGTTGGTTCCCGCCAGCCTCTGGTGGGCGATGGATTGCCGGGACGTTCGGGCGCCGAATCGTGGACTGGCGCACATCCCCAATGGGAATTGCATAGGCCGAGGAGAAAGAACCGGCACGAGATGGCGACTCGGGATCGCTGTCGCGCGTCGGATTTCTCGGTGTCGTTTTCAGGCATGAGTCTTGGGTGGCCAGGCCAAGCGATACGCGTCGAGCGGAATCGGCTGGATCATCCGACCCAGGCAATCCTTGGACGGCGTTTCGGTTGAATTCCGCGCCGGTGCCGTTCTTCCCGTCTTCTCCGAATTTGAATATGACCGCGGAGCGATTCGCCCGAAATGGACATGCCAATCGAATTCGACAAATTGCGGATGAACGTCCGTGACTCAGGTCGGCGAGCAGATCGGCACCAGTTGGTCGACAATCCGTGCGTGAAGATGAAAACAGATGCGACGTCGGCCCGCGAGCACCGGGACGTTTGATCATCGTTTTTACGAATCATGCGACCTGAAATGTTAGCGTCCGATACGATGCCTGCGGCGAGTGCGCGGCAGACTCGGGAATGCGACCTTTCGAAATCATTTCTCCGGGTGCCAACCGACCGAGTTTGGGAATGTTCTCCGATCGTCAGCGGTTTGGAAGCGGGTCTGGTTTTAATAAATCGGAGGTGCGGGTTGTCCGCGCCCGGCGATGAAATCGGGTTTGTTTCGTCATGGCCGGGTAATGAAACCGGTTTCTTTGCCGGTCACGACTATTGGGCCGGAAAAATTTTTTTTTTCAAATGGACGCGTTTTTTATCGAATCGACATTTCGAGTTTCGAATCGAACCGAATGGATGGCTTGGATTCGGACCGGCGAGCGATCTCCAAACGAAAAGCGTTTTTGGAGAGCCAGGAACCGCTTCCGGCGGAATTCGGAGAGTGGGTCATTCCCTGGTGTGATTCCGCGGCATGCTTCGTTTCGGTGGAAGTGGAGCGAGCTACGAGTCCTTTAACGCCGGTGAAATTGGGGAGGACTTTTACCCTAGCCTCGTCCCTTAAGCGTCCCTACCCGAAAACCAAGGCGAGACGTAAATACTTAGGCCGGGTTGCGACCGCCCCGCTTCTGCGGAATGCTTGTTTTGTCTGTACAGCAACCTCATGCTCCTTCGAGGTCCTCGTCCGAGGGCAGGCGACGGAACCAACTTTCGGCATCGCGAGATTATCCTTCCCGTTCCGCAATCAATTGAGGCGACGAGCGTCTGAATCGCTAGCCTGGCAACGCGGCCCGCACGCTGGAATGCCGAAGATCCGCCGACTTGATCACCGAAGACCGCATCAAACCGTCCTGACGCGATCGACGGGAGTCTTTTCTCGACGATATGGGACGGTCGGGCACGGACCAAATATCGGCGGGCCACAACCCGCGTCCGCGGCGCGATGATCTGCGGCCCCTGGGTTCCCGGCCATGCAATCAACGATGCGAACCAATAGCACGCGGATCTGTGCCGGACGATTCTCTCGGCGGCGAACATCCGGTCTCCGCTCTCGGCAGTTCGATGAATCGATCGTGCTCGCGCGCGGCTTCCGATGGAATTGCATCGCGGGTCCTTCTCCGTTTCCAATCTCGTCGACGCGATTGCTGCTTGGTTGGACCGAACGCGACGCCCCCGTTGGCAGTCCGTGGTTAGTGTTCGGTTTTCGTTATTGGATTTCGGAGGCTCTGACCGTTGGGGCCATCGATCGAGCGTGGGGATCTGTTGGCGGAGCATTCTCGTCTCGCGAGCGATCGTGGTGACAAGTTTTACTTCCGACGAATGATGAGCGAATCCTTCGATCGCCCGACGTCCGAATCCCAAGTCGACTTCGGGCGCGATAGTCAGTCTTATAAAGTCGACTTCGTGATCGACCTTCAGTTTGTTGGTAAATTGCGAGTGGAAGATGCTTTGGACGACCCGTCTGGATCCCTGATGTCGATCTCCGTGCGACCTCCTCTTGTGCGGCCAAGCCATACCAGGCCGAGTGAAATGCACGACTTCGAGTTCGCTCTCGGAGAACCATCGCTTAGCAAGTTCGCGGGCGTCGCGGCCGAAACGCGTGATTGCGGAATGCGCGCGTTGGTTCGTGCGAATGACGCCCCTCGAGCCGGAATCGATGAACTGAAATCGAAATCAAATCCCTTTTCGATAAACTCAAACACACCTGTCGTGATATGCCGGTTCGGCAGATGTGGTGTTTCGAGCAATCGAGAAAAATTCGTCATAAAATGCCGTTTCCAAAAACCCGCACGTAGGCTCAACGTTTCATCAGAATCCAGCTCAGCCTCGTGGTTTCATTGACCAGAAAAACGATCGAGCGATCACACCTCGTCAATGGTCCGAGGATCCGCTCGCGTGGCGCGATGGTTCGAGATCGGTTCCATGAATAGAAACCAACGGTAAGATGGGGAATTGTTTTTTCCGTCTATTCGCCCGTTTTGGCGTTCGACCCGGTTTCTGTGGCGTTTAACCGGGCTAACCGCCCAAGACGGCTAATTTGGGGCTATCTGCAATGAGATTTTCCCAAGCCTGCTTAAACGCTCCGATGAACGACGGCAGGCTTATGCCCGCCGGAAGCCAAAGCTATTGCTTCACGGCCAAATCGACGCTGTTGCTTACGTGCCCTGCACGGAACGTAATCGGAGGTCACATTCCGAATTCCGGCGAATTCGTAGATTGATCGTCGTGGGCGATCACCACCTCGGTTTTGGATGGTTTGCACAAGAAATCACCGCTTCGATCCCTGCCACTGCGGCCGAGGGAGTGCCCGAGGGTCCCTTGGGTGCTGCTAATGTGCAGTGTTTTTCACGTGAACGCCGAGGCAACCGATTTGAATTGCCCGCGTTTTCCGCTTTGTCACCCAAACGGCGTGCTTTGTCTTTTTGGGGAAGCGGCGTCCCCCCACACAGCGGGTATACTCAGATGTGCCCCCACCCTCACGCCGAGCTGTTCGTGTCGATCGTATGATGGATCTAGCTGGATCTTCGCTGACATCGGTCCGGAGAATGCGATCGCCTAATCGCACGCCCGAATCGGCGGCACCTTTTGCCATCGGGTCCGGGCGGTGATATGCCCGGCGTCGCTTGTTTGTGCCCCGTAATCGAGCACCTCGCATAAATTTTGGACGCCCGAGGCTTTTGGCCATTCGTATTCTTCGAACACGTAGTAATCCGGCTCCTTTTCGGCGAGCACCAAACCCGTCGCGACCGAGTCGAACGGTAACGGCTGGCGCGAGCCGGTTCGTCGTTCCGCGTCGACAGCGCTTTCATGTTTTGAAAAGCGCCAAAGCCCATCCGAGTGATCGCCGCTTCATGCGCCGGTGAATCATCAGCAGTCGGCTGGCCACTATGCGGATAACTTGCGAACGGCATCCGCCCATCGCAATTGGTGCGCGCTCGCACACGCGGTTGCCACGGCGAAGTTCGGCGCTTTCCAAACCGTAACGGACGAAAGTTTCCGCCTGCCGCGTTACCATCAAATTTTGGGCAACGTGAACGGACTCACCCGACCTGGGACCTTTTAAATTGAAGCAATCCGCGGTCGATCTGCTCTTCGATTTCGTTGAGCCCGCCGATTCCGGATGCCAAGAGGACGCCGCATCGGTAACGGATCGATACGCCCCGAAATCGATACCCACTGTCGGCGACGCGCGTGGGCACAGCAATGGACCGCGAATTGAGTGAAGCGATCGAGACGTTCGCCTCCTTGTGCTCGACCCCTCGTAACGTCAAAATCCCGGATATCACCCCCGAAATGAACTTTTGTAGCGTGGTCGTGTCCATGATCGAGAGAATCCGTGAACGCCCACTAATGACCGCGTAAAGAGACGCTCCCAGAGAAAGACCACCTCACTGGCGAGAAGACGTGACCGACCCCACCCCTGTGATCTACGAACGCCGTCGTGGGGTTCCGTTGTTGGAACGAGTTCGAAAGGGTTCCGTTGAAACGTCCATAAGAGGGGGGCCGGTGCTCCCTCGCTACAAAGAAGGGTCAGTGTTCTGAAAAATTAGGCGTCCGGTACCCTTTTTTCTTTTTCGAATTGAAATCGACAGCTTGTCCGCCCACCTTCTGGATCTTCCTCCGCCGAGTCATCTGGGGATGCTGATTGTCGATTCCTCCTTCGAGCTCCAATCAGCCAACTCGAACCGGTGTCGAGCGAGTCGGTCTCCGAGATCGTTTCACGAAACTGAGGTTTTCACGGGTGATCTTGTCTTTGTCGACACGATTTGTTTTCTAACAATGTCCGATAACGCGTTCCTTCGATTAGACGTCCACGGGCGTAGCTCCAAAATGGATGGGGTAAAGAGGTGAGGTGTTCTGCGGGTCGAAACCGGTCGAGAAACGTTCTGGCCGAAATGAGTTCCAGCCTTGGCGATGCGATTCCCCTGAACGGGGACTTTATGGACGTCCCTGAGAAACAGGGGTACCGGAGAATCCTTCTCGCTGCGGCGTGAAGATAGGGAAAGGCTAAAAGCCGTCAAATAATCCCCGTGGTTCATTTGGATGATTGAAAAAGCTCAGGAACGAGAATTTGGCAGACGGCTCATGAACGGAATTCGCTGTCGTTTCGGAACGGCAGATCATGAAAATGTCCTCGTGGATCCGTCGCTTAGCCGACACATGGCCGCCGTCGACCAGCGATCGTTGTTCCCCGGAAACTGTAGCTGGCGTCTTTGCAGGCGAGAAACAACATACCCGCCGCGGCGACGTACCTTCGGTTGCCCGACCTCGTTTGGCTGGAATTGCCCGTTTTTGAACTTCTTTCCGATGACGACCTTCGCCCGAGTTCGGCCGTCCATCATCGCTGGCGATGAGATCCGGGTGCGACGCGTTGACGGTCACGCCTCGCGAAACGAGGTTCCTTGCTCATCGTCCGCGTCATGCCCAGATCAAAATGACCCGCCTTGCTTGGCTGAATAGTTCGGCTTGCCCCGGTTAACCGATCAGACCCAGATGCTGGCCATGTTGATGATCCTTCCCTTATTTCTTTTTCCGCATCAGCGTGCTGCGGCAGCGGCGCAGAACGAATCCAACTCCGTCAGGTTCCGCGATCACGGAGTATCTCCACTCCTCGTCGGACATGCCACGCATCAATTTGTCTCGCGGATTCCGGCATTGGTTTTGACGAGGATGTCGACGTGTGACCGTGCTTCTTCGGCGTTCTTCGAATCGCCGCGGCCTGGCGGCGGCACGATCAGTGGGACGTCGCAAGGGCAATGCTTCTCCCCGTGCCGCCGAATGCTTCGATTTCCGGCCACCGTTTCGGCCATTTCTCGCGTTTACGAAGCGAGGCAAACGAACATGAAGACCGTTCTGCCGAGGCGACGGCAACGGAACGAGGCCAGGCCCTTGACTGGGCCCGCGGTGACATAGCCAAATTTGGCCTTGAGGTCGACCTGAAGAGAGAGAGTTTTCGATGAGAGAACGTTGAGAGAGTCCAAAATGAAGAAAGACAGGTTCTGAGCGACAACGAATCAATCGAACGCGCTGATAGAGGAGTGGGCAGAGGTTGACGAGCCCTTTGATTTCAGGTGACCTCGTGTAAGCTTCCTCCACTTGAACGCTAGTTAATGTTTCGCTGTCGCTACGCCCGGCATCGCCAAAACCATCGGTGGCGGTTTTACGAAGCCCGATCCGTTTGAATCGTCCCACGCAGCACCCGGACCAGTGGCCGGCCTCGAGAAACGCATCGATACCGTGCGGCAACAATCCGCGAAATCGAGCCTCCCACAGTTCAACCGATTTCAACAACCTGCTCAAGCCAGCAACTGCGAATTTCGCTAGGATCGCGATGCGGGCACCATCGACGTTGCCCTGTACACCGGAATTCGCGTCGGAGTACACCGTTTCACGCTGGCGGATGCGCCTCGTTAACGCTGCCACCGCGTCTTGCATTCAGAGGGGTATGGAAAAACCAAACCGGCTACTGGCCAACGGAACAACTTTCATCGCGCCTGCCGCCATCTGCGATGGCTCGATTCGCCGAGAGCGGAAAAGATGCCGGAGACTGCGAGTGTTCCCGGGGCAACCGAGCAAGTTCGCTGGTTTGCAAGATTTCGTCGTCATGCAGACAACTCCTCGCAAAGCCGCCCTCCGCAGTGCGTCCGACGTCGAGCCCCAGTACGCTGACAATTCCCGAAGGCAACCGCGTCGGGCGCAGGCCCCTGCATCGGCGCGTGCGCGCGAGCTTTTGAACGACGACGCAAACCATCCCAAACGAGAAACCCGCCGGCAAAACATACCGCTGTGTAAGTTCACCAAAGGCCTCAAGCCTGCCGTGGCGGACCACTTCGCAGCCGTTTTCAGGATTATGAAATGACTCGATAAACTTCGGCTGCCGGCGAACTCCGGTGACGAACAAACGCCGGTTGGGCATGAACAGTTTTTCGTTGAGTTTTCTCAAGCGGTCCTTTCGCGGCAGGAGGGACTGCAGGTCGTAGCCGCCGAGAATTTTGGCGGCACGACGGAAACAGATCGTCGCAGTCGGGATGGTTTTCGCATCAAACGCAAACAGCCCTCCAAAGAGCCCTGGGCTCCCTGTCCAGGGAAAAGAATCCAGGGCTCACAAATCGAAGAACAAATTCAGGAACTCTTTCCTGCTGAATCGAACCGTTCGGCCCTGGTAAGTAGCCATTCGGGCAAATGTGTGGTCGGAACCGAATGTACCTGCTGCGGGCAGTAGACCGATGGAACCTTTTCTTCAACCGATCGTGGCTGCGGCGTTTGCCGGTTCGGCTGTTGAAATGTTGCGTTTGGGGACGGCCATGACAGGGTCCGTTTGTTGAATGTTGTGTTGAAAACTGAAATTTGAAATTCAGAGCGAACGCTTTTCTGGACCAAGCATCGAAGAATAAACAATCGACACCGGTTTCGTCAACAAATCTGGATCGGATCCGCACCGCCAGCATAAAAAAAAATCTAATTCGGCGGAAATGCTTCCAAGACTTGAGCAAAATGGGGTGGACTGTATAGGTACGCCGATTCAAATTTCAAAAAACCACAGCAGTTGCTCTCGAAGTTTTTTGCCATGCCCCGCTTGAATGGGGCGGTTGACATCCCACGACAAAGCAGATTCAATATTTCTTTTGAACTTATCTCTACGGACTTCGGTATTATTCGCGTGCGCCGAGAGTGTGTCAGAATCGGAATCCGATCCGGGTAACCCCCGGCGGACGAGATCACCGATGACAGTCGCTCATTGCCGCATGGCTCGATCGTGAACTACTTGATCGAAGCGTCCCCTTCGACGACGAAGTCACCCAAAACATTCAGCCGTATTGCGTGAGGTGAAGTCCTATCGTGGGATCCGCACCGCGTCGATTTGCCCGTTCAGCGGTCAGCGAACTAAAACAACGCCGCACCCGAAAGGCCCCGCAAGAGCAGTTTGCAGGAAAAAAAAGGCGTCAAGACCTGCGTAAGGGCACACGTTGACGACCGAATTCGAAATCGCGAAACGGCGGATCGGGGCAATGGTTTCCCCCTGACGGGTTTCGCCCATGTCTTACTCCGCAGATTCTTTCTATGCCATGGAGCCATTTCATCTCTATCATTCGTTGAGACCCACCGGTTGGCAAAGACCAACATGAAAAACGCGTCCGAGACTAAACGTCAGTAGTGCGGTGCTCATGTTCACATGGGCACCTTCAAACAACACCCGACGGTAACGATTACGATTCGCAAAGCGGTGACCACGGTTGTTGAGACTGGGCACAGTGCTGAGGCACAGAGTGGTTTAAAAGGGCAAGGTCGCAAAAGCACCTTGTCCCGTTCGCCGCCAATGTGGCGGCCCAGCAGGCAGCCGAAAAGGCGACGAAGTTCGGGATGCGTGACGTCGAAGTCGCGAGTCCAAAGGCCCGGGGTCAGAGCCCGAGAGTGCCATCACTGCTCTTCAAGCGGCCGGATTGAACGGTGAAATTGAATTGAAGAAGTCCACCCCGATCCCCCATCAACGGTTGCCCGTCCTCGCAAGAAACGTCGCGTCTAACTCGTGATCGTCGCACCGTTTGCTTTTCTGAACTCCTCTCACACCGCACCTTCTCTCAAACGACTCCGAAAGCCACCTCTACATGTCGAGTGCATATCCTTGGCGTGGCATGGATAATTGCCCAGCACGTCTCGAAGTCGATCGCGACAACGCTGAACGCCGAAAACTACGGCAAATTCTCCGCCGAAGCCGTTCGAAACGCGGTTTGTGCGAGTATCGGCATAGCATGCGTCGCGTGCTCTTGGCAGCCTCGTCGGCAGCGCGTGACCCAAATCAAAACGCGCGGCCGCAACATTGAGTTCACCTCGAATCCCCGTGTCCTCGAAAGACGTCACCGATATCGTCCCTGAAAGTGAAGTCCTGATCGTTCGAAACAGCAGCGATGCCACTCGGGTGATCACGTCGAGCGAACAGCGCTGGGGTCATCACCGGGCGGCGATATCGAAACCGATGCCGACGTCGAAGTGATCAACAAGGATCACTGATTCGCCACAACTCACCGGCCGATAAAACCGTCTGAATGAAATGGTTGTCCGAAGAGTGGTTCGTGTTACGTGCCTCAGCACGAGCACAGCAGCGTCGACCACGAAAATCGCATCATTCGCAAATCATGCCGCCTTCAGCCCGATCACACGGGTTCGATACGAGTCCTGAAGCGAACCCGGGTCGGTCAAAAAACCAACTACGATCGTCTCAAATCTCGAAATTTGGACCGACGGGACCATCAACCCGGAAATGGGCGTTGACGGAGCGGCGAAAAATCCTTCCGCAAACACCTCAACCCGTTTCGTCCAATACCCGCGAACTCGGACCGAGAATTTTTTCGGCGCACGCCGGTGGTGCCGGGTCTCCCGAAGGCCCAGCTCGGAAGCCCAAATTAACATGACTCTGGCGATCTGCGATTGCGTGCTGCCGGAAAATTGCCTCGAGAGCGAAAACATCATGACCGTTCGCGACCCTCGTCCAAGCACGAAAGACGCGTTTTGGAAGTCCGGAACTTTGGCGATACCACGCTCAACGAAGTGCGTGAGGAAACTGTCCGCAGTACGGTCTGCACCTGGGCATGCGAGTGCCGAACCAACCCCTGTTTTAATTAACGCAAACACGGTCTCGTCCGACCTTCGGGCAGGCGTGGCTTTTCTTTATCACTTTCATCACCCATTCCGCTTAGTAGACATTCCGTTATGCGTCAACCGTCGCAAAGGCGCGTTCTCGTCGGTCCCATCGCACCGCAAAGCCTGGATGAAAATACATGTCCGCCGCTTTGTTTTTGACCGAGCGGACGCCCAGCCTCGAATGAATAACGCCCCCAAGGTGCCCGGCAATCGTTAACCACGTTGCAAGCACAAAGCGAAAGGAAATCGCCCCACCGTGGAAAAGTGCACACGTTGCTAAAGAAAGCCCTTCACGCAAGCAAAAGAAGCGTCCGAAGATATTCGCACCACCTGGCGTCGGTCCTGACGCGCAGCGACGAGTCACTATAAGACTAATGGCGAAAAAGCGAGCGCATGTGGACGAAAGTGGCCGATGCACCGTGCTCCTTACTGTGAACGCTCAACGACGGCCGTCAATTGGTCGGTGACCGCGAAGCCTTTGCGATTCTGTTTGACACCAATCCGCCCCTCGTCTTTCGTCGAAACCGCCCGCGGTGGCTTACACACGCATGCATGCGTTTTTGGCGAAACCTCGCCTCGGTGACGCAGGAACCCGGCCAATCCTCGAGCGTCGTCGGCAGATCGATACGACAAAGTCAACGAGTCCTCCTCGAAACCCGCGTTTCGAGCGAGCCACACGACCGATTCCGATTCGGATGCAGGTCCACCGAAGATCGACCACGCGAAGAATCGACCGCCGAGAACCACAAGCAAACACCTAGTGATCGTCGGTTCTCAGGCTGTTGAAATTCCGCCAACGCCCCGATCTCCTCGGCGTTTTATTTGAGCTAATCACAATCGGCGAAAAGGTTTCGGCTAGAACATCACGTAGGCGAGTCCTCTGAGACTTCGCATTTCAGCCGAGTCTCAGAGAACGCTGCTACGTGTTACGCCGAAATATTGTGACAAATGTGCTTCGTGTTCCTGACGCCGCCCAGCGTTGCTCATCACCGCCCTCTCTGCCGCACGCAGCCGCTCCGCTTCCCGCGAGGCTTTGTCCCGGTCCGAGCGACAACTGGATGTAACCGCGACTCGGGGCATCTGGAAATCCAAAACCTTGCGGTTGGTCGGCGCGGAGCGTTGAGATACTCCATATTCCTCCCCCACGCCGGACACTCCGCCCGAAGATTCCCAGGCTGGTCACCGCCGCGATAACCGCCGCAAACCGCTTGATCGCGTTGGCTTTAGCATCCCGTCGCACTCCTCGGGATCGCATTCGCGTGGCAATTGCCGCTTAACGCTACTGCTCGTTCCGGGTCGCTGCGATGGTTTCTTTTGGTCATATCGTCACCGGACGAAACCGTCGCCTGCGGGCTGATCGCGATGCCCTTTCCGGAGGCATGGAAGCAACGCTGCAAAACCCAGGTTCGACTAATTTCCGAAAAGACTCTCGACGACGCAAGAATCGGTTTTCGTAATCCGTGAAGGTCATTTTTTTAGACGGAGGTCGCGATCACCGGGAATTTCGTAAACCGACGTGGATGAACCCACTCGCGCGTTGGTCGCCGCCAGTGCCGTGATCCCATCATGGCTTGACGATTCGAGTTACTCGCGACTCGGGAAGTGTTGATCTAATCCGGTTTTCTTTCGATAGGGTCTCGTCGAGCC
>Ga0163217_1045038_pt1 | contig 10924 bp, 9 predicted proteins | sample SynspAceP_FD_185933 | JGI IMG/M metagenome (GOLD analysis project Ga0163217, IMG submission 185933) | Saline lake microbial communities from Ace Lake in Antarctica - Synechococcus sp. Ace-P (PacBio error correction) | ecosystem: Environmental > Aquatic > Non-marine Saline and Alkaline > Saline ...
CCCCCCCCCTCGAAAGGGAAGAGGAGGAAATTTTCCCCAAACAAATAAACGGCCCCAAAATTTTAAAAATCCTTCAATCAACAATTAATTTCCCTGCTTTGTAAAAAAAATCCAAATAGACCCCTGGAATTTTTTCCCTCCACCACGTCTTTAGACCGCAAAATCCCTAAAGAAGTCCTTTAAAATGGAAAAAATAAAATCCGATAAAAAGAAACGGCCTGCCAAAATGCAAAAATAATTGGGTCGTAGGAATAAGAAAACCTATAAAAAGACTGCTTTACCCACTATTGGAATATCCGAATAAAACGGGAATAGAAAGAATTCTCTTTGAAAAGAGCGAAAATGATTTTTTTTAAACGAAGGTGTTTTTCTGCTGCAACCATCAAATAGAAAGGTTTAACTAAAAGAAAAAAAAGTAACGTTTGCCTGCTAGATGAAAATTTTGACTAACGACACCACTAATGACATGAATTCGCTTTTGAATATTTTCAGTGTCTGCTTAAGCAAATGCATTCCTGAAGAAGTTATTCGTACATAGGAATGAAATGCCTGTTAAACAGCCAATGGAAGAGCTCAGGTCCCTCCCATACCAGACTGATCAAGCGTAATATAGCCAACCAAATTGCTGAAAAAAAACGCTACCAAAATCATAATTCCTTCGATCCTAAGGTTGAATTTACTCTGCCCTCTCCACTCACATACCCACCTAAGCCACCAATAATAAAAGGCGCTGCAAAAAATTAAACTTCCCGCCTTATAAATTGGGCCGTCATCTATACCTTCACCTCCTTTTTAGCGTCTTTTTTTGGTAATAACGCTTTAACAATCCAGGAGCTTGCCTACAAAGAAAATAATGAGTGAAATAACGATCTCCAATAATTTCAACTTGGGGACTCCCGCACCAAAAATGCATTCCTTTGACCCATAAAATCTAATAGCTCCAATTAAAATACCTGACATAAGTTGTTCACTAAAGTGTTTAATTACACCTAGTAAGAAGCAACTGCGATACCCATCCAAATCCCACTATGAGCACACGTGTAGACAGATACAATGGCTACCATATCCATATCACACCCTAATGGGTACTCAAAGCTACCAATTAAACCACCGCATGCCCCCCGATAAACCAATTGTCGTAATTAAAATACCGTTAACCGGAGTCGCATATGCCTGAAAAGTATACTTATGAGCTAGCAGATGCGAGGTATAATCGCAACTGTTTTCGTTTCATAACCCCATAGCGAGTTTTTTCAAAGAAATAAAAAAAACAAGTAAAATCCAAATACATGAAGTATAGCATAATAAAACCGCCAGTGGATACGTGCAAGCCACTAAAAAAAATTATTAACGGAGGAAACGATTGCCTGCAGATTCTTTAATAAGTGATGACGTCTGTTCCTTCTTGTCTAGACACCATAAACTCTTGATAACATATGGCTCAGATATAACGCAATATGTTCAACACATAAATGAACTAAATAACCTCATTATTTCCGAACTCGTTTAAAGGCAACATCAGAAATTCCCATAAAACCTCCATCGATAACACCTAACCAACAATGGCTACAATCCCATGTATGAATAGGAGCAAATCAATTAACGTGCCTACTAATAGAGAGAGCTAACCGCCCCAAAATAATCTGTCCGTCAACACCCAATGTTAAAAAAATACAGCTTTAACTAGTACCGCATACCTGCAATCCACTAAAAAGAACGGGAATAATACACGAACGTCCACCCATATCGTAGACAGAAACAATATCTTTAAGACTAATGATTCAATAGCCACATGGTTATACCACCAATCAACATAACGATTGCTCCGATAATAAGTGCAATGAGAAAGCGATTAAATGGAATAAGTGCTACATATCTTTAAATTCCTTCTGATTTTTCCAATAGTCTCATTCACACCCGAAATCCTTACCACCATCATTAGCCCATTCTCTATCAATTGTTTCAGTTGGTTTTTTGTTGTCCCCAACGATTTGAACCATCAAAATAAATGTCTTTCTAATCTGAATAAGGTTAATATTTCTTCTAGATTCAAAAGAAATAATTAAGATAGCGAAACACCATTTAGCCCGTTAAACGAACAACTTTCACGGTGAAATAAAGTTCAATCGAGCTCCAATAGTCCAGTCGCCACCGTAGGCGTACAATAATTAAGAGTTCTGGATCTGCGACAATCTTTCTCTGCGATAAAATGACATCTTTGTTAGGGTTGCCACTCGCGAGGACATTCCCACGCAACAATCGTACGTTCATTTTCGTCACGAGAACCATCAGAATAAATGTTCCATACTACTCTTGCTACTACGTACATTAGTGCTTTGTTTAATTGTAATTTCTTGATTGTATTTTCCTTTTAAGTATTACAATAAAATTCAATTCTCTGGCATAACAATCCAATACCTAACGCCATGTTTTATTCCTGTCAGCTGACATAAACTGACACCCACTTCATTAAATTTCCCAACGAGTTGATTATCTTTTGAGATACAGCCCATTAAAATCTTATATTTCGCCTCTGAAAGCCAACGCATATCTAATCTTTACTAATCGGCTTCAGCTATTTATCCATGCTGTCCATTTCCGTCCTACAGCAAGCAATGCACCACAAATTTTCCTCCACGCAACAGATAAATAATGTTGTTTACACTTTTCCTTTTACTTGGACTTAACATCGTTTAAATTTTAATTTTCTAACACATTTTGCTTAGATTATTAGGGCTTCTTATCAATCTCGCCGAAAATGTTTTACCAATCATCATTTCTGCGGAAGTTCTCTTATCCGAAACTTTTTAATATCAACCGTAGCAATGTATTCCCTTTACGAATAACGTAAACAAATTTGGTCGGCTACTGTCATAATTCATTAAGTTATGTGTATCCAAAATAATGGACTTGCCTTCTGCTAACTAATTGTTTGCATCATCTTGTAACAACTCTCTAATTTCACAGGTGCTTAATACCGGCGGAGGCTCAATCAAATAATAATAAGTTTGCGCCTCACGGTACAAACACTTTCCAAAAATTTCAAATCATTTTGCTGCATCGCCTAACCTGTAAATCTTTAGCTTTTACATATTCGCTCGGTCCTACTTTTAAAAACCGTATTTCAGAAATATGTTTAACTTCTTTAACAGCCGCTTCTATTAGTAGGCCGAATACCATCTATAATGGGCTCCATACCACAAGATAAATTTTTCGTACCCAGTGAAAAATTTCAATCAATGTAAAATAGTTATGAACCATCAATTCCTAAATGATAGCAGGTAATTTGGATTTTCAATATTTTGTTTCATTTCGCTGAGAACCGAAATATCTGCCTCTTCAGGTTGTATACGAAGTTCCCGAAAACCCCGACATTCATTAAAAAGTGATTTCCCTCAGCGCGCCATTTTCACCAAGCAAGCGTGAATTTCTCCATGACGGCTTACTAGTCATGAACGTCATATCATGTAGCAACAAAATTACGAATTTTGTAATGGTTTAAGCTCTAAATACTTTTCAACTAGTCGTTTTTGTTCCATAGTATCGACTCATTCACTTTATGTTTTCAGGAAACAGTACTCTCCCGACGAAGATAAGATATTTTTTGTGTTATATGAGGAGTAGTCTTCTAGCAAGATCTAAGTACGTCTTTTTGGCACAGTCATTTTTACTCTGAATGTCGTTGCTAACCAACGCCAATCCTCAGCTAAACCTAAGCGAACAACTCTCCCCACCTGCTGGAAAGTCTCCTTTCAGCTGTTTTTACAGAAATCTTCTATAATACAGCATGTCTACATTTTTCTCATCATTTGGGACTAAAACTGTAATAATTCATCGCGCCGAATCTATGGAATTGTTCCTTATCAACTCCGATAACCCAAACTTTTGTCCCCTATTAATGGCAAAAGCGTTCTCTTGTGTGACTTCATTAAAGACACCGTCTCCAGTAGCCTGACACCTCAGCATAAGGAAAAATAATATCTACGCATTCATTATATCGTATGTGGTAAGCAGCATCAGATCGATGGATCCCCATATCTGAACACGCTTAAACACACCAACAATAGTTACAACAACGGGTTGCGTCTGGGTTAACCCCGGCCTTTCGTTTTTTAAAAACCGTAACAAAAAGACAGTCAGACGGGAGCGGAAGAGCAAGGGATGCATATCCGAGCGAGCACTGGCTTCAAAACCTGCGTGAACTTAATGACTGAATTTCCATACCGCATGACAAGTCCCTAACAAAAACCAATTTTTTAAACTCTGTTTCAGTCATATATTCACTAGCTGCCAGCAAGCCCATGCTTAAAGAAATGCCGTTCACCTTCGTCTGTGTTTCTTTGAATGAAACTGAGAGAGCGATAAGTGCTAATGTTCTTATCATAATTGCCTTCACTCTGCAGGTCCAACAATTCCAATTTGCACTGGATTGTTAGTCACAATCGTTTGTCACAGTACATCAGCTAAATGCTGCCTGTAAGCCCAAATTAAATCTGTTGCTAATAACTAAAATTGAAGCAAGCTTGTGTCTACTTCTGGAATCCATCTTTAGTTCAAGTATTTTACTTCCATACCCTTTAATCTTTTCTAATTTATTGCATATCCTTCCCATGCACTTTGTTAAATGAATAACTTATCAATTTTAACATACATACTAACCTAAAATCGGTTACGCATAACCTAATTAAAATTTATGAATATTGGCTTCCTCTTTATCGTTCGCCCTCAGCTGGCGGAGTGGCTATTTCCACAAGCGGCTAATAGTGCTCATTGATTAGTAAAGCGAACCCCAATAGGTTTATAATCGTGATTTTTTCATTGTATCACCCTGTAGTTTTAGTTTTTATCCATTTATTTAATTCACAAGAAAGCTTCGCCATTTCTAATTGCAGGCCTCGAATTTCAGAAGTTTGCAGCGATGTTGCAAAGTGCGGGCAATATACCGCAAAATAGTGCTGTTTTCATCTTTGGTTGTTAAAGCTGACTGTTTTTGAGTAAACAAAGTAAGGGAAAGCGTATGTCGCCCGGCGTATGACTCTTTCCTGGATGTCAGTTGATCATTTTCATGATCTGCCTGTAATCATTAACAATCTACCGTCTTGTCAACGTCCTTTCCAAAATCTGAGTAAAACGGTTGTGTCAAAAATTCTGCATTAGGTGCATCGCCGTAACCCTTGTACTCTCCGGTGTCATAAGAGCATCTAGACAAACTAAGTTAGTAAAAGATAACCCTTCAAAAGGTTTTCCACTCGATTTTTAATAATTGATCGACACCGATGGATCGACTCTAAGCTTTCGTATCGAAACCGGCTTGGGTATATGCGTTCCATTAAAAATAATCAACTAATCGTTAAACCCAAACCCTGATATACGTCCTTCCCGTATTGTTCACTACTTAATCTAACACCTGTTGTCGCCGATAATGGGGACTTCTAGCGCGTAATTAACGTCGGCGGGTTAAACGTGGTCTTTAAGAAATCACCAGTTCGGCCAAGGTATAGGCCGTGCGAAATGATTCGCGCAATCATATACGGATCTGTTCTTTGTTCTCTCGACATCACGCCACAGATATCGTATAGTGACTCTTCTAATGGAAATGAACTTCTCATGAGCTGTCAATTTGAAAAGAACGGGATTCGTCGCGATGTGTAAAACCGATGTAAAAGCCACCGGTCTTCATTTGTTCCTCAACCAAGTTCATCTAGAATACCGGTTCCGGTTCCAAGAAAGGCTGGTCTTATTTGCCAGAGAATTTTTCTTCCTGAATACGCTGTAATCTTTCTAGCAACTCCTTGGGAAGCGCATTTGGAAAACTCTAAAAGGGTGTCAATCTGGTAAAACCGCTATTTCCCCCAATGTCCCGTCATGGTGTCTTTTCCGACACTTTTTCAAGCTAGTTTTTTTGTCCAATAAGCTTTCACTTGTCGAAACTTTTTTCAATACCTTTCAAATCTTCAATGTTACCTAATCCCATTTTTGCTAGATTGTAAACATTAATTTCCATGATTCAGCGAATGTCCTATGCGTATGTGAACCGTGTTATCATTAAACGATGCAGCATCTAATAGCTTCTCCAATTCTACTGAATCTAAACCAACTAATTGTATTCTTTACTTTCATATTACCCTTCCTCCTCATTTAAGTGTTACAATCCTAGTAACTATTAAAATTTTGTTGTAGGTGAAAATCATGAGTAAATAGTGTTCGATGTTTTGATGTCTTTCAAAGATAAACAAGTTAAGAAATATCTTGACCTCCATTCCAGTTGAGAAATAATATAAAAAAAAATCATATCCTCATTTTCTGAAAGAAGATCCATTGACCGAGTCTATATTATTAAAGCGGTGCTTAAAAAATTTTTATCGAACTTATGAGATAAAGAAATCAATACCTTGACTTTATCAGAAAACATGAAAGTCATAGGGAAGTGAGCTTTTTCTCAAAAAGTCCTGCCCCTATCTTCTGTTTTTTGAAGTCACGAAGATGCTGAAATTTAATCACTCTCCTCCCAGGCCTGATTTTATTGCTTTAATCTTATAAAAATAACATTATTTTAGAAAATAAAATTTTCGGATTCCACCATCAACGTTTTGAAACATCTGAATAAGCAAATAGAAAATTTACTCTACGAGTGTCCACACCTCGCGTTTGCCGTGTTTTTTGTTGATTTTTATTGAGAAAAATGAAGACCCAAATAATTTTAAAACGATCAAAAAATATCAATCAAAATAACAAATTGCCTTAGTAGAATTGGTGTAACCCGCGAATCAGTTTTCTAAAGCGTTAAAGATTTAACAAGATGAAACATATCCTTTCGCTAAGCAACCGAAGACGAATAACGCCTTAATAAGATAAGTTTACGAGAATAGGCAAATTCATTAATCCTTACTAAACGCTTTGTCTTTAATAATAAACCAGAAGCGCTTTCTGGCGTGGAACTGTCTAACGCATTAGTGGAACAGATTACCCCTTATAGAATAACGCTCGTCATAACGCCTTATCCATTTATAATCCTTGTATATGGTAGTAAACACCATTAAAGAGGAGGAATTTATTTATGAGTATCACATTAGTGCACAAGAGGTCAAATTGGCTGATATTGTTTTATTACCAGGAGAATCCCTTCGTGCAAAGTATATCGCCGAAACATTTTTAAAGATACAGTTTGTTTATCAATAACGTTAGAAATATGCTATGGTATACAGGCACAGTACATAAGGTAAAAAAGTTCTGTTCAAAGGTTAGTGGAATGGGAATGCCTTCGCCAGTCTTTTGTATATTCCATGAATTAATCATAAATGATTATGGTGTTATAAACATTGAAATACGCGTTGGAACATGTGCCGCTATTTCAAGAAGAACTACACATTCGCGAAGTTATTTATTCTCAAGCTGCAGCAACAGACTCTTCACTTTATCTTTAACGACCTAGCTCCAATTTAACTTCCCACCAATTGGCAATTAACAGCTTAATCAGTAACCGCTTTTAATATTGGGGCTGAAAAAAATAGACTGTTCATGTTGGAAAAAATGTTTTTTTTCTTCTGATACGGTTCTATCATGATAACAAAAGATACCATGAACAGCAATGAACAAAACTGGATGTCTTTGGTGTAGACATGAAAACAGCTGGTCTTTATTACTTAGCTTGCTAAAATCCAATGTACGGGCTCTTTAAGCACTTAACCGTTAGCGGATCACTTAAATCCTGGCGAGCGAACAACGCTGAAAGAACGTCAAATCAAGCTTTAGTGAAATGAATTGGAAGTTGCTTTAGAAGCAGCCATTAAATAAATTTAAATAGAACAAAGAAAAACTTTATAAAGTCTTTGTTTAATAAGACCAGTTATAACGTTTTTTTTGATGGTAAGAGGTATGCTTGGTTAGCCTCATTCATGGAACATAAGACATATTTCAAAAAATTCTTTCTAACTTGTCGCACACCGAACTAAAAATAGATCGCAGTTAGACCTTATTTTTTCACCTTTTACTTTTCCATCTGATAAAATGTAGTACATAAATTGTTCACCAAATAAGATAATCGGGGTCTATCTGGATTAAGGCAGCCATTTAGTAAAATTTCGAGAAAAATCGGTGAATGATTCAGGACTACATTAAAATAGGGTGTTTATTATATAAAACGTCCTAAATCTCCTACGGACATCCTTCGCTACATGTGATAGTGATTTACCGTGACCTACTTGTTACATTCACAATATGGAAGTTATGGGAGGTTCACCTGACTAAAAATAATATTATTACTACTGAAAGCGGATCTGGATATTTCTCCTCAGCTTGTTGAGCGCTATGGTCAAAATTCACGTTATTACCGATGCATGTGACTAGATGGATCAAGAAACCTACGATGATGGCATCAGCTGTTGATGTTGAAGATACTTTATCATTTCTATCTATGCGATAAAACAGAACCTTACCAAAAACTTCCTGGTTTCAAAGACGCCTCAAGACTGTAGCCGTGTGTCGAGCGCATCATTTGCAGAGCACCCTGACTCTAATATTATCCACGTTGCTTATATCAGCAGTGACAACTGTTTCTAAATTCTTGCGTTATTGCAGCTCGAGATTAGAAACATCTCATATTGTCGATAGTAAAATTGTTCTCAGGAGGATTAACGGCTATGTTGTTCGAACAGCTAAATTTATTAAGACACATCCCAAGTGCTACCTGAAAAATAGTTAAGGCACTTTTGTAGAAGATTCAGGAGAACGGACTCGCTTCGTCTTTCTTTCCACAATCCACCTTCTTTATTCTAAAAGCTGATGGACGAGTTTCAAATAAACTGCTTACCTCGGCGCATCTTTACTAGAGACTGCATCCAAACTTATATTTTAGAGAATGTTATTGTAGCGCTTCTAAAAAAATTTACCGAGTGGGTTATGAGCGCCTGTTTGAAAAATACTGTTGAAGACTTTGTGACAATTACAATATTTGACCCAGGAAATCATTGACTATTTGAAGGAACGCCTCCGGTTTAGACTGTGAAGGACTATAAACAAATAGAGAGAATCACTTTTAAACAAGAACGGTTATGAGAACCATCAATGGTTTCAGCAGGTGCAGTTATCTCTAGTCATGGCGGTCCTGGAGTCTTTTGGGAATCAATTTGGAAATTGAAAAGGAAATAATAACTATTTAGTATTAGAATGCAGATAGAAAACATAAAAGTATACGTTTGTTAAATACATTTACTTGATTCAATAAAAGATAGTACAAAACTTAAAATAAGTGGCTACTATCTTTTATTTACTCTTAAAAAACATCCGAAATGTTTACCCATTTTGAATAGAAACATCCAAGGATCGAGAACAGACTTGTTCGTTCCATAATATCCAATCTTTTTATAATTATTCAACTAGTTAGACTTTGTATCTGCCTATCGAAAACTAACGATTTCCCAGTTAAGCTCGTATGTCTAGTAATGATAATACAATCGACCCTACATCCAAAAGAATGCGATAACGAGACCTGTGACCATACCCACTTATATGGTAACAACCCCTAAAGCTGTTAAATATTATCCAATTCGCTAGTAAAAATAGCCAAAAAGAATTGCGCATTAAACCAGTCAAACAATCTTTTTGAAGCCAAAGACCGATAAATAACTGAAAAGTAATAATCTTGAGACATAAAGTGACATTCCATAAGTGGATAACATATAAACTTAAAGTAATCGCCAAATTGTAAACCATTAATATAATAGACTTATTGAGGAACACTACCTCTGGCTAAGCGCTCCAAGCCTCCTATCGTGTTTCTAAATTGGAAGTCGCACGCCTATTTTTTTTTAGCTTAATACAGCCAAAAAGTGGTCTAATCCATCTTTAACAAAAACCATTGACACGGCGGCGGACAATTAAAAGAGGCTGCTATGCTTTAGCGAGATACTTCTGACTAAAGATTGAAATAGGTATGACATAAATCGGAGAATGCAAACCGTTCCAGAATCAGTTTTTTCCCCTAAAATGGTGTTGGGTTTTTTCAGCGCTCAACTTCTAGGATACCATTTAATAAAATCTATCGCGTTTTTTTTTGATCTGGCTATAAGCTGATTATAAATCCGCACTGTAGTGGCAGTGTATTGCCTGAGCGGGAGGCTATAGATTGGGGGAATTTCACTTGACATCTAGACAATCAGCCATTGATTGTACCATTTTTGATAAATGCCTTGATTGCCGTCATGTGGTCTAGATTCTCGGGGAGCCCGAATCAATAGCATCTTTTTTGGGAATAACGTGGATTCTCTCTAGATAAGATGTTGTTTGGTTTGCCCGCTGAGAAAGGCCACTTGTCGGCCCGATTCCGTTTGATGCTGCATTCAAGTGTCGCCTCCAGCTAATATAATAGGTTTTTCAACAGTACCCGATTGATTTATAATATCCTGGTCCTACAAAATAACACACTTCCTCTGACGTTCCACTTATGTAAGCCCATTTGAACCCGCTTAATGAAAGATCACCCGTCTCAATGGCCCATTAACTTCTATATTACTAGCAGCGGATAAAATGTCGTTCCCATTTATATTCCCGGACGACACGGAAACATTTGAACTTGGAAGAAAAGCTCGGGTTTGCTTTCTAATGTTTCACACTGACTCATAATAATATTTCCTGATAAAGACTTTCAGCCTAGTAAACGTTCTTACAGAAGGAACTCCTAATAAGCCAACAAGCAGAGCCACGACAGAAGTACTGAAGGCTATCAGTGTTTCTATTTACGTTTTAACGTTTAAACATATGTCCCACCCTCTACTCATATCTTCCCTTCTTATATTGTTTTGAAAAGCTATTTAAGCTAAACTGAGCCCATTGCAAGTTAAGTATCTAAAAATTAGTACAACTTCCATAATTCCGAAGAAAAAAAAACCCCAAAAAAACCCTCGACGTTCCACTGTTTTCAAATTTT
>Ga0163217_1032876_pt1 | contig 10923 bp, 7 predicted proteins | sample SynspAceP_FD_185933 | JGI IMG/M metagenome (GOLD analysis project Ga0163217, IMG submission 185933) | Saline lake microbial communities from Ace Lake in Antarctica - Synechococcus sp. Ace-P (PacBio error correction) | ecosystem: Environmental > Aquatic > Non-marine Saline and Alkaline > Saline ...
GCGAGACTCTGAGGCCATGCACAGGTCTGCAGCTCGATAGCGTCAGGCTGTTGAGAGCCGCTCGAGAGTGTCGAGATAGGGTAGAGCGCCAGGCGTTGGTCGTTGAGCGCGGGGCGGCGGCAGGGAGGGGCCCTGGCGCCTGCGGGCTGCGGCTGTGCTTGCGGGGGCCGCGAATCTTGGTTGGCATGATCGGGTTGGCCCATGCGGGGGCGGGGCTACTTGCGTGCGTGCCTTCGGCTATCCCTACGCAGTGCATGCTCCAATTGACCAGGTCCACGTAAGCGGCGTTAGAAGCTCCACAGCTAGCTCTCGCTTACAGAGCGCACGCGGCGCGTCCATCTGCGCGCGCGGGCGCGCGAGAACACCGAGAGATTGGAGGTCCATCTAATCTATATGTACGTCGGTTAGAGTCATTGGACATGCAGCGCAGAGAGCAGCTACAGATAGCCCCGTTGGCTCTCTATGCCAGCGCGCCATAATCAGGGGGGACTTGCGAGCCACTCTGATATTTGCGCGGATATCTGTACTGCTATGATTATTTGCCGCGCGCCACGGCGAGCCGAGCGCGCGCACTCACGAGGATAATGGCCGCGCGCGCCAGCATCAGAGATGAAGAACAACACGTCCTGCTCAACGCTTGCGACAGTACGCGCGGACGTTTATCACGGTACTTAAAGTACTGACATTAATAGCACAGATAGTCACCTATCGTTATGCGATCGGGTCACAGTCCGAGCCGCGGTGACGCGACAAAACACCAAAGTTGCTTATCGGTCAACGATGCGTCTATCCGACGCATTTGATCAAAGACTATTATCATGGTCGACTGACCGCATAGAGGCAACTGTGCGGAGAATAAAGCTCAGCAACTGTCGATTGTATTCCGTGCTTGTGACTCTTCATAGAACGCAGTTGATGGGTTTTTTTCGCGATGGCGCACGCTGGCGCGGGCGCCACATGAGCACGGACAGGATGTCAATGCAGCGAGGAACGTCGCAGCACACCGGTGATGGTGCCTTGTTGGGTCTCGATTTCATGCAGTTGCCATAGCGCGTCCACATCGCGCCATACCAGAATCATGGCGACGGGGTCGCGGGTGACCGCGGTCACTGAAATCCTTGACCGGAATCGCGTCCCATCAAAAAATGCTGCTGGCCGAGATCTACGCGTCTGGGTCAGCTCAGCTCAGAGTCACGTTCAGGGATGGTTGTCGACTCTAGCCAAACGCGTATTTCAGGCCGTGAAATATTTGCCAGCCACATTTGCTGCCCTGTGTGGTAACCGGTACGGCTCCGGGCTTTGGCCAAGGGCTCGTTCAATGGGCAGGGTTTCACCGAACAGCGCCAGGCCCAGACTCAGCTTCGCGTCCAGTTGTGCAAATGCAAGCCAAAGCGCCAAAAGCCACTTCAAAGGAGCCCACAACCGGGCCTGTTATCGCAGCCGGCGCGATTGGAACGATGCCGCGCATGCCTGAGCCATATCCGCTGGTTTCCAATCCGCTGCAGTGCATTGCCGCTGCGCTGTAACTGAAGCGACCGCAATTGGGGATTTTCACCTAGCTTCGTCCGCCCAGACATCAGGTTTGGTGCATGCGCAACAGGCTTACAGCCCGGAGGGCAGGCTTTCAATGGACCTGTAGTTGGCGACGGCCACCTCCCTGCAATGCCTGCCACGCGCTTGGAAGAGGTCCTGCCATGAGCTGGCCCACGCAGGGCATCCACGCCCTCGCCTGCAGTCCATCACCCTGCGCCAGAAGCGCAAAATCCTGCGAAACCAGCCTAAGGTTGTCGGATGCTTCTCACCAACCCTCGGCAGCCCATCAGTGCCTGACGGCGCAGGGCTGGCCGTGATGCTCCACGGCCAGCCTTTGCGAGGTAGCTTTTGGCTGGAAAGGCTGCCTGTTCCCAGAAGCCGTCACTTTGCTGATGTCCAACCAGCCCAATAAACGAAAAATACTCCCAGCAACAAATCCACAGCCAGATGCAGTAAAGCGTCATTGCGAGGAAAAATCGGGAGGGCATGCGCGCATCGTAAGGTGCCTGAAGTTTTTTTACCAATAGTGTCAAACGATCCAAGCCGCCATCGTCTGCCGGCACAATACGCCACAGGAATCCGGGTTAAAGACGGGCCAGAATGCCACCATCCACATTGATCACCGTGGCCGGTCATGAAAAGGCGCGGCTTCGCTGGCAATAGCAAACAGCGGCCGCTAAGCTCTTCCAACTGAGAGCGGCGCATGGGGACCTTTTTCTTGATGTAACTGCTTGGCCCTTTTCTGACTCGAAATAGTCCCGTTGTCATCTCTGTACGGAAGTAGCCGCGGGGCGATCGCGTTGACGCGGATCTGTCCGGCGCCAGCTCAAATGGCCATCGCCTTTGGTCATTGCACTACGCCCTGCTTGCTACGGCGTAAATGGTCAGCCCTGGCCCGAACGCAAACCAAGGATCGAGGCCGAATATTGACGATGCCTGCACCTCCCGGACTGCCATATGGCCGCCGACGCGCGATGGCGACGCGCCAGGCACCGTCCAGGTTGGTATCAGAGCCTGCTGCGCCAGTTGCCTCGGTCATCTTCGAGAAAGGGTAACGCTTCACGCGATGCCCGGGCGTTGTTGATCAGGACGTCTAACCGTCCGAAACTGCGGCTTCGGGCTTCCAGGAAACCGGCATCGACGCTATCGCCGCGTATACATCGAGGAGCGCGAGTGCGAGAGAGGTCCTACATGCCACTGCTATCAAGCTGAAGTGTGTGAGCACAGTGAGCTTTCGCTAACGCCGAATCTTAAGAGCATGTGATCACCCTTGCATCTCTCTTGCCATATTCTTGATTGACTCTCGGGCACCGAAGGTTACACGCTTCAGATCATCCGAAGTGAGCAGAGCAAGGTGTGACAGACTGCATCATCTTACCGGCATGAGGAAAGTGTGACACTGTGAAGGTAAGGTGCGGCCGAGTTCGCTCGAGAAGAGCACCATGTTTTTGCATTCGAGCGAATGGCACAAGGCACGCTAATAACAGGGCGCCATGCGCGTTACAGCTCTATGGTCGTTGGTCTATCTATTGGGGCTGTCGGAGAAGAGTTTGCGCCGCTTTCCGGAGGTCGTTTGTCACTGAAGAGTCTTTCTCCATGGAGGTCAGCTGATGCGCACAGGACGGCGAGGACAGAGGCGTCCAGCATTATGCGCGAGACGGAGAGTGATCACCGTCTGGATTCAGCACTTCGATGTGCACTTTGGACAGAGTGCACTGTGGCTCTTAGAACAACACAGACGCAGCAGCCGGATGCTCACATACTGGTCGAGGGTTCTAGCATCGCTCAGGGCATTTTTTCTTTAATGGCTTGCCTTTTGTGTTGGCATCGCACGCACAAGTAGTAGCGGCTTCGCTAAACATCTATATTGAGGACAAGTTCCACTATCGCAAGTCCACTGCGTTAAAGGAATTCGCCGGTGTTCAGTCGGTCACCTCATAAGCTCGTCGTTAAGAAATCGTTTTTAATGCAGCGGAGGCCGGCTCGGCGTTTCTTGCTTCGGGCACCACTGACGTCCGTGGGCGCACCGCGTTCTGAGTGTCTCACATCTATGGGCACAGGTAACAAAGTAGGCACTGGAAGAGAGAGCGCATTGGAAAAGTTCTTTTGCACTGATCGAGACACACGGCGAGAGTTGCATGGCGCAAGCTACCATCGGAGCGCGGACGCACGCGCGATCAGCACAGCTCGTATTGCGATTAAGCCGTTGATCTTCACAGTGTTTCGACAGTTCGTCTCACTCTCAATCAAACCACATATCCCATAGCGTATGTAAACGGGGAGTTAGGGAGGGAGGAGAATGGCAAGGAGAGCTTCGGACCAGTCAAGTGGAAATCAGCTTGATCCGCATTAGTTCTGTATTAGAGCTTTGTTGTGATCTGATGTTGGAGACATTGGAACGCCTCCTGTCCACATTTTTTTAACCTCCTAAGCACAGTTCTTCACTAGTTCATCTTTCGGTTCTCTCAGCGTGTAAGCTTCAGTGCGGCATATCACTAATTTTACAGAACCCTTAGAAAGCTTGTCGACTACGAGGTTGGCTACCGTCCATATCTTATTCGCACATAGTTGGCATATTACTAGGCCCAGCCGGGACGTAGTTTCTGAAAAGCAATAATAATAAAAGCTATTAGTTTCCTAATAGCCATTAGCGTAGAAGCCCGAGAATTTACTAGGAATACCAGCATGTTTTTTTCGAGTAATTCCTTTGTACTGGTGTCTGGCGACTAATCTCCTTCGCGATATTCCAATCTGCCCCATCTTTACAGCGAGCACCTGTGCCGCATTGTGTTTGTTAATTTTTTCCCGAACACTTTTAGATCCTCATCTCCCGGTCATACCTGGCGCAAGCCAGGGAAGAGGGCCTTTGATAACACTCACATGCGCTGCTTGGACCTTTTCCTTATACGGGTGTCCTTTTATTTGTACTACACAAGACTTTAAATAGTAAGTTACTATTACCATCACGCACACACTGCTCATTTTTTGCACCTGACCACGCTGAAATAAGGGGGACTCACAATTCGGGCAACAGTCGCCTCCTGATCCGGCTGTTTGAATTAACTCTATTTCGGTTCTTCATGGCTATGTGGCCCTCTACCATGGGTATTTAAATAGTGTACATTTTTATAACTTCCTTGCAACTAGTGTGATTGGAGGAAAAAAAAGTAACATTATTGGCAGCATTTTCATGTGCTATCTACACTAAGCTCACGTAATTAACTAGTTTGATTAAGTACCATCAGCCAAGAAAAGTCAGGCCGCTTATAACTTCTGACAAGGCTCAGTGACAGCTGACCTTAGAAGTACATTTTGTACTTTATGGTTTCGTAATGAGGCGTCGGTGTCTCTCAATTTCCTACCAGAAACATAATTGCTACGCCACAAACAGAGGATTCACTCTCTTCCAACAGCTTACTCAGAGCGGACCTTAAGCGAAGTACCCAGTATTTAAGTGTAGTGGTGTGCCACCCAGAAATTAGAAACTGTTTTGAGATTTGAGCGCCGCGAGTTGTTCTAAGGTCCATACTCATTTTTACGAGGCAACGAAAATCTGTCTCACTGGAGTGTCCCCTACAGATAGCTAAAAATTTTACAATGACAGTTACGACAGGCATTAGCCTCCAGACTCTTCTGCAGACAAAAAAAATTTTACTACTAGTCTTGTTTTGGGAGGCCACGTGAATGGTGTGAGAAAATGTTTATGCTCAATTGCTGGCCACAGACCATTAACAAAGCGTACAACAAGTCGCTTCTTAATCTTTGCGCTTTGAATGACAATGATTCAGAAAGGCGACTATTAACTCTTGCTAGAGCGTTCTGAAGTTCATGGATTGTTTGGTGGTTGTCGACTTCGCACTGACGAGCTCTTGATTTACTGAATACTCGAGTCTTTAATAAAACAGCTTCCAAGACCTAAAATCTTTTTACGACATATGTTGACTAATTTTGTCACTAAAATCGGCCTTTTAGCGTCATCATTTGATCTGTTATTGGGTGGCTTGAACTGAGGCTTGAAGGCGTGAACATCATCTAAAATCATCAAGGCAAATGGTTTTGTTCCAACATCATATTTAATATATGACGGCAACCATAAACAGCGAGTCGCCACAAGTGGATTGTCCACAATATTATAAAAGTGCCGGCGCACATATGTGGTACTCTGATGTCATTTATCCGAACAATTTTTCGCTTGCCATTTGACTTCCATCAACTCAACCCGCAGACTGTCACATACGTCTGATCTAAACAGACACGGGAAAAATCTGGCTTATGGGCTCACCAAGGGTCTGGTAAACGGACGTTTTCCTGCAGACTTCTACTCCTGTCCTTCTGAGTTAGACCAGCGAGAACGACCTTTTCCTGTTCATTAAGTTCTTCGCTAACAGGATATTCAAAAGTGACGCCAGCCTCGTCACAAAAGCCTCTAACTATTACAATGATGAATTGTTACTGTTCTTAATAGACTTCGGTGCAAACCTGGAGTCGACAAGACTGGCTATGCTACGCCTCTGGATTAAAGCCAGGTGATCAAATACACCGAGGTTCCTGCGGTCAACGCCGGTGGAACAGGAAAAACCCATTTTCCTGTCTGATCTCGCAAACCTTTGAACGCACTGCAGTCCTCTTCGTCTTTCGCCGGAAATATGTTCTGTGTACGCAGTAGCCGCGGTTTTATTGACGGCAAACCAGAATACTCATCTGAAATAAAATATCTAGCCTCATTTTGTGTCTAGAAAGTGGCGCTATTTTGTCCATCGCAATATATCACCAAGGTGGCTGCATCGCCTCATTACTTGGCCCATGCATATGAGGAGTAAAGTAAAAAATTCGGCCTGCTTAGCAAGAGCCTGTAACGGGTGATTTAACCGGCATGGGGCCTCTTGTGTAGCAACATCAAACGCTTGCACCCGTGAAATGGAGGCTGTTTTGTTTGGAAAGGGCATATGTTACAAGCGCATGTTCCATGCACAATAACCGGCCACGACTAATGTTCAATAACAAACAACTGGATTTCATCAAAGACTCCTGCTCGGCTAATAAGGTTTTTGGTTTCGTCTGTTAATGGAAAAATTAAATAATTAATGACGTCAGCCGCTTTTAACGCCTCCTTGAAAGTCTACATAGCCAGCGGGCCTGATAGTCGTTAGCCCCTGACGATCAGCAAATATCCGTTTTTCAAATACCAAACGCTTGCGCGATAGTCAGCGACTCTTTCCCTAACGTACACCGCCCAGCCAATAATCACCATGGTCGTACCAGAAACGATCTTGAATAGAGGTAATATCGAGAAAATCAGAAATGCCTTGAATACGAAGCCCATTTACCCAACTCAAACATCGTTTTTATGTAAGAGGTTAAGTTTCTTCGAGCTGCTAGCAAACATCGCAAACCGGTATTGCTCAGGAGGAACGCTTAATACGAGTAGAGTAGTCAGCCACATTTATGGAGCGGTGATTCCAGTATGCTTGCACAAGGCTTCTTTATCAACATTAGTTTGTGCCCGTACGCCATGACTTTGAAACAAGTTGTAAATGTTTGAAGCACCTATGTGAATGGCTTTCTGCACTTACAATTCCCGTGGTGCGTGTCGGTCTCGCGTTTGGTAAGGAGCATGAGTTCCGCCCTCCGTATGAATACTGTTTCTGCAACTTGATCAGGTCTTTGTCTTGTGCAACGCCTGCGGCCCGCGTCAAACCTCACGCATCACTGCATTCAGATGATGTTGTTCGGAGAAAGCCTAGCCCCGGACCGAATGCTCATATATTCTCATTTGTTATTTAGGGAATGAGCAAGGTCCGCCCTGTTCTAAAAAAAAATTTAACCGCTTCCTCCATCTACCCATGTTTCCTATTTGAATCTACTTAATCACCGAGGTAATCCCATATTATAACTGGCTGTAAGTAGGCGGGGAACCGGCAGAATGTTTTGCACGTATACCACGTCCGACAAACAACGATTGGCTGAACCTTCTTTTATTAGGGCCGCATTCGTTGAAGTGCAAGCGCGCGGTAGCCATTTTTCGTTTCTTTGGACACAGGGATTAATTATGAACTTTAGTTTATAAACAAGCAGGGACCACTCCTTAAGCCATAAAAAGAGCTTCAAGTGAGGCAACATTGTAGCCCGCATTGACTTGCTCGCTATCTCCCTTATATAAGTTGGAAGAACATTGTGCGTAATAACGCTTTATCCCAAGATAATTTTGCGGGATATTTTGATTACCATCTAACAATACACGGCATTTTCTTGTGCGCTTGCTCTATCCTTTTTTCCAGATTAATGGTGGTGGTCTGATTTAAGGCATAGCCTCGTAAACTCCGATTTACCCAACTGGACGTCCTATTGCCTTCTCCTGAGGCCATACCTAACTACCGCAATACAACACCACATGTGGCTGGCGATCCTGTGGAGGTCCATTGCCAGGAAACGTCCCGCAGTTCACATCGCAATATATTCCCCTCGGATCCTGTGGTTTTGTGCTAAGAGCGCTAAAACGAGACGACACCCTGACGTTTGTTTTCGCCACTGACACTGACTCGCGGGGGATTTTAACCGAAATGTCAGGATTTGATTGAGAAAAGTTTTTGATTTTCAAGTAAACTGGTAGCCCAACCATCTCTGTTTGTTCGTAAGTTATAAGCCCTGGCAACTTTAGGCTAATCAACCCCACATCAACAGAGGCAATCGTCTGACGCGGTAAGCCAAAGGTCTAATAGAAGCAGCGTTACTAGTATTGTAAAGGCGATACTGTTTGGCAATTGTATTTTTAACAACCATATCAACCTTATGTTAGGTAACTCAGGCAGACCATCACCACCGCTAGCCCAAGCAGGCGTAGTGCAACTGACCAAAATGCCATGAACACAGCCCGGATGCCATAGGGCGCAGAACAGATTTCCGCGGCGCGAGAGCGCGATTGCAATTATCGTAGCCCCCGGGGCTTACTCTTCCGTACAGAAGAATTTGAACCACGACTATTAAATCGGATCACGCTAAAAAGGGCCCAGACAACTTACAATCACAGCAGTGAAAAGAGCGTGCCCCCATTTCGCGGCCGACCTATCTCGGTCAACTGGAAGAGGGGACGTTATCGGCCGCTGGTGTTGGCATCGGCCATCATTGGAAAGGGACGAAGCCAATAGGGTGGCAGGACACATTTCATTCAAGGAAAGGACCTGAGGTCTGTTGATCACGGTGATCCAAATTGTGGATGGGTTGGGGATTGTGGGACAACTGAGTCACACACCAGTCTTATAACCTCGGGGATTTCCCTGTGCGGGTTCGGCCGAGTGTGACACGGACATGCAAAACTTTATTCGAAGATGGTCGGTCTTTGAGCGCGGTATTTGGAGCTGGGAATATGAGATTTATCCACACTCCGTGAACTAAATTTTGTTTCTTATAAGTGAAACAAACTCAGCCACCTACCGGATGCGAGCGCAAGTTTTTCTAGCCAGACAGCAGCGCTACAAGCACCGATTTTTTCCCGCCAAAGCAGGCATATATGGAATTCCGAGGCCCAATACTATGGGGTGGTGGTGGGTCTATTCCGTTCTTCAGGGCTTCCGGTTTTGGGATTGTCGGATGTGGAGTTATGTCTTTCGTTTTTTATCCATAGACTCTCTGCGGCTGGTCTGAAAGCATTACATGACAAGACAATCGTTGACCGAGCTCTGCAAACAAGTGCACTTATTCCTACCACCAAGAGCCGCGGACACATCCTCTGGAAAAGGCAGGGGAGCGACGGGAGCAATTTCCGCCAGGATAAAGCGCGCTATCGCGGCGCCGTCAGACACAACCCGACTCGGCTTGCGCACGAAAGAAGAGGGCTAAGAGAGTGTTTGTGAGCAGATCGAGAAAGTGCTCCAGGGTACATTGTCACAACCTTAGGAGTCTTTGATTACTGATCCTTCGCGACATTTGGCACGCCCTCTGGCGCAGCGTGTGGCCAGTCCAGCTTTCCTGGCGGGAGAACGAGCAGCGTGTAGCCACTGCATGATGCGGGTACGAAGGGCGGCGGGGTTTAAGCACGGTCTAAATTCCCAAGATTTAGGCCCTTCGCCGATCGGAGGCCTTAAGCGGAGCGAAACGTTGGCCATTGCTACCTGATGGGCGAAGAAAGGCAACCCCTGATTTACTGCATCCGACCGCCGGTGGGCGATTCATGCATTGAGCTGATGGCCTTTGAGATCCACGGACCTCCTAAAAGCACCAGGGTCCACACTTGGAGGCACGTGCCCCCTGTGCCTGTACTATAGTGGTGAAGCCCGCATTAGAGTCTTATTCGGGCGAAGCTTGCTAATTATGTGCGCAACCATGTCGAAACACTCAATGGTCAACGTACTTCTTGACAGGTCCGTTGCGGCGCAAATCGGACGAAAAAACACTATGAGTTTTTACACCAGTATGTGCGTTTAAGTGCTAACGACGACCTTCGACAGTGGAGACTTTGGCTACCGCTTGTTGCTGGCGTTTTGATTATTTTCAGTGAGCAGCAGCGTCACTTCTAATTGGGTTTTGTTTTGAGTCGATCGTCCTAACAGCTTTCCTTTGAGCAAAGAGTCTGCTAATTTTACTCGTTCCGGACCGATCGTGTTGCGATATCGCGGTCAGACCGATACGACATTCCTATCCGACGGCGAATGACTAGTGAAAGAGATTACGGCCCTTCAAGCCAATTAACGGGCCTTCAGGGTACGAACCTGTACCGCATTTACAGCGCACGCGAGCCACGAGACAATTTAGAGGGACACTCGGGGAGTCTTCGGTGATTTCGAACCACTATGATGTTGCAAGTTAGAGAACCGTGCGCCTCCAATTTAATCGCAATTGAGCGAGACGGTAGGGGCTAAGTGCAAGGCTAGCGGCATTGGCGCGGGCATCGGTTCCACCCGCGGCTTTCGGGCTGCCGGAGCTTTAACAAGCCGCGCCGCTTGTGGGGCTTCCCTTTTTGAAGTTTGGTATAAAGGTGCTTACATTCTTTTTCGTGCCGCGGGCGTGACATACGACTTTATTCGGCACTCGGAACAAAGGTCGAGAGCGAGAGCGCCACAGCAAAGGTGAAATCTGGGCGTCATGACGCCCGGAGCTGGCAAGGTCCCATTTTGGGGCCTGGGCGGCTGGGTCTTCGTTTTGCGGCTAGTTTTATGGTGAGAAAAAAATTGAGCTTCGCGAGACCCTGGCCAAGTTGGGTCCGCTGCTGGGATGCGACTTAATTACTTTGCACGAGAGTACCTGCGTACCGTGGCCAAGCCCCCGGGAGCCGAACCCGGTAAATTAGCCGTCGTTCAAGTAAATCTAGCCACTTTCATGGGGCCATTCATCGCCCAACGGTGCTTGATTTTGATGGAAGTAATTGGGGCGGAACTCTTGGGGCAAGAAGACAGC
>Ga0163217_1043360_pt1 | contig 10923 bp, 11 predicted proteins | sample SynspAceP_FD_185933 | JGI IMG/M metagenome (GOLD analysis project Ga0163217, IMG submission 185933) | Saline lake microbial communities from Ace Lake in Antarctica - Synechococcus sp. Ace-P (PacBio error correction) | ecosystem: Environmental > Aquatic > Non-marine Saline and Alkaline > Saline ...
TAAAAACTCGACTTGATTCGAGTTGCCGCTGCCTTTAAGGAAGCTCTCTTGCAAAGGGCTGATCATAAGCACTTGAGTGCTGCACGTGGTATAGTTTATGAAGGTTAAACGCAGCGGGCAATTTCCGTTGCCGCGGGCAGACCTCTCCTATGAACAGAGTAGATCACGACAAGCCGCAGCTCTATCACGTTTCAGTCAGCTAGAAGGCTGATGGCGGATCCATAGGTCTCTACTCCGAGACGGACAATAGCCGTTGTGCGCTGGAGGGATGTGCCTCGACGGCCGTTCAAAACGTGCTGGATTAAGCCCGCAGAGGTGAATATTATCAATCTTCCCTCTGTAATTAGTGAGGCGAGTCAGGCACTTGTCAAGTCTTATTTCTACTTGGAATACCTGCTCTATGCCATCTTTTAACCTTGCTGAATGAAAGTTGCGATGGTCCTCGTTGGATCCAAGTCTGTCCTTATAAGTTGATCGATCTTGAATTATGCTGTGGCGGTGACGTTTCAAGAAAGTTGTCATGGCCTGTGGCGGCTATTCAGGTGCCCTCGCTGATGGTGAGCGCCAGGGTCGATTTGTGGCTTTTCTGTGTGGCTTGTTGAATGCCACACTCTTCTGGCTGACGCCACAAATCGTGGTTGCTCCAACGTCGGCGGATGGGCCCGACGGGCTTCTGCGTAGATATCGCTCGCTCTTGCAGATTGGTGCTGGCGGCTCCGCTTGTGAACGCTGAATGGGGCGTGAACGATTTTTGGATGCCGCTAGTGGCGGGCCAGTGGTTGTACGCAGCCGACAAAAAACGCCGCCACACCCCACATCGCAGGCTCGTCTTGCTGCGATGCGTCGTCTCGGGGTAGTCCGGGACGTACTGTGAGCCGTTTCGGAACAGGGATTGCTGAGTTAGGGGTTTGTCGTTTGAAACCCTTGGCCTTGAAAAGGGATTGAGCACACCCAGCTCCTCCAGCCCTCGATTCCAGCGTGGTCCCCGGCGCATGGCATTGCCGTTGTCGCGTGGAGGATCAGCGGCTGCTGCTGGGCTCTGTGTGCCGTCAAAGCCCTTGGCCGTGAATAGCGCTTTTCAGGCAGGCCCGCTGCACCATGCTCAGCTGCGATCTTCGTGACCCACCTCGGCTACTCCCAAAGTCCACCACCTTGCCATCCAAGACATCGCCACCAGTACAGTAGAGCCACACTATCCTGCGCACGGTTTCGGCAGAAAGCTGAATATCCCACGACAAACCTCATTGGCAATCGCCCTGGGAGGCGCGGCAACTGACGCGTCTGGCCCGGCAGCCTGGCGCGACTCGCGGCGGGGCAAACTGACCGTGCCTGATGCAAGATCCGATAGAAGTCGATTCAGAGCCGATTATTACAGGCCTTGATCATCCAGCGCCGGTACGAGATCTGTCGCTGGCGGCAGCGGGAGGGCGTACTTCGCTTGGGTTGCAGGTGAGGAGGATCCGCTGGCGTTCCTGCCCGCTTTAGCCGGTGAACCCACCCAGGCGTGAACCTGCCTTTACGGCGTCCTCGCCGTCCCACACCAACCAACGCCTTATCGCACGCGCCTGAGGGTTCGTCAAGGCCTGATAGCCGACTCAGCGCCAAGGCGCTTACCATTCCCTGGCGCCACGCATCGCCTCGCCGATCAGCTCGATTGCCTCCCGCCGGTGCGCCGGTGGCGTCCGCCTTCCGCGTCCTCCGAGCAGAAGGCTCGCCCACTTTTTTCGCAGCACCCAGCAATGGACTGCCATCTCCCCATGGCTTCTCGCTTGCGCTGCAGCTCCTTTTTGAGGGCTTTGATCTCTCGCTGGTCCGGGCGCGAGCTTTGTTCGGCTCCTTCTTGCTCGCATCGTCAGCAGACACGGCTTGGCATTGGCATCCTGGGCTGCCTGGCGCCAACGCTCCACCTGCCTCGGAAACAGGTCCCGTCCCCGGCAGTGTAGCGGTCTGACTCCAGTGCATTCAGTGCCACTCGGTCCTCCTGAGCACCACTGTGAACTTCGTCCGGCAGCGCTCCAGCCGTTTGGTTCCTTTCTCGGAATGCCGGCCACACCGTCTCCGCTGCAACCGCCATGTCTTCCTCCATTTGTAGAGGGTGATCAACGTGAAGCCCAGCTCTTCTGAAATCTGAGCCAACGCTCTGCCTGTGCCGGCGGGCTCATCCCGCCTTCTCAGTCACATCAGCTGTGACGGCCTCGCTTGTATCCGCGCATTTGGTTCGCTGTCCTCAGCCCCCCCGGGTTGTAACTGATGGAGAAGGGTGACATACTTTCTTGAAGACCGGGGTGGTCAATCTCCCACTCGATTAGGTAAGCAAACCCGCACACCTCGTGAGTCCGTTCCGGCCGTGCTTGTACAGCTGGCAGATGGCAGAACCAGCACGCTCGTCATTGCCGCAGATTGAACCCGCCGATGAATCGGTAGCTGAAGGCGGCCCAGTAGCGACAAAAGCGTACTTTCGAAGCGAAGGCATGGAAGCTGCCGCTGAAGCTGCGTTTTCAAGTGCTGAGCACCGTGAATCCAACGGAATTCTGTAATCCATTGGGAATGACGACCCTTTAAGCGACCACAGGAATGATGGAAGCACCGAATCTTCTGCAACGGCGCGAAGAGCAAGCCAGCACCATCGGAGATTCACTTTCACAGCCTTCGCCAGTGAATCTGGGCCCAATCAGCAATAGCGGCAAAAGAGAACGTTGGGCACGGGTGGCAAGTTTTATGATACCGGTGCCCGCCTCATCGACAGGATGCTGCCACGACCGGCACACCTTGTTTCTCCGATCCACGGACCAGCTTGCCACCGACATCGTTTTCTCCGCCAAGGTAGGCCCATCATCCACCTGACTCCTTCCTCTGAGGATCAATAGGCGCCAATCGACGTTTCTTTTCATTGCTGCAGATCTTTGTTCTGAAGAGCAACCATGCCTTTTCGTAGTTTCGACACCGAGAAATGGAACGCCATCAGAGCTAAGTGAGGAGATTCCTGTCTTGGTCTTGGTCGGATCGAGGTAGAAGGCAAGAACTCCAGGTGGTCCAGAGGTAATCGCTTGTTGCCTCCTAGATGGTACGGCCGTGAGGGTGGCTTGATGACGACAGCTTGCCGCAACTGATTAGCGCTTTGTGGCGCCTGCGCAATGAGAGCCTCGTACTCCTTGCCCTCCAACAACGTGGGCAACGGAAAACCATCGAAGCCCAGCGCGCCTTGTCAGGGCAAACTTCACATTTTTGCTCGGTTCCGTAGGAGCTCAAGTAACTGGGGCACGACAGGGCTGGCGCCTGAACTGGATCCGAATTCATAGCCATGCAGTGACGACTGTAATAGTGCGACCAGCCTAGGTCCTCAATAAGGCTGCCCTGCGGAGCTTGCCTGCCTAATCAAGCTGTTTTAATGGTTGGAGCCCCAGGCTTTGAGAGCGAGCCGCTCAGAAAGCCTAGTCCGAGAGGTCTGTGCAATCATTCTGCAGATCGGCGTGGCCTATGTCGCTTTGTAAGTCTCTTCCGGGTGACCGGTCCTGGCGATGCATTGCGAGCAGTGATTCTGGCAATTGCTCTAATGCTTGCAAAAACGATCGAATAGGCTCGTCGATTGGCATGAGCACCTTCGGCCTCTGAAGGGACAATGTGTTCAACTGGCTTGTTCGCCTGGAAGGTGCAGCACGCCCCAGGCTAATTCTCTGCTTGTTCAAAACAGCAACCTCTGTGCTCCCGCCCGCGCCCTTGGAATCGCAGTCTCCAGCGAACGATGCTCAGCCCTGTTGATTTGAGGACAGGATAGCAGGATTGGGATCGGCCAGGAAGCGCCGGGATATCTATTCATTCGATCAAAAACAGCGCACATGATGCTCAGGTCTGGTCACTGGGGACTTTTTGATGCTCTTAGCAAGCTACAGTGCCTCTACATCCAGCTGGAGTGCGCAATGATCTGCCGCCTGCAAACCTGAGATCGAGCTGAGGCGCACAGCGTTTACTGCCGAGCACTTTGGCTCGGCCATCTGGGCGTACATATCCGAGCAGCCAGATGAACGAAGTAAGTAACGAAGTCGGTCGCCTAGTAAATCTTGCGATTTCTTGCAAGCAGTCCGGCGGAGCTTCATACCGGTCCTTTAACGATGGAGTGTTTCTGTACTACCGACCATCTGCCGACGCAGCAACTGGGTTCTGAAACGGTCTTTCTCTGAACCCGTTGTTGAGGCAGAAAGCTTTCTCCGATATGAATCGCCTCTGCACCTCACGCGATTTGCCAACCCCGTCTCGGGAGCAAACCAAGGGATCACTCAGGAACATGGTGTGTTTGTCGTCATGTCCACGTCCATCAATCCCATCCTGGAAACTCACGTTGCAGACCTCTGGCGCCATCTACCTTGAGCGACCTCCTGCCACATCTCTCATTGCGATGCAGCGAACCCGTTCCGCGTGCTCACGCAATCTCACATGGCTCACGCAGGCCTCATCCGCTGAGGAGCCCTTGAGCGTGGCTGAGCTTGCCATCCTCGTCCCGTCTATCAGCGGAGAAGGAAGCCATTCGAGCTGTTTCGCTCCTGTCGCATTCAGGCCCACCAGAACTGTCGCAAGCCCCGCTGACAGCTTCATGTGTCGCACGCGCTTCGAAAGCATGGATTCGAGCGTTCATAGGCTCATTTACTGTCACCATCCCTGACTTTCTAATAGATTTCAATTGCGTGAAGTCTCGGCAAGTCGGCGAATATCGCTCCATGGTCTTGAATGCAAGCTGGCATTCTGTTCGATCCTCAACCGACGACGACTGCTTGAAGCCTAGGAAGCATCGACTCCACCTGCCCCCTGTATCCGTCCGCCTCGATAAACAACGGATCGTAGCCCTTCAGTTTTTCAACGCATTTTTTACCCCGCGAACTCCTACACGGAATCCAGTGCGCATAGCTCTCACCATTGCCTGCATGCATCGGCCGACGTTGTGTTTCCCCTCTGACCACCGGTGACCACGAATGCGCTCATGCGACAGGCTACATCACCACCGGCTTGTTCTTTCGCCCAGATTGGTGACCAGGATCTGGGCGAGATACAAAGCATGCCTTTCTTCCCATTTCTTCTCTACTTCGCAAGCCTTCTCCACCGAGTAGTGTGCAATTTATTTCGATAAGCCTTTGTTGCATCAACACTGTTTTTAATCTAGCCACTGGGAAAGCCTGGGCGCGACGACCCAGGCTCAGCAGGAGCGGCTGTGCCGGATTTCTTCGCGGCCATTTCCTTGTCTATTACCGCTACTTTGAAGCCTCGTTGTCGAATCATTGAAGGATCCGCAATCCTGCTTGTGGCCGCCAGCGATGCAAGCTTATCGCAAAGACGCCTGTTAAATGAAGGGCTGCGGTTCTGGCATGCGCCCTTTGCGATGCATACCGAAGGCATCTGTGGCTCGACCAGTGTTCCTCAATTGCCTTCAACTGCGCGTTCCTGTACTTCCCGTGAGAACCCGGTCTGGTCGCCCAGATCGTATGTCGTTCTCATTATCAATGAATCAGGGTTCTCGTCAGTAACGATTATTCCGTCTACAACCGGCCACTGGCTGCTTGCGGAAGCGGTTCGTTTCCGTGCTGCAGCAAACTTATCCCTCCATCGAGATCGTGAATCGGGACGAAGATACCACTGACGCTACTGCAGATGTTGCCCGATACGCCTCTCGGAGAGAAGCCATCATCCCCTGGTCAAGGTGATTCGCCAGTGTTCAACAGTGGTTCCCCGCGCAGACACGCAGAGGGTCCTGGATGAACACGGGGCGAAATTCCATTCAATTCCTTCGAAACAGCGGACGCGACCTTGCCTGCCGGCAAAGTTTTCCCTGCCCAGGTGTGCTACCTTGCAGCGCCGGCCTGAGTGTGGATCCTGCTACGCGGAATCCCAGTGCTGAAGAGAAATCAGCTTCCAACCCAACCAGGACGCCGACGTCCGATGAGGGCCACCGTGAACTCATCGATCACCCTTCCCCAGCTGTCTGAACGGAACGGTGGTGGACCACAGCATCTCCCTTTGTCAACCGCCGTACCCTGCTGATCAGCTCGGGCCATGGCAAAGCGCGATGGATCAACGAGAGACTGGGAATGACGACGCCGTTGTGTTCCACTGGACTCGCCTAGTCCTCGGGTAATGAAAGCTCTGCTCGATTCGCCGCACCAATGCTAAGCGAGGAGCATTTTTTGGAAAAAAAAAAGCGCTGGAGGTAGCACAAATCCCGCGTAACGGGCTGATCGTGCCAAGGTTCGTCGCTCCGGATTTTGGAAATGTGGCAGCCAGGCTGTGGACAACCGCGGTGAACCAAGAAGATGATGCAACTTTTCCAAGGCTGTCGTTCTCTTTGCGCGCCAAGTCGCCTTGCTGGTGAAGTTCCCGTATCTCCGCACAGTCGAATCAGGCTTGCTCAGCAGGCCTGCAACGGCTCGTTTAATGCTATCAGGATAAAGCAGATCCCTCTGCGCCTACCACTCAGCCTGGTTGAACTGGTTTGCAGACCTCCCTAAAGTTCTTTCGTCTTAAAGGCACCAGATATTCCGCTTTTCTCTAGGCCTTTCTGAGCGCTAGCCACCAGTCTCTGTAATTCCTTCTCACCAATTTAAACGCAGCGAGTCTCGTGCTCATAGAAAGAACGCTTACCTGGTGATTCTTCCATCCGCCATGCTTGGAGTGAATGGCGATGACTAGATCGCTATCAGGAGCCTCCAATCATTTTCCTGGCCTTGATCCTCCAGTCCTTGCGCTCACGAGCTGCACCTCAGGTAAGCCTTGATCTTGATGTGGTTGTTCATCCGAAAATCCATTTGCGCCAATCGATTGCTGGGGTATTGAATTTCGGTTGAGGAATTCTGCATAATTCCCCTGATTTCTTGCTGAAGAAGATTCTAACAGTGCAGCAATCCCCTTTCTGGTATAATTCTTTTTGACGTATGTTACGCTTTCGCGACTTTCTTGAACATGTGTCCGAGGTTCTCTGGCTGAGGGGCGCACAAGATTTGCTTTTGTTAGCTCATGAACGACGATTTCGGGTGCTCAAACCCCAAGGTACTTTCTTACCTTACACCGCAATCCCTTCACGGGCTGGGCTTTTCAGATCCTACCCACATCAATTACAATCACTGCGAACCAACCTTTCCCATGTATTTTAGTCAGCATGTCAATACCTATCCCCATCGCTGTGAGCTAATGGGTTTAGCGGCAACTTGCGACTGCCTCAAACAGGGTTGGATTGGCGGCCATCTGCCAGTGTGGTTGAGAAAAACAGGCCGCCAGGGATTTGCTGATGCCTAGGCCGCCCTCGTTGGCGGATCCTGCCCACCTAATCGTCCCTGAACGCTATGTAGGTAAACACCTTAGCTCTATTTTCAATCAAACTCTGCTGCCGCTGAGATTCTGATCTCTGGATTATGGATCCACGACAAAACCGCAGATATTGTTCGTGCGGCTCCGCGAATGCCCCAGTTCCAGGTCGCTTGTAGTGAATCATGATCCTGCTTGGCTAACTGAGAACTATCTCAACGCCCTTCGTTACGCCTCTCCATCCGTACTACGTTGCATTGCTGATCATGATGATGTAGGGTTCCCGTCGACTTGAGTGCTTGCTTGATGCGTTCTTTGCAAACCAAAGTGCACTCTTGTTGCTGCGAACAGCCTGCTTGCCAGATGCCCAATAAATCCAAACCGGGAACCCTGCGTGGGGGTTCGCCAGCCTCGAATTCGATCTGCAAGCAACATCGAGGATGGAAAGTTTTTTCTTCCTTATCTCAAGGCGTCTCCCCTGTTGGCCCACATCTGGCCTTCCCCTTTCTCGCTTTCGGATCCGATGGTTGCGAAGCCCGCCTCGAATTCCACAGTGTTCTTTGAAGAATGGCTCCAACCAGTTGGCCGCTGTTACGGCCGAATCTGGTCCTGATTGCCCAAACTCTCACCTCTATAACCGCTGCCATCCCCTCCAGGCCAGCCATACTTCCAGGCAAGGCTGCGAAGTCAGAAAGAAAACCATCCTTGAACCTGCTCTCCAACCGGCCAATACCGAAAGCCGCTGCAAAACTTCACTACTGCCTGATCGATGCTTAAATGCCAGATGTTGGCACAGGCGCGCCTTACGAGATGTCCTCTGTTCAAGGCTGGATCATGCTCGATAACGCTTGCTTGCTTTCCCTGAGCACCAGCTTAGGGATCGAGATCATCCAACGCGCTCATTTCGCTACGTAATCATCAGCGTGTTATCCGGTGGCTTCACCCGTCGCTACCCTCAGGTCTGCTGAGTGTTTTTGCAAGACTAGTGGCCATCCTCGTAGCCTGTGCCTTTTGGCTAACGCCTGCTCACATGATGAAGAATTGTCGGTTATTTGCAGCCCATGGCCATGCGCTCAATTGCGGATCTCATGACTTCAGTTTTTTCCTCCCTATCGCGGAGACAGGAGTGCAATTCTTGTTCTCGTGGTCGGAATGATACTGAATCTGAGCGCCGACCCTGATACAAATGGGGAGAAAGTAGATAGGTTGACGTTGTTGCTGCACAGAGCCTTGTCTCACCAAGGCCCACTTGCTGGATGTGACACTTGCTCGTGGAGGACTACAATACATCGCCCGCCTTATGTTGGGAGTTATGGCATTAAAACGCTCCAACCACCAGCCTCCATCCTGGACTGCCCCCGAATGCGTTTTCTTGTAACCAGTGATCGTTGAGGCGGGCCCTCGATGGAGCACCTCTTTGTGAACGATGCCAACCCACATGGCTAAGCCGCGTTGGGTCACACCGGCCCCCCCCTGAGCCGGTCCTCTCTCGATCATAATCCCCCACCGACGCTTCGGGTATGTTCCGCGCGTGCCATGAGGCCCGCAGCGGCCTACCGCCGAGTTTTCTAATTTTTCGGCAAGAACTGGGAACTTTGGTAACGCCTCGCGAGCAGGGCACGTCATCCACCATCCTGAGGTGCTTGACACGTGTGGCGGATACTGTTCTGTGGGCTCTTCTTCGCGTCATTGGCGGAGCACACGTGGTCATTGCGGCTCCTCCCGGCCCTCTACGCAGCCCGCCGCAGTGGCCATCCTGAAGGCCCCTCTGCTGGTGCCAAGCTGCCCGAGTTCCCCCAGGCCACAGGTTGGCGTCTTTGCCAAAGCTGTGAAGCCTTCGATCGACACCAGGCCGAAGGCGCCTATTTCATTGCCCGATCCACGCGACCGCAACGCGTGATCCCGCGTCGGCGCTATTTGCCGAAGCTTTTCGCCACGGTCCCTGGCTGCCGAAGGTGTGGCCTTCGAGCTACCCAATCGCCTGCATCTCTCCGCGGCACCATGATGTAACTTTTCGTGTGGCGATCCCCACCTATGGGCGCGAGCAGGTGTGAACGATTCCACGAATCCTGCTGCTCTGATCCAACCGCCGGAGGAAGCTGCTGGTCATTGATCAACGCCTGATCACGAAGCCAGCACACAAAGCGCACTTACAAGCTGTGAATCAACAGGCACGGCTGCGCTGGCATCCGCCTGAAGCAACCGTCGATACCGCTGCCATGAATCGAGCCTGCTGGAGGCCCCCAAGGCCAGCGGTGCTCGTTCTTAACGACGACATAATCCCCTCGCCTGGTTGCCTGCACGCCCACCTGAAGCTCACCGCCCACTGGCCTGGAGCCCTAATTGGCGGGCAGGTGCTGCAGCCTTGGCAACGAGGGACAGCCCGGCTGCGGAAAACATGGCCGGCACTTCGCTTCAACAGCTTGCAACCCCCGCCCGGCAAGTGAGTCATGGAGGCAAACTTCTCCCCTCCACGCCAAATGGCGGCTCGATCTGGGCGCTTGATGAGACAATTTGTGCCGTGTTGCCATATCGCTAAACAAAGCAAGAACTTGCATATCGCTGGCGCCAGGCTGGTTGAGTATCCGGTTAATTTCTGACAGGCGTGAAGACACCATCCCAAGCTCAGCGTGGCGGCAACCCCAAGTTTATGCCAGCACCTCATCAACAAACTCGGCCGATCACTGTGTTGTTCGTTTTATTTCCGCCTGCCGTTACTCACCATTGCTGCCTCCTGCTGGAGTTTAACGTGATCTTTGCTTCGGTCGGTGAATCACACGCCATCATGTTACGCCAGACCCTGTGATTAAACGCTGCCTCTGGCGGCAGCTGCGTGGATTGGCTGGGCTCCTTAGATGCATTACATGGCCGGCTCTGGTAACGAGTTACGCTCGCACCAATGGCCTTCCAAGAGCGCCAGTTTGTGGTATTGAAGGCCTGCCGAACTTCCTGCTCCGGAACATTTCTAGCAACAACAGATGTTCAAGACCCTGACTTTGCTGTTCTGCTTGAGTTTAAAAGTTTCCATGCAGGCTGCATTGAAACAAAGCGGTTTCTGCAACGCCGGAATCAGCAGCTTTCGCCCCATTGTGCTTCTCAAGTTCTTGATCATCGTGCATTTTCTCTGTAATACCAAGCAATTTTTTCGACGCCTTGAGACTTCTATTGAAAGCTTCTTCCATATTAAATGCTCGTCTGCAGACTCATATATATTCATGATCCGTCTTGCTGTGTTGTCAGCCACCCGATCAGTACACGCCCCTGGTTTGCTCCCTGCGGCCGATCCTGGCTGGAGTCAAGGTTTTCTACCTTTTGGGACTTCGTATTGCCGAGCCAGAATAAGCTTCGCCGCAGAGTGTTCGCTGGAATTTCCGTTGCTTAAGCTACCCCAGCTGCTCATACCAACCGTCGCCTGATCCAGCACGCACCATTTCCGGTGGCCTCGATAATCCCAAGCTGGTATCGGGTGCTGCCGGCGACCCGACCGTGCTGCTGTTCGGCTACGCCTTCCCGCAGCCACCACGCCTGCTGGCTGATCCACGTCTGAGGCGGGATTCCGACGTTCTGCGGGCGGGGATTCCCCCCACATTAGCGGTGGTACTTCTTTCTCTCTGGAAGCAAACTGGTAATCTCTTCGTC
>Ga0163217_1043431_pt1 | contig 10923 bp, 12 predicted proteins | sample SynspAceP_FD_185933 | JGI IMG/M metagenome (GOLD analysis project Ga0163217, IMG submission 185933) | Saline lake microbial communities from Ace Lake in Antarctica - Synechococcus sp. Ace-P (PacBio error correction) | ecosystem: Environmental > Aquatic > Non-marine Saline and Alkaline > Saline ...
TCTCTACTGAACATGCGAACATAAGAGACAGAAGCACACACAACAGCCAAACCTCAGGAGGCCGATTTTAATACCTAAGCGACAAAAACAATGTTAATAAACTCGTCAACCAAGGATAGACGCCGAACCGCGGCTATAAGCTCATTCCAACATAAAGCGTGAAACGCAGTAACAGCAGTTGTGGGGACAGCCGCGTTGTCGGCCAGTTTTCCTTAATCGAGATGATAAAGCCCCCACTAAAATCGCCGCCTTCGAAATACCAAGTCACTGGGCCAGATCGAAGCGATAGGATCGCAAGCCGTCGTGACCAGGGCCGCAGCGTGGTCGGGATAGCCCAGCCGAGCGCCTCGCCACACGAAACAACGCCAACCGCCAGCGATTGGCCGCGACAATTCTCCAACAGGACCGCCCCCTTCGCAACGAGACCACGGTGCCTTGGCAAACTCCTGCCCAGCTGTTCCGTAGAACACGCTCACGCCTCGCCACCGAGCAACACACCGGCCTCGGGTGAAAACGGCGGCCGGCGAAGAACAACGCGCACAGGCGAAGGTGCGCCAGATGCTCGCCATAAAGCCGCCATCCAGCCGCAGGCCACCCAGACCGCCACGTAGGCCGGCGCATGGATTGGAGGGCGTAGAACACCCAAGGATTCTGCACGGGTTGCCCGCCCGCCCATCCACAGGCGCATAGAACTAATGTCCGCGCCAGAAAAACACCAAACAAAGGTGGGGCGAAAAACGCCTTGAACGGTGCGAGCAGGGTCGCTTCCACAGATCCAGAATTGGCAAAGGGCGGCCAGGTCCAAGATCGCTGGTCAAGCTGCGGAAGAACTTGTTGCAGTAATCGCCAGGTAATCGCCCCGATCGGAAAAATCCGGTTGCAGGCAGCGGATCAGCCGAGCACCCGCCCCTCAGCCGAAAAGGGCGGCCGGGCTGGGAAGCCTGCCCGGGCAAGCCATACGCCTGGTCATCGCCCTGGAGAAGGGTGACGCTAACCAGACAGCTGAGTCCCATGGGGCCGCACCGGCCTTCGTAAACCATCCCGGCAAAGATTCCACACCTAGCGCAAGATTCCGTTACATGCCTAAAGGCAACGGCAGAGCTTCGCCTGTTGCGCAAGCTTCCCTTCGAGTTCCCTCACATAAAAACAGACTTCCTTAGAGAAAACTCCCGCCCCGCATCGTCCTTATCCTCGCCCTTTTTGGGCATAACCTCCGCCTATGACCACCACCCGTTCAGCAGCGCCACGCCGTCTGCCTGGACAGTTCGTGAGTGGGTCCACCTCCAACACAACAGCGCCCGCCTGTATGTCCGGTGGTTCGGTGGTGCTAATGATCCCACCCTGCTGCAGCACATCGCCTCATCGGCCTTTCGTGCCGCGCCCCTGCGACATCGACGGCATCCGCGAGCCTTCCGCCGGCTTTGATTTACGGCAACAACATCATCTCCGTGCTGTGTTTCTTCCGCAACGCCATCGGCCACACTGCACTCTAACCCGGATCTGGAAAGCCGCCAACCTCGATGAGTGCTTACAACGCCGTCCCTATCAGCTGGTGATGCTTCCACCTTCGATCGCATCTCTGCTACATGGGCCGCGAGTGGGAACTCTCTCTCCTACCGCCTCGGCCATGCCCCCTGGATCGTTCGCCACACGCCCGCGGCGGCCGCCTCGCTGTCTTCCGACTCTACCCTTCGGTCAGGGTCGTCCTCATGATGGCATCCCCTCGCACTTCTTCTCCGGCCACCTTCAAACTTCATTTGGTGTCAACCGAGCACAACATGCCTGAGCACCCCTTCCACATCTGGTGTGGCTTGGTGCCTCGGCGGCCCCTGGTTCTCGGCCAGCACGGTTCACTCGTCACCAGCTCCTGGTGCGTGACGACCGAAAGCGAGAGCCAGAACTACGGTTACAAAGTTCGGCCAAAGAGAAGAGACCTACAACATCGGGGGCCCCGCTACTCGTCGCCTGACTTCCCAGTACGCCTCTTTCATCAACAACAGCCGCAGCCTGCACCCTGCCGCCACCTGCGGTTTGGTTGGGCATCTGTTAACCGCCCTTGGCTGAGCACATGGGCCTTCAACCTCAACGGTTTCAACTAATCAGCGAATCCTCGATGGCCAAGGCCGCGTGATCAACACCGCTGACGTGCGACCGTGCCGTCTGGCGCAGGAGTGAATGCACGAGCGCAACGCTCACAAACTTCCCGCGACCCTGCCTCTGCAGAAGCCACCCCTGTGGCTGATCACGCCTTCCATCGCTGACGCACGCGGAGTCAACCCTGTTGCCACCATCCTGTCACCTCAACCCCCTACGCGAGGGGGGCTTTTGTAACCCGCCAACGCACTAGGCCATGGAAGCAGTTATGGCCAGCCTCTTTCCGTGTCCAGCACCTTATCGCGAATCCCACGGCGGTGGCGTTGGGGATCGCAGGTTGCCCGCCACGGCTCCAACGGAACTGGCGGCCATCCAGGCGGAACTGGATCGCCCAAACCGGCCAAAGCAAGATACCCACGCCCCGCAGGAGGACGACCGGTCGAGATCCTCACGCCCTCTCGATGGGTACCCTGGGAACGCCTATGCATGCGGTTGCGCAACAAGATCAACGCCCCGGCGATTACAGCGACATGGCGTGGCCTTTCCGCCCCTCCATCGACCACGTAACCAGACAGAAGTAAAACGCATCCAGCCGCAGCGGCGGCGGGACGTCCCAGCCGCGAAAACGATCGCCGGGTGGCCGCCGGGCGATCGCCCAAGCAACGCCGCCACACCCATGGAGCGAAGTATCGCCTGGGTAAAGCGCACATCCACACGATTTGAAAGCGGCATCGATCCAACCCTTGACGCTCGAAGCCGGTGGAACCACCATGTGCGCTGCCCCTGATCAGGCCGTGGCCGAGCACGATGAAAATCGACGCATGAGGCGATCGGCCCGCGACGGACGATTCCTGCGGCGGCGTGATCGAATGCCTGTGCGGCGTTCCGCCATGGGCCTGGGCAATGCCTGCTCGACAAGCTGGAGCTGACCTGGCCAAGGCGGTGAATTCGTTTGCCGCCACAAGGGATTCGAGATCGGCTCCGGCTTCATGGCACCTGCCTGAAAGGGACGAGCACGAACGATGCCTTCCTGCCTACCGCGACGGACCGCCGCGCACGGCCAACCAACAACCTCCCCGGTGGGAAGTACAAGGGGGATCAAAGCAATGGCGAGGAGATGTTTGCGTGCCCTTCAAGCCACCCCACGATCCGCAAGGAACAAACCCATCGACTGCCCTGAGCGGCCACCACCTGCTGCCAATGGGGTCGTCACACCCGCGTGCTGCCCAGCGAAGCATGCCGAGGGTGGAGGCCCATGGTGCTTTGGTCTTGGCCGACACCTGCGCGTCCAGCAGTAGTGCAGCCTGGGAGGAAAAGGCTGAACCCGAGTTCGGGGGACTGATGATAAAAGTACTATCTTAGGCTCTGCATCATGCACCTCAAGGCCGCGCTTTATCCTCACTGCCGCCTTGGCTGCTTGAGCGTTGCAGCAAAGCCTAAGCCCCCCAAGCGAATGGCAGCCTGGTGAATGGGGAAATTCGAACGCCGACTCACCCCAGCAGGTGACCCACCCCATCTTTCACGATCATGATCAATCAGACTCCGGTGGCAAACCACGGCGACGGATGTCGATTGAACGCTCGGACGCTGCTTCAAGGTGTCGGAGCCTCAGTGAGAGCAATTCGCCGAAATCAACGCCCAACATTTTGTGAACTATTTCAAGTGGCCAGTGGGAATCCAGCGAACGCCGTTGTGATTTCAATTGCCACCGGGACGCAATGGTGATGAACCGTAAGTCTGAGATCGCGATCTCGGATTTGAGCAACACTTTTTAACAGCTCGGATGACACCACACTCTTTCCCACCAGGAATTCACTAACAGGCAATAGCGCCTGGGCTTCTATCAAGGTGGCGCCTCGGGCCTTAGGAAGACATCCTGGTCGGTGACAGCGTATCCTCAACGGGTCCCGCCTTCATTCCGCAACTTTCTTGAGCCGCGCCGCTTTTTGGATCCGCATTCCGTGCCTGCACCTCTGCCGCGCTGCTCCGGCCTGGTATTGGGGACTCTGCGAAGGCTCGGCGCCGCGATCGAGCCTGGGCAAATCCTGCCAAAACCTAGCAGACCCGCCAGCAGAACGCCTCTGACCAGCCTGACGTCCGGCCCCGAGGGCGATGGCAATCCACTCCCGCATCCAACACCAGGCGCACATCCGCGCAAAGCAGGCCCGCCCAGCACGAATGCAGCAACGGCGCGTACCCGCCCAGGGGCTTGTCCCGCAACCGCTGCCCAGTAGAGCTCCCAACGCCGCCGCGAAACAGCTTCATCACCAATTCGGCATCCAAGAGCCTGGCCTGTGAATCTCCGCGGGGTCCAGCATCCGGGACCAGGGTGAACCAGTGCGTTCGCACCTGCGGAGCAAGGCAGGCTCAAGAATCGGCGCAGCGCATAACGAAAGCCGGCCCCTTCTTTCGCACGAGAACCGCTCGCTGCTGCCGATCGAGGCGGCTCCGAACCACCAGGGCGGGGAACGACTGCAATCAGCTCACGGCAACGCCCCGACCACCGAATAGGAGCGCCAGGCGATCTCCACGTGCTGCACGCCAAGCGCAATGAAGGCGCTCCAGCATGGGAGCGGCATCGATGGGTGCCGGGGCCTCAGCCAACCAGAGGAAGTGGTCTGCGTCAAGGACCGATCACTCCTCAGACTACTCGCAACCTCCACGCTCACGGATCAGGAGCTACAGCAAGCTCGAATAACATCACAGCTAAAACGTGCGAGCTTATCAGGCACGGGATTAACTTGTAACCCGATGAAACACCGCACAAGCGTTCCAAAATATGCCCTGGAAGCGCTGGCGCCAGAAATTCGACTCCCCGCCTAGGGACAAAGCTCAGTCCAACGATCAGGACCTGCTCCTGCCCATACCACCGGCCGCACACCTTGGCCAGCGGGACTTTCCAGCGACCTCCACCGCTGCCTTAGAAGGGTCCGCCGGACCAGCCAGCCGAAAAAGGGCAAACGGAGCCTGAGCCATGCCACCATGCGAATAAGGGGCAAAAGCCCAGTTTCGTTCAGCCAGACCTGCAGTCGTTCGCATTACCCCCACCGGCCAGGTGATCGTTCTGAATGGTCAACGACGGTCACCAAAGAAGCACCAACTTCCCGCTTGTCCAGTCTCACCCAGGATGCCATGAAACTAACACTGCTGAAATCGCTGTATACCTGATATCGGCGTGTGTCTCGGTTGTAGCCGACGCCGCCGGTAAATTCGACATCAACCAGTTGAGCGAAGCCTAGCGAACGTCTATAGCCTGCACGATCAGTAAGCCTGCAGCGATCAGCCCACTCGTTGCCAGTTCAATCACGCGCAGTCCTGGTTAGGCCGAACGCGGCGGCGGTAAGCGTTCAGGCCGTGCGAGGCAGGACGCCAGGCTGAAAGGCAGAGGGGATCTGGCGCCGTTGTCCTTGATGTGAGTGTAAGATCCCTAACCGAGTCAACTAAAAAAAACAGAACCCAGCGTTTCAGTGTGAAATAGCCTTCCAGAGGCTGTCCCCGCCCCGTAGCAGACCGATTTGCCTTCACCGCAGTGATAATCAAGCTGCCACCAGAACCTAATGGCCAAGGCCAGGGATTAGAAGAACCCTGAAAAACAATCTCCTGACAATGCCCCGAAAATCAGGCGATTGATAGAATTAATAATAAGCGTCACCTCCAATTCCGAAGGGTGTTGTTCACGTCGCATAAAACCGTATCTGGGCGTGCTGTAATGATTAATCGTCGAGTAATGGTTAAGTGTAATCGCGTTAAAAAAATCCGCGCTAATCGAGCCAGTTGCATTTCGTGTTAAAGGGGGGACTGAAAAATCCAACGTCAGCCTGCGGATGCATCGCCCATTCGCCATCCGCTGAATACATACTGCACGCGCCTGAAGCAGCACCCGAAGCCCCAAGCCCACCCCGCCCGCAGCAGGCGAGGCCCAGCGGCCGGCTGCCCGCGCAGCACCAGTGGTGTGAAGACGACGAAGGGACACATGGCAAGCTAACAGCCTCAAACAAGAGCAGATGACAACGTTGTTGGGCGAACCATGCTCCTTCAACCGTGCTGTTAAAAGGAATGCGTCGCCCAGCCCGTTTCACAATCGCAGTCCAAGCGTGAAATGTTGAGCCACCTCCGCTACGACTCACGCCAGGAACTGCGTGCAAGAGCACATGGCGTGATGTGAGAACGGACCTCCTGCCAAGAAGCCGGCGAAGTGCGGCCGTGGGGTGTTGGCGCTTGCTGGAAGCGCTGAGCGGAAGGGCCTGAAAGAAACGGCGGCAGATCGTCTCTCCCCGCGCGCAATAAAAAATATCTGGCTAGGCCAGGGCGCCACGCGGCACAAAAACGGCGAAAGGCCCTCTGTCAGCACCGAACGGGGCAAAGGAACCGCAAGCCGGCAGTGCCCAGAGCCAACGAAGCAGCTCGACTGATTCAAGACGTAATTCAGCAACCCGACCATCGCGTTGCGTCAGGAAGCTCTTGCAGCCTCGGCTCCACGGTTCTTTCCTCCACAACAAGCCAGCGAGCTCATCGAGCTAACCAGGCGGTTGTTGACCAGACCGGACTTGCGGAGTAGCCTCATCAACCAAAGATGCTGACCTCATCGCAATGGCAGCGCGGTCTCCTCAAAGAGAAGTCACGTCGGAAGGCGATGTCAACGTCCGGGAACATGCTCTCCCCTGAAACGGCCAAGGGCAACGGGGCCAAGACCGGTTCGCTCATGCCGAACGGGTCACCATCTGAACGAGCCAACGCGGCCCCTGTGAAGTCGTTGGAAAGCACCCGTGGTGACTTCGTCCTCAGCCGTAGACAATCCCTGCAACCCGACCGCCAAGGCGACGGCCATCTGTCTGCAAGTAAGCACGGGAATAAGGCCCTACTCCATCACGCTCCCACGGGGGAGAAAGGTGAGACCGCAGCGCTGACCCGCGGAAGTGATGCGTGATGTTTCTGAACAGCGGTCGTAATCGGGCAATCAAGGGCACCAAACCCAAGGCATGCCTGATCGTGGTAGGCGACAAGACGTTGCCCGCTTTCCGCCATCACCCCGGTCCTTCCTTCTCAAGGACCAGCCCACACCCGCTCAATGGCGTCGTGACCTCATCCATCCCCACTTCGGTGAGCTTGACGGGCGGGCCGCCAGGACCGCCGCCTCGTTCAGCAAAGTTGGCAAGATCAGCGCCGGTGGTTCCAGGAGTGCGGCGTGGCGCCCGATCGAGATCGACATCCTTGGCCAGGGCCTTGCCACGGGCATGACCTTAAGAATTGCAGCCGCCCGCCTGAATCGGCCTGTCGACCACCACTTTGGCCGGTCGAAACGGCCGGTCGCATACAGGGCCGAGTCGAGCACATAGGAACGGTTTGGTAGCCGGACGATGAATGAGACCGTTTGTTTGCCTCTCGAAACAATCCATCTCGGTTAGGAGTTTGGTTGAGGTTCTGCTCCCGCTCGTCGTACCGCCGACCGAGCACCAGCGCCGCGCCTGGCGCCGACAGCATCGATTTCGTCGATGAACGACGATGCCAGGGCGCATTTTTCTTGGCCTCTCCGAAGAGAGCACGGACTGCGGCTGGCGCCGACCACCGACGAACATTCAAACGAACTCGGAAACCGAAATCGAGAAGCAAAGGAACCCCCTGCTCACCGCCGACGGCTTTGGCCAGAGAGTTTGCCGTGACCTGAGGACCGACCAACAACACAACTTTGAATCTGCCCACAGCGTGAAGCGATCGGGGTTCTTGAGGAAAATCAACGACCTCCAGTGATTCGACTTGGCGCCCTCAATGCCGCCACATTCACCAAGGTGACCTGGGCCCGGGCTTCCATCTGAACCCGGGCCTTGCTCTTGCCGAAGCTCATCGCCGGATGCGGCCGCCTCCCTGGCGCGACGCAACAGGAAGAAAGAAGCCCACCGAGCAGGAGCAGCGGAAGAGCAGGCTGCCGATGGCCTCCCTGCAAGCGCCGGCTACGGCTGGTTGAGCGGCGTATCGACGTGTTGTTCAAGAAGCAGCTCAGCAGATCCTGTCGGGAGCAGGTTGACCGACGCGCCCGGTTGCCATCGTTTTTCAACCACTTGGCGGTACCCCGATCGGGAAATCAAGACCCGGCGATCGTTTGTCTAACGGCCTCGATGAAGTCGCTGTAGCGCAGGTTTGCGTGGGGCGTGGCCGATCGGGCCCGGTCGAGGAAAGGCCGTGCCGATTGCGATCAGACGATGGCCAAGAGCACGTAAAGCCCAGCATGCCAGCGGGATTGTTTCACTCCTGCGACTCCTGAAGAAAGTAAAAGGAATGTTAACGGGCGAAGGGGCCACAAAGTCGTGATCCCTTCTTTTTTTCCATGCGACGAAATCCGATCCCTTCCAAAACCTAGGACCGGAAAAGGAAGGAGCTAGCGATCAGGCTGCTCAGGCGCCGAAGAGCTGCCGTGATTTGACATCGACGGCAACTGCCGCCGATGTCGGTGTCGGAGGGCTGGATCGCGGTGAGACACCCCAGCGAAACTCACCGTGCGCTGCCACCTTGTGATCAGAGTTCATTTGCCGGACTGCCTCGACCGTACGCTTGCATGTTTCTCGGTATTGAGATCCCTCGTCGTCACCGGGCGGAACCAGGCCGACTGCGCTCTGTAACCGTGGCAGGCCCCGACCCTTGGATCGAGGAAGTATGGTGCGGTAGCGGGGCGCGGTAGCCTGCCCTCGAAGTCATGCTGTTTGATCGACCGAGCCTCGGCCGTAGCCAACATTCAATTTGCTGAGAAAGCTTGAATCGCACCTCCTCACCACCGGCAGCAGCACAGTATCGGTTGAATCGATGCCACCGAGTTCCTTGAAGCTGAGCTTGTCGCCGAGTCTCAGGTCTCCGTAACACGCTGATCAAGGCTGGAGGTGAAGACGGTGAGATCTTGCCCTGCACGACTGGCCTCCCTGGCGCTGTTCGCCGTCTCGCCCTTGACGAACACCTCGGAGGGGTGGAGGCAGAGATCCGCGGAGCTGTAGCGATCGAGCTATCCAGGGATCGGAGCCACGGGCGAATAGGCAGGGTCGGGCAGTCCCGTTCGCCTTGCCGGTATTGACAATGTCGTCAATAGTGACGTGGCTTCCGTTCGAGACGGTTGGCACGCCCGGCCGCAACCTGTGATCGACGAGGAGGCAGAGCGCCACGGCAAGGGTCAAGCAGGGGTCGGAAACGCAATGGGGAGAAAGCCGAACGGCAGGGTTGGAAAAACCTAGGCAGGTGCGCCACTGCGATCCTACGAGGAAATCGTGCTGCTGGCACCACTGTTAGCGGCGTCAACAACCCGTGATGAGCCGCTGCTGCGGCGGCCTTTCCGCGGAACAACAGGTTTCGAGCAAGTGGCGCCTAGGGCCGTGGAGCAGCCCATGGGCCACGGCCAGCTTGCCTGCAGGCGCCACGGCCGTGCACTGCTCCGCGCCGTGCCCAACACAGCCCTGGTTGGTTGCCGCGCCGAAGCCGGGCACCGCCGATCGATCGGATTGGCGAACAGCAGATCGCCAGCCCCTTGCGGGCAAAATTTGCGCCGGCTTGGCAACACGTCCCCTGATGGGCCGCAAAAAGCTCCAGCAGCTTCTGGCCGCCGGCCGGCCGCTGCACGCAGTTCGGCCAGGAGGTCGGGCACCTCCTGTCCATCTCCCTCCAGGCTGGGTGCTCTCCAGTTTGTTGCCTTTTCGCCCTTGTGGCCGGGCCGTGATGGCCCGTGATCGGCCACACCGCCGCCATGGCGATGGCGTCCATCATCGGCTGCCGCCGCCTCAGGCCTCTGCAGCCTCGCGCCATCTCGATCCGGGGCAGATCAACCCATCAAGCAGGGCCGATCCAGGCGAACGGCCCGTGATCCGTTCCAACCTGGGCACCGCGCAAGCGGGCGGCCCTGGCCCAGCACCCCCCCAACCCCATCAGACCGCTGCTGGGTGGTGAGACACGCGGGCGGATCGAGAAATTCCTGGTGGGCCCGGCCGTCCACAGCAGGCCGTCGGCCCAGCCAGTCGCGCCGCCAACCCCAAGCTGAAGGATTCCAGCCCCAAGTAACAGGCAACGCGCTCCGCAAGCGCCATCGCCCTGGGCGTCCAGGCCAAGCCAATGCCTGCCTCCGCTCAGGGAGAGCACCCGCTCGAACCCTTTGAGCTGCTTCCAAGTTGGCGCCTCCAGGGGCCCTGCAGCGCACACAGATCGCGGTTGTCATCGCAGCGCCGCAGCACCGGCGCTTTCGCAGGCGAGCAAGGTGCTGGCCACAGGGTGTCGGCCACCCCTGCACCCAGCGGCCAGGCTGCTGGCAACGAGCGCGCCACCAACACCAGCTCGGCCACTCGCCGCTCGATGTGCAGGGGGGCGGGGCCCGATGGCTCCACGGTCTGCGTCGAGGAAGCAGGCGTGGCGGCTGAGGCTGGCGAGCCGCCAGGGGGCTCACCAGGCGCGAGCTCGCGTCAACAGCAGCGCACTCAGTGCACCCCGTTGGCCAGGGCGCGACCACCAGGGGCAACTTGACGGCGGCGAGGCTGCCCGCTGATCCCACAAAGAATGCGGGCGCCCCCGCAGGGGATCGGCAAAGGCGATCAAGGCCATCAAGGCCCCTGCCTTGACTCCTCACAAAGGGTTTCCTGGTCGACCCAAGGTGACGTAGGGGGCGGGCCAGTTCGGGCCGGTGAATCGCCAGCGCCCTCATCAGATGCCAGTCCTGCAGCCAGCAAAGCGGGAATGGATATTCACGTCCATCGAGCCGCTGAGCCCAGCCTCGGCGGTGGCAGCCACATCGAAGGCCGCCAGCCGCTCAGGGTGAATCGACACAACATGAGTTGGCCCCGCCTGGGGTCGGGAAGCGTGGAGGCG
>Ga0163217_1008921_pt1 | contig 10922 bp, 13 predicted proteins | sample SynspAceP_FD_185933 | JGI IMG/M metagenome (GOLD analysis project Ga0163217, IMG submission 185933) | Saline lake microbial communities from Ace Lake in Antarctica - Synechococcus sp. Ace-P (PacBio error correction) | ecosystem: Environmental > Aquatic > Non-marine Saline and Alkaline > Saline ...
CATCAGCGTTGATGAGGATAGGTCACCGACAAACTAGTCCTATCATCGCCGTATTGACACTGCGCTTGGGCAAGCGTGGTCGAACGCCCGCTGCGTATCCGGGTAGATGCCGCCTGAGATCATTTTCTGCTCGATCTCTCGGCCATCGACTGGCCCGCCGTGAAACAGGAAATCAGGAACAAGGTGAGAGGCGGCTTTCCAACCGGCCCGCCAGCGCGCAGGTCCATATCGTCTGTATTGGCGCCCTCCCTGAAGCAAAGGCCGTTTGAGGCGGAATACTTGCGAGAAAGCTAGGAGATATCGAAATCACGGCGGACAACGGAACGCATGAAAGTCTTTCCTGTTACGAGTGTCAGTGTATGCGCAACTTTCATGTCGCAAGTAATGAAGCGGGCAGTTAGGAATTTGGCAACCAGACTCACGCTCCAGCAACAATGTGTAAAGCGCTCTGACCGACCCGCGCTGGATCACGATAGCCGAAATGGGCCGATTATGTAAGAAAAGCTAACGCAACGGCAGGCGCTCCGGGATACCGATGGCCCCGCCGACGAGAATGTTGTGGAACGGCAGGCACGGTCGCGGATGCCCGAACGGAAATAGATGGAGACGACATGACAGCTTCAAGCCTCACCGGAAAAACCCTTCACGATCGACCACCGATCCCGACTACAGCCCACTGCCTGGGTGATCGGGACGAGCCATCTCACTGGCACCAAGTTCGGTTGCGGCGTTAACGGCCAGTGCGGAGCCTGCACAGTTCATCATCGTGGCGTGGACCGGTCCGGTCCGCATCCACACCGGTAAGCACCGTCGACGGTGAGGAGATCACGTTCGATCGAAGGCCTCGATCGAACAGAGCTGCATACAACCCGTCAAGCTGGCCTGGCAGGAACCTTTCCAGGTTCCCAATGCGCCTACTGCCAATCGGGTCAGAAATCATGCAGGCCGCCGCAGCGCTTCGCATGTTTGAGATACCACAACATGTCGGGACGGCCGAATATCGACTCTGATCATGACCGGGAAACCTGTGCCGCTGCTGACCTCATACTCGCATCCGGGCGACATGCGGCCAAGCCGCCGAGCCATGAAAGGAGGCTGAGACCCATGTTCACGCTTACACGCGCACACACCGATTCCGCCCCGACCGCTCTCTCGCGGCGCGCTTTCTCATCACCACGGCCGGCGGCGCCTCGCCTTCAGCTTACCTGACGCCGCGGCGCCAAAGGATGCAATCGTGACGCCACCAAATCGATGCAAGAGCTCTAATGCCCCCTCGCTCTGGTATGCATCGTGCGACGGCATCGCGACGATCACTATCATCCGCTAAGGCCGAGATGGGACCAGCATGTCGGCCACAGCGCTCGGCGCGATCCCATAGAGACGAGCTTGAAATCGCGGGACAATGGTCCGTATCAGCAGGTCGACTCCGATCCGAAATGGGCCTCATGGTCAACTGGCGGCAGCTGGTCGTCTGGCAGACCTTCCGATCTATTTCCGCAAGCCGGCGGCAGCTGGCCGGACCGCGTTGGATCGAAGCGGGCGCCGCCGCCTCGGGCGTCGATGCGCAACCTGACGAAACGCCCGCAATGCGCGAAGTCATCTCCGGCAGCAAGAGATCAGCTATGCCGATATCCGTCAGAGAAGGGCGTCCAGCAGATCTTCAACGAATCCGAGGAACTCGCTGCCAGCTAAACCGGTCAGCCTGCTAAGCGGAACGCGCCTGATCGGCAAGCCGGTCATTGGGCGCGAGACATGCATGGAGAAGACCAATGGCACGCCCTCTACGGCATCGTACGCCAGGTCGACGGCATGTCTATGCCCTCGGCCCATCATGCCAGCGACGCGCATGGTGTGCGAAAGTCAATTCCGTTGACGGACAGCGCCGTCGAAAATCCGTGAAGGGCTTACAGCAGAGCCCGTGGTGGTATAAAAAGACGATCCCATCCGGCACGTGACGGCTGGGTCCATGGTGATCGCAGACACCTATCCGGCAAGCCATCAAGGCGGTTGACCTCGTCAAGGTCGACGGACCCCCCGGCCCGACGTCAAAGGTTTCCGAAAAGCAGAATCCAGGACCAGGCAGGCGCCTGGCCTCGAACGACCCGTCACATGGGCGCCATTCTCGACACCGGCCACACCGACACGAACGCAGCCTTCGCCGCCGCAACGACGAAGGTGGAAGCCCACTACACGACCGGCACCAAGCGCTACCCACAAATGCACCTCGAACCCGTCAATGCCAACAGCCTACCGAAAAAGACGGCGTGATTGGAAATTCACCTGGCAACCAAATGGCAGAGCTCGGCCTCCCATGGCTCGCCAGCAAGCCAATCGCAAATGCCGAAAGAACAAAGATCGTATCGCGTACTTACCGGCTAACGGCGGCGGTTTCGGCCGCGAGGCTGAACGGCGAAACTATGCCGTGCCAGCCGCCCCTCTGCCGCCCAAAAGCCTCGGCAACGCCGTCAACGATGGTACTCAACGCGCGAGGATGATACCCGCATGGACTCGGTAAGCGCTCGCCCAGCGTCCAGCGTCCTCCGCCTCGAGACGCCGCCGACGACGATGGCAAGGTTCAACCGGGATGGAACAGCATGTCGCCGCTGGCTGGCGACCAGGTGATGGCGCCTTTCTTCATGACCGGAATGAGCGTGAGATGGACGTGGCCTATGACCCCTTCGCCGTCAGCGAGGCGCACAGACCATTGGTACACGTCGGGTGGCGCACACCGCGTCCGCGCCGTACTCGAACGACCTTGCCAACACACGTTTCCGGCCAAAGGCCTGGCCTGGCCTCGGTTGGCGCCCGGCCTTCACCAGTTGGGCGCTCGAGAAGCTTCATGGACGAGGGCGGCCCATACGCTTCGCAAAGGACCGCCCGTAGTTTCGTCTAACCACTGCTTCGACGGTGCCGGCATGAACGCTGGCTCGGCGCCGAACGCCGTCGGCGGCGCGCTGCCGCAGGCGAGTCGTGCGCGCTGCGCCCGGCCAAGGCCGGATGGGGCAAAAACCCTCCCCGCCGACCTCCAGAAATCGGCCTCACGCAACCAGCTTCGGTGCAGGAACGCGGCAATGCCCCGATCATGGTTGCCAATGTACAGTCGCAAGGTCCGTGTCGATCGCGCCAGCGGCCGCGTACGGTCGCAGAAGCTCGACACTGTGGCCGGATGCCGGCACATCATCGATCACGGATGGCGCGCTTGGCGCCAGATGGAGGGTTGCGGCCCCTCTGGGGGCCTCTCCGCTCGCACTGCACGAGGGCACGGAGTTCGTGAACGGACAGGTCAGGACCTGAACCTCGAACCCTACAACCGCACTGCGCCTCGACGATGTGCCGGAACTCGACATCAGTTTTGTCCGAAAGCACGGAAGTGCCGGTGGGTCTTGGCGAGCCCTGCCACCAAACAGTCGTCGGCCCGGCACGAACTCGGCAATGCGATCTTCAACGCTGTGCGGCGCACGCTTCGCCCATATCCCGATCAAGCCGGAAGCGTCCCTGGCCGCGATCGTAGGCGGCCAGGACAATCCGCGTATCGGTTTCCGCCCCATGCAGGGCAAAAGGTCCTTTGGCGACGGCGCCGAAGCGGAATCCATTGGCTTGACAGGGCGGCATGCCGAATCCGGGTCCTGCCAGCCGTTTCTGCACCAGCGGGAAATGGAAGGTGGACCGAAGCCACCTATCACGATATCGGTGAATCTGGTCAGAGAAGCTACGCCCGCCTGCCGATGGCAGTCACGGCCACCGGGCAATCCGATTTTTCGAGATCGCCTCAAATTGATCAAGAACCCTCTCGAACATCCGCCCGCGCCGCGACCCAGCCGACTTCAAGGTGCGCCTCCGGCGTGTCATAGACGAATGTCAGGTGGCCCGCCTCGCTGAGGCGTCTTTAATCTGCTCGGGTGCGACTTGGCATATGGGTATGCGCTTCATGGCTGCGCACCAGATGGTCGACACGCCCGGATGCCGCGACTGTCCGGACTGTTCCATCATCAATCACTTGTCTGCTTCTGGGTGGTCGGCGTGTGTGAGCTTGTCAGTAAGCTCTTCCATCCGACAGAATGTCGAAATAGGGCGCCGATGGCGCCGGCCAGCCCGTTTTCAAGCGCCACTCTCGCATGCCCGAACAGGTGCGAGAGCTCGAAGACGCTCAGCATGTAGATCGAGAATCATTGCCCACCTCAACGTAGAGGCCGGCACTGCCCAGCACAATCGTAAGCCGGAATTGTCTGGGCGATATGCGAACGACCGAAAAATCCGACGTGCCGCCCCCGATATCTGATCCACGAAAAATCAGCTTTATCCCGGCCGGTCGGGAAAGCCACCGATTCGGCAAGCCGCAGCCACCGGGTTCTTCCGAGGAATTCCCGACATGGGCAACGCCTGCCGCGTGAAGGCAGCTCTTCCCAGATGGTCTGCGCGCGCTTTGTCGAGAAATCGGCATGCCTGTCATTGGACGAGACGCGGGCGTCCCCTGGGAATGACCGACTCGACGCGGCTGCCCGGTCTGCGCTTCCGCAATTGAAATCACCGGCGCAGGAAATGAACGATCACGTCCAACGAAACGCCGGCGCCGGCGACCGAGCTCCGTGATCTCGTCAATCAGCGACGAGCCAAAGGACCGACTTGAATCGAAGCATCAACCGGCCTTCTTCACACCGGACTCATAGCGCTCACCGCCTGCGAACCGATGGCGTATTCGCCGGAATCCAGGCCATAAAACACATCAGAGAACCGTGGGAAAATCACGTCGGCGTCCAGCTCCAGGCAATCAGCGTGGTGCCAAATCCGGGAAAACCCGGTGAAACGCGATCGAACGTGTTCGATGTTGCCGAAATCAATGCCAACTTTGCATGAGGAACGCCCTTGATGCGGGAATGCGGCCCAGTTCCGCCTAACCCCACTAATGGCCCGCAAAGCGGAAGGGACCGCGTCCCGCCCTTCCCCCATCCCGCAATTGCCTACATTACATTTTAGCTCATGCTCGCGGCCGACCTCCTCCCGCAGCCCACAGACCCAAGGGCCTCCTACTGCCCCGCCGGGGGATATTCTACCTCGATCCAATGCGCGTGGGCGCGGTTGACCGCGCGTCATGCAAGCCAATGGCATCCGATCATGCGCGCGGCGGCCACCGGCAAGGTGCTGCCCAACCCGGACCCGCCTGCCAAATGCATGGCCTGCCCGCTATGGCCAGAATTTTTGCCCCAGTCCACGCAGTCCACTGGACTATGTGAGACGGTCGAGATCAATGGCGATCACAGTCTGGCTCGCCCGGCGGGCACATCCTGCAGTTCGGCCCGAGTTCGTGGTTCGAAACACAAGGGCCTGCCGCATCGACCTTACACCGTGACTACAAGCGCCGTTTCGATCGCGACCTGGCGACGTTTCGAGCCGGCTCCCGGTACGATGTGTTTTCATCTCGAGCGACCTTTCGCCTGCCCGTCTTTCCGCCACCCGGACACAGGAAAAGGCGAAATTGCCCGAACTCCGCACAGCCTGCAGGCCTTTCCCGAGCGCGCCCTTGCGTCACGGCGCCTAATTCGCTCGGGAAGGCGCAGCGCGTCCATTCGGTCACCGTGCGCCTCGCCCGGCCATTGACGCCGCCGATCTTCAATCCATCCAAGCCTTGAAAAGCTCTGCGCCGCATTTTACCAGTCCCGGTCGGCATCGACCTCAGGAGCCGCTCAATCACTAAAGTCCCGTCCGGCGAGGTGCCGAAAGCCGCCCGCAAAACCTATCGCGGCCAGAATTATCGTCCGCCCACCGCCCGGCAAGTTTTTTTCCGATGGCAAAATGGGCCCAGAAACTTCCCGCCACCCCGTCATCGCCATCGGCGTCGGCTGGAATTGAGCCATACAGCCAGCGCGCCAAACAGCGCGGCGTGGAGCTGCGTGGGATCTTCCGACCATGCGACTGGGGCGAAACTGACGGAACGGTGCGCGCAAGTGAACCCGGGAAAGAGCCTGGGTTTTACCTATGGGCGGAAGACGCCTCGTACGCTGCGGCCGAACTTGGGAAGGCCGCCGACGCCCGCCGCCTGCCGCAATGGTCGCCTATGCTGACGGCCACGGTGCGCCGACCGGCAAGGGGCCTTTAGTAACGGCCTATACGGTTTTGTATTCAAAGGGGACGACATGAAACGCCTCAGCCCATCTCGCGTCGGGGGCTGCCTGCCCTGCTCGGTGCTTGCCGGATGGCCGACGCATCACAGGTGCCCGGCCTTCAATCCACAAGGACGAAAAGGGCCGCCAGTCCGGTCGACCAGCTGCCAGCAGACGCGTTCGAAGAAGATAGTGACCCACGTTCGGGGTCGAAGTCGTGCCCGGCCGAGGACGCCCACCACGAAACGACAGTTCGACGCGCCAACAGATGCGACGCTACGCTGCCTGCGACGGAATAGACACGAGGCGACCCACCGAAACCGAACCTTGAAGGCGGAACGGCGGAAGAAGACGACCGAAGAAACTGCCCTCAGCCGCGAGTCCGCCGGCGCTCTCGCCACTGACGGATCCGACCGCGCCGTGGCCGAACGCTGCCGCTGAACCGCCGACAGCTGTGCCGCCCTGCTGGCAGCGAAAGCTCTGACACGGCCAAGAACAATCCGACCGTGCCAATGGTCCCGGTGCACCTACGCTGAAGCCCCTCGGTCGCACCAGCAGCCGTCAACGGCCTCGCCGCGACCCTCGCCAGCTTTCCCGCATCGTGAAACCTCGAACCCCAGCCACCCGCAGGACAGACGGCAACCGCGTCCAGCGGCCACATTGCGTGCGCCAGCGGCGGCTATTCGACAAGGAAGCTGGTTCGTCACGGGGCGGCCCATTTGCGTTGACGACGACTATATCAGGAACTCGCCTCAATGGCGACGCGGCCACCTGCGCCAGCCCGCTCGCCAGGGACCAGCGGCACCGTCGCCTTATGTCAAATGGCGGCTATCTCGGCAACGCCATACGCTATGCCAATGACCTCGCCCTGATCCGCCTCGATGACGCGCAGGTCGCTGCCGATCGCCGACGTGCGGTAGCCCCGTTAATGGCGCACTCGCGAAGCGCTCGCCCCCGCCAATTACCCGACTGCCCGACATGGCCGGCTGGCCTCAAAGCATTATGGCGGCCCAGCTTCTCGAACGACCTGCTGACCAACAGCTCGCCATCCACAGCGACGGCCCGTCGATCATCTACGTCGCCAGCGCCGGTCGGTGCCGGCAGCCTGCGTCGCGACAGCGGCGGCCCGCTCTATGTACCGAGGCGGACGGGCAACCCCGCGACGGTTTGTCGGCCGGGTATTGTCAAGTGGTACCGAGCAATACCGGCGGCCAGCCGGCGAGTTTTGCGCCGGCGAATCTATAAAGGCCGCTACAGCCAACCTGCAAGGGCTTCAATGCCGCTGGATGGACGCGTCATGAGCGCGCTGCGACGCCAATCCGGATTGGTTTGCAAATAGGTCTTTGAGGAGCGCGCCTGCGCAGGCAGGCCGGTGCCTGGAAAGCCTAAAATCCCCAACCTTAAGCATTTCCTTGTAGGCAGGGGCCGCCCGCGCATGCTTTCCAGCCAGCCTTGGTCGCCGGGCGTTTTGCCAACGCGCCCATGGAATCGGCCCACTCTGATCTGGAACCCTCAGGCAGTCGCGGCCGTAAAAGCGCTCCGCCGGCAAAATACGCATATTTTCGACAGGTGCGCTTGCATCGTCTCGCGCCTTCTCCCGCTCGGCCGGCCATCATCGCCTCGACGGATTGCCGGTCATGTCGACGCGGCCGGAAATAAGACCTGCAGCAGCCCGGCCAGGAACACCGCCGCCTTCGCCGCATGCAACATCCAGGTAGCGCGGAAATTCCGGCGAGTTCGGGCGTGGGTGCAGCTGTAGGCCGTATTCGTACTTTGCCATTGAGGTAATTCCGCGATGGCGCCGGTTTTCCGCGATCACTACATCGCGTCTTCCAGCAGGAGCGGACTTGGCCCATCGGTGGATTTTCAACAGGTCCGGCGGCGCAAGGTTGGTCGTCTCGTCGCGCTTGTAGTGACGATCTCGTGCGCAACGCCGAGTTCCGGCCAGAAGCCAGAGCAATCCGCTGCGAGCGCGGAGCGTTTGAGAATGGTGGGAGCGTGAGCGTCATGAAATGGGATGTCCCTTGGTAGTTGGCTGTTTTTTTAACAGTACCATACGCCTTGTTTCGGCGCTGCATGCCGCGTGTTTGGGCCTATGTAGGACCGTATGCAAGCCTTGCCGACTGCTGACAGACTTGTGCCCTCACGCCGTCGGCAACGGCAAAGCTGCGCCTGATGGTGGATTATTTTTTCCCGCGCCCGATCCGGGCCGTGGCTTGCGCTGGCGCGATCGACCGGCATCTCGATATCGCGAACGTCAAAACGGCCATGATCCGCGCCTCATGGACGGGCTCAAATGGACCCGGAAACTCTTCGCCTGTCCTACATGATATATGTCCGGCGTACCTGGCCGAAACAGTCAAGCCGTGAGTCTGGCCGGACGTGCGCTGGCGCCCAATCGACGCCACCTGTTCCGACATTGTCGAAACGCTGACTGTAGCCCCCGCGCCGAGGCGCCTCAAGCTGTCGCCGGATGGCTCGACGGTCCTCGCGCGACCGGCCGCCTCCCTGGGCTCCTGCCTGAAAACTAGCTGACCGGCGGCCTGCGCATCGAGGTGTCTCGGTCCGTCTCGCCAAGCTCGCCGCTCGCGGCTTTTCGCGGCAAGGCTTCACCAGGAAATCGAGGAAAATCTGGCATGGCCTCGCCCGCCTATGAAAGCCTGTTTCCCTGGCTTCGAAGGCCGCGCCGGAACAAACCGGCACCCGGACATTCGCCGCGCCGTTTCCGGCCAGGTCATGCTTCGGCCAATCCCGTGTGCCCAAGGGCGGGACCGGCGGGCAAGCCGCCGTGACGCAGTCGAAACCCCGGCCTGAATCACTGCAGACACGGTTTCGCGCGGAATGGAAATGCGACGGTGTGCCGCGGTCCAAGCGCTCTTGCGGCAGGCCCGGCGCGCGCCAGCTATCTATACCAGCACCCGGGCGACGATAATCTTTTTCCCAGCGCCTTCCCGGACGTTGTCGCTGCCATGGAATTCCATGCACGGCTCGACGGCGAACTCCTTGTCCGCCAATGCCGACGGCACGTCGCTCGCGTTTCATGCGCTGCAGCAGCGACTGGGTCGCTAGACGGTCTCGAAACCGGCCAAGCTGGGAAAACGCACCGCCACGCCTTCATTCGCGCCTATGACCTGTGCGACGGAGCGGCAGCCGCGGACCGTGCGCAGTCCAGTCCTTCGTGAACGCGCATGCATCCAGCTTGGAAAGCTGTTGTCCTGTGGCATGCGAGAGCGACCGGTTCGAACCTCTCGCCCGCTTGTCCCCCTCAGCCACGGCTGGCGGCCGCTCGAAGATGCGCGTCTCGATTCGCCCGCAGCCGGAAAATCGAGAGGCGTGATGCGAACGTCCTGGGACTAGCGCCTATCTCCGCGGACGCCCCCAGGGCCTCTGGTACCAAGTAAGGAAGCGCGGATCCTTCTCTCGTCGATGCCGTCCTGATGTAACTGCGCAGCGCGCCCACGGCAAGCGCTCCAGCCTCCTATTCGCGATTCACGTTCGGTGTCCTGCGTGACGAAAATGGCGAGGACCCGGCTCACCCCCGTCGGGAAAAGGCTATTATTTATTCGGTTTCACCGGACCGCGAGCTGAAAGCCGCTCGACGCCTTTGTCCCGCGCAACAACGATTGCCGGTGTGGGACCTGTCCGCTCCGTCACGGGCAGCAAGGAGACCGGCGTGGTTCTGGAAAGTGCGTTTCGGAGGGGTTACAACGCTCGCCCCGCCGACAAGTTCCGGCCTCGCCCATGCGCCTTTCCCCGCATCAACCCGCATCCGCCTGGGACAAGCCGACCGGCCGAGCCTCGCACGCACCGAACGCTGTCCAGCGGATGTTGCCGGACCAGGCCGCAGCTTAACTCCAAGCAAGGCGCAGATACGCCGCCTGCGTTGGCGCGAGCCCTCAGCCTTCGAGCAAACAAAAAAGGGCAGGCGCTTTCTGCGAGCCTGACGCCTTTCCGGAATTTTCAGAAGACGTCCGCTATCCCGACGGTTTCTTTGAGTTCCTTGGCGACGCGGGAAGGCAGACCTTCTGACGCCCTTGATCTTGATGCTTTCGGCCGTTGCCCGGGTTGCGCCCATGCGCGCAGGGCGCTTGCGCATCTTCCAGCGTGCCGAGGGCGCGTTCTATGTGCGAATACGCTCGCCCTTTTCCTGAGCGTTTTCGTGATCCGCACGGCCTATGTCGTCGAACAAATTCTTTGTCTGTTTCTTGGTGAGGCCGTGGGCCCAGCCATTTCGACCGCATCTGAACGCAGGGTCCAACAGTCGTTTGCCGTTTTCGGTCTGCCTGGCGCCGCAGCAGGTGCGGCTTTTTGCAGCGGGCTCTTCGCCGCAACAGCTTTTGGTCCGCAGCCGGTTTCGCAACAGCTTTCTTGGCTGCCATTTTTTGCAGGGGCCTTGCTTGGCCCACGAGTTGTCTTTCGCCACATGAAGCAAATCCTTTGTTAAGCTGTCGCAGAGAGGGGCGCCTAATACGCGAATCCATCTCGGTGCCACCAAACATTTTTGTCAGTAAGCCAATTTTGCCCTCGCAGCCATTCAGGGTCAAATGAGTTCGTCCTGGAAAAACAGCCGCTCGCGTGATTCTGCGGTCTGGCTCGCCTGCTGCAGCCCCTGTTCTGGTGCGCTGGCGCCGGCCTGCTCGGCGTCGGCACGGCCGATGCGGCAATGCTGACACCGCGGATCTCGGTGCGCCGGAACCGCTGCCTGCCTTCTTGCGCGATCGGAGGCCGTGGTTTTTCTGCTATTTCGTATTTGGCCCTGTTTTGCGGTCTTTCCGCCGCGAACCGTGGGATGGATCGAATCACCGGGACCGGCCCTGACCATTG
>Ga0163217_1023805_pt1 | contig 10922 bp, 14 predicted proteins | sample SynspAceP_FD_185933 | JGI IMG/M metagenome (GOLD analysis project Ga0163217, IMG submission 185933) | Saline lake microbial communities from Ace Lake in Antarctica - Synechococcus sp. Ace-P (PacBio error correction) | ecosystem: Environmental > Aquatic > Non-marine Saline and Alkaline > Saline ...
GCAACCAAGGCCAACGGGACATTCCCAGCGATTTCAGTCTGCTCCACTCACCGAACCTGCCGAGTTGCTAGCCCAGACGGCGCTACCCAGGGAATGCCTGAAACGCTCCAACCGCATCGTCCGGGGTGAGTGTGCGCTAAGACCAAGAGATGAGCCGCCATACCTTCCAGACCCCACCGCACACAACAAAAACAATCCAAGCATATTAGGAGCATGCGCGTGTCTCGACGATCGCAACATTCTACGCTGCCATCTGCCCAGTGCTCGGTTGCCCCTCCCTAGCGGATGGCTTCGCTCTAGGCTCTCGTGCGCCATAAAAAAAACTACTTACCCAGGAAAAGGCGCAAGTAGCACAATCAGATTGACCTGAACAAGATCAAGCTGACCTGACACAGCAGTGATCTTACTTCCTGATGCAACATCAGCTTGAACTTAGCAGGAACGGAGCTTGCTTCTTTACTACTTAGCCTCTTTTGGGGGACGCTGTAGCCTTTGACTCTGGCTCAGGGCAATCTGCCTCGTAGCCACCTTGTTCAAGGGCCTTAGATATTCAAGTTACCCTTAGTCAGCAAGTGCGCTGTGTCATACTCATCTGACGTGAGAACAGCACATAGCCAAACTCAGCCTTAACTTCGACTGGAGCCCGACTTGATAGAACAGTTGTTTTACGATCCTGGAAACAGGTTCTGATAGATCGTTTCCCTAAGCATTAACCGTGGCGAACAGGTTTTCTCATTCCTTGAGAAGGGCATAGACAAGTCGCAAAGCTGTTCCTGCAACAGGGTACGGGCTGGGTGTGGTCAGCCATGGGGCCTTCATAAAAGGGCTTGCGACTGCGGCATGAGGCCTCTTGTGAGCCAGATCGGTAAACCAGAGCCAAGGCTGTCATCCAACGGACATCGGTATGTTTGAACGGCAATTCGATTAGATGTTTTTCCTTCAAGAGAGAGTCCCATGGCCCGCTGAATAGCAAAGCACCCTCAAGAAGAAATAGATAGAAGCCAGTAAGTGGGAATTTGCCAACCAGAGGTGCGAGCTGAATATCCCGAACCAACAACCCATTGGGTCAAAGTAAGAGGCAGAAAAACCGATTTCACGCCAGGGTCGGACCGGTAAATTCAGTAGATAGCCAGTGTAATTAATACGTCCGCAGTATAAGATAGAACGGCAAAACCAAGCAGAGGCAATACCAAAAAGACAGGGAATAGGCCTAAATTAACCATCAACCAGAGAAAAGGAATGTTCTCCGCACCCAGTTAAAAGGCGGAAACCAGGATATGCCAAGCGCCTCCGCGAGCAGCAGCAGCACAGCCACGTAGACATGGGCCACCGACCAGACTTTCAGTTGTTGAACGTCAACAGAATGGTACGGGTAAATCAGAATGGTGCCCGAAACCGAGGTTGGGGTCAGTCCACCAGACGCACCGCCCCAATGTATTGGACGAAGGTCATAACAAGGCCACCAAAAGCATGGCCTTGATCACCAGGAGCAGGGCACTAAACCCAGAATCGCCAAGATGGTGCCCCTATCACACACCCAAGGCGGACCCAGTGAGTCGGGGGTCACCTGCCAATCAAAAGTCGAACTTTCCTGAAACGCCACTTTCTGCACCAAGCTGGAGCAATCCGGCTACGGTGAAAATAGGCTTCCACTGCCAGTACACGGCTGCCACGAGTGAATCAACCCCAATGGCCATCAGGGAAACGGGTATTCTCAATGGATCCGCCAGAACCAATACCTCCAGCCCTGGGCTAAGTGAGGTAGCAGATCAGCCCTTGATCGTAACAAGGGTGCATCGGCAGAGAAAGCCGATGCCAACTCAAAACAGGGTAAAATACACACCGTGCCCAAGAGCATAATCGGCAAGCTTGGGCCCACATGGGCCACAATAAATGTATTGGAGAGATCAATGATCGAGCCATTCCCTCCTCCACCAAGATAGCTTTTCTGGCTTTTTTGAACAGCGTACATGCAATGATTTGACTGTTTTGAGTGGCAACAAGGGAAGGGTGCCAGTTAATGAGAGAGAGAGAGCGTGGAGAGATACTAAGCCTGCCAACAAGATCGCGGACCGCACACCCGAACTACAGAAATAAGTTCTGCGCTCATCTTTTTCTCCTTAGCTCAAGCGGAAATGAATATGGTCCAAGTAACATCCATTTGCTGGCCGGCATAGCGCCAACACGTTGACGTGACCACTTCTTTCAGGCCTTTAACGGCTGAAGCGTGGCTTTCAATAGGCAACTCCTAAAGAAAGTATAAGGTTCGCGCAAGGCCATTGAGCACACCTCGCGCAAGATTGAGCATCTGCCGCAGCATGGCATAGGTGCGGCAGTAGCGCAGAAAATAGGTTAAATCCCTGAGACAAGCGCTAGCCGCCGCGTTGGATACATATTGCCACCAGGGCAAGGTTTAATGTCCTCACGTACAACAGCTCTTGGCCAAGTGTTCGCTGATAAGTACTGGAGGCACTGGCACCAATTTGGCTAGCCGCTTTGACCGCAGTGGAACCGCCTTTGGAAATACTGCTTCAGGCCTCAAGTTCAGCCTTGCAATAACTGCCTTTTTCATCAGCAGGATTGGATAGCAGCGGTAATTTGTGTCTTGCATGGTTTTGTAATTTGAGGAGAAATTCAACGGCGATCAAATCAGACATGAACAGCAGATCAGCTCTAACAAGCCGAATGAGTTGCCCTCAAAGTTAGGGAGCAGCCAATGTGCCCCGCTTCCTCTGAAGTCAATAGTGCCCATAGCAATTTCCTTGAAGGCAGCGCATCGCAATCTTGAGATGGCCATGGCACCCAAGAGAGACGTTACATATACGCATGGCCATCCAAGCCCGATATCTTCATGGGCTTGGAATTACCAGCAAGCACACAGTAAGCGTCAACCAAGCGAAATACAGCCCTGAGTCTCTTTGGAAGAGGGGAGGTTTTTTCTCTGAAGCCCGGTTACTCGCGTATGAGCATTGCGCCAAAAGCGCTTGCTTGCCGTTCATCAACAACTTTTTGCTGAATTGGCTCCAATTTAATCGCGCCGCGTAATTGCGCGTTAATTCCATTATCAAAAAGGATTGCAGTTTTGTCAGCTGGCACTGCTGAGGAACCGTGGCCTCATCTGACGAGCAATCACCTTGCCACAATACTCATGGGGGATGCGCAAAATCCCCTTGACAAAGGACATCGATTTTAACTACCCGAAAGGTAAGGTGCGATTCGCTCGCGATTCGCTACCCGGGCTTTAGTAAATCGTAACAACTTTCCGAGCAGCTTGTTAACTCGTTTTAACAGAGTATTGAGATTTGACGGCTTTAAGCACTGTGTACTTTTCCTGGCTAGTCCATCGTAGGCCTTAAAAAAGAGATCCAAATGAACCCTCGCAAAGCTCAGCAAGCCTTGGAATAGACAAGTCGTCTTCCCATCAACAATCCGCGTCAGCCGCAACGGTTCGCCATCAAGGCCATCGTCGACCTAGCAAATAGGTCCAATTAGCAATCGGAAACCCGTACCAAAAAGTCCCTGCAGAGCTTTCGAACTTCACCGAGCCGCTGCAAAAGGTCCGGTTTGTAATCGCTCAGGTAAGAGACAAGTTATCTTCAATGCCCGCTCAAACATCCGCAACCAGCGCTCGAAGTAGCCTTCATCTTTCTAAGCCTACATCATCGGCTGAATCCGGCAGCGCACTCAACAGTAAAACACCATCGAACTCGGCGAGGTTTCCGTTGATCGGCCCGCCTTTTTGTAAGTCCGAAATTGCTCTTGCTTTGGCTACGAAAGAAATTGTTCTGATTCACAAAACTATCGGCCGTAACCAGCGATTGATGGTGGCCCTTGAAAGGCTGAGTGCATCGTACCTGGAAAAACATGGTCAATGCATAACGCTTGGTTGTCTTGCTTGCAGCGTAGAGATCGTGACCAGACCAATCAATCTGGGCCCGGTCAAAGGTCGGCCAGTTGGACTTGTAGATCGCTCCAATGGGGCAATCGTTTTCTAGGTGGCCATGCCAATCATTCTTCAGACTATGAGCTCTGTCGGCGGCGATGCAACGTCAGTACAGAGCCTTGCTCAAGCGCTTAGAGCTGCCGGTGCTGTAAGCGATACTGAAGGAGTGTGCCGGCCACCATGAGTTGAACTGCTTCTGGCCGTGTCGCTGTCGTCTGGCTGTTGGTCTGCGCTTTGGTGCCGAATTGGCCGCGCCGAGGGTGGAAAGCCTGCGCCTCATGACCAGCCCCGACTCGGCTGTCGCGACATCCACTCCCTGACGGCAGCGTGCGCATCCTCTGGAACGACGGCAAAAACGATGACCTATCGCAAATCGAGAAGTGAAGGCCTTTCCCTATTCACCCTGCTAAGGACCAAACAACTCGGTGGAAGTTCTGGGAGCGGCAGGTGTTCGTTCAAGGCAATGCCTGTGTTCACGCAACAGGGCAATGGCAACTCGGGAATTTTTGTGGCCGTTGCGTCCAGAATCCACTGACCGATGAACGACGCTAGGCGTTGAATGAAGGCTCATTGATCGACGCCCAACGTTGAAGTCAACGGCTGCTCTGGCTAGCGCCACAGGGTCAAACCGCAGCGTATGAACACCGCAGGCCCAGGTGCTGCGTGGGAACCAGACGGTCCAGAAATGGGGGGGACTGTTTTCAGCGTTCACAGAGCCTGAAAGGAAACGAGGAAAGTCTGGTGGGAAGAGGGGTTTTTACGGGCCCTTTTTCGAATCCAGCGCTGTCCGCAGCTGTATGGGCTCCCTGACAGACGACCCTCAGTCAGAAACGCTCGCCGTCGTTATCCTCCCATCTCCACCGGCGCGGGACCGGCTTCCACGATGACCAACACCTTCCAGTTCAAGAACCAAAGCCTCATTGCCGCGCGGGCTTCCGCCCCGCTGAGAGTCCACGTGTTCCTTAAGAACGCCCTCCCCCAAGGCCGACGCCTGCCTGAACGTCAGAGCGGTTGACGGCGATCCGCCTGCACGAATCTGCCTCACGGCCTTCGTCTTCCTTTCCCCATTGCCCCCGCGCATGACCACCCCCAACCGACCCGGCGGGGCCGACTCTCGTTCTGGCCTTTTAATCCGCAGTAAGCAATCGCCGCGCGGCCTGCAGATCCTCCATGCGCCGTCGGGCCCTACTTATTGCTCCTTGGCTGGCCATTCAGGCTGGCGGCAGCAGTCTGGGCGCTTCCGTTCCATATTCTGTTCTGCTGGTTTCTTCTCCCTGGCGTTGCTTTCATTGATGCATGAACTGCGGGCACAGTCGCTGTTTCGCAGCCGCCGGCTGAACCAGATCGGTGGCTTCTGCTCGGATGGTCAACAGCCATTCCCAAGGTGCCTGGTCGGCGCGATCATGCCCTTCCACGCACCGCACCAATGGCGACTGGGAGCGTTAACATAGAGCGGCGTAGCTGAACTTCCCTCGTCGCAGCGAAGACTTCGCGCGGCTCGAATTCAAAGCAGCAGCGGATCTATGGGCTAATTGCGCCATCCTTCTGATGGCTCTTCCCCGGGGGATTCTATTACTCCGGCCATCCAACCGCGGCTGGCCTGCTTGGCAGGGCCGGATTCGGCGCCGCCGTGCGCGCCCGGGCTTATCCCCGCACAGCCGAGTAGCTGGGAGCAGCTGCCTTAAACAGCTCTGTGTGATCGCATTTGCTCATCCTGGCCGGCCAGCCTGGGTTACGAATTACGTGCTGCGGGGTGTACTGCCATCAGACGTTGGCCTTTGGCCGCGATGCTGTTCATACTGGATCTTCTATGTGCAGCACATCTTCGAAGGGACCCTATGCCCATTCCCAGCGAGGGCTGGAGCAAGATGAAAGGGGCACTTGAGGCACCAAAGTTACCTGCGATGCCGGTGTTTGTTTGCGCTGGTTCACCGCTCGACATCGGCTATCACACAACATCCCACCCTCTCTCGAGGCATTCCCGAACTACAACCGTCAGAGCTGCCCATCTCTCGCCAACGCCGTAGCGCTGCGCGATGTGGCCACACTCCGATTTGGGCGACATGGCTCGCGTGCCGGCAAGATCATCCTCTGGGAAATCAGGGCCGCCGCAGCGCTTGGTGCCGCTACCAGAGCAGGCCCATGCATTCATGAGCCCTGCCTCACATGCCCTGCACGGTCTTGGGAACTCTCGGTTTCTTGAGCAAAACAGCCTGTTGATCGGCCATGCCGCTGGCAGGTTCTAACGTGCAGACAGGGAGCGATGCTGTTTTGTGAGCTCGCCAGTCCAGTTTCGCTGGAAGCTTGGACTTGGCGCTACAGAGCGTGACCTTCAGCCGGCCAGTATCTGGGGTCCGCGATCTTAGGTGGCGGCTCGGCTGCGGCGCCCATGGCCTGGGGCCTGAAGCCTCAACCCCAGCCTGGACGCCCCAAACACCTACGACGCAGCCCCGGGAAGTGGTGGTGATGCTGTTGTGGCTATGGCTGTGAGCTGAATCGCCCCTGCTAGGAACCTGCGCACAAGCACGCGGCCTGGCCTTTGAGCAAGTGGAGAGGCGCTGGTCAGGAGTTCGCGTTGCGCTGATGCAATTCCAAGGCTTTCAGGGTTCCGGGAGCTTCGCAGGGCATCCACTAGCCTTCCCATGGGATGGGCGCCTTGACAAACCGATTCACGGGCCTTGAGCAGGGTTCTTCACGGGTGGGGTAAGGCGAAAAAGTTCCGCTGGGCTGGCCGTGATGGTGATGCATCCTGGGCGCTTCACCACCAAGCCGGAACGGTTCCCAATCCTCCATGCCGGTCCACACACCCCATCACATTGACGCGGCGATCAGCACGCCCATGCCAACTCACGTGGCGTTTTGATCACGCCAGTGCCTAACGAGGCCAAGGCTGACCACGCCCATCGGCAACCGGCCGTAATGCTCACCACACCCCTGGCACAATCCGACGAGATGATGTCCCCAAGGGGGGGCGGATGCCGGACGCCACCAGCTTCGGCTTACCGCGCATTCACCGTCACCGTCACTTTGTGGCCCATCGCTGAGTGAGTTCCCGCCGGTGTACTCGGCGTGGGTGCTGCACGGCATCGCACTGGATCGGCCCATTCGGGTGTGCACCGTTGCAGCCGAAGCGCGGTGCGGCGCTCCGCTCGCTTGGTGGCGAACACGGCCTGGAACACCCCCTTGCCGCTGGAGCCGACTGAGCGTTTTGCTGCCTGCGGTATGGACCACCTCCCAGGCGGAGCTCAGCAGCAGAAACCTGGCAGGCCAACGAAACGCATAGAACATCGGGCAGCATCCATTGAAAATTCCATTGTGCAGCGGGTGGGGGGAAGGCCGGGCCGGCGGCGATCACCGCGCCTCGCAGTTTCAACGTTCGAGCCGTTGGCCTCACCGCTCTGGCCATTTCAGGTGGTGACGGGCCTGTGGATGGGCTGATCTACCTGTCTGGCTTCCAGGGGATCTTCCACCCGGCACGGTTGGCATTGGCCTGGCACATCCGCCGGCATCACCGGCCTGGCGATCGCTTTTGTGGCGGTCGGCGCGGCTGATCCGCCCTGGCGGTTGGGTGAACAAAGGACTGGTCCTGGTTGCTTCCTCCCTGCGTGCCCAATGGCCCCTCGTCCAACCGATCGTGATCCTTCGGTGGGTTTCCTGGATCAACCCTTGAGGCCACGCGCCAATGGCCACAAAGCTTGAAGCAGTTTGAGCGGACAGCCGGTGCGGCTGGTGGCGGTGGTCCAACGGCTGGTGGCTGCTTGACCGTGTTTCCGCCTTCGTTGGGCGAGGATTCTCGATCGGGTGGCCACCACGGTGGCTGATCTGGGCCCCCGGCACTCCCCACGGCCAGGGTTGACGCCTGATCGGCCACAGGCTCTCCGTGTGGGGTCATGCTGCGGCTGTTTTCTCGATGACGACCGTTCCAGGGCCGCTGCTACGACGGCAAAGCCGGCCGAACACGCCGGTGAGCTGGACGAGTCCACACACCGCCTTGAGGGCCACGGCTGCGCCATCGATGGTGCAACATGCGCTGCCGGGATCCTTCTTCTCTGACGGGTAGGGGACGATCGGCGCAGGCCCGACAGGTGAGGTATGTCTCGGTGGCGGGAGATCTGGGAGTTGCCAGCGCCAGTTTCATGGCCAGGCCGTCTGGCACCGACGGCCTATCGCAACCAGCAGACGGCGATGCCAACGACGCGGGGCGACGGCTGGTCAGGTGACCTCGGCCCTGCTGAGGGCTAACCTCCGTGGGTGCTGCCTGGCGTGGCGCCCCATGGCGGTGCCTTCGGGGCGAACTGGTATGGCAACTGCCGGCGGTGGTGGTGGAAGTCGGTGGTGGCGCCCTTTCGAGCCAAAGCCCCCCCGAAACGGGAAGCCGACACCGTGGCCAAGGGGCCGGTTGCATGAGAGTTGGTGCCCGTTTGCGGAGCTGACGCCAGGGGCAGATCATCTGCGCCTGGTGCTGGAAGGCCTGGATGCAAGAACAGAACGAGCAAGGCCTGGCTGCGTGATAAGCGGCATCGGCAGCCTGTCGGTGGCCCGGCGCTGCGCTGGGCGGCCAGTGAGGCCGTATCACGCACTGACGGGAGAAATCTGGAGATCTGTCGCTGGCCGGCAGCCTCTCGCCCGATGGGGTCACCTGCAGCATCGCTCTCGGCAGACCAGCACAGGAGCGTGGTGGGTGGCCATACTCTGCAAGCGGATCGCTGGTGCGCAACCACCGCTGAACTCGCGGTAGCTGGCTCTGCTGCCGGATGTGGCGCTTCAAGGCGGCGAGTTTCGACCGCTGCACAAGGCCTTTGCCGAGCTGCAGATTCGCAAGGCAGATGCCAGCCGACTGACTGAGCGGCCTTGCGATCAAACCCTCGGGTTCCTTCAACTGGCGGTGGGACTGGCAGTGGGACTGGCATGGCCATCGCCCGCTCCACCGTGACAAAAACCACCCAGGCCAGAGCAGCCGCTGATGCCGCGCTCGCAATCAGCGCGCAGCCAGTTTCCCACGATCGCTGCGTGCTGGCCACGATGCGCAGCAAGGAGCAACGAGGCCAAAGCGGCCCAACTTCTGGAAAGTTCGCGTCAATGGAAAAGGGGGGTGTTTGCGGCTCACATCCACACGACGAAGCCGGTGACAAGGCCCACAACCGGCTTGAAGATTGGTGAGGGGCGGAGTTGCTGACGTTGGCCACTGGCCAGTTTTTCCTAAGTGGGGCTTTCCGCTGCGTCGGGGCAACCTCAGCGGCGGCGCAATGACGTGAACAACACTCCTCTATTTTGTTTTCGAATCAAAATGTTTCGTACTGAAAACGGTTTTCAATCGAAATTTTTGGTGCGCCTGGGAACCAGAGAATTCCGTGAAAGGATGTTTGGAGCAGGGCCTGATCGTCAGCGAGACTCCTGAAGAGTTGCTTCAGGTGGGGTGTATCCATGGTATGGCGCCTCACCGGTGTCGAGGCTTCACCATCATCGTCCGGCAGCTCATGGGGCATATAGGGGTTTAGCCTGATCCCGGCGGCCGCGCCAAGGATTGAAGCATGCATCTCTGCCCATGTTCCTGCCAGCCCCTTCTGTCTCCTCTGCCGCCAAGATCGCTGGACTGCCAGGCGACGGTCCTGTTGCTGCTCGACCGCCTGATCAAGGCCAGGAATCAGATCAAGGCGCATCTTGCGCTGGGGTGTCCTGCTCGCCCTGCAGGACCCTCGTGTTCCTCGCCCCGCGGCGCGCCTTTGGGCTGACGACCATCGCTGGTGTGGCGGTTGCACTCAAGACACGCCAAGGCGCAGACGGCTTGAGCACACTTCCGCCTGGCGCCCGCTGTTGCCGTGGGCGGCCGCGAGCGGGAAGGCAGCTCTCACAGCAGCCCGCTGGCTGCAGCTGGCGCAGCGTGGCTTGTCGATGGCCACGCCGCGCGTGCGCACCCTGGTATTCCGTGGCTGCCGAGTGGCGAGTGCCCTGGATCTGCTCAATCACGAGACGGTCCGCAGTGCCAAACCGCTCGGAGCTTCAAGTGCAGCCAGCCGTGGATATCTGTTGGCTGCGCCCTGCCGCGAATTGGCCCGTGCTCAGTCGTCTGCGCGGGCAGGTGCTGGCTTTGCCGCTGAGTTGGAACAAGGCGAAAGGGAACGGCACTTGGGCAAACCCTCACCACCGGGGCCCGTGCCCCCTCTAGGGGTTGCCGTACCCGGGGCAGCGTGGGATCCCCACGCGGTCTTATCCAGCGGAGTGGCCGTCGACTACCGCTGCCTGAGCACTTCGAGCTGCTGCGCATCGGCCTGAAGCAGGTGGGAGTTTGCCTGGAGCTCAAAGATCACCCGCACAGCGCCCCGCCTTTGGTGCGTGAATCGTGCTGGGAGGAGGAGCGCTGAACCCCTGAACGCTCTGGTCTGGGCTTCGTTCGCAGCTGATGCCTCCGAGCCCAGCGGCCGATGGCCGCCGCGATGGCCGAAGCCGGTGAAGCAGCCAGGAGCCAGGGTGCGATTGCCGCAGCGTGAACACAATATCCGAGCAGAACAGGGTGTGCGGCAGGCGCCGCTGAAACAATAGCGCTGGCAGGATGGCGCGACCAAGGGCCGCTGTTGATCCGCCGGTCCACTTGCTGCACGGCCAGGGGCCGACCAGCCGGCCCCAGGCTCATCGAATCGTGCATCAGGCCGCCCGGAGCGCGATCGGCGAAATAACTCAGCAACGGCCCAAGCAGAGCTCGCGCGTCACCTGCCCACCAGGGCATGTCCGCCACCGGCCGGCCAGGGCTGGGCCGAGAGTCGAGCGAGCCGTCGTTTGAGTGCTGAATGCCTGCCACTGCCAGCCGCAGCTAGGTCGAACCAAGACCGATGGCCAGCGCGGCAGGCACCAGATGTGACGCAGGCGAACAAAGAGCAAGGCGCTGGGCGAAGGGAACCCAGGCAGGCCGAACCAGCAGCAACACCGATCAGGGCGGCCGCCACACCTGATGAGCAGAGGCGAAGCGGCAGCAGGACAGGCG
>Ga0163217_1062436_pt1 | contig 10922 bp, 9 predicted proteins | sample SynspAceP_FD_185933 | JGI IMG/M metagenome (GOLD analysis project Ga0163217, IMG submission 185933) | Saline lake microbial communities from Ace Lake in Antarctica - Synechococcus sp. Ace-P (PacBio error correction) | ecosystem: Environmental > Aquatic > Non-marine Saline and Alkaline > Saline ...
AAGGGAAAGAAGAAATTACGCCCCCCTCCCCCCGGTGGAAATGGTTTGGGGGGGGCCAAATTGGCGTGGGTTTTTGGGAGAGGGATTCCCCGCGGCCCCTTCCCCCAGGGATCCCCCTGACCAACAGCCGCCCGTAGAGCTGGGTTGGCTCTTGAAGCAGGGCCCCTCCGATTCACCCGGCTTTCGTCCACTGCCGGGTTGAAAGGTGCTGGGCGGGCCGTGATGCGCGGGCGCCGTCCCCGAGAATGCGGCCGCACCAGGCCCTGAAGCCATTGCCCTAATGGACCCCGCTGCTTGGCCAAGGCCGAGGATGGCGTCACCCGGCCCCCTCCCACCTGCTTTCCGTCGATTCAGGGCGTCCGGCTTTCCACCACCTGGCCACACAGAAGCCGGCCAGGTTCGTAAGCGGCCAGGGGCATAGAAAGCCCGGCAATCTCGGGGCCGTTTCAACCTCCGAAGCAGGGCGCAACCGCTTTGGCCCTGCAAGCCGTCGGCAATCCCTTCCACCACTGCGGCCCCATGGCCTCGGGGCTGAGTTGCCGGTGGCGATGTAAATCGAAGAAAGAAGAAGAGGCCTCGCGCCACTGGTGAATTCACGCGTTCACGCACATCGCACTAGAATCGATGCCCACGGGTCCCATGGTGGCCGCCAATGGCCTGAAGCCAGGTTCCAATGCTTGGTGGCCCCACCCCAAATCGGTGCCCGGCCACCCAGCCAGGGGGGTTGCCCCTCAAGCCCGGCTCGCAGGCGGCAGAGCCCACCGAAAGCCCCCCAGGCCGCCGAGCACCCTCGGGGCGCCGGGTTGGAATCTCAACGCTGGGTCCGGATCCGCTCGACAAAGGCCCGACCTGCGGCCACGTCCACTCCTGCTTGTGCGGTAGTCATGGCATCCGTTCTGTGGGAACAACTCTGGATCCTGGTGATCCTCTGATGGGACAACGGCAACTGGCTGCTCCCGGGGCTGACCACCCCGTTGGGCGGTGGACGGCCTGCGAGATTGACACCCAGCCTCCAATCACCACTGCTGATAGCAGACATCCTTTCTGCTGATTTGATCGAGGCGGTTGTTGGCCCGCTCCTCCTTGATGGGCCGGCGATGTTGGCTTCGATGATGATTCCTGATCATTCCTTGTGATCCCATTCCCTCCACACAATCTTTTTCAGGATTGCCATTAAGTTTCCCTGAGGTCTTTTGATTTGGTCAGGAACTTCAACACCATCGATCATTCTCTCATGCCTTTTTCGATTGGAGTGGATTGGTCCGTCGGGTTTGATGCGTTGACTTCAGTGTGAATTGCTTGTTTTAGGCAGCGGGTTTCGTTTTTGTTATGCCTTCCTCCTTTCCCTCGGAGCTCTTGCTCTCCTGCTTCTCTAAGCAGTGGGGTGTTGCCAATCCCCGCTTTCGGATTTCCAACCAAGGGCCCACAACCCCTTGCCTTGGCGATGTCAAGCGAGCAACCTGGCCCCAAGCCCAAAAGCCCTCCACAGCCCCAACGGCAAACGTGGTGATCCGCGACGTTCAGGACTCACCTGACTTTGAGCCTGTCAATCAGGCCGGTGGTTCCCCAAACGGTGGCTTGCGGCCTCCCAGCCAGTCCAATGTCAGGCATGGTGACCACCGGCGAAGGCCCAGCCTGGTACGGCCCTGTTTTCTTTCTTCGGAACGCGCACCGCAACGGTGAAATTTCCGTCCTGGCACCCCTGAACCGCCGCCCATCCCGCACCTTGCCCCTTCGGCACTCGGGTGCGGGTCCGCAACCTTCGTCGGCCGCATCACCTACGTGCGCATACGAACGACCGTGGCCGTTCGTCGGCAACCCGGGTCCATTGATTCCTGCCCACGGAGCGGCCAGAAATTGGGGCCCTCATCTTCCAGTGGGCATCGCCCAGGTTCCGCCTTGAGGTTCTCCAGTAAGGTCTGACACCTCTCTGATCTCCGGCCCATCCGTCCCTTTGGCGTGTGGGTCTTTGTTTTTGTCCCAGCCGATGTTGTTGCCTGCGAAACCTGCGCCGAGCTTGCTGCGCTGGTGCGCTTCTCTGCGAGGCAGCACGGCCCTTTGTGCACTTCGTGCCCACGATGGGTGCTCTGGCAAATGAGGGCCATCCTCAGCCTGAATTCGCCGGCAGCCCTGGCTCAGCCAGTCCGCGGGCGCTGAGCCGGTTCCAGCCCGGGGTTCTGGTTGAGCGTGTTCGTTGAACGCCGCTCCGTTCGGGCCGGGCGAGGATTTTTCAGCGCTACCCCGGGCGATCTCGAGACCGATGCCGCAAACAGCAGCGGGGTGGCTGGTGCCCACGCTCTGTTTGCACGCCTCCGTTTGAAGATCTCTTTTCCGGTGGAGAGGCCGAGGTCACCCGGGTCAATTTCCGCCGGCCGTCCTTGCTGGAGACTCTCTGCGCCCATCCAGGCCCTGGCCGATTTCGACCGGCGTGGCCCACCGTAATCGCCCGTCAGCTGGCGTTTGATTCGTCCGATCGCCCTCCTGCTCGGAAGAGAAGGACTGGCAGCACTGGTGGTCTTGCGCGGGTCCGTTGGCGGCTCTTGGTCTGCCGGTGCGGCTGCAAGGGCTGTCCCCACGCTGGCGCGAAGCCGACGGACTGGCCGGCAGTTCTCCGTAATCGCTACCTTTCCCCGGCTGAGCGCCAAAGGGCCAGCCCGCCAATTTCCCGTGGCCCTGCTAGAAGCCGCTGAGGCCTGGCGCTGCGGCCGGCCTGAGTGAGGAACGGCCTGCTGGCCAGAGTTACGAAGAACGGGTTGGAAGCCTCCGGTCTGCAGTTGAACTACGCCGAGCTGGTCGGGGCCCAAACCCTCCCAGCCACCCCATCCGGTCATCGGGGTCTTGGCTTTGCTGCTGTGGCGTGGAACTGTTGGGTCCAGCCGTCTGATCGATGCACCACTTTCTGAAGTCCGAGCCACGATTGTTGCCAATCAGACGGCCCGCCGGTGCCGGGTAAGAGCACGTTACCCGGGGCGTTTCGCCCGCCGGCTGGGTCCTCCTCTTACCTCGAATTACAGGAAGCCGATGTACCGCGCCGTGACCTGGTGGGTTGCAGCGCCATGGGGTCGATCCGGCGGGATCCCGGAGGCCGTCGCCCTGCTCCTGGGCGAATCTCGACCTGCGGCTGGAGGGCGGGCTTTGTGCCGAGTCGCGGGTCTGGATCAAGGGCCACGAGGTCACCGCGGCGATTCGTCACCACCGACCTGACCGCCGCGTGGGTCTGCGGTGGGCGGCCCATAGCCGCCGTGCCGTGAGGCCCTCTACCGGCCAGCAAAGCAGGCCATGGGCGAACGGGGAGGGCTCGTGGCCGAGGCCGCGATATCGCACGGCGGTTTTTCCCGACGCTGCTTTGAAGGTGTTCCTGACCGCCTCGGTGCAGAAGCGTGCCAGGCGGCGCGCCCTGATCTGGAAGCAGCGGGGATTTCCCCGGTTTTCGCCTCCTTGAACTGGAGGGCCAGATTGCCGAACGGGCGACCCGTCTTGATTCCTGTCGGGCGGTTTTGCCCCGCTTCGCTCAGGCCGATGACGCGATCGAGCTGATCATGCGATGGCCTGGAGATCGAGGGCGGGTGAATCCAGGCCCTGGTGGATCTTGTTCCGCGAAACGGGTGCCTGAGGAAGCCTGCCAGGACTTGACGGTTTGTTTCGACTCCCCCTTAAGTCCCCTTCTCCTCAGCCAGTAGGGTTGAAGAGCCTAAGAGCTGATGAACAGCTACACACCATAGGCTTCAATCAATAGTTTTAAGCGAATTTCCGCGCAATAGCGGACACCCGTCACCAATGGCACTGAGCTCAAACGTCTTCCATTGCAATGACCTCCAAACCTTTCGGCTCCTGTGGATCGGCCCACTCGTTTCGTCATCGGGCCGAATTGCGGCATCCATCGAGGTCCCCAAAGCAAGTGGCAATCAGGCTTTTTGCATGATGATTTACAATTCGTGGTGAGCAATGGTCAAGAATGGTTCCTGCGCTAAGGAACGGCAAAGTAAACCCTTGCAGGCATCCTTCCAAGAGATCGAGCACATCCTCAAAGCGCTTTCCCCGCCGTAGTAGGGGTCTGGAACTGATTGTGGCTGAAAACTTGGAGCAATACAATGGTGATCGGTTCGATCAGGGCCATGCTTTTTGGTCAAAATTTACTCTGTTTTGGCCATTCTGCAGACCTGATCAAAAGTTGTCCTGCTCCATCGGTCAGGAAATCCGATCAAAACTTCAACAAAGTCAGCCTTTGTGATCTGTCTTGCTTGCTGGTAAGTTGGATCCGCGTTGAGCGGCAAAGCGGAACGCATTCTTGAATCGGGATCATTCCCCGAACTATGCCAGGCGCCAGTTTTTTCCAGCGGAATTCGACAAGAATAATCCCGTTGTTGTTTTCGCTTGACTTGAGTAAAGATGAACGAAGAATCCCCGTCGTGCAGCTGGGACCCATGCGGCCAAATGTTGCCTTTAGGCCAGACGAAAAGTAGGCGCTGGGTCATGGTTGATTCAGGCCCCTGAAAGCTCAGGTGTAGAGATGCCCTGCGATCAAAGCCGATTGGATCGTTTCAGTCGCCGCAGGGCCCAGATCGGCCTCGCAGTCTGACCACCACCACGGCTCGCTGCGCTTTCATTGGCAAGGCTGCGGAGGTCTGGTGATCAACTGGGTCACGCACGTCTGGATGGCTAAGGAGAGCCGGTGCGAGTTGTTCAGGCCTGCCGCCAACGGCGTAAAGCGAACGATCCACTCGCCATCGCTTTGGCCCTTCTCCAGGGAGGTAAAACAGCGCAGGGGTGGCTTCTTCGCGCTCCTCAGGCCCCCAGGCCATCGAGCACAAGCTGTCCCCGAGGCCCACGGCAGCGGCTCGGGCGCACACTTGGCACCACAATCTTCGGCCAGGGCTTGCTCTAAAACGGCCAGTCCTCGGCGTTCGCCGATACCAGCGAGGACCCGGAACCGCCCTAGGCCCTCGCTCCGTAGTTGTATTGATCAGATTGGCGAGCAGCGGAGCAATCGGTGGCTGCCAATCTTGATCAGGCCCTCCACGGCCGCCACAGCCGCTCCTGGGTTGTTGAACGATAAGAATCTCCATCAGGCACCCCAGACTTCCAGGGTCTGCCTTGCACTGAGGCTTCGTGGCTTTTCCAGCAGTGCTTCGCCCGTGCAGGGCTCCTTGAACCGCTGCAATCAGAGTGGCCCGTTTCGCCGTGGGGCGTGGATGTCGTCATAGGCAAGTCGTCGCATTGCCGTCAAACGGCTTCGGCGCTTGCCTGGGCTGGGAGCGGCTTCGGCAAGTCCCTTCGCAGGGCGATCAGTTTGAGGCTGTTCTCCGCCCAGGGGGTTGCGCAGATCGGCGCCCAGTGCTGCAGCCAGCCACAGGCACCAATGTCCAAGAGCGCTGAACGGCGCACCTTGGAGCTGGGGTGAACGAAGCATCGCCACAAGTCGCTTACCAGCAGGGTTGACTGGTGAGCTTGAAGGCAGGGCTCGGGCGGCGGCATTGCTCAACCACCGGTCCGTTCATGGTCGAGGAAGGGCGGGTGATCACCTCCAGCACCTCCGAATTCGCGCACGGCCCAACTCCCCAGGGCCTCCAGCAGGGCCTCACAAAGGGCTCCACCAGACGAGCTGATCCCTGCTGAGCACGTCCGGGCCCAGCAGGGCCACCTTCAGGCGGCGCGCCGAGCGGCTTCGACGGCTTCGCGCGCGCCCAAGTTTCCAAGTTGCTCTTCGCGGCTTCCGCGCAGTCCTGGGTCGTCATCATTGCAAGGTGCGCGGAGAAGATCTGGTATGGCCTGATGGGCCCGCCTGCCCCCGAGTTTTGGCCAAGGGCTTCCTGGCCAGCATTTCTGGCCTACCGCCGTGGCATCAAGATCTTGATCTGGATTGTGACCACTGCGTTGTCCGCAAGGGCCTCAGTAACATGTGATGGTTTCTTGGAATCATCGCTGCGATGGCGCCCTAGCCACCAGGCGGCGTAAAGTAACGGGAGGAGGCATCAATCAGTCCAGGCCGAGTTGCGTAGTGCCTCGTCTTCGCTGATGGGGCTTCCAATCAGCTCCGAATTTTGCTTGCCTCTCCATCAAATCAACGCCAAATGATTCCAATAAAAAATGGGGGCTTGAAGCCCCCAAGATGACACTGATCCCTTTGCCCAAGTCAGACTAGTGCGTTGATCGCATAGTCAAGATAGTTTATTGGCTCGGTTGGCAGCTTCGCCACCTCAGGCCGTGTTCGCCTTGATATAACGCAGAGCTTCCACATACCAGGAGGGTTGAAAGTTTCGAAGGTGCGGTTGATCCTCGTCGAGGACCGGCGATCAGGTATCGTCCATGGGGCCGGTGCCCACCGGCCGACCAGGCAGTAGGTGACCTGACGAAGGTAGTAGCCAATGTCACGGGCACACTTTGCTTTGCCTTGGGGAGTGGAGGCCCGTAGTTGGGACCCTGCTGCTGGGTTGTGAACGGGAACTTGGTGTAAACCCGCTTGGGCGGCCATCCGTTCACCAAGGCAACAGCCTTGGCTGTGAGCTGCTTTGGCGGCTTTTCCAGCCTGCCTTGGCACGGCGAATTATCGGCCGAAGGCGCTTGCATCTCAGTGTTTGCTGAGAAAGCGAGCTGGAATCAGCCTGTAAGAGACGGCTTCTGTGAGTGGGGATTTTTCATGGATGGGAGAAAGGAAGTAAGGGTTTGAAAGCTTCTCTAGAGCGTCAAGCGACAGAGGATGCGGCCCGGTTCAAAAAATAGGTGGCCAATCCTCTGAGAGAGAGCCGTGGCAATCTACCTGGGTTGATACCCCCGCGATCCAGTTCACAATGCGAGGGCCGGCCTATCTTCAATCTTGCGAACGACTTCTGCAACACGAAGCCTCCAGGGTGCCAAGGCCAGATATGTCTCACTGCAGGCCATTCAGGCACGATTGCCTCCAGAACGCTGGAGTCTCCGTTGAAGATTGAATTAGGTGACGTAACGAAGAATGATCTCCATGTCGCGCAGGCAGGCCAAGCCATGCGACGGCTGGTGTAAGCGTTTACCACCTGGGGGCGATCAAGGCCGGGTTGCCTCAGCGAAAAAGGGCGCGAGTCTTCGCGTTAGCGATGATGGTGGATGAATTGCTGTGATTGCGATTAACAAGCATCAAGACGCCTTGTTTGCTGTCTGAACCATTGAAGCTAATAAGCTCAAGCTCGCAAGTGCGGAAGATGAAACTGCCACGGCAATCAAGCCTGAGCAATAACCTTTGTGAACGCATTCAACATGGGGAAAGCACCTAATTCTTGGAGGCCCAGTGTCTTTGAATAATACCCTGACAAACTCCAGGACGTCGAAACGCCAGAGGCTAGGGCTTCGCCTGGCTTGCCCGATGCGACACTGAGGGCAGCGACCTGTCTATTATTTAATAGGCAGCCCGGATCAAGCGGGTTGTTTAACAAAAAGGGGTCACCCCCTTTCGTCAAATCGACTGTGAGATCCACCTTTTCTGCCCAGTAGTGTAAAAGCTCCACCCCAGTGTTGATTCATCAATGGAGGCCCTTCCCTGCAGCCACCCGATGATGCGATTGGCCCAGATAAAAGACTTTTATCGTAATTGAACCTGAGGAAGGCCGGTCCGCCATTGGCTCTCCACGGCTTCCGCGAAGCGAATCGATCGCGTTCTTTGCCAAGGGACTCCATGACCAAAAAGTTGCCTTTCAGACAAGGTGCCGCTGGCGATCCAAGCTCCTGAGCCCGTGTTTGGCCATGGGTGGCAAGATCGGCCCTCGTCATAACAATGACTGAGTTGCGCTGCAACGAAAAACAGGGTAAATTCGTTTGCAAAACTTTCTATCAGTTCAAACTCAAACTGTCGATCTGTTAGACCCCCAGAGTTGTTTCGTGGCTGTTTTGGAATCACAGCCAAATCGCGGCTACGCCAAAGACCTTCCTTTCCAAGTAAAACCTCACTGACAAGGTAGTCAAGGCTGGCCATTGCGCGGAACAGGCACTGGCAACCTTCTTCAGAGCCTGTGCCCGCGGAAGGTGCTACTGGTTTCCAGGGAAAATTCGCATCGCGCAGCCTGCCTTGCGATCAGCTCCTTAACGCTCCTAACTTCTGAAGAAGACTGGGCTTCTGACTTGCAACCTGCTACTAGGATGGTAATCTGGAGGGCTTGAAGTTATTCAAACTCTGAAGTCGATCAGGCAGCTGCCGGACATGGTGGAACTCCTTGGCGGATAGGGACGCCATAGATTCAAAGGTAAATAAGCCTTGTTCTGAGTAAAGCCCAGCACCATCAAAACCCGAAGTAGTATAGGCCTGAAGGCCAGTTGAATATGGATAGCTCTGTTGAGTGGGCCGCAAACTGGCGAATCATTGCGTAGAACCCGCATCAGTTGAAGGCATTGAAAGCTTGGTATCACTTCAAGGCCTTTGCCAGTCCATTGTTGGGTTTCTTCTCAACTTCCATCGTGGCTGGCGTAATTTCAGAGGAAAAAGAAGCTTGGACGATACCTTGGCCACTTGCGTGCGCCATGCATGGACCCTTAATCTTCAACATCTTTGGGTTGCAAAACCAGAATGCGTTCTCGGCGCTGGATCCTTATAGGGAGTGATCAATGTGGAATGGCACCAATCGTCATCAATATTTAACGGCCGATGGCTGGAAATCTTTTCTGTATAAACCTATGCTAACGCAAAAGTAAATGCCGCTTTTGCTGTCTGTTGGCACTGGCACAAGCAGGCATTCCACCAGCGCTGACATCTGATTCAATCCCAGATCAGAAGTACCCCCGCGCCAACTCATCCGAAAGGGATTGGTGGATCGCTTGTTGCGCGATGCCATTGAGGTCCAAAGTAATTGGCACAGCTCAATCGATTCATTGGGCTCCTCCGCCATATATGACAATTGTGGAATCAATTTCCTCACGTGCCGGAAAGCCAGATTTTGTGGCCACTTCGCTTTGAAAATGCCCATGTGCCAAGCGGACTTCTTGAAAAATTTTGAAATCAAAATGTCAGTCGGGTCGCCAATTCGTTGAAGTGCGGATGAGCAGATGAATTGTGGGATTCTTTGGTTTAAGCAAACTAACCAATCGCAGATAAATGCCGACATTGTAAACATGGCGGCAATGGATGCTGATTGTTTTGAGCTAGTTCGCACAGGCTTGAACAGTGCGTATACGAGCGCCCCTGACGCTGATCACATTGATTCGCTTGAGTGAGCTGAAGCATAGTCCACAGTGATAACTTGGGCGCTCGTCGGTTGACAAGAAGCTATTGCGAGGCATGTCAATCACAATCTCGAGCGTCCATTCTGAAATTGCTCTGCCTGATCTTGTCGCGATCGGGCGGTTTGGCCGACTCTGGAAAAGGTTTGGACGCCAACTGCGAGCATTGGGCTATTCCTGACCCAAGTCACTGCTGCATAACCAACGGCAATTGATTAAACTGTAACGAAGAAATCCTTTCGTTTGGCTCAGCTGAGCAAGAATCGTGCCGGGTGAGGGCGGCAATATTTTCCCCGAAGGCTAAGCCGTATTCGTCCACTATCTTATAGAAAAGGATCTCAGCCTCGTAGCCTCAGCAGCATAGATTCGCTGTAATGCTCGGCGATTTCGGCTTGGTTTTGCGTGGCGCCCGGCGGAGCAAATGCTTGAAGTTCAACTCATGAAACGATTTGTGAGTTCCGTGTCCAAAGAATCTTGCCCGATAGGCGGTCAGAGAGGGCAACTGCTGCTTAACAGAACTGCCTGACAGAAATGTCCACGATTGCCGTAGTTGGTACTCTAATGGCTGAAGCCCTGTTCCGGATTCAATGAGGATGAAGCATTTCCATTGTCTACTCTGAACGATGCCCGAATGTCAATGAACATCGTCCTAATTCCATTTCATTCGAGCTGGCCCAGAGTTCACGTCGTGGGATTCGCTTGTATCCAGAGAGACCATTATTTTAGGGTAAGGGGGAAGTGAATAGACGCGGCATTGGTGGCTGCGTCAAAAGCATCAGCTAAGCGTTATAAGTGGATCTCAGGAGATCTCGCTTATGCTGGTAAATGCGGCCGCTTGTGCTGTGAATGAACTTTAGCTGGTTGTCATGCGGTCCTCCAGCAACTTCATAAGTCGTTTTTGAAGCTTTAACGGCGACGGCTTTCCCGAAAGGTTTTGGCTTTGTTGACCACAATCCCTGTACGCGCTTTTGCCTGGCGGTTCAGTTTGAATTCCACTTGCTGCAGTGGAACGCAAACGGAATGATCTGATTGGCACAACGCAGTGACCTGGTTGAGAAGGCGAGAGCTTGGGACTTGTCGTCCCCTCCGCTATAGCCATTGACGAGCGCAAGGGGTGGCGGTTGAAACTGTTTTTGACTGCGGCCTTCGGCAGATTTGACGAAACCCTCGGAGGTACGAACAATATCCTCACCGAAGGTTATTGATGTAATTCTTCACTAATTCAGGAAGTGGTTCCAATCCAAGGCTGCGTTAAATCCTTGGCGAATCATCGATGTCAAGGGGACAACGGAATTCAGCTTGACTTTCTGAGCAACGGCCGATGCAATTGCTTGAACAGCATTCCACAAAGCGATAGGGAGAAGACTTTGTAAAGAACGCGCCTGCCGTATAGTGCTCAGTGGAGGCAGACGTTGCGAAATGAAGCCCCTTGACCGCTCACTTCCCCGTCACATCAATTGGGTTCAAGCGATGTCGGAATATCCCCTTCCATCCAAGGTGTGGGTTTCCCCCATCACTTGGCGGTAGACGGCGCTGAAAATAACCTGCTTCACCTCCTCCGGGCGCTGCTGCCAGCCCAGCGCTTCAATCCTTTGCTGATCTTGTTGTGATAGCCCCAACCCTGCGTAAGCGAGGCGCTGAACGGGGCGCTTTATCTGAACCGGAAGTGGAACGCATCGGCTTGAAAGACAGCGGTTGGAGAAGGGGTTGTAATCGGCCGAAATCCAAGCCGACATAGCTTC
>Ga0163217_1085065_pt1 | contig 10922 bp, 9 predicted proteins | sample SynspAceP_FD_185933 | JGI IMG/M metagenome (GOLD analysis project Ga0163217, IMG submission 185933) | Saline lake microbial communities from Ace Lake in Antarctica - Synechococcus sp. Ace-P (PacBio error correction) | ecosystem: Environmental > Aquatic > Non-marine Saline and Alkaline > Saline ...
AACCGTATGCAACCCCAGCCTTACATTGTTGGATTTTTTCGTTCAATGTGTCGCAAGAATGGCAATTTTGTTGCGCATTTTGCGTGGAAGGCAATACCGCTCGCGCTGCTCTTGGCTCATTACTAACTTGGTTTGCTTGTATCAGGGCGCCGGCGACCTTTTTGTTTGCTTCAGCCAAGCTAGCAATCAATTGAACTCCGATACGGTAATCGCTACTGCATTTATTGCCATGTCCCGCTGCATTGGCGATATTAGTTTTCATTTTTTTAAACCCAAAACGGTGTGGCAGTGAATATTGTTGGTCCAAACCAAAATCATTGGTTAGCCTCAGCTGGCCTTTCCGTTTTAATGGTCGCCCGCCCACTTTTAATCGGTTTACTGCCACTTACCGGTTTTTTTGATACCGCGGTTGAACTGCAATCAAAACTCTTTTATATCCCGGCCGTAGTACTGATTTTTGTATCCATATTGTTATGGCATTGTTTATGCGTAATTTTAAAGGTAGCGTAAATCGCCGTATTTCTGCGCAAGTAAAGATTAAGACGGCAAAAATGAAGCTCACGCAAGCAACAAGAACAAAAAGAGCCATGGTGGAAGCCTTACCAGAAAGTAGCAACCAGAAGCACCTTATCCAGATAATCAAGAAGCGCTAGAAAAGCGTGAGAAGTGCAATGGGTTTATCTACGGTACTGTTTTTTTAGCCGGTTTGTGGTTTATCTGGCTGCCACTTTTAACCGCTCTGTGCATTGGTCAACGAAATTGTAATGTTGGCAGAAAAACATTTCCGTTGATGGTATTCCAGTCCAGTTGAAACGTGACCTTGTGGAACTTAATTATCTCCGTGTTATTTTAATTAGAGGTGGTTTTATCGCTGCCAAAAATTCACGGGCATGCCTGGAGATTGTTTTTTTCGACAAAAGTGAGTCTTGGACCCCGGGCCGTTATGCCGCGGTAACCATTTTGGGTTATGTCATTGGCACCAAGCCTCGTATTAAGCTTTGGGCAATTAGGTATTGGATTGGTCAAAACTGCATGGATGTGGCCGCAACTCGGGGTTGGACTGGGCTTGGCTTGCAAGAGATTGTGGGGCTAATTTTGTATCCGGACTAATTTTTTATTGAACGTCCAGTGCGAGTTGGCGATACCGAACTATTGCACTTAAGTGGCACAGTCCAGCAATATAAAAAGTTCGAAACGCCATCACCATTACTGATTGATCAATCGGGAAGTAATGGCTGCCGAATAAATCTATTATTACCGAAAAATGCACCCATTGGGACTTACACAATCCCGATTACCCGTTTATTATAAAAATTGGGTATTGCCTTATGGCTCTGATACACTTTAGCCCGCGAGGTGTTTTAATGTACTGGAAACTCAGCACAGATGTACTTAAACTGCCGGCCCCCAGTGTGTTATTTATGAATCCCGGTGAAAGTTCAATTAGACTTTGAATTGCGTATTTTTTGTCGAAAACCCCTCTAAACGACTACCGGTTAATTCATGAAATAAACACTCTGATCAACGAAGCCCTAAGTAAAAAATGGCTTGAAATTCCATTTCGCACAACGTGAATATTCAGTATAAGTTGGCACTAAAACTTGTTACCAATTCGAACGATGAGAAATAAAGGTCGGAATCTAGACAGTTACCTTATAATTCGGGCTAATATCATAGAAAACATCGCTTTGGTGAAAACATAAAACAAAAGAACTAAGCGTCTTTTTAGATCGTCTGATGTTTTGCCAAATCACAAACCCAAGGCATGAATTCCCTCATAACATAGGGAAGATATCAACACACTAGTCTTGCTATTACTTTAGATTACAACAAGCGACGTAATTAATGCAGAATTCAGAATAGTTTTATTTGTTTTAAGCGGGAACGGCAGATTGGAATCCAAATCGAGGTAAGTTTACAGTGAATAAGGTTAAAAATTGTTTTAGTGCTATCTTATTAATTGCTTTATAGTCAGGCAAATGTTATTTATTTACAAAGGGCCACGAGGAACTCCGACGATCAACGCCTACAATATGTAACAAAAAGTATTGCAATTAGCCCTGAATAAAACCAACAAGAGTATGGCGACTTTGAATAAAAGCCACCAGTGAAGACATAATCTAGGCCGTTTGCTCTACAAATGGATAAAGATATTTATCCTAATTACTTTTTTAAAATATTCAAAACTGACGAGTTACTCGAGAAATTCATGTATTCAATTTCGCGGCGGAACCGCGGCGTTTCTGGGTATCGCATCGCTTTCATTAATCAACAACGCAAGAAGCTTTTTGCCTATAGAAAACATTGATAAGCTTGCGTAAACAAGTAGTGGTGCAAGGTAATTGGTTTGGTTAGACGGTGAAATATTGAAATATAAAATGGCATTAGATGTTTACGCCCTGGCTAATTACCGAAGCATGTTCTGAATAGTTAGCCTCAACGAGTGGGATCTATTTTTTTCGGGCGATTAACGAATCAAAAATGAATATGAAGGCAGACGCGGCAAGCTTCCTAATTTGATGACGAGCCTTGATTGCTCTTTACTACCACTACCCCGCTTTTTCTGTCACCGCTAAAAAAAAAAAATAAAAATATCGAAAACTGCCAATCGCTTGAAAAGGGCTTAAAAATGGAACAAGATGGTAGTTTTAATAAAATTAGGAAGAGTATTTTTTTGAAGACAGCATTGAGTTTAGTTAATTAAAAAATTCGAACGAGCTACCTGGGAAGGCTTGAAAAACCCTTATATTCCGAGGACTGGATTCTGGCTTAAAAAATATATATTATTTATTACCAAGAAAAGGTGACTACGCGTGAGTTTATTGCCTAAAGCAGTGATAACACCGTCACAAATGAGATAGTCAATTTAATGTTATCTAGTCTCGTCAATTTAAAAATGCCTCGGTCCTGTAAAAGATCGTCGAAAGTTGGTTGAATGGAAGTGTCAAGGGCAAAGGATCGCGCTTTAATTCGGTCTATTGACATAAGCTCGCATTGAGCATCTAGTATCAATTCACTTTGTGTTCCAGCTAAACTGAGCCGGTCCCGGCGCTCCTACAAAAAACACGGATAACTTTACCTTGGGGAGCACTTTTTTGGCTTTAGGCTGTGTTCACCGGTAATCGAGAATATCGTAAGGCTTGTAACTCGAATACTGAGGCTCTTAAATTCTCTTCGCCTTGTCTAAGGCTTTAAACTTCCTTACAGAACGCACTCTGCTTTTTGTTTAAGTGATTGTGCTTTGGGAGCTAGCATTTTGTTAATCGCGGCGCCCACATCTTCAAGTTTTTGCGCCAAGCTTCATCAACCTCTTTGTTCGGTACTTTTGAGCTCGCTAGCGACTAAGCCACCGGATGGCAGATAGAATGCCTCCGACAGAAGTACTCATTTACTTGCTCTATTTGCTCTTCACTCTCGGTCAACAAAGTCGTCAACGTTTTTCTAGACGACCGGCCCCCATATAATAGGTGTCGTTAGCGTGGAAGAAACTTTTTCGCGCACACTTTTTTGCCACTCTTTCTAAGGAAAGCTTGCAACTTCTCCCTGACTTTTTATGATCCTTACCCCATCAAACAGAAATAAACGTGTTCACAGTACGACGCTAATTCCACGCCTTCCATTGGCCAGTAGGATCATATTTGGGTACGAAATCAAATGCAGACCATTGGCCAGTTCAGCACTAGACTCTGTATGCTGCTGAGGAATCACTGAGCTCAATCCAATTGCCGCCACTATCAACTGTGGAATCACCATTGATTCTTGATAGACTGTAACGGCTAATTATCAATCACCCGAATTTGCCTGTTGTTTAATCACTAAACCAAAATTGAGGGCCCTCACAGTGTGAGATCGGCCAGCGCTTGGAGTGACAAAAAAAACACAGGAATAGAAATCTGAATGCATACTTTTTCTCAAATAAACCTTGCGGTGTAGTGTGCCGTTTAGAGCAAACCAAAATAGGCAACTGGGGATCAGATAAGTTTTAGAATTCCTAGGTTAATTGCAAAGTTCTAAAATAAGCGGTGTGTAAAGCAAATAGTGATTTGCTTGATGGAGGTAACTGCATTAAAAAGCATAACGCCATGCCCCGTTGCGGTCACTAACTGTTCAGGACTTGATGTCCAAAATCATCAGGGAGGGGTATTGGCGGAAAAATACTGGTATTGATCCGCAGGCGCACACACTGGCCTTCAGTAATACTGGCTAACTCTTTGAACATTAGGGACTCGCCAACCGCTTTGGATCAGCGTAAAAACATAGCCCATAGAGCGCTAAACTAAGGCTTGTTGCCAACTCAGCCAAGTGCTTCTCCTGTGGCAGGTACTAATTTATCCATGTCTGTCCCAGACTGCAACGCATCCACATCCAAAGCCGAACTCGAGTATCTGTGACCTGTCCCGTCTGCATTGTCCGTAAGGTTAGTGAATGGCGTAGTCGGCGCAATACTCTCTAGAGGCAGGAATTATGCCCTTTAGCTAAACAGGCATACGGATTAACAAAGTCATTAACAGTAGGTGCTTCACTCCGGCTCTCACAAACGAATTCTGGCGGGCTTGCTTTAGTTAAAAAGTTGTCATTACCTCGACCAAAAATCTTACAAGCCATGCGGTATCGCGAGATTTCTTCTGCGCTCCATCTGCAACTCGACTGGTTAGTCCAAATACCGATGTAGGACTACTCAGATTAAGCGTCGTATTAGGGAAAATAATTCAGCATCTATCATGGGGCTACATATGGCCAAAATGCACTAATGACAGATAACTCTGATGACTTGGTCAGCGCCAGTCATTAAAATTTGCATAGTCCAAGTTCATTCACCGTTCAACATAAGCCGAAGTATGTAACCTCGGTCAAATTGACACTAGCCGCAGCACCAGTTTGTGTGCGCGCTTAGGGTCGCTCCTTTTCGGCCGCAATACAAGTATAATGTAAGGAAACTACTCTGCAGCCCAAGTGCTTGGCGCTGGCAAGTTTTACCCTCCCAAATCGAACCGGGTCAGCGAGGAATCACGCACACAGGACAAGCGGTGAGTGGCATCAATTTCATCTCCTCAGCATTAAGGCGAGTAAAATTCAAAACCCTGCTCACCTCGTCCTGCTTTTTCCAAACAAACCATTGGCGCAAATAATATCTTTGGCCCGCTGGACCATCTTGGCCAGGGAAGCCAATCTTGGTGTTGATTGCTGTTGATTATTGAGAGGTGTTCCGTTGCTTGGTAACAAAATCCCTGTGTCATTACACAGTGCCTGATAATAAGGGTTTAATGACAAACGTTTTAACAGCAATCTTCTACTACAATTGCCAAAGCACATCCTGACCGCCAAAGTAAGGTTATTGTGCCGCTGTGATATACTTTTGGCGGCAATGGGGCATAGGGTCGATAAATTGTTGCGTATTCAGCAATTTTGGGGATTCAATTCTGAATCATTTAACCACTGAGAAGTAACCAGGGTCTTGCGGCGGCAACACTGGTACTTGTTCTCCCCAAGATAATAGACTCCCAGAAGACACTTGATGATCTTTACCCGCGTCACTAAGGGTAAGGGTGGCGACTTGCACTCAAAATACTAGGGTGACAGAGTTAGACGCTTTGCGGCCCTCTTTCGTCGTGACAGTCAATGTAAAGCGAGTTCATTGTCATTGACTAACAGCCGAGGCTAATAAACGCTAAGCTATCACCATCCGTTGCTTGAATACCACTTAAACCGCCTCAACCGGCAGTTTGTGCCATTAAATGGCTGATTGATTCCTCCCATTCAGAAGCATCTTCATCGAAACTGCCCGCTTCGTGAAGTATCACTTCAACTCCTGCTGAAATTGATTAAGGCTAAGTCACTGACTTGCTTGGCGACAAGCTCTGCAATGGGCGCAAATTGAACGGTAAAATTTTGATATTCAACACTATCTGAACCTTTGTTACCTTCTGCATCCCGTGACATCAAGGGTAAAATACAGGACGTTAAAGCGTGGTTGGGTAGAGGGGCAACAAGGTGCCCGGTTGCTTTATTGCCTGACTTGAGGTTATGCTCAATCTAGGAGTCACGCCGCCATACGTAGGTTAAAATAAAGGCAAGATTGGCCAACGGCCTCTGCTGTCAGAGTCACAGCTGGTGTTTCATTTACGCTTTTATTGCTGGGACCTGCGTTGACAATTACCTGCGCATTTGGCGTTTGTTGACTGCCCCAAGGATCCTCCACCGCAAGCCAGCAGCGCCAAGCTAAGGGCCCGCAAAGCGCAGTTAAACGAAGAACTGAAAGGTTTACTAAATTTGGCATACATGGAAATAAAAACAGTAAGTATTTAGTGATCTTAGTGATTACTATGCAGATTACGTAACCAAGCGCAGGAGAAATAAAGGATAATTATCCACGGCAACATAGCTGCCGTCGCAATACCATTAATACATAAGCCAACCGTGGCAAACGCGCCGCTTTTTCACCCAAGCTTATGGCATGCGCCAGTACGCAATGCATGACTCGACGTCCCCAAAAAGCTAAACCTTTGGCACTGGGCACTGTGTATGTTAAACCAAATCAAACAAGGCCGACTACTAATACCGCAACCAATCCCGTCACAAATAACATCCCCCTGCAAGCCGGATAGACGGGTTACCACCATTAAACGTGTGGAAAATCCAATTGCCAGTGACGTGGGTGATCAGATTTTAGTCAATACACTCAGTTGTAGCCAGTGGGTGGAGGTAAATGGAATATAATATTGAAAGCGACGTATATAGGACCCAGTTAGCCCCTAACAAAATCATCCGCAATCACTTTAAAAACCTGCTTGATGAATTAAGCCGTAGATTACGATACACGGGATAGCTAAAGCACACGTTGCGGGCCTAATAACCAAGTCATTAAACGATTCAACGGCATAAAATTTAATATCTTGAGCAAATACCATTAATATGGTCAAGACCAATAGCACTGCTAAAGCAAAAATCGGATGCAACCAAACTCGGCCACCAAACATACGGTTGATTTTTCACAGCAAATACATAACCAAGAGGGTTTACAGATAAACAAGGATTTCCACTCACCCAAGGTAGAGTAGTGCTAAGCCAATCAATTCATCAGCGACTCAGTCTGCACTAGGCGACTAGCACTTTTTTGGCGCTACCATGCGGTAATCAACCATGCTACCACCGTACTCAATATATAGGCAGCCCTAATAACCACAACCAAGAACCTAAATCTGCCAGATAGGCTGCCGCCCCTACGGTAACAGGATAAACAACACGGCCATCGAACGTAAAGCCAATACTAACAATATCTAGGGTTTTGGGTACACGTTTAAGTAATTAACAAGGCTAACAACATAAACAAAGTAAGCCAGTAAGGAAGCCAGGTAGTGTTTATAAAGAGGCTAAAGACTAATCACCCACAAGCCCAGGCAAAAAATGAAGTGCCAAGAATGCGAGTATGAGAATGCAAACGATGAGTCGCATAGCTATAGATAATTACGGCCAACTAAACACGTAGTTGCCACGATAGAAACGAGTAGGTTCCACCAATCTAACCGGTTTTATATCATCTAAATGATATTTATCTATAGAGAATAAAAGGGTGGGTCTAGTCACACCTAAATAATTCAGCGGTTTTAGACATGTTTGTTCAGCCCTTGATAGCGTTGCGAATAAGCACGACTTTCAGCATGTTCCGCGCAACTTCTCGCAGATTTAAAAGAGTCGATTAGTGCTTAAATCATTATGCCTTTAAATTTAATCCTCAGCTTGGATATGCGTGCCCTTCAGCATAATAACGCGCGGCTGTTTACTTATTTTGCAATTGCGAATATCTACCTGGCCACTTATGTACTGGGGTCATCGCCTTAATTTGCGAGCTATCACGTGGAAACGGCATTTAATCTTTGTTTTTAAATTCTTCCGTTGTATTGGGGCGAGAGAAAGGTTCTAGCCAGCAAAAACATAACGGTCATTATTACGCTCCCGTAAGGCGGAATATTGATTATAATTGTCACCTATCGCGGTAGTACAAATCTTCGCGGAAAGTTATTGCTCGCCACCATAGCAGGCACGTCGCGATGGGTGACCACAGATGACCCGAATATCCACTGGGCATTTTCACTGCGCCGCCTAACCCGCTCGATGACTTTTCTTGTAAAAGCGACAACATTTTTAGCCTGCAGCCAATGGGCTATATCGCCAATTTCATCTAACAATCAGCGTACCATTTTTGTGCTTGGGTTTCTATTTGCCTGGGTAGTTTTAATTGGCGCGGTAAAGGCCCCTTTTCATAACCAAAACAATTCACTTTCTAACCAAGATGTCTCTGGTATGGATGCACAGTTTATGGCGACAAAGGTTTTGTTTTTCTTAAGCTGTGTTCGTGAATACTGCGGGCAAATACTTCTTTACCTGTGCCACTTTACCATAATAACGTACTAATGATCGTTTGTGCGATACGTTCGGCCTGGCGACTGGCGGCCAATATACTTCTCGTCCTGACCAATGATTTTATCCATCGATGGTGCTCCTGCCACTAAATGGCGGATTTTCCATCTTAAATTTAAATAATTCATCGCGCGACTAATAGAATTTGAATCGTGGTCAGAAATCGATGGTTTCTGATAAAATCGTAAGGTCGCAAGATTAATCCGCTTTCAGGCATTTTTTTTATCCATTATTGCCCGTTACGACCAATCACCTTGGTCTGTGGCGCAAAGATAAAATTTTTTCTAGGGTTTACATACCTTCCGTTGCATTGGCTGATCGGGCGGTAAGCCTAAATCGCAAGTAACCACTTTGGTTCAAAGCGCTTAAACCTGCGCTATAGCACTGCTTTCGATCCTCAGCAAATATGACTTCATAACCGGCAAAAACTCCACTTTAACTGTTTTTGATGCCTAAGTCGTCTCTAGACCAAATATTTTTTCATGTCTATGCCTTCGATTCATTTTCGTTTTGATTAAATTGGAATGCGTAGTGTAAATGTTGACCCCTGCCCTTCTATACTTCAACAAAAAGTTGCCGCCCATTTTCTTCTCTAAGAACCATTTTTGGCATCAAATGCCCAATTCCCAATACCAGCATTGCCTTTAGTGTATCAAACGGTTTAAATGTACGTTATTGAATAAACTTTGCTCACTTCATAACCACAACCCGTATCTATTTTCTGACCAACATAAAATGGTTTGTCATTTATTCGAAAGTCTTATCCCAAGATCACTTTCAATTTTCCGCTATCATCAGTGGCTTGTTGTGCATTACCATTAATGATACATGACATTGGCGAAATTTCTCTTTGTCTCACACCACTTTGAGTTGTCACTATTTGATTACCAATTGTGGGCTGGGCCAAATAAGGTCCGCGCAACGGGTTCTATGACTTTTTTAATGCATGTGACAGCAAATTAAACAAGAGAATCTGAGCGCACCAAGCTAAGTATCTTTTCGTTAACTGACTCGAACATTTTTCCATACGCCGCCCTTGGTATAATGCACAGGTGTCTCAAAGGTATCTTCAATAAATTTCGGGATTATTTTTATGTTGTTGCAGCGCGATTGCACTAAAATAAGGTCTATTTGTGCCAATAAGTTTTTTAAATCAATGTAAATAACAACGCAGACATTCGGGTAAATGCGGCGAACTGCGCATTTTCTTGTCAGGCTCTTTAGCCGCTTGTTGGTGAAACAGAAAAATTCGACACCTTGAGCGGTTTACGGGCTTAATATAGTCGCGCACTCCCAATTTAGTTTTTTAGTCGTATTGTCCCAGAGCCCTGCAGTAGCAACCATGCCCGCAAAATTCATTATTTTATACAAGGGTACAATAAGAACGCGCTTGATTTAATCAAAGCATGAATTTATTTGTAAGCCTTCATAATATGTGGATGAGTGCGTAACTCAGCGATGTCTACTCCACGCCCTTTGCTTAAAAAATCTCCCAGTGCTCTTTAGCACATTTTTTTCATCTTTCATTTAGACTGGCATATGTCACAATCGCCAACTTCCTCAATTCGCCATGTTGGCAAGTAAAATAGACAACCACTTTGATAATCGATAGCTTGTTAATAAAGCCTGTTGCAGTGAGGTGAACCTTGATTAATTTCACCTTGAGCATTTGTCTAAACATTGGAGTGAGTTTGACCCAGCTTCTTGCCGATAATCCGAAACTGGTTAGCAAAAGAAATTCTTGGTGAATAAATACCTTAATGCGGGTTCGAAACTGGTGGACATAAAAATGCGCGGCGAGAAGCGGTCAGAGCGATAAAGAAGATCAATACACTTGATATACTCCCGTGTCCCACTCGCCAGCCATATATTTGACGACATAACCACATTGCCATCACAAACGATAGTGCCCCCCGAGCCACTAGCAATAAGGTACTGTGTAAGACTTTCCTCTAAGAGATATAGATTTCAACCCCGACAGATTTTTAACCCGCCGATAGCTTAGAACCAGAAAGGGAATGAGGGCTGCGTGAAATAAAACCACGGGCAATGATAAATAAATAAATATTGCACTTGATTCGATCTAAGGCATGTAGCGAATGTCAGAAATCAAAATACTGACACTGCTAATATAATGGATCAGGCGTTTTTAAGCGCACCAACGGTTTTTCGCCAGATTGACGGTAAATGATTCGAAGTAGTATAAAAACCTCCAGTGCTATGACGGTTTGCAGTAAATATTCCAAGATGCAAAAAAATCACCAAAAACAATGGAAATCAACATGGCGAATACAGGGTAAAGCATGGATGAACCAGGTTTCTTTACGCACTACTAACCTGTTTGATATTCTTGAAGTTATCTTTTAAAGCATGACGCCAGAAAATAAGCAACCAAAAAACAGATTTTTGAAATGTTATCGGAGAATATAATTTTTTCTATGGGAATGAACTCTGCAAGAAATGGTACGCCAACCAGATGCGGGTCGTTGCTCGGCAGTGCAACA
>Ga0163217_1102816_pt1 | contig 10922 bp, 19 predicted proteins | sample SynspAceP_FD_185933 | JGI IMG/M metagenome (GOLD analysis project Ga0163217, IMG submission 185933) | Saline lake microbial communities from Ace Lake in Antarctica - Synechococcus sp. Ace-P (PacBio error correction) | ecosystem: Environmental > Aquatic > Non-marine Saline and Alkaline > Saline ...
GGTAACCCACCATGCCAACACTTCCTTTCCTGTCTCCCTCTGCCGAACTCGCTGGCAGCCTGGCGCCCCGGCCTGGGGCTGAGTCTGATCGGGGGCCGTAACCTGCTCCGCACCCACTCATCGCGGCGCCGGTTTGGGGCAAGCGGGGCTTCCAAAGCCATCCGCTGCTGGGGCTTTGATCACTACTGCTGCTCGCTGGTCGGGTCGGGCTTCGGCCCTCCTCATTCGCTTCAACGCTGTTGCTCTATGCCCTGGGGGCAGGCGCTGCGTTGGGCTCGCCTGTTCGGCTCAGCGGTGGGCCGACTTGCCTGGGCGGCAACTGGTGCGCGGCCTCTGGCTTGTTCGGGCTTGCTCCGGTCTGGCTGGATCGCGCCCCCAGCCGCGCAGGCCGGCGCCCGCCCCGGCCAACCCTCTAAAACGGGCTGGTGGGGACTGGGTTTTTCAGTGCCGTTCACGCCTGTGGCATTGGAGCATGGAAGAGCAGTGGAGCAAACAGCGGTGGCTTGGGTGCGTTTCTGGCTCAACCCTGGTGGGTTTGGCGTAGTTATGGGGGGGGTGGCTTGCGAAAGCTCGCAACAGCTGGAACCCTGCGGGCTCGCTGGACTGCTCAGCCCTCCGCTGGGGGGTCCTCGCCTGGCCCAGATCGAGGCTTGGCGGCCGTCGGTGCGGGTTAACCGCTCGTTTGGCAAACGAATTTGGAACAAATTTGCGCTCGGATTCCTGGCTATTCTTTGGAGACTAAACGCCGGGAAACATTGGTGAAACTTTCTGTCTTTGGACGGGCGTCTTCGCCCTGTTGGCCTCGCCTGTGGCTCACCCCGACTCCGGGATTTGAGACAGACCCTCCGGAGGTGGTCTGATTTGCAGCTTCTCTTTGTTCCGTCTCCGATCCGCTTCTCCGAATCGCACCGCTTGAGCCGCTTAGCCATCCAAACTTTCCCCTTTTTGGATTAGGGGGTTTTTTAAATTTTGGGGAGCTTGGGGGGCCGCGCGCCTCCTTTTGAATCACAGGCGGACCAACACCGTGAGCAAAAGCTACGTTCAGCTCCCTAATTGACGCCGTGTTGCTTGATGGGGTTCCCTAATTCAGCAATTGGACGCCTGACCGAAAGCCGGCGTCTGAATCTTAGAGGATGCGCGTTCGCATCCCTACTAAATGCACAATCTAACTTCACCGCATAAGACCCACCTCCACTTGAACCAGTCCAAGAAGCAAGCATCGCGGCCCCTCTCCTGCGCCCTGCTTGGTGGCTGCGACAGTGCGGAGCCTTGGAATCGGGGGTGCCACGATTGCTTTTTTTTGCCACAAGCAAATCCGGGAAGACCTTCGCAGCAACGAAAGGAGTGTGAATGGTTCTACTTCCCCGGGACGGGGCACTGAACAAACACGGACAACAAGGAGCTTTAAACAAACAGGTTACCGGAAGAGACTGGGGCATCAAAGGTGAAATCTGCTTGGAAGCAAGGGACGCGAAATTATGGGCGCGGCTGCAGACCGAGGGGAAACAAAGCCGGCCGATGTGTGGTGCTGGTCGATTTGCCGGCCGCCGGTGCAGCGGGGCAGGTGACAAACCTGTTTTTCAGCCGGATCGACGCGAAAGCCCTGCCGCGACGTGCCCGCCGAGTGGTTTTGATCCACAGGGGAATGGTTTACGCCCTGACCGCCGGCCTCGGGGGGTATTCAGGTCAACAGCCCTGACGTGGTGAAACCCGACAGGTCACCAGTTCGCCGAATTTGACCAATCCCGCTTTGAAGGCAAGCTTGCCTGCCGCAACAGGGCCAGTGTCCTAACAACCAATCCGCTGGTGGCGATGTTTGCCGGTTTAAGAAGGCGAGGCCGAACCGCGCAATGGGTGAAGGAATGGGGCCACGTGACTCAGCCCACTCTCACAGCGACACCGCGATGCTGGCGCCGCCTCGGCAATGGTGAGCTGCGGGTTTCAGGTGGCCAACCAGTACTACTGGCCCGCATGCTCTCCCCGAGCCAGCTGCCAGATCGCGACCCCGCCGCCAACATTTTCGCGGTCGTCTTTCCATCCCACCGCAGTCAACGTCACCTGCAGCCGGTGTCACCAGCAGCTCAGAATCCCAAGGCGCACCCTTGCTGATCGAGTTTTCTGGCCTGCACCTAGCACATGGCAAGGGCTACGCCTCGGCAAACAACGAATACCCCGACCTCACAGGTTCGTGACAACCACAATCCTCACAACTGGGGACAGCTTCACGAGCCCATCGGGAAGGTCAGACGTTGAGGCAGTTGGCCAAACGCGAACAAGCAGGCCAAACCGAATTGATGGCCGGAAACGGCTGGAAGTAGCCAGCCCGCCCATTTCAACTCCCTCGCGAGGAATCCACCTGTTACCCACTCCGCGCTCCGATGACAGCTCCCCCCTCTCGCAGCCGGCGCTGATCGCCGGCGGTCCATGCCAGGCGGGAGGCTCAGCATCGTGATCGTCGTTTGGCGACTGTCTACTGGCCCTGGTGCCGCTCCTCGCCCTGCTGCGTGATGCTTCGGGGCGGCGGGGCGAGGGTGGGGCTCGCTTCGACGGTCCAGCTCAAAATCGTCCGGAACTTGCTCTGCAAACTGGTGGTGGGCGAGGGGATTCTCGGGCGTGCTGGGGCACGGCCACCGGCTTGGCTCCCGCCCGCCCTGCAGCTTTCGGGCCGGGGCGGATCTGCGCATCGCACCAGCTGATCATTGGCTTTCGCGCCCCTTTTACCCCTTTTGCCCCCTTTTTTTGGCCCCCCCGGCCAGCCTTATGACTGGCGGCAGCCACCCACGGCCTGCGAGCGTTCATGGGTCGGTTGGGCCTGATCTTGCTGACGTTGACACAGTAACACTACGTGTTCCTACTGAGCAGGAAAGATTTTTTCGATCAGTGGCAGAGGCCTGCTCCGAGCCGCCGCAGTCTGGGGGTGGGGCCATGGCGCAGTTTTTCTGGCGGGTTGGCCTGGCCGCGATTGCCCTGCCCGTGCGATCGGAGCCGGTGTGGCCCTTAGGAGACGCGATGGAGGCTGGTCATCGACCTTTGTGCGGTGCCCGCTCGGCTGGCGAAGTTCGACGCTCTCAGATGCCGGTATTTTCGATCGCTGGAGCAAGGTGGACTGGCGATCCAGGGGGCGCGGCCTGCTGCTTCGCTGATCGCCATGGCGATCGGTGCTGTTGCTGGGTATGCGCCGAGCGGACCCTGCGTCGCCGCGTCCGGCGCTGAATCTGGCGCAAGGCAGCAGCTCCAGGCACAAATTGGGAACTGGTGGTTGGCAGTGCTTAGTGCCCAGTTGATCACCGCCCTGCCGCCAAATCGCCACTTGAACGCATTCCGATCACTCTGGGGTCGCCGCAAGGCTGGCAGGGAATGGGGAACGGCCCATCCAATGACCTGCTTCCCCTCGCCGGCCGCAGTCTTGGGCCTGGCCCTATCAGGCCAAGTGGATCACCGCGTTCGCGCCCTGTTTACTGGCGAATCAATCAGGCGCTGGAGTCCCAGAACTGGTGCGCCCAGTCAGTTTTGGTCGCGGGCATGGGTACGCGGTGCCTGGCATAGGTGGCCTACGCCCTTGGGCCTGAATCGGCTGTTCCGGGGCCCGGCTGGCGATCCAGCCCTCTGATGCTGTCTGATCGGGGTTACGGGGCTGCGCTTTTGGCAGTGTCCAAAGCAGGGACTGGATCGCGGCCTTGGAGCGGCTCCCAAGCAGAACGGAATCGGACCGCAGCCTGGGCCTGCTCCTTGGGTTCGGCGTGCTCCGGCGCATCCAATCTGCCTCTGTTGAAGGGGCCGATGCTGGTGGGCAGCCTGCTGGTCTTCGTTGATGTGGTCAAGGAGCTGCCGTTGACCCTGCTCGCTGCGCCTTCGACTTCGACACCCTGGCGGTGCGGGTGTCAGTACGCCAGCGACGAAACGGGTGGGGGCGGCCATGGGCCCTGCGCTGATGATATGGTGCTCCGGCTTGGTCGCACTGTCCATGGCCGGTGCGAGCCTGGAAAGCCTCAGACCAGGACCGCTAAACGTCAGCCGTCATCGGGACCCAATTCGCAGCTCAGAATTCGCCGGGATTGCCGGCAAGGGTCCCCAACGCCTGAGCCGTGTGAAAATGGGCTACCCCGCCATAGTCTGCCATTGATTACACATTTTGTCAGAACGTCCCTGGACAGCAAACGTCTGACAATCAGGTCAAGAGCCACGCTAGAGGCTCCTATTGATGGATACATTTCACAGGAGCCTCAAGACGACAGATCGGCAACGTATCTTCATGCACCACCAGTCACAGCTGCCGCGACTGTCATGGAACGGTTCTTTGTCGATCCTCTCGCTCCCAGCCCGACGACTGGAGGATGCCCGCCCATGACCAGAGGAATACCAGGAGATGCTTGAATTGGAAACCAGTGCCTGTCCGGACCTCAACACTAGCTGGATTGCAAGTCTTGGCGAAGCCGCTGGAAGCCTGCCATGGCGGCGTGTGTAATCTTTTTCATACCGTTCTCCACGTCAATCGCACCTGATTGTGATGGTCACTTCTTAGCTTGAGAGGTGAGACATCCAGCCCGAATTGATTCACCCACAGGAGAATGCGCTTTGTTCACTGGATACCCATCCGACTTTGCTGATCCGCCTGGTGTTTCTCACGCTTGTTATTACCGTGATTTTTGTGCGATCGCGTAGCCAGTGTCGGAAGCAGGCACTGCAGGCTCAGGTCTTGGAAGCTTGCCGGCGATCGCCCGGCTGTGCAAGGGCACAACGCAGATGCGCTAGATTGTGCTTTCTCACCAGGTCATTCAGCGATCAAGCAGGCCGCTGAGGCATGCTGGGCCGTGAGGCCACCGAGAGCCATGTGGCAACCTGCGTGCGTTATAGATCCCCAGATAGCGGGGTAAGCCAGACGGTCTGCGTTCATCCGATGTTTTGGTAGGCGAAATCACGTAACGCCCATTCGCCAGGAAATGGTTTTGGATGAAGCCGTTCGGCGGCCTTCCGTTGGTCTGCGGCGTGTAGGCTTGGTGGCGGGCTGGCTGAGATCAAGGCGCGACAGGCTTTCGCCAGTCCCTCCAGAGCGGTAGAGGGGCCGTTGTTCTGAGAGGCATCGCCGACAGGTGAATCCCCTGCTTCAGAGAACCAGCCACGGCACGGCACAGGAATCCAACGGTCGCTCTCCTTCTGCTCATGCCAGCCAGCACTTCGACGTAGGCAGGCGGGTGGCGTCGTCGATCGCGACATGTACCTTCCTCGTAGCCGGCACCTCGGGAGGAGCCTTGACGTGACGGTAGCCGGTTGATGCGGTGGCGCCGACCCGCTCAAACCGTGGCCGCTGTTTTGATGTCGACATGGATAATGTCCCGGGCGCCCCACTGGTAGCGAGAACAAGACGTTTTTGGGGGTCAAGGTTCTTTCAGGCGTCCAGGACCCAGGCCCTTTCATGAGCCGACCAACGGTGGAGAGGGGCGCACAGAGAGCCCTGGCGAATAGCCGGCGGTGCGTGCAGCGCTGGTTGCCGCAGGTCTACAGCCTGTGGAGTTGCTTGCGATCGAGCGTCCGCGCTGGCTCGGCGAAACACTCCGGGTCGATCCCGCTCAGTGGCCGCTACGCCGCCTGCCTCGCAACCTGGAGAGCCACTTGTAGGGCCCGTGACGCAGGCTGAATCCCGGCTTGGTGCTGCAAGGGCTTTGAAGTGGCACGCCTTCATCGAGATGCCGGGCGGATGAGCTCCGTCCAGACTGATGGGTGTCAGTGCGGGCCCGAGGGTGGCTATGCGACTGGTGCCTGTGAGGTCTTGGGACGGTGGTGAACAACTCGACCCTGGCGACCTCCCACCCCTTGTAGTCTTGAAAGCACGGTGGTGGGAACTACACACTAGAGCCGAATCAAACCCTTGGCTGGGTGTCCCCTATTCTGATATGTCATTCAGGTACACAAGGTTTCAAGATGTTTCATACAAGCGTCCAAAGCTCGGGGACCGGGGAAGAGCCCGTCTCGCAGCCCTCGAACGAAGCCCCTGCTCGATGGCTTGCAGGAGCCCTGAGCATGGAATCAATGCCAGTTCGGCCTACTGGGCCCTGGCCATCTGGTTTCGCCGGCGGGAATTCCGCGTTTCTCGCTCTACTTCAAGGCAGGAATCAGAATCAGGAACGCTGGGACACGCCGGCAATCTTTTGCCGAATTATTTGGTCTGGTCGCGGTCAGCGCTGTCGCCCCTCGATGCATCGACAAGCCCCGCAGAATGGAAATCGCCTCGAAGAGGTCCTTCGCGCTGTACTCCGATTGGAAACAGAGGATCACACCGTCCCTGAATGCAGCTTTTATCTCGCTGGCGAACGTTCCGGTGACGTGCCCGCACCACCGTCTTCTTGACCCGTTGATCGCGAAAAGCAAACGGCGCGAGGCCAGAGTCAGCTCACCTGCTCAGGACGGCTTCGGCTGTGCGAAAACAATCCGGCGGCCCTGCTGCTACTCGACGGCGAAACTGTTCGCCGGTCAGTCTTTCACCGCCCAGAAATGGGCAGCTGAGCTCCGGGCCTTGGGCTGCGCCGGGTGAGTTCCAACAGGATCATTGCCGATCGTGTCGAGATTGGCTTGCTGTTTGAGCTGGCGGCAATGGCCTGCAGTTTTTCGCACTGACGTTGCTGGAGCTGCTGCTGTTCCCTCGTAGGCGAGCAAGCAGCCCTTTGGGCCTGCAACAGCCCAGATCCATGGCGATTCTTTTGTTGCGGCCATGGATCCGGCCCATTTCCGGCGGCAGAGTCGCCCACCCAAGCGCCGACCTGCATTGGGAAGGCGGAGGGGAGGCGCGGTCCTGCATCAGCCTTGGATAGATTCAATGCTCGCTTCGAGCGGGGCCGAATTCCACCAGCGTTGGAGCCAGTCGCAACAAACAACCGCTTCGCCGGCTGGGGCTTGCAGCGAGATGGCCCTGACCGGATCCTGGAGAACTCAAGCGGGTGGCTGGTGACCCGGGTAGAGTGCGATCAATTCACCGATTCGCTCTGGTGAGGCGGAATGGCAAGGTCGCACCAGGAACCGCAGCGGCGGCCCAGCCGCCTGACCACAGGCCAAGCAGGCATGGAGGCGTTGCCTCAGCGCTGCGAGGTGGCGGATAGCGCAAGCCAGTTGCAACGTCCACTCATTGACAGGATCGAAGCCGTCACCGCTGAGAGCTTCGGATCGCTGAGGAACGGAGAGGCGTGAGTGGCTCGACGCAGACCCCTTCACTGCAGAGCCGAATCGGTGCGCAACCAGGCTCACCGGCCTGAGAAAGGCCACGGGTCAATGCCTTCGTTTCTTCAACAGGGGCAAAACACCCTGGCGATGCCTTCGGCACTTCAATGCGTGAGCCAACAGGACCCGGAGCGCGTTGCTGAGATCCCAGCAGCTACCGGTCTGGCCGACCGGGCATGCGTAAGGACAAGCGGGCTGGCGTTCAGGCAAAAAGCGAAAAGCCACGGTCGGGGTACTTGGCGAATGACTCGCAATCTAAACAAGTCGACCGGCTTTCCTTGCAAGTGGTTCTCATAGCAATTGGGTAAGTTGCAAATGACCTGGTGCTTTTTTTGAGCCCCGATTGTGCGATCCGCACGCTGGCCAAACGAAGACTGGCGCAGAGTTTCAGCGACCCGATCCCAACTGCTCAAACGCCATGATCCGAATCCTGGTGATCGAGACAGCCTGCTGGCCAGCTCTCACGCCACTGGGCCGACCATCCATCGGCCTGACGCGCGCCAACAACAAGCTGCGATCGCTTCGCACTCCAGGTCGGTGTTCAGCGCGCGCTAAGTCGCGCCCGATCTGCTCGACTAGAAGCTGGATTGGGCGCCCGACTCCCTTCTGTCCTGAGCAGTTCGCGGCAAGGGCCCTGACATTGAAGCATTGATCAGCGAACTCCCTGGGCGCTTGGCGGCCTGCTCGCCTGCGGTAAAGCACCGGCGGGCACTTCTCGAATTCCTCGTGCGGCCGCAAGCCGACTGCAGACAAGATGGTGGTGGTCGCGGTGGTGTCACTGAACAATCAAAGCGACGCCCCCCTTCGGCAGTTCCAGCTCCCGCAAAGCTCCATCGCGCTGAAGCAAAAGCGCGCAGGGTGCGCTAAAACCGAGCCAGCGACCTTTCTCTTCTGCCCCCAGCAGGCGCGCTGGTCACCTCCTCAGCGTTGAGGTGACTACTTCGCCGATGCGTTTGAACAGGGCTAAACCTCTGCGCTGGGGCGTGAGCCTCTGGCACCGCCTATGCAGGCTGGTGCGCAGTTCATGGCCTGCAGTGGTTCGCCGCTGAGGGGGGTGGTACGGGGCAAGACACGAACACAACCCTTGTTCATTCTCCATATAAGGCAGTTGCGAATTTTTGACGACTTAAGCCGTTGGGCGCTTGGCCCTGGAGCGGTGGCGGCCCGGGCTGATCGGCCGGCGCTCCAGCGGTGGCACAGGGCGTTCATCGAGCAGGATCGGTCAGGGCCGCCAACCACGTCGGCCAGGGTGACCAAGCAGCGGTAACTGAGGGCAACGCGCAGCAAGTGGGGCCTCAAGGATCTCCAGCCAAGGGGACAACAGCACCGACCTCGAACACCCCAGCGCCTGGCGCGCCCGGCAAACCACAAGACCGACGGTCCAGGGCACAGAACCGCCAACCACTGGGCAGGCCAGGCTCAGCTGCTGGTCAAAGGCCGAGCCCAACAGCAGGCCGAAACCCAGGAAACGCAGCAAACAAAACGCAGCTGGGGCAGTAAGCGCAGCAAGCGGATAACCAGGTGCAGGGCGAATGGCACCAGGGCCTCCACTCGTCGGGGCGAAGCTCCAAGCCCAATTGGCGAGCCCGACGTCGCTCCAGCCTGGGAGCAGGGGATTAGCCAGCGCGGACCCAGCACAACCAATGGCAGCAGGGCCACGCAGGCTCAGACCGCCCTGCCAGCCCACCCAGGGGATCAACAACAGGGCAAGCACTGGCCCCAGGATCGGAATCAAGCAGCCCGGCCAACAGGGCCTGGGGCGTGGTCAGGCTCGAGCCTGCTGGACCTCAGCAAGGCGGCTTTCGCCCTTGGCCTTGGCTTGCTCGCCGGCGCAGCCGTTGCACCCTGGCGCCAGAATGCCAGATGCCTCCGGCAAATACTTAAGCAAGGTTGGAGCGCAGTGAAAGCGCACGCAGGCGTCCAGGCAGACCGGAAAGCGAGCAGCGCAAGCCCCACCGTCCAGGGCCAAGACATTGCCACGTAGCAGGCTTCAGGCAGGCTGATGCCGATGCCGATCGGTCAGCCACAGCCAACCCTGGGGGTCGAAGGCGCGTGGCCAGTAGCTGGGGCCAATTGCCGAGCAGGGGCGGCGACGGAAAGCCGAAGCTAGCAGGCTCACCCAAAGGCGCGGACCCACCCGCGAGTGGTGCTTGGCCAGCCAGGCGGCCAACGCGCAGAAAAAGAGAGGGAGGGGAACGTCGGCATCAAAACGAACTGCGACCTGACTGTTCAGCATTGTCGTGCCGGTGTCATTGCCGATGCATGCAGCTCGCATGCTTAGCCAGGGCGTGTTCACAGCCATCGCGCGCTGGCGCAGCGCTGAGGCCGTGCTGCCGGGCCAGGGGCCCGCCAGGTCCCGTCGTACTCGGGTTTGGTGCGCTCGCTGCATCGGAAGCCGGCCACTTTCAGCCGGACCGGTCCCCCAGGGAGTGGCTCAGTTGGACGCATCCGCCGCGGCAGATGCCCAGCGCTGCTGCAAGCTGCTTCGTGCACCCCCGAGGATGCTGCTGTGGCGCCACAGATCGGCGGCATAGCCCTCGTGCCTGATCAGGCGTGCACCAGCGTAATCACCAGGCGCTGCGGCCTTTTTCATCTGGGCGCCTGGGTGAACACCTCCGGGCCCAAGCAGCCCGAAGCTCTCGGCCAGGAAGGCCAGATCTCGCGCTTGCGTCCATCCATCTGGGCTTTGCCTGCAGCAGCACCGTCTCCCACGGGGCGCATCGGAGCTTGATGGCGGTCAGCCAACTGGGTCGGGGTTCTGCGCCAACCAGAAGGCGCAGCAGATTGGGCCGGTCCCGGTCCAGCTGCCGGTGGCCCGCCGGCCGATTCCCACGGGCAGCCGGCCCATCGGCGGCGAGGCGAAAACTCTCGGCCCAAGGCGGCGAATCAGGGCCAGAACCCGTGGGCCGTGGTCAACTTACTCGCCACGGCGGCAACCCGCGCCATCCTGCAAGGGATGCGATACGGTCGGGCAGCTCAGCACCGCAAGGAGCTGGCAAAAGGCAGCCAGGCCGTGGGCCGTGGTCACCGACCATGGCCTGCCGGCAGCGGCGAACAGATTCAGCCGATCAACGCCGAAATGCAAGCAAGCCAGCGCAGACCCCACGCACATCGACAACGGCTCACCGCCCCACTTCGTGAATGAACAGACTCCGCGCATGGCCGTGGACGGCGCCCTCGGCCTCGGCCCAAACACGAACACTTGAGATCCTGCTTGCTTCAGCGTCGGTCGATCGGGCGTCGATGATTCGCTGGGCGCAGGTCAGCAGGTTCGCTGCGGCGTTGCGGCTCAGCGCTCAGCGTGAAAGGCGAGAACCGCGCAGCCCCCATCGGCGCTGTTCAAGGCAAGCGGTAGGCAGCGTCAAATCCGAGCGGCACGGGCCTCCAAACGGGAATGGGGCAGGCCCAAATCGAACAGGGCCGCAGCACCATGTCGCCGGCCACGCGGTGGGCAATCGCGGGTAGGCAGGCCATGGCTTCAGCGCATCAGGCGGGGGGCTGCGGCCGCAGTTTGCTCGGCGCGGCTCTCGAGCTGGTCACGCTGCCGGCCAACACTGCTCAACTTCCGGCGGCGCTTTGTCCAGCTGGGGCTGTGCATAATCCGAATCCCCAGCGCCCGAGCGGGCTGTCATCGCCGCCGTCTGGAGTGCCATAGCGCAGTGTTTCGGGGCGATACGGTGGGACGGTACGGCGCGAATCTTCGGCTATTGGGT
>Ga0163217_1108857_pt1 | contig 10922 bp, 15 predicted proteins | sample SynspAceP_FD_185933 | JGI IMG/M metagenome (GOLD analysis project Ga0163217, IMG submission 185933) | Saline lake microbial communities from Ace Lake in Antarctica - Synechococcus sp. Ace-P (PacBio error correction) | ecosystem: Environmental > Aquatic > Non-marine Saline and Alkaline > Saline ...
CAGCAAGGCCCGCGGTGCGCGGCGGTGCATCAAACATGGATCGATCCCGAGCAACCCCGGCCCCGAAAAGGCGCGATCGTGGATCTCAAAGGAGCGCGCGATGCCGTCAAAAAAATTGGTGCGGGGGCCCAGCAAAGAAAGGGGCGGGGCAATCCGTCTGACCATCTGCGCCCGGCCTTGGCGGGGGTTCTGGTGATGGGCGAGGGGCATCGAGACAAACGCAAAGCTGCTGATGGTCTGATGCCTACCCTGGCGCCGTCTTTTTTGGGAGGTTGGTGGATCTTGCAATCTTTGCGCCTGCAAGTCAAAAGAAGCCTGGCAAGCGCGGTCCAAGCGGGATCCCGGAAAATGGACGATCCCGATGCCCTTTTCCGTTGCCCCCGGCGCATAGGTCGGCCGCCCTGGGTCTTCCCTCGAGGATGGGCCGACAAGCGCGCAGCCGGAACCCGTCCCTGCAGCTCGTCTCGGGGCTGCGACCGTCGGCCATTGGCTTTTGCAGCCGCAAATTAACAAACACTGGAAATCGTCCACGCCCCGAGGCAAAGGATTTTAACAGACCTGATCAAAGGAGATTGAGACTATGGCCCTCACATGACTTATTCTAATAATAGAATTCGGAGTGCTCCTCTGTTTACCACAAAATACCCATGATAGTTCTCGACTTGCGCCATCGAACCTTGAGCGCAAGCCTGCGCGGCGCGGAACCGGTATATCGATCGCACTGCTCGCCGTCATGCCCAGCGGGTCAAGCCACTCCGAGGCGTCGCTCATTTCATGGCCAGCTGTCGGTGGGTGGTGTAGTCCGATCGCATCAGGTCCGTGTTATCTCGAGTTATCATCTGGTACTCTGAGAATTCATTCGCCTTTCAGATTCGGGCTGGTGCCGGGCGGATTTGGAGACCGACAGAGGCAGAGTGGCTATAAAGGCGCACTTCCTGGGAAAAGGGCAGCTATATTATTTCCTGAATTGTTGGCTTCTTTCGGCGTTAGTGACATTTCTCACAGGTTTCACCAGCCCGTGGATGTCTCGAGTTTAAAGGTTCTGTCAGGGTATCGTCAAAACCACCCAGGGGTGCTTATTGCCCAGAATCTGCCTTGGGAGTTTTACCGGGCATATTGGAGAAGCAGTTTCTCTATTCGGGTCCGCGAGCATCGGTGCCACATATGCACTGCTCTCACACTCCGAGTAGCCAAAAAAGCACCTCGAAAGCTGAGAACGGGCAGCTCTTTGGCCTATGACATGCTTCGCCGAGAGCGTCTTTCCTTCGGCTGTGTATCGCAAACCACTGGTTCTTCCAAAAGCGCTTGTTGCGGATTACAAGGCGTCGAATAAGTTCTGGCCGAGGCCAATGCTGTAGCTTACCCAAAATTGGGTCCGCCCTAACGCGCCCTAATCCGCTGCCGGCCTGCACACTCATCCAAAACGCACCGCATTTCAGATTAATTTGCTCGCTGCCCTTCGAAGAAACACGCACGGGTTTTGCGAACCCGAGCGTCCGGAATCTGGCAAGAAGTCCGCTCGGCATGAGTGTTTCGAGTCGCAGGCGGCGCTTGTGCGCCCGCACCAGTCAGAGCAATTCGGTGAGGAGATCTGAAACCTATTACCAGAGCCGGCCAACATATATGGGTTGCTCCGAGCCCCAAAATAACGACCGCCAGCACGCTTCGGCGGCGAGAATTTCTAAGAAAAAACGGCAGGGCGAGGGAGGGAGAAAAACGATATGGGCTAAATACAAGAAGAATTATTTCACACAAGCCAGGCCGTGGGCCATCGGCCGAAGCGATCGCGCCCGGATCCGAGGATCTACAGGGATATATCTTCCCGCGACGCACGATGCCGATCGAGGCATAATGCAGACCCGACGATCGAACCTAGAATCGAGCGAGGTTGATCTTCGACCGTTTTTGAGGAAATAGCGAGGTTATTTGCTCGGTGATGTTTTTTGACCAGGCTCAAATTGACTACGGCAACGGCATACCGGCTTTTTTTGCCAAATTATTCACGGTTACCGAAGGATCCTCAGTTGCCTGTTCGTTGGCCGCGGCCCTCCCTGGTAATAAGGTTAATCCTCGTCTTACGCTGGAAAGAGCAGCGCTGGCTCGCCGACGAGGACGAGCTCACGGTGTGCGCCCGCGAGCGCAGCGGGTTTGCGGGCCGAATCTCTCGGCCGAGATCGAGCCACCTGGCCTTACCGCCGGGTCGAGCGGGTAACGCGGCTGGATCCTGGCCGCTCGAGACAAAAGACCAGTTGAAAAGCTTAGAGCCAAGCTCGAGGCGTGGTGAAAGCCATGGCGCAGCCGGCAAGGGCGAAAGAAAAGCCCTCCGAGCTGAGCCCGAGGATCAAAGTGCTTGCTCGAGCTGCGCGAGATCTCGCCAGCCCGCGGCGATCGAGAAATCCGCGCCGCATTCGGCCGGCGCAAAGGGCATGTACGAGCATCGGAGGATACCACGCGCTTTTAAGAAGCCGGGCAACACGTCTGAAAATTTACCAATATCTGAAAATCGAGGCGCGACCCCCTGAGAAAGCCTGTCTCGATCAATGAAATCTCAAATAAAGATCCGATGATGGTCAAACGTCTAAAACCTCGCCAAAACCGGCACGCCTTAAAATTCTCCCTCGGATTTCTCGATCCGCACGTATCGAATGGGGGCAGCGCGAGCCAAGAGCGCTGGCAAGTGAGCCTGCTCGATCACAAATTCCGCGAAACGACAATGGATCTTCAAAGCTGATAGCCCGTTTTTGCATGTAATTGACCAGTTACGGCCCAAATCACCTCGAACCTGCGAGCGCCAAGAGTTTAATCCCTCGTACACCACGCTACCAGCCAGAAATCGAATTAATGCAGGAATTTCTGGCAGCGGTATTTCCGCAGGGCCTTATTCGTCTGAGACGGAATTATTGGAACCGAGAACAAAGAATGATGTTCTCCAAATCTACTGTTGCGCAGCCCGGTCGCAATGGCAAAAATCGACCATTTGTCGAATATTCCAAAAGCGTCGCCTTTTGTTGACACCTTTGCGGGACGCACCTACCATCCGCGACAATTTACGGCTTTCCCCACGACTCGAAAACGACGTCTTATATAGCTCAACCGTAGACACGGCAAGGATACGCCGATGCGAACACCAGGGACCAATTGTCACGTATCTAGCCTGGCGCAGCACGGGTTTAATCCGTGCGCGCCCCCTCTTGACCCTCGAGACAGGGACACGCCAAGTTCAAAAGAGCCTTTTGATCAAAGCGCGTTAACCGGCGGCGAGGCCATAATGATCCAGCGCATGATCAAGGAAATTAATGTTCGAGAGGATTTGTGCCCGAGTATCCTATCATTAGTCTGACGATCCTCGGGAAAACCACTGATAGACCCGAAAAGTCCGCGGCTCATAGAGATGACTGGGATTCAGTCGGCTGAGTGGATGTTTGAGCTGATACCCTTGGCTTGTTCCAGATCGCAAAGAGGCACATCGTACGATCAGCACAATTCCCTGCCTCGAAAACATCCACTCAAAGCAAAGGCCCACCGTGGTGCCTTACATCCTGCACATTGCCGAGTCGACAAAAAGGCCTAGAGCCTGCGCTGATTTTATAGACGCGGAAGTACTCGGGAACACCGAAGCAGACTCAGGCGCTCGCGACCCGCAGAAATATCTCGCCAGGAAACGTCGATAAGCTGCACTGTCCTCATTCAACTAATGAGCCAAACCAGAGTGCGCCTAATTCACCCTTAATGGCGCGTCCCAAGTGTATGCACGCTTCGGAGCGCGGCCCAGAGGAAGTCTCTGACCGAATAATCCCTTATCAAAAGCCTGGATATTCACGCACTCGCCATCGTCTTAGCGATGCGGTATGGGAGGGACAATGCCGGCACATAAAATCGAACAAAAAGCTCTACGGAAATATGTCCCGCTGTTAGCGGACCGTCACGACCAGAGGGTCACCAAGAAACGGGCAAAAAATTTCCTTGGAAAAAACGGCAGTGATAGCGGCTATGGGCGGATCCAGCTTACCAAGGCCGGGCGCGCAATCGCATTGGCCGAGTATGGCCGAGGAAGCTGCCCTATGGGCGGCGGCCACGCAAAAGGCGATTCCGCTGCGGCCCGATCGTTGAGGGGGCTGCCGTGCCGTGTCTGGGGCGCGAGGATCCCTGGGCGGGCCTTATACGCAAATTTTGGGCAACGGCCCTCCGAGCGCGGAAATCCGTCCTTACCGGCGGAGCCCTAAAGAGGCTGATCGAGCATTTCGCGCGTGAAGTGCCATAGCGACATTGCTCGAGCCGGTTCATCTGCCGCGGGGCCCTTCATTGGTCCACATTTGCAAGTGATTGCGTTCATTGGCGCCCGAAAAGGGCGTGTCCTTAGCCGGTTATGGCTGTCCCGAGGATCTCGACGCGGTAACAGCTTTACGATCGGATCTTATGCGATCGGTGCGCGCCAAGCGTAAAATGGCAACGCCGAGGGCCGGCAAATGCGCAACCTGCCAGCGAGCGACCCTATGACAGCCAAGGAAAACCCCGCAAGCGAGCCGCTCCCGGTGCGACACTGCGGTGCGCGCAATGCGCTTTTCGGCTTTTCAGTTAATCCAGGCCGGGCGCAAGGCGCAGCGCCCTGGAGCGGTCGCTTTGGTCCTGTCGCCGAATTGCCGCGGACCAGGCGCATGAGCGGGCCGACGCAAAGCGATACAGCCGGCCACGGGCGGTCGATCGCGGCACACAGATCAGCCCCGCGCGGCGGAGATCCTCCACCCTCCTATTCGACAGTTTAGCTTTAAGCTGCCAATCAGCGGCCCCAAAACAATAAGCGGTTTTGACAGAATCCCCGGGAATCTTTGCGCCATAAGATTCAGGGCAAAGGTTGCGAAATGGTGGCCTGTTCGGGATTGCATCCTGAACAACGTAGGGCGCCGACAAGCCGCGCTATTCAGTGCGGCCTTTTTTTATGGTCGGGCGGCGAGCTCTTCGGAGCGCCGCTTTCCTACGGGCGGTAATGCAATTCCCGTGTCCGCCGGCCACCAGAAGATTGGCAGTCTCTAGTGGTCGGTTACCCTGAATACGTAGGAGGCCCGCCTTATGCAAGCGCCCACCTTTGTTATTAGTCTTGCAAGATTTCGCAGACCATCACTCTGCTCACGCGAGAGCGCAATATACGAGCTTAGCTGCGGCGTCAGCGAGCTCCAGAATACAGCGTCGCGGGCACCTACCTCAACAGCACGGGCAGGAGGAGCGCAGCGGGAGACTATGAATTCGTCGGATTGTAGTAGTGAGGGTTTGCGATGGCGAACGATGGATTTCCGAAAGCCGTTAAGCCATCGCATGGCGTCGATTGATTGAGGACGCGCATGCCGCGCACCGCCAATTGTCTCATGCGCTCAAATAGTTTCGTGCGCTGTCGGATGCCTTTGCCGAAAATGGGGGGTGATAATGAAAATCTAGCATTCTCCCAATTCGGAGCTTAAAAGCCTTGCGTGTCCCATGTAGACAGTGAAGGCTTTTTCTGGTGGGTTGGCGCGGAATGTATGTGCCTGGCTCTTTTGAAATTGCCCACAACCGCGACGCTTTGGGTGGACCTCGCCCCTGAGAGTGAAAAGGGTGTCGAAATTAAATCGACAAACCTGGCGGCCGACAAAATATGCGACTGTTAATGGAAGCCGGGTCCCTGTATAGGGTTGATTTTCAGGTCGCGAAAACGGCGCCGAAGCGTTCAAGAATTGGGTGCTCATGAGGGTATTGCCCCAAATACGCCGTGCCGGGCGCTACGAGATCCGGTTCGAACGCCGCGCGCATGACCCCCCCTTGTCGCCGAATTTACTGGCTTGGCCTTGTGCGGGAGGTGCGCCTGACCCATGGGCGCGGCGGCGCTGGCCGCGTATTTGTCAACAGCCTCTGCCTCAGGGTGCCAGCTTTATGACGTCCAACGCTGTCTGACGTCGATATCAGCTCTGGCGTCGACTACCTCGAAAAATCACTGCAGAATAACCGGTTAAAACGTCATGATTTCCGTTTTAGATCGAGCCGTGTTATCATGAAATCGAAAAACTACCTGCAATGCCGTCGGGCTGCGCCTTGGCCCCAGGTTGATTCGCTCGGGTGTCTGTTCCGCGCTTGCGGCGTGTTGCGGTCATGTATCGAGAATCGGGAAAACAGGCTTAAAGCATGTGGCCAGTCCAAGCGATCGGACAACCGAATATGCGGGCAATAAAAAATTCAACTGCAGTTTTTCCCTATTTCGAACAGTTTAGGCGGCCCCGGCGGGCCGCTCTCTAAAATGAAATCTTCGCCGGGCCGTAGGCCGCCGGCTTTCCTGATCGCCTTAACAAAGATCGAGCCGGCGGCTTGACGGGTTGCGGGCCGGCCAGCTGCGCGCGCCCGATTTCCCCACAACTCCCTCCTTCTCCCCCTCTCCCCCCTAAATATCATGCGTCCCATCACCAATGGAATCCCGCCCTTTGCGGGATCAACGAAATGGGTCGATTCGGCAAAACTTTGGCGATAAAAATCAACGCGCTTTTGCGGATTTGGGAAATGGCGTTACGGGATCGACGGGAACCGACTTTTCGGGAAGGAATCCCCTTAATTAATGAAACGGGGTTAGGGGGGGAAGGCGAAAAAGAAAAGTTGGTTCTGCGTGTAGCCTCTGGTTTTCGTTTCCCGTCCGATTCCGTTAAAGCGGAACATTTGCGTTTATTATCAAAGTATTGCGTCTTTTCCCCGTCGATCCCGGTTTTCCGAATCCCCGTCAATCCCTAAAGAGACAGTCCCCGATTCCATAAGAAAACTAGATAATAAAGATATTTCTAAATTATCTTGTCCCTAAATATGGAGATTGATTGAATGGCTTTGCTGAATGTTGCCTTCAACCGTGATCGCGCCGGGCCGGGTCGTTGTCGAAAGCACTCTCGCGCCGTCCTGCCTTTCCGGCTGTTCGGCTGCGCGCCGCCAAAGGGCATTCGGGATTCCGGCCCGAGGGCCCGCGCGCGGCCCCTGGGCTCGGCAGCCGCGCCGCTCCCTCTCGGCCATCACAGAAGCCAAAGCCGGCCCTACCGCCCCCGTTGAGGCTTGCCGGGTCACGCCCCTAGGGCTTATAAGACGGCAACGGGCCGCCATGCCGCCGTTTCCTGGCAACAGATGGACCGGCACGATCCAAAGCCTGCAGGCCGCGACCATGCTCGCCGTATGCCGTCGAGCGGAATCGGCCTTCGATCAAAGGCGGTGACATGGGGGGGCCGGTGGACCTTTAAAGGCGGATATCCTGACGGCGGGCAACGACCCGCGTTTTAAGCACGCGGCGCGGCTGCACATTTGATCGAGGTGCTGGCGAATGGCTTTTGGCCTGTCGATCGCAGTCCATTGGGGCTATATGAAAGGGCGCTGAGTGCGTTTGGGTGATGGAGGTGCGGTCGACAGCGTGGAAATTGGCCAAGGATATAAGGGCGGAATGCGGCTGCTCGGAGCCTGATCTGCATCGAGGGCTTGGATATGCGTCAGTATCCCCTCGACCTACACGGTTGGTTAGGTCATAGCAGAGAACGCAAGGCGGCTGGGTGCGGCAGCCGTCTGTTTCTTTGCTCGATGAAGTGGCCCGAGGGGCTTTGGCTTGGGCCGTGGTCCCCGCTGAGAACAGAGCTCTTGAAACGCTCCAGGTCAGCCAAACCTGAAACAAAACAAACGGTGATGATCTGCGCCTCGGGGGTTTTCAAGGATCATCACCGCGAATAATCAACTTAACTTTTGCGGGGCAAGTCCATGTGATTCCCACGTCTAAAGACGGTGCCGACGCCGCTTTAACGGCAGCCAGCGCCGCGCCTCGGCGCGGTTTGCGGCAAGTCCAAAGGGAAACAAGATCGACGCGCCGACCAGCTCAAGCCCTGGCGCGCCCTTGGTACAGCCTCGAAGCGTTTGGAAGATCTAAGGCGAAAGATCCCTGGCTGCGCGATGCCTACACCGCAACGCAAACCGGCCGTTGCAACTGGTGGGAGGACCGCCCCAAACAGCCCCAGTTGTGGCCACATTCGCGAGCACAACGTTTGCGATCCCTTCCCCTGTTTTTGGGATGAAGGATAATCCTGCAGGCGGTAAGCCAGCAGTATCACGACATCCGAAAAGCAGCGCCATCGAGCGCGCCCGGCCCGGCTGACCTCTCCGCCCTCGCGCAATGGGGGGTGGGTTCAAAGTCAGAAAAGCCCGCACGCCACACCCTGTTATGCCCTAAGTTCGAATTTTTTTTTCCATGGGGACCGAGAATTATCCCGCCCCAAGGGGGCATCTGTTGACCTGTTTTCGGGAATGAGATCCTGCCGACTGCGCGATCGCGCGGTCGCCCAAGTTTAAAAAAAAACTTAAGGAAAAATCAAGACTTTGTGGCCGGTTCGCGCCGCTGCAATTGAAATCAGGACAAATGTTGCAGAGGCGCTCGGTGTGATCCTAAGACCCTTTACGCAAGAATTTTTCGCGAGCCCTGTCGCAAGGGGCTTTGCTGGATCGACGGCCTATGCCTCGACGTGTTGCTACGCGCGCGCGTGAAGGGCACACGCCATCCCGGGTCCAAAGCGCTGGCAGGCGCGGCTCGATCCGCGTCCCTCGGCCTGCGGCGCCGCGTGCGGCTTGAAAGGAAAAAACCTGAGCAGCCGTGAAGCTGAAAAAGCTGCGGCGTCAAAAGAAAAGCGCTTGAAAATGATGCGGACCAAGCCGCGCCGATTAATGGATCGCTTCTAATGGATCGTAATCCCGCGACAGTGGGCGATCTTTCCTGGGCCGCTGTGCCTGACTGGTGGGAAAAGCTACAAGCGGCAAACCGCCAATCCCTGCCGCTAGATCTCGGATGAAAAATTCTCGCCGAGTTGCCCGTTGCCTTTGTTTCGACAAGCTTGTTTTTGTGCGGATATTCCAGGACCAACCGAACAATGGGCGAGGGTTGGGCCGAAGGAATGGACACGCCGGACATTCGTGCGCGCGGCCCCTTCGTTCGGTCCAATTCCGATAGGGGCGCGCCTGGTCCCCGGTGAAAATCTTAATACGCTTGGTGCCTAAGAAAAACAACCAAGACGACGCTCGCCGGCGTGCCATCGCTTGATCGAGCAATTTTTTTTTTGCAGATGAAATACGACCGCCCAACATTCGCGGGATCATTGTCGGGCCAACCGCAATCGGTTTTGCCCGCCACTTGCTTTTTGCCCAAATGCCAGGGCAATGATCGAGGCCCGACGAATGGGCTTCAAAGCGGTTCAAAGTTGACGAGCACAAAAAGACGATCACCGATCACTTATCCGGATCCAAGAAGGGCCGGCAGCTTAACCGCAAACAATGCAAAGTCACCAGCTTTTGGATCCCCTGCAGTAAACAACCGGGTCGATCCGCTTTTGCAATCCTCGAACGAGCGCAAACCTGATGGCCGAGCGCATTTTGCGGCGCGGGTGAATCGTCAGATCCGGGGCGGGATGATTTAACGAACGCGCGTAGCTTTGCCTTGGTGAATCATCAGGACGCAAAGCGAGATCCCGCCCGCAAGGGGTTTTCAAAAGTTGAGCTCGAATATGCCGCGGGCAAGGTGCGCGACGCCAAAGTTGTCCGAAGATGTCCGGATCCTGCCTGGTTTTCTCTATGAGTTCCCGCAAGAAATGCCAGGGCGACAAAAACGCTTGGAAGAGAATTCCGGCCAACCTGGGCGCGGTGCTGCCTAAATCTCGGCCGGTCGCAATCCACGATCGAGCGGCTTGATTCCCCGAGTTTTCCGCAAAGGCCCCTGAGCCGACACCAGCCGCCGAGGAGCTGCACGGTGGGCAAGCCAACACTAACATCGGAGATCCGGCCCTACGGGCAACAATACCGGCGGTTGGGTCGGTCCAAACCTTAATTGCCCAAAGCTGGCAAGATCCGGAGCTTTTGAAGGTTTAGAGGCTCTTGCTCGGAAAGCTCGGAAGTTGCGACGATCGGGAAATCGACGGCGGCGGCATGGATGATTTTGGCCTCGGCCTCGCGGTTCTGGCGGCCATCCGCCAAACAAAAGCGTTGCAATTATGGTCGGCATGGGCACACGACAAATCGTGCTCGAGCGGGCGCAAAGCAATTCGCGGGCGGCGCCCTGCCAGGATTCTCGAGAGCGCGACGACGCGCTCACGAATGGCACGCAATCGAACGCAGGATGTCGATCCAGCCTTGTCGAGATCGTGCTGCGGGTTCACAAAGCGCCGGCCAATTCCTGCCCGGCGCGGCGGATGGCCTCGATCCCGAGCGGTGTCCGCGGGCGATCGTGGATGCGCCCCTGCAGGGCGCAGGCAATACGCGCACGATACGCCGCGAAGCGTAACGAAGGCTACAAGCTCAACGGTTGCAAAATCAAGGGCACCGAAGCGCAAACTATTTTGAACGGATCCCTTGCGCCATTGCGGCCAGCCCTTTGCCTTGGCTGGTGCGTGGGCAATGCCAGGACCGAAGGCAAGGGGAAAACGCGGTGATTGTCACAAAAGCAGTAAGCGGCCGCGGGCAAAAATTGATCCGCTTGATGGCCCGCCTTTAACGCGGTTTTATCTTATGAGCCACTGAACCGGCCCGCTGCGCGTCCGGAAAATTGTCGGCGTTCTGTCCAATCCGTGAATGTCCTTATGATCGGCCGCGCGCTCCAAAGGAGCCTGGGGCCGGCCAGTGCGCAATGGCGCTCGCAGAGGTGAAAGCGGCTGGAAATGGTTGATCTTCGTGGCGCCTGCGCGCGGGCGGCGGGTTTATAAAAGTCACGGCCGGGCAAACCTGTCACAGCGTCAACCGGCGATGTCGATCCTCGCCGCCTGGTCTTGCGTTAAAAGCAAATTCGCAAGCACTCGTCGGATTCCTTGCGCTCGCCTTGTATGGAGAAAGCAGCAACGGCAGCGCGTCAAGATCGAGGTCGTCCTCGCCGAGATCCTGACGATCTTCTCAACAACAACAAACGGAGG
>Ga0163217_1112930_pt1 | contig 10922 bp, 13 predicted proteins | sample SynspAceP_FD_185933 | JGI IMG/M metagenome (GOLD analysis project Ga0163217, IMG submission 185933) | Saline lake microbial communities from Ace Lake in Antarctica - Synechococcus sp. Ace-P (PacBio error correction) | ecosystem: Environmental > Aquatic > Non-marine Saline and Alkaline > Saline ...
GTTTTTTATAAATTATGTTTTGGCCACAGGGAGGTTTACCTGACCGCGCTCGGGTTATATGAACTTCTTCTTAACTCATCCTTCCAGACAGGATCTTCACGGGGAGGGTCGACCGGTCCATCCGCCCAGATTACTCATCTGGCTGGCTGGGCCTGTTTCGAAATTCACCGGGCGCAAGGATCAAGCGTCCTGCAGGCCGGATCTGATTTCAGGTTACGGGCCCCTTCAAAGTGCAAAGCACGCCACGCTTGTAACCGGTGAGGCTCGCAGCAAGTCGCGCCTCGGCCCCGGGGTGCACAAAGGCCGGAAACAGGCGGTCTTGCGTGTTCTGATACCCTGCATTACGGGTCGGCGATGTTGCGGCCGTTCGCATTTAGAGCGCATACGCATTCCAAGGCCGGATATCCGAACTACACTCTTGGCGCATATCGTATGGGAGTAATACGCCGCCGTGAATGGCAGCGCCAGGTTCAAGTTCGGCGTAGGCACGCTACAGCGGTATGTTTTCCAGCGTTTTGCCAATTCGCCCACAGCCAAGTATGCCCAGAGCGAGTATTCCGTGATCACGTGATATCACGACAGAATGCAAATGCCTCCATCCGCGTTTGGCGGGCCGTCATCGAAGGATCCGAGGAGTGGCCCGCCTGGCCGGGATGTCCACAGCGGCGCTCCATGCATGATGCCATCTTGTGCACGCTGGATGGCTTGCGAGGGCCGGTCCGGCTCGCGCGATTACGGCATGCCGGAGCGTGGGAAAGGTCACTGCGCACCACGGCGGCCTGGCGCCGTGCTTCATGTGAACTTTCACTCATATGAAGCCGCCGTGCGAGGAATTGATGCAAGCGGCCCTGTCTTGAAGGGGCGTCGCATAATCCTTAGCGCTTCAATAATCAGCGGGAAGAAACCTTTCCTGTCGCAACTGCCGGAGCACCCGACGACTATGCGCCCGCGTCAGAACTCGGGTCTAACTTGATACGGGTCGTGCTGCCAGCGTTCGGGAGTTTGCTCAGGCACGCTTGATCGTGTGCCCGCCAGTACAGGCCGCCGGGACTCTCTGGTGGCGTTCGGATCGCGAATCGTAGATTGGCCTTTGCCCGCCTCGTTGGGATGTCTTCTGAATGGTGAACTTGAAACCTACACAGCGAACCTAACACATCCAGCCAACAGATGAAATCACGCCCAGAATTTGGAGCTGATCCATATCGGCTTTGCGTACAGCCTGAAAAAAATGGAGCGGGCCTTGGCAGCTGCGTCGAATGGCGACCCTGAGGGAAGGGAATATGGCCATTGAAAAACTACTGGCGGCGTAAGCGGTCGATCAATATCGGACCAGCTTACGCTGCAGGTAGTCAGCTCTCAGCCGAACCGGTGAGGTAAAAGAAATACACAATTGAGAACCGGCGCCTGCGGGGCAAGGTAATCAGCCAGGAGCTGAAAATAGTGCCGATACTCGCAGGTTCAAATTGCGCCAAATGCCCGCGCAATATCCCTACACCGCAGTACAAGGCGCCTACCAAGCGTGTGCGTGGGTGGAAATAGGCAAGCCGAATGCCCCGATCTCCCGACCGACCGTGATGGCGGTGGCCCAGTTTCGGCGGCAAAGCCCGCGGTTGGGTGTCAGCTTCGTGAATGTGCCGGCCCGAGTGGTCGCCAAATCACGCGTAGCCGAGGTCGCTCAGCGATAACAATACCCCACGCCGCCGATCAGCAATACCCAGCCAGGGACCAACGAACTTGGCGTTTTACCCTCACCGGTCCCTGCAGTACGCACAATCGCCGCCAACGGGCCTACCGCGTTGGCAACATCGTTGAGCCGTGGGCGAAGGCCATGGCAACAGGTCGGTAAAGAAGTCATACAATACCTAAGCAAAGAACCCTTTCCACGCACTGGCGAAGTGAAGTTCATTGTCCGCTTCCGAGGTGTCAGCTTAGAGAGACCGTGTCAGCAAGACCACGCTCAAAGTCGTGTACTTTCAGCAGACCGACGACCACGGCCAAGCCGAAACTCTGCAAGGGGCTCAGATCCAGGACCCACATGGGTAAGACCCTGGTGACGGTCATCAGGGTAACGAAGAAGCAACGGCAAACATATAGAAAGGCACACATAGCGCTGGCAATTCTTTGAACGGGTCTCGGTGTCCAGAACAGCTTGTTGCACGCTCCATGAACACAGGAAGGGCGACAAAAAGCCCGATAGCGTCCGGCGAGATGACCCAACTGGCGACATAAGGCCACGCCTCCCCAGTTGACCGCGTCCCCTGGACAACGCCCAACGGCGCCAAAACCGAATTAACCGCACCGATGATTGAGTTGGGTAATGGACACTGGCCAGCCTTTCAACGGAGCAATAAAGCCAGCCCAGGTACCCGCGGCGAGCAGAGAGGCCATCATGCGAAGAACCAATCTGGTCAGGGCTGTCATTCTGAACTTCGAGTAATTCCGCTGTCGGAATGGTTTGGAGGCTGACAGATCGTCCTGCGAGATAAGCGCCATAGAATTCAAAAACGATAGCGATCAGAATCGCTGCTTGATGGTACAGGTCTGCGCGGGAGCCTAAGGAAGTCCCATGGCATTGCGGCCGACATCATTCAGCGCCGATATCCACAGGGCCATAAACGAAACCGAAAAGGCAGGACAAGTATCAGCAGGATCGTGGATCGTATTTCTGACAAATCAGGGTCAAGGTGACAATACTCTGTTTTGGGGTGCTATTTTGGAAAAGCGGTTTAGAGCTGGCCACTAGCGGGCCATATAGTTCGTTCCCAGGCGGATTCCCTACGCTTGGGCACGGTCTGCCGACTCACCGACCATTCGATGCCCTGATAACAAACATGACGTTGTAGGCGGTAGGTCCTTCTCGAGTTGAACAGGTCCGAACGGAGTTTGGATTTGCAAGGTGTATCGGTATCGTGCTCGATACGATCCAGCGTCTTCGATGAGGTTTTCTACCAGGGTCCACTTCGCGAACGCGAACCGGTTTTCCCAGTAGCTCATCCAGCTTCGTTCATGGCTTCCAGCGCCTGGGCGGCAGCAAATCCACCGAGCGTTTTGCACGAGAACTTGAAAACGACTGCCTGAAATCGTAGGCTAGTAACTCGAGCCATCATGCCGGCCCAGCATTCAAGCCCGGCTATATTCCTTGCACGGAATGTTGCTTACTCGTCCTGTACACCAGCATGGCTCCAGCAGGTCCCGGACCTGGTGGCACTTTTGGTGCAGGAATACAGGCGTTTCTTGGCAGATGAAACCTAACGGACATCCTTTTTTTCATGTTGGTCGCAGTCCCGTGGGCACTTCCGCCGCTCCCAAATATAAGGGAAATCTGCAGTTGCAGGCGCTTCAGCCTCAACCCATATCGTTGCATACCGCATCGATGAATGGCACCCAGTTTGTGGGCAGCCGCACTCAGTGGGCCTTGCCAAATGCTGTTGCCATGGTCCTATCGCGAGCGGACGAACAAGTTTGAGAAAGGGATTGCTTGACAATAGGACCTCCAGTGCGGGTTCAGCCGCGAATTATAGGCTGCGGAATGCGCGCGCGTCATCAAAAAACCGACACAGGACCGTTCACAAATTTGTCTTAATATCGGTCAGTTGCGGCCCTGAAGTGCCGCCTGGTTATGTGCCGAGAGCTTTCTCATGGCGAATAGAAACCTGAGAATAAATATCTGCGCGTCGCTACGGCCCTGCGCTAGGCCCCGTGGGGCGCACAAAGACAAGGTCCAGCCCGCTCGCTGAGTCCAGGCTCGCGTTATGCAGGGCGAGTGGCATGACTGGGCACCTTGGTGTCACCAGTAGAGAACCAATATTACGAACCCAATCCCGCGTCGACACGTATCTGGCCGTGGCCAAGGTGGCCACCTTGCGCGTGCCCGGCGTGATGGCGAGAAGTTATCCAACGCTGGAAGAGACCGTGGTCACATGTGTAGTCTCGCGAGCCTTGGTCCAAGCGCTCAAACGAAAGGGAACCAGGCACCTGCAGCAAAACCGCAATGCATTCCTGACTGTTGCTGGATGACAGTGCTGTGCCCGAGGCACCTGTAGGAGCTGGATCCAAGAGCCTTTGCTTCAACCGATCTTCCTCACACAACTTGATTTTTTCAGTCCGCACCAAAGTCAATGGAGTGGCACGTGAGGGTGAGGGCGAAAGGTCTAGTTTTGAAAGTGTGTAAGCGGTGTTGGATCCAAGGGCAAAGGTATGGCTGGCCGCACGCTGAGGAAGCGATTTGGCGTAGCTTGAACTCAGATCCGGGTTGGCCCGGCGCGGCGGCGCTGCTGAACTGGCTCTTGAGCTGGACGCAGAAGGTCCCACTGATGCCGCGGATATCAGCAAGGCTGACGTGCTACCGGCTGTTCAAATGCAAGCAAGCTATACCTGCGCCTGCACGCCGGGAGCTGGCAGGCGAGAGCCGGGACGAGGTTATAGCAGCTTCCGGCAATGCAGCCTGCCTCGGCCATCAGTCAGCGCCTGGCTGAGCAAGTAACAGGCATGCCGCCAATGGCTGCCTGTTTCCGTGAAATGACCGTTACCTTGAACCGCACTATAACGCGCCTCCTTTGGCGTGTTTGATCTGGCGTCTGCCCACGCTCGTTCCGGTGCGGCATTTCGTGCAAGTCCCCCCGTGACATCTGCCTGGGCCAGTTCAAACCGCTGGTGCTGGCACGCCCTGGGCCCGATGACCGACTTGGGGCCACAAGGCCGCGAGCAGGCCCCAGGATGTCTTCGCCGATGCCGATCAATGATCAGCCTGGGGCCAACTCTCGTGGGCCGCTGGCCCTCTGTTGCAAAAGTCAGGGTGGACGCTCAATCTGCCCGACCCCATAGGGCCAGCGTAATGCGCGCTGACGCTGCCGCGCTGGGTTGTTCGGCCGCCGTGGCCAAATGGAGATTCAGAGCTCAAGGTCCGCCATACCAACGATCCCGAATTCCTGCGGTGAGCATCTGGATGGATCAGCAACCCCGCCTTGGCGCGCTGTATATCTGCTCTCGGGTTTTTCGCGTTTTCTGCAGTTCCTGAGCGATCGGCTATTTGCGAACTTGAACAAATTGCAGGCGGTTGCTGAGCAGTATCCCATGGTTTGAAGAAGGACAAAGCCCCTGCTGATGGACGCACCTGCGAAGCAGGGCCAGCGCTTGCGCAAGCTCATGCCGGCGTGAATTGAACGGCTATAGGGTTAGACCTGTTTGCATTCACAGGGCCCTGACGTGGGGATAGGATGAGAAGCTGGCTCGACCTTGGCAACACCCGGAGAGATCGACTACTGGACTTGGCCGACCGCTCAAATGTGGCTGGTGGACGACAGGTCGGCTGACCCCAGGAAACCGCAGAGCACTGGGTTTGTTGCGATCGGCGGCCACTGTTGCGACACCGGCCAAGGTTGCAATCCCGCTCGAGTTTATTGCCGGGCAGTGCCCGAAGTGAATCTGGCCGGCCTGGCAAGAAGCTGGATCTGATATACTCAGCCGCTGGCTGGCCGTGGAGGCTGATCAGCGTTCTAATCCTAGTATAGACCCATTGAAGTCAACGTGGCGGCGGTGACGCCGCGATGTTCCTTTGCCTTTTTGCCCTTCAGCGGCACAAATCCTGGCCCGTGGAAGTAGCGAGCGAGAGGTGTGATAAACCAGCGCGCAACCCTTCGTCAGCAGTGGAAGCCAATCTGGTACATTGTGCTCAAGCGTGAAATCCCGGCCGGGTTTTCCCGCCATACCCGCGGATGATTCAGCGCTACCTCGTCTGGAGTTCTTTTACGTTCGCCCGCTCGGTCACTGGGCAATGCAGTGATCAGAAGAACAGCGCCATGCGGCAACTTCGAGCAATTTGCTCAATCTGGGCAAGATGGCCAAGAAACCGAATGCCAATGATGCCCCCCCCCTCTCTTCCCGCCCACCCCCGGTGTCAATATTGCGACGGCTGTTCCAGTACGCCTTCCGAACAGCGCGTGCGCCCCCCCCACCAAAGTTTTTTTTTTGGAAAAAAAAATTTAAAATTTTCGCCATATCGAACCGCGGCGTGAAAATCCGGGGCGTCACGTCTTTCCGCATTGATGGAGTGCTGCCTACCGTTTACAAATTCCGTCCCAGGTGGCGAATTTGCGGTGGTTAGCCAGGCTGAAAACTCTGGGGCGGATGAAACGTGGCCGAGAAGCGCAAGCCACAGGACGGGCGGATCAAAGACAAAGTTCGCCGCAGGTGAAGAATCGAACTGCGCCCTGTCCGACCCTGCGACGCGCCTTTGGCGAAAAAGATGGTCATGCGGATTTTCGATCCGATGTGCGCTGCGCACTTTCGATCAACTGGGCTTTTCCGCAGAGGATCACGGCCGCTGGCAGTCCATGTTTCATCAGCCAAACGGCATTGTGCTGGTCACAGGGCCGAACCGGTCGGGCAAGACCACGACGCTGTAACACCAACGCTCAAGCGTTGGCGCACCGAGGTGAAACGTCTGCACCAATTTGAAGACCTCATCGAAATGGTCGAAAGACAGCTTCAATCAGATGCAAGGTACACGCACAATGATCGATCTGGAAATTGCCGTGCGTGCGTGCTCTGATGCGTCAGGACCCGGATAATCATCAATGGTCCGGCGAAATACGCGACCTGGAGGACTGCGGAAATGGCGATCCAGGCCACGCTGACAGGGCACCCTGGTGCTCTCGACCCTGCAACCTAACGATGGCCCCCATTCAATTCAGGCCGCCTGAAATCGAAACTGGGGGTGCCAAGCACTATCTGATCAGGCACGTGGCTGGCGTCATGGCCCCACGCTGGTGCGGACGCTGTGCCCGGCTCTGCAAAGGCCTGCCCAGGTCGATGAAGGAGGCCTGGCGCGAGCTGACCAAGCCCTGGAAAGCGGCCGCTTGCGAACCCGCAGGCTCAACAACACCGTGGCTGCCCCTCCGAGTGGCCGTGAGACCGCTATCGTGGCGCGCCGGTGTGTACGAACTGATGGTGCTCAGTGATAGCGGTCAAAGCCGCTGGTTCAAGCGATATCGATCTGAAATGCGCGCGCCGTCAGGGAGCCTACAAGGGAGGCATGCCACAGCCTGCGGCTTTCCGGTGACGGCAGAAGGTGGCTGACGGCCTGCGCACCATCGTATATATGGCGCGTCACGCCGACAGTCAGCAGGCTTGAAGCTTCACTGCCTTCTCCTAAATGCCGCCGACCTGGCAACACGGAACCCGTCAATGAATAAATCGCCACAGCTACCACGCCGGCAACACGGGCCCGGTCTGATGTCCCGATGTTTCAAACACAGTATCCTGTTTGCGCCATGGCGCAGCTGCTGCAGCGTAGCAAGGACGCGCCATTCTGTTACCTGGATATGCCCACGCCGGGACTGCGCTTACGACTGCAGGGTGAAGCGGCGGGCCAAGACCGGCCGAATAACACTTGACGGATTGCCCGCTACTGGGGGGCGTGATTGATCTGCCCGAAATGCTGCAGGCTATTGTCAGGCTGTCGCCGGTCATAACCCGGATGGCGCCTTGCGCTAATTACCGCGGGCTCAGCCGCAGCTGATCGCCGATTGTGCTGCGCCTGCGGAACCGGATGATTCTTAGCGAGTTGCAATCCGAAGGAAGCGGCGACCTGGAAGTGCCCACTTTGCCGGGAGCCGGACGTGGCGGTGCAACCAGCGTGACGGCTATAACGTGGCCAAGGCCTTTCTGCGTGGCCGAAGAAACGCGCCCCCTCTGGTTGCTGGATCCGCCCTCGAGAAACACCGACGACCTTGCCACTGCCTGAAGGCGATGCAGACGGGCCATCCAGCGAGCAATGCGCCAGACGGTGATCCGCACTCTGGGTATCCGATCAAGGGACGACGGTTTTCTACTCAGGGACTTCATCGACAGTCGCCGGATCAGATTTGCCCAAAGGGCTGCGAGTCGAAGCTGAACGTGCGCCCGCGGATAAGAAACAGCAAATGGGTTTGAATGGTTCGGGGCTGCTGCTGGTCAAATCAAGCCCTGGGCCGCGGTGGGAAAGAGCTGGAGGTAGTGTTGCTGGGCTGGCAGAGGTGCTGGTGCAGGTCCGGGAGAGGGTGTACCGGATGATGGTTGGTCGGCGAGCCTTGAGCTGCCACCGGTTTCGCGGCCAGGGGCCGCTCCCTACACGCGCGCTTTTAAGGTAGGAGCGACCAGCCTGGCCGCGAACGGGTCAAGGCAAGGTCAACCCTCCAGTTTGAACGTCAGGCCCCGCATGTTTCGACCACCGCTTGATTCAGCTTGTTCAACTCCATGGCCGGTGCTGTGGTCCAGATACTCCAGCAGTAAATCGGTGGCATCGCGCACCAGGCAACACGCGCTTTCGGCAAGTCATCGCGAGGTTTGTTGACCTAGCCTGGATCTTTCCTGCCAGAGACGCTGGCCATTCCAAAGGGTTTTGCCGTCATTTTTCGCCGATGAACAGCACATCGTAAAAACCCGTTCTCAACGTTCTTTTCTTGCTCGGGCCTTCACCTGGCTTGGGCCCTTTGTCACTGGACAGTGAACGATCTGCAGCTACCGCCTTCGGCGATGCCTGGCCTTGTCGCCAGGGCCGGTCAAGGCAGAATTTTCGTCAATAAGACGAAGTCTCGCCTAGCGTGGCCCAGCATGGTTGGAAAGGCGGTGCACTTTACGTGTGTTGATGGCAGCCATGGATGAAGGGTGGGCCAGTACCACAGTGGCCGAGTCGTGTATCGGCATGCTCGCCTCCGGTTGCGCGGGCCACTGAAGCCTGCGTCAGGGCAAAATGATTGCCCGTACATTGAGGATCTCGAGTCTGTTCGCAAGCGATCATTGTCGCTTTGATGGCTGGCAGCCAGTGCCGCCAGAGAAGGTACCTTTCATCTTGCGGCTCCGCCCTTTGATCGCCGGCAATTGGCCCGCCAGTTGTTCTGGCTTCCTGTTGAAGGAAAAATACACGCCTAGGTCCGAAGGGCGATAGAGTCCGAAGCCACAGGAAAAGGACGATAGCGACGCGCGCCGCTACTTATTCGGCAGTTGCCGCATAAGGCGTCGATCATACTGGTCGCAATGCCAGGCGTTCGCCCGCAAGGTCAACGATAGTCGGTAACCATGCTTGGCGCGCAGGCGCGGCCACTCAGAGGAAGGCCTCGCATACTAGCGCGTGGTATTCGCCCTGCAACCCGGTCGTCAGCACAACCCGGGTTGCGCGTCTATCCTGCATCAATGCTGGCCTGATCTTCGGTATCGGCAATCACCAGAGCGGAATATCCTTGGCGCTCCGATTCGTCGCGTACACGCAGCCAACTGTGTCGGCACTGCGGCCAGCCCATTGCCCAGCGTAACGAGGTATCGCCGGCATAAGTTCCTGGCTCAGGTACTTCGCTACCAGGTCGCCCGGTGAAGCCGGAATGCACATAGAACGAAGTAATATCGCGAGTGATTGCTGGTTTTGTACTCTTGTGCCGCGATGGAGATCATTCTCGCTTTGCAGATCTATACATCCGTTCGGGTAATGCCAGGCGCAAAGTCGACTTAATGTGGTTTCTGCGGCTGTCAGGTAGTTTAGTCGCCTTGAAATCAGGATGGGTTTGTTTCTCGTTGGGTGCAAGAAGCTTTCGGTAGGTTTCGTTACTGCGATACCCGCCATAAAGTCGTCAGAATAAATCAGTTTGCACAGTGTAGACGGCATTTATCTGGTAATTTTGCAGTCAGATAGACGAACCTTGTCATCAGGGATTACGAACGTATTTCACTGCACAGGCAAGGAGATTACATGAACCACACTTAATGCAAGACAACAAAGTACAGAGCACAGGAAAATCGACACTGTAAAGAAAAGCCGTCCTGTCTTGCCCTTACAGCAAGCTGAAGTTGAAGCACAAAGAATCTTTCACAAGCATAGCGGCCGAGACTGCTGGCGTGACCTGAAGAATGATGCTGTTGAGCAACTGCTTCAAAGGCAAGGGAGCTGAAAGAACTCGGCAACGATTGCCTCACGCTTATGCACGAGAAGCCGCCTTGCTACGTGGGTTATGGCCTGGTGTGCTGCGGGCTTCCTGTTCTCCCCCCAGTTGATTTGTCTCGGAAGTGAATTTGGCATGGGTTGAAACAACGCGACTCCGCGCCCGGCCCCAGGGCCAGCCGGAGCAGGTGCGGGCCGCTGCACCGGAATGATTGCATGAATGATGGAAATCGCAAGCAGGCGGGTGCAACGGCGGGCACGCTTCCGGCAAGTTGTTCAGGCCGAGCTCAAGTTGGCCATGGTGATGTGCCGACTTGTAGCTGTTTGGCCTCGCACTGCTTGTCCTTGGCGTCTATCGCCCTGGCTGGGCTTGTCACGTGCTGCTTTCCTGTTGGCTTAATGAACATGGGGTCCTGGACCCTGGCCATTTGCTGGTGTTTCTCCGCCCATTCAGGTACGGTGATTCTGGTATTGGTTCCAGCAAGGCCAGAAAAGTTCCAAGCAAAGCCTGAGTTTGCCTGCTACCAAACGCAACCTGCGCGCGATAGTAGACAGGGCGACATCAACGCAAAACGATAGCGTTGGCTTGACGGCGTTTTGGCATACCAGTGAGAGCAAAAGATGGCACGCAAAAAAAGAACAGGTCTTTGAGATTCAGATGCTCGACGCCACGGCTGGTTGCGCAGCGTGCGGCATTGGAGAATGCGGGCATCGGAACGCATGGAGTATCTGCGAGGGTCCGTCTTACTGGTTGGTAGGCGGTGGTGCCTTTTGCGTGCGCTGGTACAGCGTGCTGTTAAAGATAATGTGGTCTCAAAGCTGGGTTCGATGGCTTATTGCCCGGTCCAGTCTGCGCGGTCGGCTCTGCGCCCCCTGGACTCTTGGGTACTGCTGGCGCCGGGAGACGCGGTGAGATTCAGTTTGAGTGAATAAATGATAAGACAACCAAGCCTGCTGGCGCCCGAGAAACACTGAACTGCCGGGCGTAAGCAATCCCGGTGCACAAGACACC
>Ga0163217_1113169_pt1 | contig 10922 bp, 4 predicted proteins | sample SynspAceP_FD_185933 | JGI IMG/M metagenome (GOLD analysis project Ga0163217, IMG submission 185933) | Saline lake microbial communities from Ace Lake in Antarctica - Synechococcus sp. Ace-P (PacBio error correction) | ecosystem: Environmental > Aquatic > Non-marine Saline and Alkaline > Saline ...
CATAATGGCAGATAATTATACTCATTTAACCCTGAAGGTGTAGAGATCGAAATAGGTTATGCTGGTCCAACAACTTACGATACCCAAGAAGGTGCGAGCCGCTTGTAAGAAGTTTTACTTTGGGTGTAAATGTTAATTTTTAATTAAAGAAAAAAATGAAAAAAAAATGAAAACTATATATCTAGCAGAGTTTTCCTTGTTGTTTGATAACAGCATGTGAATAACGATTTGGATCAATCGCCACCATTTATTACTTGAATCCAGTGGCTTTGGAGAATTTTGGACCCGTTTTTGAATGCAGCGTAATTACTAATCAGACCGGTGGTTCAACTGCCAACTGGGTGTGAATGGGCGACTTAGGCCGACAATATGTTGGATGTTAGAAAGCCATATACGGCATTTGACACTACAATGCAGATTTAGGAGGTTTTTTAGATTTTGTAGAACAATTTTTTTCGACCATTCTATAGCAATTTTGTACAAGGCCATCTTAAGTGCCAATAACGTTATTGAAAATTCAGCGAAGCCTAGGGAGTAGCGGAGGGCCAAATTTTAAGAGTACATTGTCTTACTTTTAAATGGTATGGTATTTGGTGATGTCACCGTGAATTTATCTCCTTCACCAGCCCACGGATTTTGACCATTTTAAAAAGACAACCGGCTGCCGACGTATACAACAACGTAATCATCAGACTTTCAAGCGCAATAGCTGGTTTAGACAATTTCTGGATTGGCAAAAGTGGGCGCGCGTCCAAAATTGCGGCTTCAGGGTTTTCTAGGAAAGTATATATGTAACCGGGGAAATTTTTCAGAGCTCAACAACACTTGGAGCTGTTGTAAGTGGTGCTGCGCTGCAGGGGTTAAGTTTAAGAAAGCGACTTTGCCAACGTTGTAAGTCGACGGTAATTTCCAGAAACAGTTTTGCTACCCAATTAAATCAACTTCAGTTCTCAAACGCATATGGATCAGCACCACGTTTGTAGGATGGTAATACCGGGGCAGACACAAGCCTTACGCCTTTAGATCCAAGCTTAATTGCTGCTTTTGACGCCAGTAGTGCTGTGGTGGAGGTACAGATTAAGAAGGCGCTTACATAGATACGGATAATATGAAATGGTAGTAACAAATATACTGGAGCCCTGGATCAGGACTTTATAGAACTGAGGTTATCCGATGTTATTCTAATGTACGCAGAAGCATGAATGAAAATAAGTTCTCCTTCAACAACTGTACTTCCCATTATTGGATCCTATAAGACTAGAGCGGTTTTAATAGCCTAACGGAAACAGTAAAGTTCACAAGCTGATGTTAGACAGGCTATTGCTGACGAAAGAAAGAGTGGAGTTGGCCCTTGAAGGACAATAGATGGTTTGTTTGTGAGAACGGGGTACCGTAGATGTGGGAAATGGGAGCAACGAATTAGTAGTAATTACCATGTGTTTCCATACCCAACTCAGAAATTTCTTGCGAGTGGATGGAGTTATTACTCAAAATGATGGTTACAAAAATCAAGTAAGATTATAAATTCAAGTATTATAGTTTTAATTTTTTAATGAATTTTACCGGCTTTAGTCTGGCCCGGTAAATTTTTAAAACTGAAATAATAAAACTTATATTTTGGAATCGTAGAACTATTAAAATTTCATTCAGTTTTGATTTTTATGTAGATTGACCAACCAATTGGTCAACCATTTAAAGCCATACACGATAGATGAAAATAGATATCAATACAAAAAACGAAACGACCAAATAACAAAAAGAGATTATATCCCAAGATTAAGGATTTTTTATTAATTACAAAGAACTTGGAACTGGGGACAAATTGCCTCAGAGAGAAAGCTAGCCGAAAAATTTGAGTGAAGCAGAAATAATGTAAGAGAAGCCATTCCATCATTGGAATTTTACGGACTATTAAAATTCTAAGCACAGAGCGGAAACGTTCGTTGCGATATTGTTCCTGTAGCAATGAACGGTATGAATTACCGACATACCTGGGATTGGAAGAGCCAGATTTTAAATCGCTTGTAGAGACAAGGAATACTTTTGGAACTTAAAACCGTAAGGTTGGCAAGCGCTGAGAAGAATCAGAGGAAGATTGAAACAAATGGAGGAGGGCTTTGGAGCAATATACGAAAGGTTATGAAAGGACGAAAAATGCTACACAGGAAGATTGTTGTTCCACCTAGGCCATAGCAAAAGCTTGTGGCAATAGTACACACAACACAATTTATGCTGCCATCACCCCGGAGAATCCTCAAAAATTTTACCGCAAAATATCATGTCTGCGATTAAGAATATGCAATTTATAGGCAATTCAAGAACACAGGGAATATTTTTATGAGGCCATGAAAGAAACAGGAATCCCCCAATTTGCCAAAGAAAAAATGAAAATACATTTTAAATGTTATACAATATTGTTCCAAACATTAAAGATTAATAAAAAAGAAGGAAGGAATAGAATTGCACAGTTTTATCGCTTTCGAACACATAACTGAAGGGAAATAATACTTAGATATTATTATAAAATTAACGATCGTATTTTAAAATACCCATTTAAATACCTAAAAATTTTAGGCATATTCAGGTATTTGATAAGCACAGGCATTTCGTCTGCTTACTTTTATTGACTGTACACAACATAGCAACAAATAATAACAAACAAGCAAAATACTATGAAAATTAAGGATTAAGATCGGTGGATTATAGGGCTCATCGCATTACCACAGTTATAAATTAATATAGATCGCCAAGCCCTAACAGTTTCTATGGCCTGACATTGCTGCGGATTTATATCAGATAAAGACCGCTGATGAACGAAAAGGAATTTATGCAATAATCTCTAACAATATTCATATTTTCTTAATGCCTTGGTCAAGCTATATTCGGCAAATTTTTGACAGCTTGGAACGAGGATCGGGGTTTACATTATCGATGGTTTTTGGTTTGCAACCGCAATGCATGCTTTTGCAAAAGGGAGTGGTAAGTCTTAGTATATTCCGCTCTTTGTTTAGGTATATCAGAAGCTGGAAACTGGCCAGGAGCAGCAAAAGGAAATGCAGAATGGTTTCCAACCAAGGAACGAGCCATTTGCACAAGGGATTATTCAATTCAGGTGCAGCTATAGTGGAATCATTGCCTTCCCCTGTCATCGTTTTATTATCTTGTCCATTTCAACTGGCCATATATTTTATGATTGGTAGGTGCACTGGGCTATTATGGTAATTCCATGGTGGATTTTAGAAAATCCCACTAAAAAACACCTTGGATAACAGATGAAGAAACGCGTTTAACATCTTAACCGGACCGAAGAATCAGATGCAGATGAGGATGGGATTTTGTGAAGGTTACAATCCCTACTACGCTAAGATGGCTAAAGGCATAAAGAAGTTGGGGAGTTTTATCATTGCATCTGCCTGCTCTCGACCCGATTTGGTGTTGTTTGTGTTTTTGGATACCAATTTACTTAAACGAAAGTTTATGGAATGGATGTAGAAAAAAAAAAAAAATCAATGGTTTTTATCTTGGGTGCCCTTATGTTTGGAGCAATGATTTGGACGCTTGGTTTGGAGGGCTACTAAGCCAAACCGTATTAAAAGTAAGGTTGGACGGTGAAACAAACACGAAAGTTTGTAATCCACTGGGATGTGTCATTATGTTACTGCTTTAACTCGCGATGGCAAATCCAGGAGGACCTGAAAACAGCTGTGATATTGATGGCCGTTATTTTTATTTGGTTTCAAACAGCAATTGGAAATGTTCAGACATTGCCCCGTGATTTTATTGTGGGAAAAAACAGTAGGTACACTTTCGGTTTTCGGGTATGGCTGCAAGCTGGGAGCATTTGGGTTTAACAGCCTTAGTCCTTGGCTTACATCAGGCTGGTAATTATACCACGGCATTTGTGATTGGTGCTGCATTAGCTTTAACTACTATGGCGAGTGTTTGGATATTATGCCCAAAAATTGAAGCGCTTAAAAGCAAAAATTAAATTAAACTTAACAGATTAAACTTAATAATAAACAATGAGTGCAAACGGAAAAGTTAGCAGTAATAACCGGAGCTACCGGCGGAATTTTGTTTTCGAAGTAAGCAAAGAGATTGGGTAAAGACGGAATACCGTGGTTTTAAACGGTATCGATGATGAGCAAGGAAGTAAAGGATTAAGGAGCTTACTGCGGAGGCCATCAACGCTGAATATTATGGATTTGACGTTACAAAAGAGACCAAGTAAAGCAAACATAATAAAAATTGCAAAATATGGAAAAATCGTGTTCTTGTCAATAATGCAGGTGGACTGGGAAGGAAAGATCTTTAGGTTTGAAGAAATGACAACGAATTTTTTACAGATCTGTTAAATGGCATTAAATTCTTGATTCGTGTTTTTTCGCTTCAAGAAGCTGCCATACCTTATCTTAAAAGGAGATCTACCTACTATAATTAACTATAACATCCATTTTGCTGGATGGATGCTGGAGGACCTGGAGCTTGGAATTTATGGACATTCCAAAGCTGGTGTCATGCCATAACAAAGGGCATTGGGCAAAAGACCTTGGCTGAATAATGGGATTAGAGTAAATGCAGTGTCTCCCGGTACCATTGACACGCCTTTCATACTGAAATTAAACTACCAAGCTGAAGTTTTCGCTTCCCTGGAAAAACAATATTTTTGTTGGGCAGATTAGGGCAACCGGAGAGTAGCCTCTGTAAATTTCGTTCTTGCAGGCAAAACGCCGCCTTCCTTACAGCCGAAACCATCCCAAATTGGTTGGCGGACAAGGTTTTAGGAAATTTTAAGGAAATAGAAATCAGTAAGCAATAAAGGTTGATAATATAGCGGGTTAGCATTTAAGCTACCACCTAATTCTTAAACACACAAAAAAGGGAAGTATCAATTTTAATAAATTCTGGGGTGGTAAGGTCGCTGTAAATTACGTGATGTTTTTACAAAGATAAAAATGGCCAACAAAAAATCGCATAATAATTAATTGCGGAAGGAGGGTTTCCTTGCGCCGGTATCAATGCTGTAATTAGGCACAGTAGCAAAGATTTTTTTAAAGATGGTTATAGGGCATTGATTTACATGAAGGTTTTAAAGAATCTTTTTCAGAACATCCCAAAATTTAATAAGAATTCGGAATTTCCCCATGCCGATCCGAACTTTTAAGCAGAGGAGGATCCACCTTGATCATGAGTCGGTTCAAACCCGGCAATGAAAAAATTTGAAATACTACCCTTTTTTCTGAAAATAATGTAAAACTATTGGTGAGTATGTGGTGATGACACGGCCTCTACTGCCCATAAGATTACGGGTTTATTTGAAGAAAGAGAATTATTATCATTTCCAGACATTCCATGTTCCCAAGACCATAGACAACGATCTTCCTTTACGGACAGGAAAATCCCACTTTGTTTTCATTCGCAAAGATGAGGGTAGTGGAGAATTGGCACTACTACCTATGAAGACGCACGGTACCAGTGAAAAACTGGTTCGTAAATGTCCACCATGGGAAGGTCTGCAGGACATTTTGCTCTTGGAATTGCAGCTTAGCTGTCATTTTCCAATGATGGTTATCCTGAAATGTCAACAAGACCCAATATTAACCTTCGATAAGGTTGTCCCGACTGATTATCTCCCTCGATGGTTCAAAAGAAAAATCCAAAATATAAATTACGGTGTTGCCCTTAAGTAGTGAAGGCGGTTTTTCATATAATGCCATGATCAGAAATTAAACATTGTGGCATAAATTTTCATACGACGATCACGGGCATCCCGAACATTGGGCAATGTTAGTAAATCCCGCATTTTTTAATATGCTGGTACAGCGGCGATTGAAAGAACTGGATATACAAATTAAAAGTAGGCCTGTTGAACCTGGGCTATGAACTCCGATGTTGCCGACCAATTGATTTGACCTAACATTAATGTACCCTTTTAGGGCTGGAGTCAAGAAATATTAGATGAGGCCTGAGCGGATGCATTGTTACTGCCCAATTTCCGAGAGGAGAAGTATCACCTCTTTTTTAGACGGACCTACAGATAAGATGGGAAAATAGCACCTAGATTGGTGGATATCGACTCCGAATTTATCCGACTTTGTTTTTTTCAGAATCTTAACACTATTTGGAGGAAAAGGATTAATGACCGCGCAAAAGTATATTTTGGATATCCCTCGGATTATGATTTCCCACAAGATAATTAACTAAAGTATAAAAAGCGATGCAACAAATATTCAAGAATAGAAGTTAGCACGGCAATGAAAAGAATCAGGTATGGTACCCCTATTCTACGATCCCGGAATATAGCACTTGTAAAAAAGTATTGCAAGCTGCTACGACGGGTGGTGCAGATTGAATGGATTTTACCGCTCGGGGCGACTTCCGCATACGAAGTCTTTTCAGAAATGAACAAATTTGCCATTAAAGACTGCCGGCATGATTATGGGAGTTGGGTTCATAACAGATGCCTTGCCGCGGCATCACTATATAATGCAGAGGGAGCCAATTTTTATTGTAAAACCCCATCCCTCAGGGAGGGATATTGCTATTGCCTGCAACCGAAGAAAAGTACTTTGGTTCCTGCTGTGGTTCACTGACCGAAATTAACAGGGCAGAAGAAATTGGGTTGTGAACATTGTAAAATATTTCCTGGTTCTACCTATGGCCCCTCTTTGTTAAGGCCATTCAGGACACAACTTGGACAGTATAATGCCACTGGAGGAGTAACTCGAAGCTCCAACTTAAAGGGCTGGTTTGATGCGGCGTTACCTGTGTAGGACTGGCTCCCAGCTATCAGGCAAGGATTATTTGACAAAAAAAAATTTTTTAATAGGATTGGAAAATACGGTTACGCGCATACTTTGTGTCGCATTATAAAAAGAAACTAAAAGTATGGAAACCGTCAATCTAAGAAATCGTTTCTAAAAAAGATTTGGCCTAGTATTGGCTTTTGGTCGGAATTTTTGCCATTGGTTATCCCTATGGTACGGGGAGTGTAACCTACATGATCGTTGGCGGGAAGCACTTATAGGAATGCAATTGTTTATGGGTTTTGCTATTTAAAGTTGTGTATTCTCCGGAATCTTGATGTTGCTAGTGGCAATTTATGTCCGCTGGTTATGGAAGAAACAGCCTGTACCTTTTAAGAAGCACCTGAAATATGGAAAGCTCATTGCCATAATGATTATTATAGGATTTCGTTAGGGACAATGGAATTCATTAATGGGAATTTTAGGATTTCTGCGAGCATTATCTTCGAAGATATTCCTAATCTATTTCCTGGTTAGGAGGTTATGCATTATGAATCGTATTAACAATTGCCAATAGTAGTCATTATATTTGTACGGTTTCTAATGGTAGGGAAGTATGCCTTTCTTCGAAAAGATTTGGTCATTTTCGTCCACCATTATGGGCTGTCATTTATAATATCCCTTTTTAGGTCTATCCCTACCATTGAGGTCGCCAAAGGTTAATACATCCATACCCCAGTGGGAAGGGAGGGGAAATGAAATGGTGGCTGCATTTGTAGGTACACAATGGCTGCTGCACCTTTCCTGTCCGACCACTTTTCGTAAAAGGAAAGGTTGGAATAATCAACCAATCTCAGAATGCTAATTATAGCCGCTGTTTGGTCTTTTGTAATCAGTGCAATCAGTTATGGCCGTATGCCAGCGAGCCGTTGCTTTCACCAAGGTCAACCGTTACCAAAGTTTTGATATGTAAATACCCTTGAACCGGTCGCCGGGAAATTCAGCACTGACCCTATTCTTTTTGGAACCTTAAGTGCAGGACTATCTTCTATATTCCCCTGTCTACTCATAGACACCCATTCTCCCTGGGCCGATTACCAATCACGGTGAATTGAACCACAGTTCCAAGCAGTTTAAGATTAATTACGGCCATGCATGCTTTGTTTGCTCTAATTGTACCCGTTTTTTGTGCCAATCCTATTCAGATGCAGATTTTGTCCCAGGTTTTTTAACGTCTTCGTCTTACCTCTTGTAATTCTAGGCATTATCTTATTGATAAATAATAAAAAACTGATGGGCAAACACAAAGGAAGTTTTTTGGCTTAATTGGGCTTGTATGCCGCCTACTGTTTTCCAATTGTATATCTCCTATACTGGGATTGTGGCCCTGTTCGACTTTTTTTAAGTTGACCAATAATAGTGGCTATAGAGTTTTACCCTAGATTTCCCTATTTATGAATAGAGGGCTTCATTGTCTGCTCATCTATATTCCTGACTTTGAAAAACAGCGACATCTACACCTCTGTCCAAATTAATTTTTATGGCTTCAGTCCGAAATAATGTTGAACATGATCATTCCAGTAAGGATGAAGCCGGACCTATTAAGAGGTCAGTTTACGAAATTAACTCCATCCCCGAAGGAACACATTATCAACTACCAATCGTGATCTGATACAAATTTCTTACCACTCTCATGCCTTGAAAGAATACTTTTTAGACTGTTCCAGAAGTGATTGCGATAGTGCTTACAACTGTTTTTTTGGCCCTTCCATGGCCATCCTACGTGGTAAGGCAATTTCTACGCAGAGTTTGAACAACGATCAAGTAAGTCCCCTTATTAAACTTGATATTTATTCAAGCATTTCGGGCAAGTCCACTTATTTGCTCCTTGCCCCAGATTCCTTGCCCCACCGGACATAAGAACATAAATCGTCCCCATTATAGCATTGACATTGCCAACGTTGGAAGCCCTTCAAACATCTCCATGCCTTCATTTGCGAATGACGCGTGCCAATAGTATGAATTAATTCCATCGTACTTATGACCTTCCGCAACGCATATTTGAAGCAGCGACCAAATTGCCATCTTGTTGATCAATGGAACATTATTGTCTATGAGTAATTTTATTTATCTAAATATTCAAACATAGGAACAATAGCATTTTAAAGTTAGGGAAGAACTATCATATTAATAATGGGGATAGCTTGGCTATTTATCAATAATGTAAATAAATGTTTCATAGACCAATTATAAAAGATAAAAAACTTGCCCAGCTAAGGTCAAAAATATAAAGCATATCAGCACCATTGTGGAGCAACATTTCCAAATTCATAACTTTAATAAATGGCAATTAAAACCTAAACCAATACTAGGCTTCCTTAATGGACATACCCAAAGACCACTGGGTATTAAACCGTCCCAAGATCTGGGTATTAACCGAAACCCCCGGCCAAAAGGCGGGGTTCGTTCGACATCCTATTCCAATGCGCCTGCGGCTTTTGAATACGGTCTCACGACAAAAAAAGCCTATCAATGATAGGCTTTTGGGTCCTTAGGAAAAATTAAATAGTATTTATTAATTAACTTTAACGTTACTGCGTTTAATCTTTTTTTCCTCTTTTGTTCAAACTCAACTCGTCGCCTTCGCGACTTCGTCGATTTAAACCAGAGATGTGTACACAATGCTTCTTTTAGAACCTTCTTCGGTGATGAACCCAAATCTTTTGGATCGGTTGAAAAAATTTTACTGTTCCTCTACTCATTACTAAAATTAAATTAATTACTTATTAATAAATCAAATATATTTCAAAAGTTTTGAACCACAATCATTTAAATAGCCAGAATTTTAACATAGAACGGAAATAATGCACAATCGCGTGTAATGCTTACTTTTCAAAGGATTTTGAAATAAATAAATTCTACCCTTGCTATTTAGGGCCTCTACCCTCTTCCTCCCCATTATTGCATGGCCTTTTAGCTCGCAAACAATTCACGTAATTCTTTTTTCTAGCCAAACACCAATGTAATTAACCTATCTGCTAACCAGCGGCCCGCACGATTAAACAAGGAAAAGTTCCATATTGTAGGAAAGTGGTACCCTAAACCACGGTATATCATTAATTACAATTTGTAAAGTCTTAATCAGATTGTAAATAATTAAATACTCGCTTATCCTCCCTGAGTGCCAAATATCCCTGGACGCTGAATACTCATCAAAACGAAAAATACATTCTCAAAAAACATGGGTCTCGTCCAAAGCATAGGACTGAATTCCCTCCCCTAATATACCATGTGCCAAACTAAAGCCCTTAACGCTTTTTTCCTTTGCAATTTCTTCGTCTTGTAGTGAGCATTGTCCTTGAAAATACCCGCGTTTATACAGACGCTAGTCTTTGCCCACAAATGTGGTGGACATACCTTTGTCCATAAATTCTCATCAGTAGAAATGGTCTCCCAAAATCTCGATAAAAAGTAAATTGTTCCCTAATTTTAAGAAAGCTGCCATTTGGTGAGTCCTTTTTTATTTTAATTTCCAATGGTCTGGAAGAACAATAGAATATCAAAATCACGAATGGCATATCAGAATTTCGGCTAGATTTAAAATAGAAGGAAAATGAATATGAAGATCTTTTTTCTCCCAAAGGTTGGCTCGCTCTCCTGAATAGTACTCCTAAATCTCCAGGGGCATACATATAAAATCTAAAATAACCATCTCCAATTTGAGCCTGAATGTCCCATAAAATTCTTGGGCCACTCCATACTAAGACTACAGGTTTAAAAAATCGGTGCTCCCAGTGTGGTTCAGACCAATTATTTAAGGTCCTTGTTCCAAAATTCCTAAATGAATCCGGGCATTCCAAAAGATGATTCAAAACTAGGGTTTTCCACTAGTTTTGGGATATGTTTCTGACCATGGCATAATACCTCCCAAAATCCAAATCCCATTTCTACAACCTACAGTCGAATTTCATCATACTGAACAATTGTAAGTCAAACGCTTGCTTACTGACGGAAAACCTATCTGACAAAAAGTTTTGAGTACGTTTATCCATAAAATAAAAAAAACATCCTCAAATTCAAGGAGTTTTTAAAGCGAGACTGATATTACAAGCACCGTCTATTTAACTGTATTAGGATTTAGTTCATTTTTCGATTCAATAAAAATGTCCCCTCGGG
>Ga0163217_1118645_pt1 | contig 10922 bp, 10 predicted proteins | sample SynspAceP_FD_185933 | JGI IMG/M metagenome (GOLD analysis project Ga0163217, IMG submission 185933) | Saline lake microbial communities from Ace Lake in Antarctica - Synechococcus sp. Ace-P (PacBio error correction) | ecosystem: Environmental > Aquatic > Non-marine Saline and Alkaline > Saline ...
AGAAGGAGAGAAAAAAAATAATTTTTTTTTTTTTTTTTTTCCGAAAGGGGGTGGGGGGGGGGGGGGAAAAAAAAAAAAAAAAGCCCGGGGGGAAAACCGGTTTGGGGGCCCCCCTCGCGGGCAATGCCTGGCCCCCTGGGATAGAATTTGAAAAACCAAAGCACAACCACCCGGCGGGCCTGGGGCGGCGCGGTTGTTTGCCCCGATTAAAAAAAGCTAACAGGCCGGTTTTTATTCCCCTGAGAAGTAGAGCGCGTCAAACGGAAGCGCGCAGATCAAAGGCTTGGCTCCCCCCAGTTTCCCCCAGAAAATCTTTCCCCGGCAGGGTGGCCTGGGCGTTGAAAAACCCATAATAATCCTGGAAAGAAAACTGCTCCCCAAACGGCTCCCTTCCAGTCAATGATGCCGTAAATGTGGGCCCATCGGCGGGCGGTCAATCTAACCCGAGAGCAGCAATACTCCTCCTGCATCTTGTTTTCCCTTTGGCTGTAGGGCAAGCAGATTATCCGCCATCTTCCCGGGTTTAATCTTCCCCTTGGATCAGCGCGTTGCCGGCGCCGGATCTTCCAAAGTAGGCGCCCAGCCCCTTGGCCGTAAGCGGCGAACCCAATGTTTTCTTACCAAGCTCGGCGGTTTTCTTCGATCAACTTCTGGGTGGTTATCCCAGCGGGTCGCGGAATAGGCATTCCAACCATAGTCGGCCAGCAGCAAGAACTCCTTGGGCCCTCACGCGGCCTCCTTGGGCAAGGAAGTAGCCGATCATCTGTGACATAGCCTGGGTTGTACCGCCCTGCTCAATCGGCGATGAGGGGCCAAAAGCTGGAAGTCATAAGGGGCGTAGCTGGTCGTCGGTAAAAAAGCCCGTACTCGGCTTTCAGCCAAAAGCCAAGTAGGCGACCAACGGCGGCGGTCGGAATGGCGCAGACCCCTTGCCCTTGGAGATCTCTCACGCGAGTCGTTTGGCCGCGCCGCTAATGGGCGACCAGCGATTGCGGATCCCTTCTGGAGAAAACGCGGCAAGCGGTGACCAGCGATACCCTGGCTGCACCGTCAATTTCAAGCGATTGCAGCGCGTAAGCCTATGCTGGAAATCAACTCTTGCCCGCCCATCAGCAAAACTGCACGTTATTGACCTGCGGGGCCGCCCATGCGGAATGGTCACGTCCAGAACAATGGCCCTCATAGAATGCCCCCCATGGCCTTGGCGGCATAAACCCCCCCATGCTCAGCCCTGGGCCCGTAACCAGGTCAGTGGATTCACGGTCACGGGGTCAGTTCGTCGGGCCCGCTGGCGGTCAGGCTGGTAAGGCCCAATCCCAAGTGCAGGGTAAAGGGAAGAAGTCCGGCCTCTTGTTGTGCATGGTTGAAAACTCCTGGTGTTGTTTTTTCCAGTAAGTGGCATTCCAGGGCGTTGCAGGAGGTGGTTCCCCTGCGGAAATGTGGTAGCGGACCGGATTGCTGGCGTCGGTGGCAGACTGTCGATAACATTCGATATTGGCGTTCTTGTTCGGGTGAACAGAAAAACGCGATTTTTGATACCGATGACGATGCCATCGCAGCCCTTGGGCACATTGAAAACCCGATGGGGTGGTTGACAGAAACATGATTGGTCAGCGGTGGTCACAGATCCCCGTGTTGATCACCCAGTGCCCCGGAATCGGGTGGTAGCCTGGACCCCATTCACCCTGCGGGTACAGACCCCTCAAGACCGCCGGCGTCCTCTGGAACAGCAAGTGAAATGCTGCCGTAATTCGGTATGCGCAAACCGCGCGAACTTCCCCCTTGCGCGCGCGACAAAATCCCTGCGGCAAAGGTGGGTAGTGGGCAGAGCCGCGCGGTGTGGTGGTGCAGGTTCATGCATGCGCGTTGGAACAAAAAATTGTCCGGTTGGTCAAGTGCGACGGGCGAAGGCTTCCAGAATGCGTCCGCAAGTAGTGAGCAATCTGCCAGAAAAGTCTCGACGTGGCTCGGCCGGAAATTCGGGCTGCTCGCAAGGCCAGAGAATTACGCCAGCAATTGCGTCGCGATCCTCCGGAGCGGCGTTATGAAAAGGCCTTCTTTCAGGTCTCCCGGTTTTGGGCTCGGGTCCGGCGCTTCGCCGGGCCCGCACGGCCCAACATAGCCCGATTGCTCTGGCGTTTTTTGGCCAAGGCCCACAGACTGGGTTTTTGGATACTCGTCAGAACAGGGCAAAGAAGTCCCTTGGAAGCTGAAAAGCCGGTCCAAACTGGTCTGAGGGCATAACCGCAGTTGGCCAGGTAGAAAAAACCCCCACCTGGCTACTGGCGTCGCGGCATCTGCGCACGACCTGCTGCCCTGCTTGCAGGAGATCCGTGATAAAAGGGCCGAAATCGATAAATCGGTATAGGTAGTGGCTTGCTCGCTCACTGGGTGTGTCCTCCGGGAATAGCTGTTAATGGGCCAATGTGCCCGCTCGCGAATATCGCTTGCGAAAACGGTCCCTGGTTAGCCCGGTTGTGGTTTTACAAAAGCGGGGTGGCCTCATAACCTGACACCAAGAATAATCCAGGATTTAAAAGCAAGGTGTGTGCATAACCTGAAACCCAGGCCTGTTTATGGGCCTTTTTTGCGTCATATAGAGAGCTTCATCTGCACCGACCTGGACCGCGAATTCGCCAATGCACCAAATAATGCTGTTTACGCTGGCCGAAGAGCGGCCTCCGGACTGCATTCGAACTTGCCTAGAGCCGAGTTTCCCTGCAGTGATCGAACTCTCAGTTTTGGAACCCTCTGTTACTGATCCTTTGAACTGGCCCAAAGGGAAATGATTATAGCAAGACCTGGTTACTCACGAATGCCCGCTTTGATACGCAACATGATGATCAGCAGGCGGCGAGAATTGCCGAAGGTTCGATAACTCCATCCGCGGCATCGTAAATCGAGGCGGTGGGCCCGGCCCGCGAACTGCCCGACAAACCGCTGAACCAAGTGGATCGACATGGCGTGGGCATTTCTGTTTGCCTGGCTGATCAACACCCATCATCAACAATGTTCCAATCACTGACCCGCGCCTTACCGGCCGCACAGGATGCCGAGGCTTGTTTGGATGGTCTAACGCCCTGTTTCCGGTCTGGCAAAGAACATACCCCGGCCGATGCAAGCGCGTCCGCCACGGGGCAACCGCCAATGCCGAAGTTTGATGCTGTCTGGCTGGCACCAACCGCGGCCTGATCATCGCCTACCTTTATGTCAATGGCAACGCGCCTGGAATGACAGTGGTTTTTCCAGGCGGCGCAGGATATGGTATGCGCTTTCATGCGCGGGCGCGTGCGATGAGCCTGGGTTCCAGAGCCAGGGCGGAGTTACACCGAACGCACTGTAGAGCAGGATGAGCAAGGCGATTCTGCGCGAGATGCACAGGCGGTGAATCCGAAGAAACTGCATGAAACGCTAAAGTCGGATGGCGATGATTCGCGTCGTCGCTGGCACCTGCTTCGCCTTTAACGTGACCAACCGACCTGAATGCGCGAAGCGGACGAGCCGGCGCGCTCTTATGGCGGTGGGCTGCAGCACGCAACAACTGCCCGAGAACAAGCAAGGACCGGCTTTCAAGCAAAGGGAGCGGCTACGGCAATGAACGCCGCAAACCCGGAGTATAACCGAGTCCGGTGGCTGGTCGGGCCAGAATGTGTGGCACGCACAAAACTGCGTGCATCTGGAATGAACCGGGCAATAATCGCGTGGTTCGCCGCACCGGCAACCGGGGTCGCCCACTCCCTGCCCAACATGCGGCCTTGGCCTCGGGCCATAGCGCGATCCGCAAGAATGGCGCGACGCCGGGGTCAAGGTTGGGACTGGGTGTGGGACGGCAGCGCCTCGATGAACAGCAATCATCTGCTCGAATAAGCGCGTATGGGCGATGCTCCAGCCCGCGTGCGCGACGAGAACTCCCCGGCGCAATGACCGGCGGTGAAGCACTTTCATGCCAACTCCGTGGCGGCGCCGAGGTGCCTCGGTCGGGATGATGTGGATTGGGAAAAATTTGCCCCGGGTTACTTACTGCGCGACAATCATCGCCTTTCGTACCGTGACAATCAGCATGGCCGGTGCCCATGAGTGAATCCGCTGGCGGCAAACTGGTGGTTCTGCACGCCGCCCACGGTAGCCGCAACAGCTTTATCAACGGGCCGGCAAAGTGATTGAGGATGGTAAAACTGCTGACCCCGCGAAGTGCCGTTGGAATAATCGAAGGAGCACAACCGCCTGGCGACTGGAGCTGTTGCAAAGGGCGCTGGAAGCAAAGACGGTGCGCGTTAGCGGCCACCCGTTGAAGGAGCACGAGCCGCTATTTTGCTTTTTGCGTACGGTACTTCGTAGGTGGCGTTCAGCCGGTAAAGCCAGGTATCCGAACAGAATGATGGGTGGGTATTTGGGCTGCTCGCCAAGGCGGATGTCGCGCGGATCGACTATCGAATCCCGGGTTTACTTCCAGTGAAAGAATGCGATGGAAGTAGCGCTTCCTCTCCGGTGGGCGCAAACGCGTGCGGGTGTCGAGACCGTAGGTACGTTGCTCCAGCGGGGCATCAGGCAATCCACCGGATATTTGCATGACAAATGCCCCGGGGACGTGGCGCGGGCTTCGAATTCCCTATTGGTCTGGCGTTTGCAAAGACTTTTGCAGGCCGGCGACCCTTGTCGTTGCCAGCAGGGTCAACATTGCCCGTAATCGTGTGCGCTCCGGCGCCGCCAATCCTCGCGTTCTGAATTGGCCGGCGCTGGCCCCGTGAATAGCGAAGCATGCGCAGCGTTGGCGATGGGCCGCTGTTCCAGATGCGGGGTCGAAGAGTCCTTCTGCAGCCCCCAGGTCAATGCTGAACCGCATTGATGAATCAGCCGGCCCCAGGTCCAGGCAGGCGTCAAAGTAGCCGAGTCATAATCCTCACGCCAGCCGGGCAACATCGGGCCCAAAGAAAATTGACGCCCCGGAACGGTTTGCCAGCGAGCAACTTCCGGATGGTCCGCCGGAAAATCGGTGCCGTAATTGAAGGCTTTCTTTCATATCTGCAGCCGGAGGGGGATTGAGTTTTTCTCCGTCGGCCATGGCGAACGTAACCTCGAATTGTGCGTGACAAAAAGCCTTGATCGAGAGCGGCTGGCTTGTCGGCCAATGGCAGCGCAAAAAAGCGTTTTAGGGCAAATTGTCAACGCCGCCTGGATACATTCGCATCGATGCCATGGTCGATAACATAAAAAAGCCCACTTCACGGCGGCGGACACCCAGCTGTGCGGCGAGCCTGAAGCTCTTGACGGCGGATCTTTCACTGCGCAAAGCACGGCGAACGGAAAATGATGGGTGCGAGTTTTCAATGGTTTTGGCCTCCTGTGCTTACAGCATTTGTGTACGAATGGAGGTGGGGCGGATATCGCGGGCACTGTTGAAACAGCTGGAAGGACCCTGGCTCTGAGCTTCTTGCTAGCAGCGTGGCTTCAATTGCCTGGTGGCGCGGCATCCAGCGACAAGCTGCTGGCCATCGCCCAGACACTGGTGACATTTCTTCAACTGCCCGCAGCAAAAACACGCAGATTCAAACAGCAACACGTTTAACCGCCGAAGGGGGATTGAATCTTCGGCCCGGGGTCAAATGTTCGGCATCTTCAGATCGAGTAACAAGCAAGATCGGCCACGCCTTGGCCCACCTTCCAGCGAGCCGATGTCGCGTCCAGGCCCCAATGCGCCGGGGCCGCCGTTGAATGGTTTTTGCCCAATGCGCAGCTTGCTCGGCTGCAAAACAGTGGCGTCCATGGGCGGGTGGCTTTTTGGATCACGAGGAAAAAAATTTCAATTTCCTCGAACAGGCTTCAAACTGTTGTTTTGCAAACCGGGCCATCGGTTGCCCAGCCCGACGGTCAGGCCGGGCCCGCGAGGCCAATTTCCGGAACGCGCGCCACGCCGTTCTGGCCAGTTTGGCGTTGCCTGATCGCGCAATGGGCGATGGCGGTGCCGGCGTCGGCCAGGCGTTTGAATTCATCCGTCCATTCAAACCAGACGGCAAATGGGCCAGCAGGGTGCGCTCACCGAGAATGCCGAGTGGTCCAAGTTGGGGATCGAGCGGCGGCAAAAATGCTGCCTTCGAACCGGCCCTGATTCTTCCTCACGCTGGCTCGCAGGCATGAGTATGGATGCCCCACGTCCGTTAATCAACGCTTGACACTGCAAGGCTTCGGCGTAGGCCTTCGGCGGTGCAGTAGAAAGGTGCTCAAGGGCCATCCACACCTTGAATAACGGCCGGTTCTGTCTGCCGTGGTGGCTGTGGATCAGGGCGCGATTTTCGGGCGCCGCGAGGCGAAGAAAAGTCCTTGCCTGGCGCATCGGCCAAAATAGGGCGCGAGAATTCCGCGCAGGCCAATCTTCACCCGCCGGCGTCGGCGCAGCGATGACATGAAGCCGGTACATGTTCCAATGACGCAGGTGGTGCCGCCCTTTTCAGGCGCTTCCCAGATAGCAAAAACCGTGCGGAGTGGTAGGCATACTCCTCGTGAGTGGGCAGCGGTGTCAAGCTGGTAAGTACGGCAGCCAGTCCCATCAAGCTTGGCATAATTTTCGTGACGCCAACGCATTCAGACTCGAATGCGAGTGGCTAGTCAATTCAAGGCCGGGCAGCAAAGCGTGCCCCTCGGCATCGAATAATCGGGTAACCGTCCCGGTATGGTTATTTCACCGGCCTCGCCCAATTGCCACTGTCGCCCTTCTTCGACGATCAGGGTGCCATTTGGCGATAAACCCGGTTATGTCGGGTCACGGTAAAGAGTGCGGCATTGCGAAATGGCGTAGCGGTTCAAACAGGCTTACCTCTGGGCCATGACCCTCGCCGATGAAGTGCGAAGACTGTCGCGGCTCAAGCGGTTCGATATCAGGCCGTTGGGTGGGGTTTGTCCATGTGGGAAAGTCCCAAGACCGCAACCACGCAGAATTAATCCCGTAAGAGAAAACTCGGCCGCATGATCGAAGTTCCTGCTTTTCATATTCGGTGGCCTTTGTTTTTCAAAGCCATCAGATCTGCCACTGGAAGTCGGCGTAATGCTGGGGTGGAAAAATGACCAAGATCAAGAAAAGATCAACTGACCGGGTCCAACCGTTTTTTCCTTGGCCATGCGCCCCTCGTCCCTATCCCATGCTGGATGACCATCGCTCCGCCCCCTGACCCCCAGTCCAACGGCATGTGCCGCGCAAATGTCCTCAGAAAGGGGCGCGCCCTGGATGATCTCCCAAATCGGCGAAAACAGTAAGCAGGCCAGCGGGTGAGTCCCGGACAGCTTCGACCCTTGTAAACGGAAAATGAAAGCCGTCAGTGCGTGGCCAGATCTATCCTTCCCATCCCACCGAGAACGGTGGTTTTAATACCCGCATTTCCAGCGCGGACCAGGATGTCGTCGAACATGGCGCCGTAGTATTTCCTTCTTGTTAGCTGAAGTAATACAGCACGTTGGATTTCGGGCAATCTGCTCGCTCGGCTTATATCCTGGATGTGCGCCGAGGAAAAACCGTTGCTGGGCGAAATTCCTGCTTCCGCCGCAAGCCAGAATGAATTTTCCCGGTTGCGCTCAACGGAATGCGTCACGGCGGGTCGGGTAGGTCCTTTGCTCGGGGTAAATTGGTGGTCATGCGGTTGTCGTCACTTCTACTCGGTAGGGAGTTCGACAATTAGCCGAAACTCCTGAACTTGATCAAAAGTGAAATTAACCAGCGCACTGACAACGCTCTCGGTGTCCATGACGTCAAATCGCCCAAGCCGTACTTGTTTGTCCCCAGTATGAGTACTCGATAAACGGCATACGCACGCTTGCGGGCTACCGGAGTAGTTGCCCGCGATGTCCCAGCTTCAAGCCTGCGGGTTTGAAGTGGAAGGTCGGCCCTGGGGGTCGTCAGCGGCGGAAGACCAGTCGATGTAACCGTCGAACAGAATGCTTAGGACCGAATTCCCATAGGCGCGCCCCAGAACTACAGTCAGTTGGTAGTCCGTTTGCGGTTTCGCTGTTGTGCACGTGGTAAATCACCGGGTACCGAAAGAACTGCAGGCCGGGAATATTCAGTCCAGACCCATAAACCCAGCGATCACGTGTTGAACGTTAGTTACCGACCGCGAAACTCGTATTGGCCGGACAGGGTCACGTCCCCTGATGAAATCCGTAGCTTCGATCGTTGCGGTTCAGCCAAGCCGAGGCTGATGTTTCGGCGCGAATTCGCCCGTAGAGTCGTTTCGGAGTCAGCCAATCTTTACCGCGGCCCTGGTTACGGTCAAACGAAAGAAGAAGGTGCTGCCCAGTTGTGCCAGTAGCATTTCGAAAGTAAAGTAGGTAAATCGGTCCGGCTTCTGTGGCCGAATGCCCTGGTAGTCATCTGCGTAGAGCACACAGAGGATGCCTCGAAATCAGAGAAGACTTCTCGCGTGGGCCGCTGGTGCGAAAGAGGCTGCGAGTGCAGACTGCCACATAAGGTTTTTGCGCATAGTTTTGTCATGGTCGTATCCTAGAGAGATGATTTAGTTTTGGGTTGGCATAATGGGTGTTCAAGTCACTTGCTCGCCTATAAGGTTGCCGAATTGAATTAAAAGGGGTATTCAGTTGCGTCCCGGGTGGGGATTCCCAAGACAGCAACACCAGCACGACAGATGGTCACCAGAATAAGGCAGCATCGCCAGCAAACTCGGTCGAGCTGGCCCAGCCCCCCAAGCCCCTGGAGAACCAGATGCCAGAATGCTTCGGCGGCACGAACAGAAGGCGCCGGAGCAGCAGCGCGGTCGGGTTTCAAGGTCGCAAAGACCACCAGCGCCAGGGCGATCCAGCCGGCGGCCTGAAGGTCATGTTTTTTTTTCGGTCCACATGGGCGTAATACATACACCAGTGACAGGTAGGCTCGCAGCAAGGCCGGCCAATGCCGCCCGCCGAAAGGCCACCGCCATTAACGCCACCGCCAGCACTCCGCAATGCCATTGGCAATTGGCCGCCTCTGGCGATTCGCCTACGGCGCGCGACCGATCAAGACCCACCCCGCTGTAGCGCAAAAAAGACGAATACCTATAAGGACGAATCAGCAGCCCAGCGAGAAAGGTAAAACCCAGCAGGTCCCTGGCGGGAAACAGAACTGTGGGCCGAATCACAGATGTCGGATAGAATAGGGAATCGCAATTTTGGGAAGCCGAGTTGGAAACTGCCAACGTGACCGGCTACCAAATGAAGGCGCCTTCAAAACCGGTACCCGAAAGATGGTCAGGGCCAGACTGCAAGCGTATTGATTAAGACCGCGAGGTGGACCGCCAATCGTGCGAACAGCATCGACATCGGTGCCGGGCAGCAATGGCAGCGAGTAAACTCCGACGGCCAGGCCCTGGCCGCCTGGTCAAGCTGCGGCGATAAAGCCCATGAACGCGCTTTCGAGCATCAATGCCCCTTCCTGAAAACCCGGGTTGAAAGCCACGCCGGAACGCTTCGCAGACAGTTCAAAACACCCAGCGCCACCAGCAAGTAGGGGTGTGCCGGCGAATAACGGTAAGCGGCGAGTATGTTGGTGATCAGCAGCGTATCCAAATTTCTTCAAGCCTCCTGCGCGTTTTGGTTGGGCGCGGCGAAACGACGGCAGGCGCAAGCGGTAGTGAAAATGAACGCATCACAGTGGAGCGGTAGACAGCAGCGGCCCTGAAACAACCCGGTGAATAAGCCTTGGGCAAGATTCATCGCTATCTGCAGCAATCTCGCCGCCCCTGAAAAGTCAGCGCCAACAGCGCACTGGCCAGCACAATACCCAGCGGGCCTGGCATGCGCCGAGGAACACGACGATGATCGCGTGTAGCCATAGCCGGGAGACAAAAACCTGGGGTACCAACTGACTCGATTGGCCCGCTGACCTCCGAGGCGCCAAGCCAAGGCGGCCACCCGCCTGCCAGCAGGAAAGCAGCCAGGTCAGGCGTTTTGGGCAACCGAAAGCCGCAAACGCCAGCCGCGCGGTGTCCTGCCCAGCTTGAAGTTGGGAAGCCGATGAAATGTTGCGGGTAAAGAAGCACGCCGATGCTAACGGCCGCAGCAGCGTTCGAACAGCAGACCGATATGCAGGCGCGTGTCCGGGAATCAGTTTTTGGCCAGCAGGGCAGCGGCGGGCGAAACATCTCCGACTGCGGAAACCGAAACCCATCGAATCCTTGAGGGGGCCATTGTAACGTGTGTAGAGCAAAAGATTTTAGCGCAATGGTAGTTGAGCCATGAAATGGTGGTGAGAATTTCAATGCATGAAAAATGCGGTTTTCAGCACCGGCCGCAATCCCATGCCCAGAGTGCCCCGGGCCAGTGGCCCCGGCCAGCAAAGCACCGCAAGCAAAATAAACCAGAAAGCCCGTTGTGTTAGGTCAGTTGCAGCGCCGGGCTACCGAGGCCCAGAGGCGCGCTCCAATGAGAAGTGGCCCCTTCAGCAAACCGTATTCCCACAGTTTTTTGCGCGATAGGCAGATGGTCAAGGCCTGCGGCGCAGAGCAGCAGCGGCGCCATTTTTCAGGCCCAGGCTCGGCCGCCCATGGGCAAATCGCTCAGGGGGATCAGAAAGGAAAGAACTTCACGCCTTCAATGGGGTCCCTTTTGCCCCTACGCCCATAAACAGACCCAGCGCGGTTATCACGGTCAGCACCGAAGCCAGCAAGTGGCGAAGTCCACTGGCAATCAAAGCTGCGAGTCGTAGCCCGGCGCTTCAGGCGACAGCATGGGCTGGCTCCTGGTTGTGTGGCTGCGGCCGCTGGGAAGTCAACGCGGCCCATCCACTGCCAGTTTTTTTCGATGCTCAATTCAAGGCGGGCTCGGCACAAGCGGCGGACAGCTTCCCGGCTGCAAGATTGCTTCCCCCATGCGCCCGACAGTGGGGTAAGAGCTTTCATCGAGATCCTGGAGATCAGCAAACTGCGGGCGCCCTGGTCCCCACG
>Ga0163217_1061533_pt1 | contig 10921 bp, 6 predicted proteins | sample SynspAceP_FD_185933 | JGI IMG/M metagenome (GOLD analysis project Ga0163217, IMG submission 185933) | Saline lake microbial communities from Ace Lake in Antarctica - Synechococcus sp. Ace-P (PacBio error correction) | ecosystem: Environmental > Aquatic > Non-marine Saline and Alkaline > Saline ...
AGCACACGCGTATCCCGATTTTTCAAACCTATTTAAGCTATACTAGTTAAATATAATGTTAGCTATTTTCTTAAAATCTAAGGAAAGCAATTCAACTCAAGCCCCCGTTAAAATCTTTTAAAAAATAGAATAAACCATTGCACATTACTATAAATTGAGAGTGTTTGCCTTATTTAATGGCTGGCTAATAAGCTGTGCTTTTACTATAAATGATTCCTTAGTGGCTGCCTGCAACAGCTTCTCGCCCCAAATCGATAATGTGTATGCTGGGCAGGGGAGAATAGACTCCTGCGATGACCAGGTATTAAGTACGGGCTAAGGAAGTGCAAACCTAAGATACAAGGCAAGTCTACACTTCTGCTACTAGATAGGATTTACAGTCCCGCTCAACTGCAATTCTTTTTGGTTGCGGAATCGTTCACCCTACCTGTTGTTTCAACCTTCAGTTTTGGCACTAATACCCTCACCATTTTGACTGACTATTAAGCCGCAATGCCATTCGTGACGAACCTTTTGAGGTTTGGTGAAAAAGCGAAAACTTTGACAGGAAAAAAACTCTAAACTGTGTCGCTAAAATCCCAAATTTTCTTGAACAGTTTGTAATACCCTGCAGGTTTAAATACTTGGTCTTATCTCCAATAAATGGATATGGTGGACAGCGTAGCTCTCAAATAAAGCAATGGCATTGGCTTGTCTTGGGGTATTGCTAGGCTACCACAACTGTGAGCTTACACCTCTGCATTGCAAAACTGAAGTGTTCTTTTCGCTTAAAGGAAAGTATGTCTTCTTCTGGCACTTTTTTTCCGCCATGAAGCGCATTGTTTTCACTGGTTCGTGCTAAATAAGATGGTATCATTCAGTCAGAGAACCAACCCGCGCTGTTAATTCCTTCCATACTATTAGATCCAACACCGACCCAGAATTCAGAGAGATACCTATGGTCTCCATAATTCATGCCTAAATCGTAACCTAATGAAAAATCTGAAAGTTTTCCAGTGTAATTTTAATCTTGATTATGATCGCTGGAACATGATTGAGTAGAGTACCGTTACTACTACAAAGTCGAATTAGCAAACCCCTTAAATTCAAAAAAATTCACCCATCCTCATTAAGACAAAAGAAAAAAAATCCACTTTTTACAAAGTGGATTTTTCTGAAATTATTATTCGGGTCTCTTATATATATATACTAAAATTCAATGTCTTGTTCTCACGCACACGCAATAAATTCCGTGTTCCTTTTGCCATCAATGACAGCCACTACCTTTGTGAGGAATCTAAATACATAGTTAACACGTTGTGCTTGGCAGCAGCTTTTGTCCTGATGTGGCGTACGTGCCTTTGATCAGAGCGATAGGACCTAATAACTGTCCTCACTTGCTTATTTTTTGAAGCTCTTGTTGCGTCCTCTTTCTGTCCGCTCGCCTCTTCTTTGAGTAGTTTCTATCAAAACCTCTAAGTTCACCATCCTCCTTTTGTGAGTTTTTCTTCATCAGACTATTGTGCTGCTTCATAATGTATTGCTGTTATTCTCCTAATTGCTATTGGAAGTAACAGAGTCCTTGAACTGTCAAGACGACCAATACGCTTTCTTGTGCTAACTTTTTAAGCTCCAGCTTTCTGCGAGGCCTTCATTTCGGGCATTGCAGACCATTAATTCAGTTACATTAATATGCATGCACTTTAGCTTTGTGCATGTTACGAAAGCTTGATGCTGGCTCAAATAAACTACTGCTACTAAACTATTTTTCTTAAATGTTTCCAATGTTTTTCTTAAAATTACTTTTGAGTGTTAATAATAAATGGTTTAGCTTACGTAGCCGTGTCGGAGATTTTGGAAGTTTAAAAATTTTGATGTTCTTTTTTCTGCTTTTCTTCTGCTTCTGCTTCTTTTTTTCTTGGGCCTCTCCGTCGCTCTCTAACAGCTATTTTTACGCCTTGCCTTCGTGAGGCTATTTTTTACGTTCTCTCTAGTTTTAATTGTTCTTCTCTTTTTCTCTCATCATTGCAGCCCGATTTATCTTGCTTGCCTTTGAAGCTTCTCTGCTTGTTGACAAACGATCTTTAAAGCATTCTGTTCTATTTCTCGTTCAGACTGGCTCGCCTTCAATAATCATCTAAAGCGTTTCGCTTATTGAACTCTTTCTTAGCGGCACTCACCTTTCGGTTCCTTGAAATAGCATTTAATTACTAGTGTCACAAGGCCAATCGCTTTCAAAGCATATAACATTAACAAACATCAGCTAGATCTGTCGAACAATCATGTTTCAATAAAGTTTCCTACTCTGTCTATTTTTTTGAAACGTCATTAAGAGAGAGTGTTATCTTGAATCGGTCATGTATTAATTCGTTGCTTTCAGAAAGAATTAAATCAGCATTAGGAGCAAAAACGATCTGTTGATAATCGAACATTTCTTCTTCTAAAATTGTTTAATCTCTTGCTTCGCTCGGAGCAATTCAATTCGTCTCGTTAGCATACTTTTTCTGCCATCAAATCTTTATTTCCATTGATATCAATGCATCTCGTTCTTGCTTCTAACTCTAACTTCCATTTTTGGAGCCGTGCGCGCGTATGCTGCGCTCATGCTGCGTTGCCGATAGTCTTCTCGCGAGAACATTTTCCAATGATATATATACCATCTCCCACTATATCCAGCGTATAACGTCGATTGATTACCTCTTTCCCTGCCGTTGCTGTTCGTGAAAGATAAGCCCTTAATACTTGCAGTCAATAAAGCTTCCACCAAACATGAAAGAGAAACTTTTTGTTTTTCATTTCGTTTCTATTTACTGGTTACTGTTGGCTGGAAATATCGTGCCAAAAACTGGACAAGTAAATACTTTTAACGTTAATCGATGGAGAGAGAGAGAGTTAAATGGTTTTAGATTGAGTTAAAAAGAACTCCTAGTATTTTGTGAGCGCTTACCCAACGCTTTCTTCTATAACACGTACCACTATCAAATTAAATAAATTCGTTTTATTTCGAAATGGTGTTGTTTGCTACGTATTTAAGCTCTAAAACCTGTTTGCCCAATTAAATGAACATTGAGTTTGGGAAACCGCGCTCTTGGTGTTCCCAACCACCATGGACTGCTATAATCATTATCAAACCCGTAACCAAAATCCGATTTCTAACAAACCCAAGCGAAGCGACATAAAATCGAACGTAAAAACCCAGGCACCCCAACTGAGCTTTTTTATATTTCAAACGGATTAAAATCATTAAACTATTGTTGAAAGCGTTATGCCCACGCCTCCTTCTATAAAAGCCAATCCATAGATTAGGACGCAGAATGGGTTTTAGAAGTTAAAAAGATTACCTAATGTTCCATTGTAGAACTTGTTTGTAAAGTGACCGCACCATCTTGGCGCCCAGTCAGCCGGATTGAATGGCGTTAGCAGAGTTTTTCAATAGCCTCTTAGCCAATGTTCACGACCACAATGCGTTGAAAGTTACCCAATTACCAATCTGCCCTAAGAAAAAAGCGGTCAAAGGTACGGTTACCTCTTTCTATTGTTAAATTCCTCTTAAAAAGCAATCCGTGCACACTCTGCATTGGTTTCGAGAGACTATCATAAATGACTGTATTACTTGCACTGGAGGCTGAGACGATCTGGCTGTTCATCAGAGTGCGAGCTAGTATCTGAATAGGGTCCTAGTATATATCTATCGGTGATTACCATATATATACATAAGATTATATCTCCAGTATATACGAGCTAATCGGGTGTGTGTTCTGGTGAGAGCCAGCGGAGCCGTGTGCTGAATCCATTATGCTGAAGTAATATTTATAGGGAGGGCGACGATGATTATTAATCCGTATCAATTTAGTAAGAACAAGGTGGCGTAAATTTAGCCGCGTATTGTCGTAAATTAGGAACCTCATAGGTTTGGGAAATGGATTAGACCCTGGCCGATCTGTCTGGAGATACCTAAAGTATAGGCAAGAGAATGTTGCATACCATTACCAAAATTGTAAGTTGGTACGACGTTAAAAAATATTAAAGTTGGATAATAGTTTGATACCGTCTAAAGAATTGTGATATTATGGTAAAGGAAATCATCAGGCCATTGTACTCGTTTTCTGCTAAACCTAAGGTAATGTCCCTGTAAATGGCGAAACTTCTACTTTTTATCTACTCAAACCTACCTCTAAATTGTTGGGTTCTAATCAAAGCAAAAATTTCTAGTTCTTGAAATGAAGCGCTAAAACTAACCGGTATTTTTTGCCGCCTAACCATAGGTTTCTGTAACTTAAAACTATATACTCTTGAACAGGTTTGGCTCGCCTGTAAATCGCAAGCAAAAACTTTGACCATTCACATCCATAGGCACTGGCTTATACTCGTTTTTATTTAATTAAATTTGAATCGAGAAGTTACTAAAAAGATAAGCCAGAGTTCCCTAATAAAAACCACCTCCAACCATAGCCCCTTGTAGCTCATCTGGCTAGGATCTGCTTCGACAACACTATATGGTTAAATCTACAGTACCTAGCATTAGGTTTGGGTTGATAACATCGGTTTTTACATTTTCAGACATCAAAAATCCTATAAGCACCAACTTTCTCTTATACTTTGATATATCTGACTTATTGTATTTTTTGACCTGGTTGCGTTCTTAACTCTCTACAGAGTAACATGATCATTATTCTAATCATTACCATCAATCTCGTCACGTGATTTAAAAACGTTTCTTTACCCTCAATAATTCTGATTTCAAAATTAATGTATCAATTCAAACGCAGAAACCTCAACGCAAGGGTTTATACAAGAAAACATATAACCTAATTATTCTGGTAATAGTACTATTAATATCATTAGGATCAGGCTTCGTGTCGTCAAGCAAATGAACGTCTCTTTTAATAGAACCCCGTTATAGGTGTCACCTTTGCGGAATCCCAATACATGTGCGAGAGTTGTCCTGGTCGGTATGAAGACAGAGTCCCAACAAAATCCTATTTCACCGAAAGTAAATATTTATTACCTCTTCAACTTTAATTTTAATATCGATAAATCCTCGCCATTTTTTATCACTGTAATCTGATAATATAGAACGCGCATGCTCCTTATAGCCTTTTTTCCTGCATAGTCTCGATAAATTTTTAACCAAATCCAAGCTTCATCATTCTTCGAGGGATATCACTTTAGATCTTTTGATCCTTTTTAAATATTTTTTTAAAGATTTTCTTTGTTTTTTTCGCGATTTTTTTTAATCTCTTGTCTGATAATTTTTTCGTTCCCTTCAAAAACTTATACTACTAAATTTTTTACTTTAGAACTCTTGTTTTACAGTAAAACGACCAACTTTGGGCGTTTGGTCGGCAGGAAGTATCTAATAGCGGTCACATATATTGACCTTTGGGTATTTAAAAAACTTTTTTTTGTATCTTGTTTTGTAAGGTAGTTTTAAGAGAGTCTAGAATATGTGAAATTTCAGTAATTTTTTTACCCTTTTTTCAAATCAGTGTTTTTAAAAATGAGTATGCACACCCTGAACCCTTTTTAAAACAATCATTGAGCCTACAAGAACGTGTTACATCACTTGTTAAGGTTATGCGCGGCTCACTAAAATATTCTAAAGTTCTAATAATATCTATTATTCGAGTCCTTTCTATGTGTCGCGTAAGATGAATACAAGCTTATATCACTAACAAAGCTCTAAACTCATAGTTTATTTTAACGAGGCACTGTAGATGTTGCGTTCACGCTGTCATGGTAAACTTTAATCTTGCCCTTCTCGAAGACCGGTATAGTTTTAACGGTTTTGCTGCCGAGTTGTAGCTTAGAAACGACCGAAGTTAGCGGTCTAGGCCGCTGCTAGAATATATATGCAATCTCTCGCCTTACGTCATAAGAGGTTCTTGCGAAATAGCCCGCTACACTACATAACAATGAAAAGAGGTGCACTTTTGAAGAGATGTTAATGCAGGGCGCACGATGGAGCTCTTGTTGCAGTTCTCTAGATAAGTTGTTTCGTCTTTGATAATATTGTTTCACAATATTCGTGTCGCGCAGTTTACTCTATTTTGGTAATATAAATTGTCTACTCCCCTCTAAAATTTTTGCTCTTCTCTGTAAAGTCAGGCCATAAAATACCCTCTCTGTTAAAATGAGTCTATAGAACGGGCCTACTGCCAATTTGGCCAAGAGTAAAAAAATTACTATTCTAAATCTCTCCACTAGGTAACCTAACACGAACAAAAAGTGAAGCAAGAACGCGCTGCATGAGTTAGAGTGTGTCGGTAAAGAATTGGCTGTATATAGATATGTGTTCGATTCACAGATATTTTCAACCACGAAATTACACTACTAATTTTTATATCTCTCATTGCGGCCACTTAATTGGAAAATATATGTGATCAGAGCACATTTTTCAATTTCTTGCTCCGTGCTAAACCAATAACTTAAAGCCAATCGTTTAACACCGTTAAACCTGTGTCTTGTTACTAGTTTCCTCAATAAGCCTCTGCTAATCTTCTTCGAGACCACTTTTATTAGGGGGTTAATGGATCTAATGTTCACTTCCATAGCGGCCTGGATCGGCGTTTAAAACGATCTATTTGTTCTTCGATATAACGTGGCCATATTTTTTTTCTTTAAAGAAGAACACCAATAAACGCATTAGAAGGATCTGTGATTCAAATTTGGGTCTTTTTCCAGTTTGTAGAGAAGGTATAAAGGGTAAGGTAAGAGATTCCTGCTGGCTTGCAACGCAAGATTCTTACATCTCGTTAACGTTATTTACACCGATTTTTCATTGACCAAGAGACTCCTATTTTTCCATGTTTTTAGTCCCATTCAACCCGTTATCCCGATCCATACACCTCTATCATGTAAGTGCAAGGCTCGAGTTAAATTCTGGTGCCACTATATAAGTTTTGTCTCTTTTCTTATCAAATCTATCTATATGTGTCATACAATATGTGTTATACCAAAACAATCAAACAAGCGCTTTCTTTGAAGGCGTAAGTTAATGTAAATCCCAGAAAAGAACGTACCAATCCATTTCTGCTAGAGAGGAATATATTCAAACTTCCGAGCGAGTAGGCCTGGTTCTATAGTTTGCATCTTCGGATTACTAAAAGTCGAGATTAATGCCGTAAAGGGTGTAGAGCCGCTTAGCTCTCACATTTTCCAGCGCGTCTGCGCTAGTGAATTAATGACTTTTCTTTGCTGATCCTATATCTTAAAAGCCTATAAGCTATATCAGAGACACACGACACTGGAATCGAACCCACATCCACCTCTGATTATCAAAATTGTACTGCACCTTGATTGGAGCATCAAATATATACATTGTATAATCATATCTAAAATATAGTGAATTCCAGTAATATAATAAGGGAGTAAGGCTGGCGCCTAATCATATGCAATTGTAGTACTATCAAAATTTAAATTTCCAACCCTGGCAACGCGCCATATATATATTGAGTGAGGCATGTCGAACGAATAAGAGTACTGCCGGCTTGCCCTTGACTCATTGGGATTTTGCGTCATCGGCTAAATTCCTCCATTACAAAACAAGCGTTAGCACGCCATGCGTGAGCGCTTTCTTAATATTCCATGTGTAAAATACAACCACACCAATTCCTGAGCAGATTATTCCCATAATTATCTATTGGGACGTAAGCGCTGTACGAGACGATATCTCTGACACGATTAACTAATAACGTCAACCAGCCATTATGGACCAATTTTCCATAGGTTGCCCAAACATTTGAAAAATGTTAGCACAAAAGCAATAAAAAGAAATGAGTTCTCATCTATTTAAAAAGGTTGCAAATTATACAATTTGAAGTGTATCCTTATATTCTTGTTCTCCCTTTGATAACAACTTGTTAGTGGATTATGTTCTTTTTGCAGCGGGCCTAAATGCGCTTATTTCTTTCACGCACCAATGCAAGCAATTATTACGCAATGTCTTTAAAAGCTCTCCGAAGTATAGTTCAATCATTTAATGGTAAAAAGCTAGCTTTCTTTAACTATAATTTCATTCCATTTTCTAGGTAGCGATCCCTAGAATCTAAGGAAACCAAATGAAACTCCTCTCTACCGCGAAACCCTCAAGCGAAATTTCAATGTACATCTGAAATTAACTAAAGGTCCTGCAATTTAAATTATGAGGTGCTATAGGTGTTAAAAATGTTAAGATTTTTACACGTGGGTAATAACGGGAACCTCCCCACAACTTAAAGAATATCGGTAGACCCGGTGGTCGGTTGCAATGACATGAGACCATCTGCCCAGTAGGAAAGTCAAAAAATCATCATTCAAATAAGTTTCTACAGTAATCATCGACGTTGTTATCCTTTCGCTTTACGGTTACTTCGTTCAACGCGAATAACATTTAAAACTTTTCGAATCTGGGGTTGGCGCTGGGTGCGTACCTCCAACTAAGCTGCGCTCAGACGATCGTATAAGCTCCAGCAATAAATTCTCTAACCACTTTAACGTACATCCTGTTTTAACTGTTTGATAAAAAACCTAACCTGCCTGTAATTTTACCCCTACAAATTGGGATAGTTAATTTTTTCACAATACGTAACAGCTCTTAAAATAGTATCCATCACCACCAAACTAACCAACATATCAAAAAGTGTCATCTAAACTTTGGCTTCCTGTAAAAAGTGGGTAGACTGCTTAAATTTCTCTGATTCTTGCAATACCTGATAAAATCTTTTCAAAAATAAACTTCAGCAGCTTAAGCCAACTTTAATTCGTCAGTAATTCCAGTACATAATCGAGGGCATTAATCAGAATATCTTTGTCCGTAAACCACGCGACTTTCATTACCACTGAAAACGTTTTAAATATTATCTAAATAATCTGATCTTTCCTTTAAATCCTCTATAAAAACTGATCGTCCATGTATTTCCAAAAAGGATAACTATACATTGTAACCGTCCTGAATGTTTGGAAACATCGTTTAATCTCAGCTCCTATTTTAAAGGTAACTTGAATCAAATCATTTTAATTATCTTGTTTATAAAGGCACCTATACATTTTTAGTACTGCCTGAGTCCTACTAGTTATGTGCCTCAATCTCTCGCTAACAACTAATAATAATCTTTCACTCCCTTAGTCCGACTCCTACCGGGGAGAAATACCCCACAATGTTCAGAGAAAAATGGTGTCACAATAATACAGCTCAAACGCAATAAGATTTAACCTCGAGTAAAATAACACCCTTGCCGCGCGCTGCGCAGTGAAAGCTTGGGCTCCGATGTTCCCTTTACAACTGGCCCCAATTTCCCATTTAAAACTGGAAGGTAATTAGCCTCATGTTCTAAAAAGCTTCTAAAACAATCGAGCCACGAGCGTTTCGAGTAATTAACAAACCCAGGTCTAATGAATAGCGAAAATCCTTTAAGGTAGCACCAGCTACATCCAAACTCTTGCAAGAGTCGTTTTCGCTGAGAGCACAATATCACTTCCCTCAGATAAGAAGTTCGACCGATTTTCAGTTGGGACCCGTGCTGCGACCACATGAGAGATAGGAGGTTTTCTGTGTCTTCTAAGCGTCTACAATTGTTCTTCCATTGAGAGTCGTCAATCTTAAAATACGGATAACACCGGTATCTATTATATCTCGATTGCAATTCAGATTGGTAATATATCATGCAAATTACTAAATTAAATGAATTCAAAAAGCATACCTAATTTTAAATTTTGCCAAAGTCTACCCCGGAATCACTAAGACTGCGCCGTTGAAGCATGAATGACAAAATCTAGCGTTAACGTAAATAGAAATTGCCACAATTGCGAAGCTGCAGAAGAAGTGGAAACATGCCAAAATCTTGCTGGTTTCTAGTGATATTGAACGTTATTGGTGCACAAGGTAATTTACCAAACATTACACAACTAAGACCTGATGAAAGGTCAATCAATGGTGTATATAACGGGGGAAAAATTCCTCGTGCCCTAAAAAAGTATCGTCACTACTGAATTTAAATAGAAGATCTACAAATCAAAATTTTATGTGATTTAGTTTAGAAGTAAAACCAACTCAACCCTCACCCCACCCCCTCGCCTCCAGATGCCATAGATGCATTTCCGATCTAATGCTGCTGGGATAACCACCAAGCCGGAACGTCCTACTAATATGCACACTTTCGTGAGACAAGATGTAATATTGCCACCTTAAAGAATAAGTATGTAGAAACCTCTTATTTTGTTGCTCGTGTCGACAGCTGCATCGCGCGTTTCACCAGCGGTAAAGACCTGCAATAATTGCAAATGGCGGAACTAAGACCGTGCACAATTGACAGGATTGGTTATAACACGGATATAGAAATATGTACGAGAAAACTTTCATGGAAAACGGACGCGAAAGTGAAACAGCGAGAAAACAGCCACAGTACGGGCACAAAAGCAGGACGAAGATGGGTCGGATGTAAACGGAGTACCCATATGGTGGAAGAGCTAAATAAAAAGCTTACGAGGCTCCACACGAAGCAGGCATAATAGCGCGAACGACCGTCGGTGTCAGCGGTGCCCGAATTTTGTCTGCGTAGTCGGCCGAAATTATGCCTCTACCGGCTGATCTTTTTTTGCGATATCTACAATCTGCCTGACGAAAATGAATCGCACAAAGAGATAGAATAAGACTAAATAATTTTAGTAGATGCCTGTGAGCGCTTTACACAGCAGCAAAAATGGCAACTACTGTTGGCTTAGGATCAATGCCGGAACATGATTAAGTTTGACAACATTCATACTTTAAAAAAAATTAAATTCCAACTTATAGAATGTTCTAGTAGGCCATGCTTTAATTGCGAATCCTTATATTGGACTAGAAAATGTTTTAACAATGTACTAAATAAATTAAAATAATGCAATACTTTTTAACATTTCTCAAATATTTGGCACAGGAAAACCTTTGCTCATTCTGACACGCTTTTAGAGTCCTGACAATTGT
>Ga0163217_1061669_pt1 | contig 10921 bp, 13 predicted proteins | sample SynspAceP_FD_185933 | JGI IMG/M metagenome (GOLD analysis project Ga0163217, IMG submission 185933) | Saline lake microbial communities from Ace Lake in Antarctica - Synechococcus sp. Ace-P (PacBio error correction) | ecosystem: Environmental > Aquatic > Non-marine Saline and Alkaline > Saline ...
GGAGAAAGATGCCGCACCTCGACAAACTGCTCTTGGTGGTCCGACTGGGTGGCAGCGCAGCTTTCCCCTGGTGGGGGGCGGCAAGGACCGATCACTGCCCTGGCGGAGGGGTGAATTGGGCCTCTTCTTCGATGGCCGGGGCACCCCTGCGCCTGGAAGGGCACTCGGCTGAACTGGCCCTTGAGCCCCTTTGAGCTTGCCTGTGTTTGTGCTGGTGGTTGGAGGCCTCAGGCCGCCAGGCTGGATCCGTCGGCCCGCCCTGGTGAGCGCTCCGCGAACAAAATCCTCGCCAGCCCTCCACGTCTGGCCCGGGGTCGTTGCTTCAACGGCGGGTCACGCACCGAAGCGACATCCAGGCCCCTGCTCAAGCGAAGCCCTGGCGGCCATCGCCCATGCCGCTTGTTGGGGTGCTTGCCCCGACCCACCCAGCCTCAAACTCTGCCCTCAACGCACCGTGGGCTTGCTCCCCGCCCACGAGCTCGGAAGAACCGTCGAGTCCAAGACCTGGAGGCCCTGGTCCCGATCTGAGCCTGAAGCGCCCACCTCGATCTCGGCCCGGCCTGCTTTGCCGCTGCTGGAGCGCGCCCAACCAGGCCGCTGCGGCCACAGCCAGGAATCCGATTCGCCTGGTGGCCTGAAGCAAGGCCAGCCCGCAGCCTCAAGCCGCGGGCGCCAGTCGCAGGCCAACCGCCAGGTCCAGCCCGTGTTGCGCCCTGGCGATCGCCAGCGATGCGCCTTTCCTTTCCGCTACCCCGAAGCCCAGTGAGACTGCCTGGCCGGGCTCGGCCCTGGCGCTTTGCTGCCCTGGCAACCGCTGGCCGATGAGCCCCTGCCAGCCGGCCCTGCCAGGGCGTGGATCCTGCCCTGGGGGCTACCCAGAACTGCAACGCCGCGCTCGTGGCAAGCCAAGTGGCCGCAGCCTTGCTGAATTGCGCCGTGCCGCCGCGGCCGGATTGGCCCGAGTCTATGCCGAGGTGGCGGGCGGCCTGCTGCTGCTCGCGAGCAGCTTGGTGGACGACAACGGCGAGGGGCCCACGCCATGGCGGGGCTGTTGCCGTTCTCCAACGCCCGGCGCGGGCGCCCTGCAGCTGGGGCTATCGCCAAGGCCAGCCCCGCTGGCCGACGGCCTGGCTGGTCCAGCCAGGGGGAGGAGCCTCTGCGGCCACGAATTCCACCGCTGGGAAGCTGCAGCCAGCGGGCCTCAAAGGCCGGCCTGGGGCGGAAAGCCAGCGCTTCTGGCAGCTCGAAGTGCTGGGCTGGCCGCAACGGCCCGGAGCTGGAGCCGGCCGACCTGCAATGCGCAAGCTGGCTGCACCTGCACTGGAGCGGGCTGCGCCCAGTCTGCCATCGCTCTGGGGGCCGCCGCCCGCCGCCGCCCCAAGCCGCTGGCACCCCGCTCCATGCGGCCAACCTGAAGCCGGCACGCACCGTTCGTTTTCAAACAAATCGACCCTTGACGACCTCCACCAACACCCCAGGTCGGAGCTGTGGTTGTTTACGGCCGGCCGCCACCAACCTGGGCCCCGCCAGGGGCGCCACAACCCGCGCACTAACCGATCTGGCCCTTGCTTGCCCGAGGCGGGAGAACGAGCCCGCGCCCTGCGCTATCGGTGCTTCTCTCCCCTCAGCTTCGCAGGCGCGTGCTTCTGCAGCCCGCTGACTGCGGGCCCCGTCAAGCCTGCGAGCTGGCGCGGGCTGGCCGGCGCCGCCTGCCCTGTGAGGATCTGCGCGAGTGGGACTAACGGCGACTACGTAGGGCATCACACCTGCCCGAAATTGCCAGCAGATCCCCGGTTGGAGTGCCTGGAGCCATGGTTGCCCAGGCGGCGAAGTGGTGGCCCAGGTTGGATGCAGCGCTGCCAGCGGGTGATCGGCCTTGGCCCTGGGCCCTGGTGCCGGCTCCCGGCAACGGGTGGCGCTGTTTGCCACGGACACATCCTGCGGCCCTGGGGGTTGCTGGCTGGGCCTCGGGGGCCGCCGGCGGCGCTGCTGTCGCTGGCGACCGGTACGGTCAGCGTGCTCGGTCAGCGAACGGGAAGCAAAACGGGTGATCCGCGCTGGAAATGCCCCACCCCTGCAGCTGAGCCGATGAACCAGGTCGGTCTCTGGGGGCGAGCTGAATCGGGCCTATGGCAGCGGGCGTCAGCCTCAAGCCCGATCCACGATCGGCTGCTGTTTCTGTTGCTGCTCGGTGCCCAACCGCCGTGCGGCGGGGAGGACTGGTTTTCGCTGCTCGGTTTGGATGGTGACAATCGCGCCTGATGGTGGCCTGCTGCTCAACCGGTGGGCGCACGGCTCTTTCTGCTGAGGCATGGAGCAGGGCACCAGCCAGCCGCACGGCCTGGACCTGCTCGTGCCGGTGCCCTGCTGGCCCTCGGGGCTGCGCGAACTGCGCCGAGCAAGCAGGGTCTCACAGGAGCCGCCGCCTAGGTCCAAACAGCTCAGATTCGCCTCAGCACTTGCCGTTGCCGCTGGCTGATTCGGCGCCACGTGCGGGCTCAAGTGATGCAGCCCCAGACGATGTCTTTCTGGTGCCAAGGGCGGCCGCCGCCCTGCTCGCCCGGGCTGGCCCTGGCGCCAGGAGTGGATCCTCGCGGCCCTGTTCACCCCGTGGCCGCCAGCCTGCCTGTTGCATGCTGCCCTACCTGGCTGTGGTTTGCTAAGCCCAGATCCCTGCGCTGCTGGAGCGGGGCCAAAGGCCCTGCTGCTGGCACGCATGCGATCTGGTGGTGGGCTGGCCTCCAGCCTGGCGCTGGCCGGGCTACACTCGGGCTGGCCAAGGGATCGAGGCCCTGCGGCTGAGTCTGGGCTGAGTTCGGCTGAGCTCGAGTTGATCGGCCCCTTAGCCATCGCCTGTTTCCTTCCTCCCTCCAACCAGCGGCCGCGTGTTCCGCGTCGGCTTCGCTGCCTTTGGAGCCCACCATCCAGACCGCCGTACGGGCCCGGCTGCACCCGCCACTAGATCAACTGCGGCGGAGCGGGATCCGCGGGCGAGAAGACATCGCATCGATGAACACTTCGGAGAAACTTGCTGCCCTGGCTGCGGTGCGACGGTCATCCACCGCAGCAGGAACCCAGTGAGGCGAAGGATCGCGGCCACCAAGGAAGTAAGGCCGCCAGAGGCTGCGGCCCTTCTTTTTTGCCCGCCTCGCGGCTTCCCCGCCAGGCCGGGCAGCAACCGCCCTCAAGCTGCCGGCGCCCCAAACGATCCAGGCGGGGGAAGGAGCCGCAGCGACAGTGGCGTCCTCGCTGCTCTCCCACAGCCACCACCTGGGTGTCGATCACGGGGCCGCCACTGACCGCCGAAGCCGCCAGGTCATCAATGCGCTACCGGAGTGACATCGCCGCAGCCACAGCTCTCGATTCGAGGCCAGCACCATCGTTCGGTTCTTCGCCACCCTCCTCACCTGACGGGCAGCGCCGGGTGCCAATACCGCCTGGCCGGTGAGCAGCCACTCGCCGGCAGCACCGCAACCTGATCAGGCCATGGCGCCATGGATGGCCGCGACGGGACCCCCACGGGCCAGGGGCACCAGCTGCTCAAAGCGAGCGTGGTGTAACAGAGGATCCGCGGCCTGATCGGGGTTGTCCACATTCGGAACCGCCGGCGCAGGGCGGCCTGGGCCGCCTCCAGCCAGGGCTTGACGCCTCCGCAGCGCGCCACCCAGCCCTCCCTGCTGGCGCATCACGGACGCAGGGGCGGGAGCCGGCAAAGGCAAAGGCGCTGCTTCGCGCAGGCCAGTGGGCGAGGCGAAGCACCGGCCCCTGTGGCGCACCACCCCTCCGCTCAGGGCGCAGCGGTGGGCCCGCTCGATCTCAAACACCGGACTGGAGGGGGCGCCAACGGGGGGCAACTGGGCGGATCACCCACAAACACCGGGGGTGGCAAAAGGGATGGCCGCCTTGGCAGGGCCGATTCTCCAGGCAGCTGCGCCATCCACCATCGAGCTTCCATCGATTCCAGCACCAGGCCAGGTGTTCGAGGCCACAGACCGTCTGCTCGGTGGCCTCGGCAGACTTCGCGCACCCTCGGCGCCGCAACTTTCAGCCGCAAGCAGGCGGTGCAAGGGTGGAGGGATGCCCAAAGGTGGCCCGCAAGCGCGCTGAGGTCGAGGTAATGGCGCAGCACGCTGACCGCCTTGTGGGTCGGGGCCACCACGCGTCCAGCAGAGGCGCAAGCTGCTCCACATGGGCCAAAACGCCAAAATCGACAAAAGGTCTTGCGTGCCCGGCATATGCCACCTGAGCCGAGGGGGTGCCATCCGCAGGCCTGGCAGCCAGCTGAGCGAAGGCTCTCAACGGCCCGTTGCTGGCCGGAGGTGAGCGCCAACCGCTGCGGCCGGACGGGGCCCCCAACCGATCCGAGCAACTCAACCGATGGAGCCAGCCCGCAGCCCCGGGCGATCTGCAGGGGGGAGCCGGCCAAAGGCCAGGCCACAGAGGGCGATCGCCCGGACCGATCAAGGCTTGCCGACGAGCACCTCGAGGCGGGTGTGGCCCAAGGGTTTCCTTGAGACGCGGCCGTTGCCGCAGCCCGTGACCGGAAGCTTGTCCGATAGATCTGCCGGTTGGTCCCTGCTGGGAGGTCTGTTGGTTTGATTCACGCTGGGCCTCCTGCCAGAGCGCCGCAGGAAGGCTGTTGATCCGTTTGGCCTGCAGGCCGGCGGCGTAGCGCACACCGGTTGCGTCGTACATCACCACAAAGGCAACGGCGCAGGGCCAAGGGCAAGAGGGGGTCATCAAAGCCCAGCTGCCAGCCCGGTGCCGGCGGCTTTGCGCCGGTGAACCAGGGCGAGTGACTCGACGGCATTCCGCCGGTTCGAGCAGGACCGCCGCCGCCCGCGTTGAGATACAGCACCAAAAGTTTCGACCAGCATCTTTTGGGCGAGCTGGCCAGGCCACAGGCCGCCCAGGGCCGCAGGCCCAGCACGCCGTTGCCCAGCAGCTTGCTGGGGAATCGAGCCTCCCCGCAGAAGAGCACGCTCATCGATCCCAGACTCGTGATGTAGTCAGCCAGAGGCGAGCAGGGGCTGGGCTTGGGCCTGCCAGGGGAGAAGGGGCCTGCTTGGCCTTCAGTCACAGTCAAATCAGCCCCGCTGGCGGGAATTCCCTCCAGCCCAAGCAGCTTGGGATTAGGTTGGTTTTGTCGGCCGTCAGATCCTTGCCGGCGTCCTTTTGCCGAGCACCTCACTGCTGGCGGTCCAGATCGAGGAATGTCATCGATGATCCTGGAACGGCCAGGCCGAATGCCGCGGGCGAACCGGCCAAGGGCATCGAGTAGGGGCTCCGGGCGCCGGCATCAGGGCACCGGCTCAGACCGAGGCCCGCAGCAGCGCCCCCACTGTTTTATGGCAGATGGATGTAACTCAGCGTGCCCAGATCCACGGCTGGCCCCCTCCGATTCCAGATCCACGACCTGGCCGCCGGACCAGTCCCAGGAGCACCGGCGGCCAGAGAAGCTTCACCAACCACCTTCAGGCGCAGCGCCTCCGGCCCGGCACCGCCGGCTGCGTCGCGCCACCCATCTCGAAGGCGCGGGTGAGCAGGGCAATCAACGGCAAGATGGCGGTTGGCTTCGCCGAACAGCCATTGTGATGGTGGGGCGACCGCGGCGCAGGTCGTCGTTGTCCATGGCGGGAAGGTCGTCATGGAATCAACAAGAATGGTGTGGACCATCTCCAGGGCCACCGGCGGTGGGCAAGGGCCAAGGGCAGCTGTCCTCCGCCAGCAAGTTCACAGCTGGCCAGGCAGAGGATCGGGCGCAGGCGCTTGCCGCCGGCCAGCAGGGAGTAGCCGCATCGCCTCCCGCAGTGACTCCGGCCGCTCCGGTCCGAGGGGCGCCAAGTCAAGGGCAGCATTCGACACGCAAGCGCGAGGCTCCAAGGTAGGCGCGAAAATCAAAACCGTGGCTCACCGCCACCGGCCAATCGGTACCAGCGCGTTTGGCCGGGATTCTCTCAGCCATCCGCACGGCATGGCACTCAAACCAAGAAGATCCGCCCAACGGATTGTCAAACTCCCGGCTCGCCGCTGAGCTGCGCTTACTACCAAAACTGGTCCACCGTATTGAGCAGGCAACACGTCAACCGTCTCGGGCCGAACCAACCGGGCACTGGCGTGATCGCCCCGCGGCGATCGGCTCCACCTGCCGCAAAGCGCACGTCACCGCAAAGCCGCCCGCGGGCCGCCCGGGCCGGCCGCTGGTCTGGAAGCCAGGCGGTGGGATGCCGACATCCACTACCGCGGCCCGGCTCTGACGTGCTCAGCACCCACCATGCAACGGCTGTCCGGCGGCCACCCCACCCACACCTCGGCCTCCGGCGCGTGAGTGCGGCCAAGAATCTCGCTGCGGAATGGGCCACGGTCACCCGTGGCATTGGCAGCCTGGAGCATCAAGGGTCCATGCGCTTGCCCACCAGGATGCTGCGGCGACCACAACAGCCCTGGCGCCTTCTAAAAGCGATGCCGGGCGCGCCGCAGCAGGGCCATCAAACCCGGCTGGGGTGCAACTGCGAGGACCGGGCCCCCCTTGAGCAAACCGACCGAGGTTGAGACTGTGGAGCCCATCGGCGTCCTTCTCCGGATCAATCGCCGCCAGCAAGCTCGCCTCGGGCAGGCCGGGGGGAAGGGGAAGCTGCAGCAGGAATGCCGTCCCACCTTCTGGATCCTCGTTCCAATCGGTTCGGACAAACGGCCAAGCACCTGAATCGGGCGTGGTGGTCCCACGGGCAGATGGGCGCCCGAGGTTGCGAATTCCCACCCGCAGGAACAAGCCCTTTTCCTTGTTGGCCACGTAAACCCGCTGGCGGGGTCTTCGCCGACCCTCAACACGGCGCAGTCCCGGCGGGCGAACCGGCCTTCCTGGAGATTTGCGGCGAATCAGCGCGCTGAGGCGCTGTTTCCCACTCCGCGCGCAAGTTGACGACCTCGAAAGGGAACAGAGCCATCGCCCGCGTGCTCAGGTTTGTACCCAGCATGAACAACCCGGCCCGCGCGGCACGCACCTCGCCTAGCGGTTGTGGACGCGCGGCGGAGTGGTGCTGCACCCTGGCTCGCGCCCAAAACGAACCTGGCCGCCAATGGCTGCGGCGGGGAATCCGCGCGTCCAGGCCTTGTATTGCCTGGAAGATCAGGGAATTGGCTGGCTGTGCTGCTGGTCTGCGCCCTGGTGGCCCTGGTCTCGAGCTGGCCCCTGGCTGGTGGAGGCCGAATTCTGCGGCCGGGCATCCCGGCCCCCGTTCAGTGCTGTGGCACCGCGGGAGCCAACCGTGGTCGACACGGAACGCCCGCTGGAACGACGCCGCTTCCCAGCTGGGAACCCGCACCATCGTGCAGGTTGTGGATCGCCAGGCCAACGGTCGAACTGCATGCAACGCCTGGAGCGCCAAGCTCCAGGAACTGGCCCAGGTGGCCCCGCAGCCCCCAGGACCGGGTGGCCCCGCTGGACTGGGCGCCGTCCTGAGCAGGACTGGCTGATTGGCCCAGAAACCCAAAGAGCAACGCGCGGCCTGGAATGCAGGCCTTGCGGCCAGCCAGCGCGCATGCTTCAGCCCAGGGGTGGTGGGAAGCGTGGCGAAACAGCAACTGGAGCAGGCCGCCAGCCCTGCAAGCTGCCCCATTGCCGGAGACGGCCAAAACCCTGGGCAGCCGCCTGCTGGCGGTCATCTGCAGGGACGCAACCAACCTGCCGCAAGCGATGCCGGACTCAGCCAGAGCTTGGATCGAAGAGCTGCTCAACCAAAGAAAGGGAAATTCCGCGCATCAGGGTGAAGCAGGGGGGACCCTGATCACCCAGCAGGGGGAGCCGATCAGCCCCAGGCCTACGACGTGCTCGATTAACATTCGGTATGGTGGGGATCGCAGGCCCTTGTTGAGGGCCTGGGTGGTCCATTTCTCGAAGCCCTTGGCCGCCTGCCCGGTGAACGGTCCTGATCATCCGTCGTGGCGCCAAGCAATCTCGAAGCCTCAGCCACGCCTGCTGGTGCTTTTGGCATGCTTGCTGGTGTTCAGGGCTTCAAAGCTCTGGCTCGGCAACACCGCCAGCCCCCTGGCCCTGCTGGTGCCGCCCACCTTGCTGCTCGCCCAGGCGCTGGGAACAACGCACAGGCCTGGCCTGGCCGGCCTCGGCCAGCTTGTTGTGGCCCCAACCGCTCATCGACTAACACGCGAGGTTCGCCTGATCGTCGCGGCGGTGGTCGCGCGGTCGCCGGCGGTCCTGGGGCGGGGCGAAGCGCAGTCGGCGCCAGCTGGTTCAAGATTGGCGATCCTGCTGCCAGTGGCCGCCCTCGCCCTGCAGTGGCTCATGCTCCAAGATCGTGGCGCTCTGGCCATTGGCCGCACCCGACTGCTGCCGCAGCGGCAGCGGATTGGGCGGGGACTTTGCTGATGGGCGGCCTTGCTGATGGGACGGCCCTGCTGGCTCGGCCCTTTGGTGGAGAGCTTCTTTGGCCTGCTCACCCGAGGCCCGCTTGATGGACTCGCCGACCTGCAGCGTGCCGCTGCTGCGGCGGCTGCAGGTCGAGGCGCCCGGAACGTTTGAGCACAACCTTGATGATCTGCGGGCTTGGCCGTAGGAAGGGAGCTCGCGCCATCCATTGCGAAACGTGGACCCTGATCCGCACCGGGCCCTTCCCTGATCAACGCGTTGGCAAAACTGCATGCGCCGCATGGTTCATCGAGATCAGTCGGAGGGGCCCCAACGCCCATGACCTGCTCGATGACGCCCGCCGGCAGCGGCCGCCGTTCTGCCAGGCCCACGTGGATGAGGGCTGAAACTGGCTTCGCAAGCACCGCCTGCCCAGGCCGCTGGCCCTGATTTCATCGCGGAGCATCAAAAGGAAACCCTGCGCATGGGTACTTCTTCCACGCAGGCCCCGGGAGCGAGACCCGTCGGTGCCGCGAGCGAACTACCGCTATGTGGGACCCACCCCCCAACGCCGAGAAACGGCGATCCTGTGCTGGCCGAATGGCTGTGAGGCGACCTTGCGCTCGTTACCCCCAAAACACCTCAGAGCAAGAAGCGAGTGCATGGTGCGACGGCTGAAATTCGATGCCCGGCGCTTAGACGGCCAGCTCAAGGACAGCGGACTGAGCCGCGGCGAAGCTCCGAACTGGTGATCCGTGCCATTTCGTGGGGTCTGGAAGCGGATGCGTCACCGACGCAATTTCCCTATCCCGATTCCGGCCCGCAAGCCTCAGCGCCTGAATGGTGCCCACCCCGTGGCGATAGGTCCATGCAGGCAAGATCCGCGCCATGGTTTCTTCTGGTCGCTTCTCTCCTCCGGCAGGAACTGCTCCAGGATCGTGTGCTGATCTGTGCCACACGGCAAGCCCAGCAAACCGACTCGGCTGTCCGATGAGTTCGCCCGGCCTGGGCCACCGGGGCCTGCGCCAGCAGGCCTGCCCCAGGTACCGTGGCAATACGGCTACCTGGAATTCGCCCGCCGATCCTGCGCGACCGGCCTCGAAAGCCTGCGCCAAGAAGGCGTGGACCAGGTGCCTGGCGGTGCCGGGAATGCCTCGGTTTCGCCGCCGGCCACGCGCAAAGAACGAATCCCCTCCGTTCCAACACCTACCACGGCTGAAACCGGCCATGCCGCATCCGACTATGGCCGCGAACTGGGCATCCGATCTCAAAATGATCCAGGCGGCCCGGCCGCCAAAGGATGCGCGTGACGCCCTCGTGCGCGCCCGATCAGACCGCATCCCGTCTTGCACGACACCCTGCTGGTGGTGGGTGGGCGGGGCTCTTCGGACCATGCCAACTCGAACGTCAGCAAGGGTGACCCGGATGCCTGGTAGAAAGGCAATGGGCTTCGGCTGGGGGGGAGGAAACGCTGTATTCGGGGTCACTTTCCCCGCTGGGTGAACCGGGTCTGCGCCAATGCCGGAAGCTGGGCTCAGCGGGTGGTGTGTTCCCCTTTCCTGTTCCCGGCGTGCTGGTCCAGCCGCATCCGCCACCACACCCGAGCGGGTGGCGGCGACCATACAGACATCAACCTTCTTGCGGCCTCCTACCCTCGGCGATCACCCCTGGTGATAGACACCTTCCAGGAACGGGTGGAGGAGGTGGTGCGGGGCGACACGCAGATGTACTGTTCGCTCTGCAAGTACCGCGCTGAGGTGCTGGGCTTCGAGACCGAGGTGGGAAGCGCCCCAGCGCAGCCATCCCCACCACCACGTGGAGGGGCTGATCGAAGGCTGCAACCCTCTGCGAGCGCGAATGCAAACGCGGGGCCTGCCAGCCCGACGGCGTGCCGATCCCTGGGGCATCAGGCCCACAGCCACGGCCACGGTCCCCTGGACCACGCCATGACCATGGCCACGCCCCTACCCGCCAGGCTGGAACCATCCGCTGGGCCCACGCAGCCTTGGCTCCAGCGGCTCAGCCGTCTCGACTCCAGGCGAGTGCCCCAGGAGACAAGCAAACGCGATAGGTTCTGCTTGATCAAATCAACATTTCCCCACGAAGCAGGTTTTCCCCAGCGAAAAGCATGGTTTTTCCAACAGGTTGAGCGGCGGGAACCGGCTTGAATAAGCGAGACATCTGGGGATTGTGATGATTCATCCCCAGGAACTTGACAGCAGCGTGCCATCGCTTTTTTTCCAATCGACGCCGGCGGCAGGGACAGCCCAAAAAACGAGCGAGCGGTTGGCCTGTCTCATCAACGCCGCGGTGGTTTGGCTGGGATTGGTCGCTTTGACGCCAGGCCATGTCTGTGGCTTGCTAGGGCAGAACGACGCAAGGACTGGCAGTTGGGCAACGGTTCAGATCAAAGGGCCATCGGCACGACGGAGCATCACAAGGCAACGAGCTGGTCTCCCTCGAAGGCCGAAATTCCCGAGGTGCTCTTCGATGGGATGGCGGGAGTTTCATTCGCAGGCAACCCCCCACTGGGACCGAATACCGGGCTGGTCAGCT